>Ga0116179_1000554_pt1 | contig 29010 bp, 23 predicted proteins | sample AD_UKC071_MetaG_FD_89751 | JGI IMG/M metagenome (GOLD analysis project Ga0116179, IMG submission 89751) | Active sludge microbial communities of municipal wastewater-treating anaerobic digesters from USA - AD_UKC071_MetaG | ecosystem: Engineered > Bioreactor > Anaerobic > Digestate | place: USA...
GGGCTGCTGGTCATGCCGTCCATGCCTTACCACAACATGAGTTCCGCGCAATGGCTGGCCATAGGCAAGGCAATGAACGTCTGCCGGACGCCCTCGCTCCTCCGGAATACTTCGGAAATGAGCCCCATCATCGACGGCGTCCGGCAGACGTTCATTGCCTTGCCTTTGGCCAGCCATTGCGCGGAACTCATGTTGTGGTAAGGCATGGACGGCATGACCAGCAGCCCCTCCGGGCCTACTGCCTGCTTCAACGCGCGAACCACATCGGCTGGCTTGCCCTGAAATCCGCCAAACGGATTCCAGGAAGAATGGAGCATCAACGTCGTGCCCGGGACGACACCGCATTGCCGCAAGCGCTTGACCAGCTCATCGGAACCATAAGCCCAGAATGTCCTTGCCGCGATGCGTTTAAGCTCCTGTTTGAGATCCTTCAGTTTCACGATCATTCAGTTCCTAGCGGGATTCCACGACTTCGTCGAGCAACTTGGCAAAGCGCGCAGTGATGGCCTTGCGATCGAACTGAGCCAGATAGTCATTGTCGGAGTCGACGGTCTCCGGAACCGGTCGTGCAAGCCACTCCCGCAACATGGCCTCACAGGCCTCCGCCGACTCGGCGGGAACAGCGCGGCCGAGACGGGCGCGTTCGATGATCTGCTGGGTGGCGCCCGGGTCGCAGAGCGCAAAAATGGGGCGCCGGACCGATACGTATTCGAACAACTTGCCGGGAATGACGCCGTCCGAGGTCTCGCCCGTATCGACGATCAGAAGCAGATAGTCGCAATTGACCTGGGCATTCATCGCCTCCCCGTAGCTGACGTCACCCGCGAAGTCGTAAAGATGGGCAATCCCGTACTCGGCGAGAATCTGGTCATAACGTTTGCGGATCTCCGGCTCGACGCCACCCAGAATCCGCACCCGGACGTGGCTGACCAAGGACGGATCGCTGCGGTGAATTCGCCCCAACGCAACCGCGAAGGCGTAGCCACGACGGTTCTTGAACAGTCGCCCGGTATAGACGAACTCGACGGTATCCTGAGTAAATGGCCGAGTGCGCAGGCGATCGCCATACAGCTCGGTATCGTAGCCGTTGGTGAGGGTTTCCCAGCGCGCCTTGAGCCCGGGATGAAGCCGTTGCATGAAAGCCGTTTTGGGCTCGGAAACGGTGACCACCACGTCCGCCGCCTTGAGCAGACGACGCTCCATCCGCAATTCGAGCTTTTTCCGCCATTCGGGAATCCATTCGCGGAGCACATCGCCATACCAGAGGTCGCGATAATCGGCGATCCACGGCAAGCCGGTTTCGAGCCTAAGATCGTGCCCCACGAACATGCTGGAAAACGGCGGCAGCGTCGTGTAGATCGCGTCGATCTTTCGCTCTGCACACAAGCTGCGCGCTACCGCGAGCGCCTCGGCGGCCCAGGGACGGTAATTGTCCGGCACGTCCACAAAATTGCGCATCAGCCAACGGGTAAAGTCATGGGCGTGATCCATCAGACTCCCGGTTCGCTGGGACGAAGCGGGCGTCGAAGGCAGCTTGCCAGCCGACACCGCGACAGCCGCATTGCCGCTTGCCGCCGGCTTGCGACCGAGCAGACGTTTCACCGCATTGGCAATTTCAACTTCACGATCGCGCAGGCGGATACGGATGACTTCAACGCCATCGGCGATTTCGGCCATCAGTGACGGATCGTAATTCCCCTCGGTTCCGGACGGTTCGAGGGTAATTACAATCGAACGCCAACCGTATTGGCGCAGCTGATCGACAAACTTGACCGTGCGAATCCGACCGATGGTCTTGAGTGGCGGAAACTCGCCCGCGATCACCAGCAAGGTGCGCGGTTCAGACATTGTGCTCTCCCTCGTTCTGCAACTTTCCGCACAGATCCTGGAAGATCCGCACCCGACTTTCCCAGCTGTTTGCTTGCGCGTGTCTCAGCGCGCCCGCCTCAAGCCGACGCCTCAGGGCATCGTCGCCCAAAACCCGGATGATCGCCTCCGCAATCTCATCCACGCTTTCACCGTTCACCAGCAAGCCGCTCTCCCCATCCTTGACCGCCTCGACTGCACCACCGGCACGGCCACCGATGACAGCGCGGCCGCAGGCATTGGCTTCAAGGAAGACCAGACCGAAGCCCTCCGTCTCGCCATCCGGCATCGTTCGATTGGGCATGACGAACAGACTTGCACTGCGATACGCGGCCAACAGGTCGGCATCGCTGACGGCACCAACCAGAGTAATGCTGTCGCTTTCGCCAACCGCGAGGGCCGCCGCTTCCAACTCGGCCCGTAACGGACCGTCGCCAATGATGACGAGCTGAGCATCCGGATGCGCAGCATGAACACGCGCCCATCCGCCTATCGTCTTGTCGAAGCCTTTTCTGGCCACCAGCCGACCGACCGCAACAACCAGCCGCTTGCCGATGAGCCCATATTTGGCTCTAAACGCCGCATCGTCGGGGCCAGGCGAAAAACGGGTGGTATCGACTCCGTTCTCGATCAGGCAAATCCGCTCTGCTGCAACGCCCTGTTCTATCAGCGCCTTTTCAGTAAAGCGACTGACGGCGACCACTGCATCCGCCGAACGCAGATGGGCCACACGACGACTCCCGAACGAGCCGGCATCGAAGCGCGTGGTGATTTCCTCGCCGTGCACATAGAGCACCATGCGAGTCCCTAGCACGCGTCGGAAAAACTCGGCGAGCCAAGCCGTCGACGCAAGCTCCCCGATGCAGACAATCCGGATCCGGTGTTTGCGGATCAGTTTCCAAACCATCGACACAACCTTCAACCGCAAGGGAATGTCGATGATAAGGAAGCGCCACGCCGAGACCAGCTTGTTGGCCGGCGGCGGCGCCATTTCAGGACGGAGAAGATCGAGCCGGTAGATGGGAAAGTCCACGCCAGCGTCATGGGCCTCCCAGCCAGGAATCTCGGCACCATCCTGGTAGTGACGGCGGGTAGCCAGCGCCACCATCTTTCCCGGCGGCGCAAAGCGACACAGATTCGCATACACCGTTGCCGAACCACCCTGAATGGGCGTAAAGATGCTGGCCACCATAAGGCAGGCACCGGTTGCGGGCGACTTGCCAGTTGAAGTATTCGTCATTTTTCGGAAGACGCGACGCGCGACAGATCGTCCAATATCCCGGCCATATGTGCGGCGGTAAAGGCCTCGGTCTTCATCCTGGCTGCGTCGAGGTTTTCGGTGCTATAGGCTGTGACGACAATCGCCGCTGCATCGTCGCCCCGACCACGCAGACGGGAAATGATGTCGAGTAGCTTGCTCATGGCATCGCCGGTGGTCGTCATGCCATTTACCCAATAAAACTGATAAACCGCGGCATAACGACCGTCCTTGAAATAACCTTCAAGCCTTACCTCCGGCAATACGGAGTCGGCACGTTGCAGATTGGACGACGTTGCCCAACTCCAATCCTTGGTCGGCTCGAGATTGTTCAAGACACTGATCAACTCAGCCCCCTGGCGCTGATTACGGTAATACGCAATGTACAGATCGACCGGCTCGCCCTTGTATGAATAAGTCATCTGATGGACAGCGCGCGCGCCCGGAAAACTCGGACGGATACCGCTCGTGGCGACACGCTCCCGCTCCAGCGTGGAAAGCGATTCAAGGCGCAGCACGGGCGCCTGGCCAAGCTCTTGGGACTCAACTTGCGTCGCAAGCAAATGCCATCCAAAAGGAATAAATGCTGTCAGCGCACCAGCGGCGAATACCGACATCGCCGGACGCCCTGTTACCTGCAAAGGAAGAGCAGCCGGCAACTCGTCTCGCCAGCGAACACCCACCGCAAAACTGGCAAAGATTGATACCCCGAAAATGACCCACCCCAACGCTAGGTGGCTCATGCCCAAACCCCATTCGTTATTGGTCAGATGAGCAACAATCACGATCACGTAGGCTCGCAACCAGTTGGCGATCAGAGGCATGATGAATGCCCAAGCCATAAACAACACCCGTTTATAAAAACGGGTGTACGTCAAATAGGCAAAAACCGCACCGACAAAAACAGAAGTCAATAAATAACGAATCCCGCCACATGCTTCAACCACCGACCAGCGTCCGCTGGGAATAACGAAATTGCGCCCCTCCTGAAAAACCGGTACGCCGCTATGGCGCAATGCCACCACGGTCGCATCGGCGGTCCAATTCATCAGAACCGGCAATGCTTCATGCCCGACAGGAACTGCGAACAGAAGAAAACTCAGGGGTCCCAAGGTCGCCCGCCCCGCTTTATCGCCGACTACGGCCCAAACCGCGCAGAACATCATGAAGATGATCGCGAACTGCACCACCGCAGCGACCGAAGCGATCTCGCCAAGCATCGCCAGCAAGCCTGTAAGCGTAAGGGCCACAAGCCCCTTCCATGAAGGTCGGCAAACGACATCCTGAAGCTGTGGTCGCTTGGTCCACAGCAGGTAGCCCACAACCAGAAGCACTACGTAACCATGAGCGTGACTGGGCAGGGTCTCCCAAGCATGCAGCACCATCGCCACATACTCGCGGAAACTCAGCAAAATGGAACTCAAGATGGCGAACACCAGCACCACCGCCAGCCAGCCACCCACCACACGCGGCTCGGTCAATGAAGATTCGGTAGCTTTCATTTTGCGATCAACAGACATCGTCACTTCCACCTTCTAGCTAGCAACCCCAGTTCGGCCTGCGCCTTCACGAACGCCAGACTGAGCCTGTCCTGTGCCCGCCTCCACATACAACCTGTCGTCGACCCACTTCTCGGAAACCACCAACACCACCATGAAATAAAAGGGCATATCCCAGAAAGCCAGGCTGAGAAACGCGCCGCCAACGGCGAAACCGACAATGCTGACCTTGATCATTCCCGCCAATTGCCAAACCCATTCCCATTCCGGACGCTCTCGGGTCTTTGTCATCAAGCGCCCGGCGGTGCGATAAGTCAGTATCCAGAACAGCAAATACAAGCCTAAACCGATATATCCATGCTGCCCGAGCACCTGAAAGTAGATGCTATGGGCAACGATGACGAAATTCGGGTCCGGCGCATACATCTGATAGATCAATGGACTGTCGTTCGCAAAACCTGCGCCCATCAGCCGACTGTTGGCGATATTGATAGCCATGGTCCATGCATTGAGGCGGCCCATGGCGGAAGAATCCTCATCGTAGGTCTTGATGGTACTCATCCGGGACGTCCATTCTTCTGGCATGAAAAGAATGATTGCCGGAGATAGAATCAGCAGTACCAAACCCACGGTCAGCTTGGACTTGCTCCGCCACCACAGCATCGATGACATCGCAACAATCGCAAGCAGCGCGCCACGCGAATGACTACCCAACGCGGAAACCGCACAGAGGGCGATGCTGGCCAGCAGCATCCGCTTGAGCCACTTTGCCCCGACTTTCGAGAGAAAGGGCAACATAGATACCAGCTTATCCTTCTGCAATATTAGGTAGTAGAGCAAAGGAATGGTGATGATCAGCGCAACCGCAAGTTCGTTATTGTCTTCGATGACACTGGAAGGCGGCCCCCAAACACGAAATGCGCCCCCCGTCGAAAGGGTGAAGAAGCCCCCCTTTACGCCAAAAAAACCGATTGAAACGGCAATGACGACGACAAGACCGAGAATCTCCTCACGCGTGCGGACAATCGTCGCAATCATCAACGTCACCAACATCATCTTAAGTGTGGCAATTAACAAACCCACACTTTCCGGAACGTGAATGGCGAACACCGTCGTGATGCAAACCCAAACTGCGAACAAAATAAAAACAGTGAGGGGACCGCTGCGTGGCCATTTCACCTCCTTGGGATGCATAAACATCGACACAGCCATGACAAGAAACGCGACCATGGCGAAGGGCACTGAATGGGCGAAGCCCCACCCCAGCCGATGGGGGTTCATCAGACCGATCCAAACCCACAGCAGCGCGGCAAAATAAGGATGTCGGAACGCCTTGATCGCGCCGTAAAAAAACAATGCAGTTACCAGTAGATCACGCAATTGCCTTGCCCCAGTGAGACTTCAGCCGCATCGCCCGGATGGGCTGTCCGCAAAAATTCAGACCGCCACGCGACTGATCACGTAGCGGAACTTGCCGGACGCCTCGGCCGGCACGACGTCGACCACTTTTACGTCGATGGTGACGGAGTCGCCCAGGCGGCGTTTCAAGCCTGCCTCAATGCGCCCGATGTCGTCTGACTCGAAGAGCTTTCCGGGCTCCACGAATACCGTGGTGAGTTGGGTCGTCTCCTGGACGATCTTGAACGACGCAACGCCCGGAATATCCCGGAGAACATAAATGAGGGCAAGGCCATGCATCACGGTTCCATCCGCGGAGATCACGAAATCAGTACTACGTCCCTGAATTTCGCTCAAAACTGGCAAGCCACGCCCGCATGGACACGCATCATCGCTCAGGACACCGACATCGCCTGTGCGATAGCGCACGAAGGGATAATCCCTGGTCGCGAGGTGCGTCACGACGATTTCGCCCGACTGACCGTTGGGCAGTACCTTGCCTGTGGCATCGACGATTTCTACAATGACGTCCTCTGCGGTGATATGCATCGATCCTGACGGGCAGGCGTGGGCGATGAAGCCGGCATCGCGGCCGCCATAGCCGTTTGCCACAGGGCAGGCGAAGATCCGACTGATGACTTCCCGCTGGTGATCGTAGAGCCGCTCGGAAGTGACGAAAACTACCTTTACCCCGAGGTCGTCGAGCCTGATGCCTTTTTTCTCGGCGTATCCGGCGATATGGCTGATCGCCGACGGGTAACCGAACACCATCTTCGGTCGCATCTCGCGAATGCGGGCGATGAAGGCCTCGACGCGAGAATCCGACATTTCAAAAGCCGGCAGCAGTTCGGTACGCATCAGCTTGTCGCGCAAAAAGCGCACGCGATCCTGCGTACCGAGCTCGATGGGAGAACCCCAGACGACAATTTCCGGATCGCCGATATCCACGTCCCACCAGCGAGTGGCGCGCCACTTGGCGGCCACATCGTGGGTGACCCGCTCGGTGCCAATGAAAAAAATCAATGGCTCGCCACTCGATCCACCGGTATTGAACCGCGCCAATCCCTGGGCGTCCGCGGCTCGCAGCGCGTCACTGTTCTGCTTGATGATTGCCTTGGTCAGGAAAGGCAAAGCCTGGAGGTCGGCCGTGCTGGTGATGGTCTGCGGATCGAAGCCGCGCGTCGCAAACAACTCACGGTAATACGGAACGTGGGTACCGATGTCGGTCAAAAAAGTCTTGAGGCGGTCGACCTGCAAGGCCGCAATGCGCTCGGCGGGCCACCACTGGGACGCTTCCATCTGCCGACGCACATTCACGGTATCGTGGTGTTTAAGGCGCTCTTGCAGCGGGAAAAGAACATTCGAAACCAAATGGGTATACAAGCCTGACATTTTCAATGAACTCCTATCGCGGATTGCGTCGACCGGCGATCATATTGCAATGCAGCAATATAAGCGGCAAGCAATTCGCCTTTCACCGCCGCCCAGCTATAGCGCTGAACGTCTTCCTGCCCCGCGACGCGCAGGCGGGAAGCCAGCGCAGGGTCGTCGAGCACGCGCAACGCGGCCGCGGCCATGGCATCCGGATCGTCTCGCGGCACCAGCAAAGCGGTGACTTCATGCTGGACGATGTAAGGAATCCCGCCCACGTCGGTTGTCACGACAGGAACGCCGCTCGCCAACGCCTCCAGAACGGAATTCGGCATGTTATCGACACGGCTGGGATTCAACGTAAGGTCTGCGTCCCGGTAGAGTGACGCCATCTCTTCGCGGTCCAGACGCCCGGTAAAGTGCACTTGGTCAGCAACACCGAGACGAACAGCCAGAGCCTGCAATTCAGCGAGCTGTGGCCCGCTCCCGGCCACCGACAGGCGCGCATCGGGCCGCACTGCCTGAATTTTGGCAAAGGCACGGAGGGCCGTTTCGATGCCATAAATTGCCTCAAGATTGCGGGCCACCACGATATGCGCGGCAGGAGCACGCCCGTCATCGGCCGGCCGAAAACGGGTGAGATCGATAATGTTCGAAACGATCCGACCCTTCATGCCGAAGCGCCCAAAAACGTCCTGCAGAAAACCGGATGGCAGTACAAGCAGGGCCGCTCGCTTCATGCTGGCACGTACCGGCCCGGCCGATTGCATCAGAAAGGGCTCGGCTTCGCCGCCCCGATAATTGACCACGACCGGTTTGCCACGAAGGCTACCGATCCAGATGGCCGGCGCCGCAAAAAGGTGCCAGGACCAGCCGGAGTTCGCCATGACATGCAGCAGATCCGCGCGCCCCGCCGCCCGCCACAGCTGCAACAAATAGGGCACCAACCGGAAGATCGCGCGAACGCCTTTCAAACGTCCGGCCCAAGTCGGTCGGTAAGGCGCATTGACCTGCACCACCTCGACCTCAGCCCCTTCGCCGCGCAGGAGTTCCACCAACTGCCGGGTCTGATTGGCCATGCCGCCCGCAGGTGGCGGAAGCGGGCCGACCACCGCAATGTGCATGTCGGGGAAGTTCATTTGGCCCGTCCAGCTACCAAGCGGCGGTATATCGAATCGTAGTTGGCAACACTGTTCTTCCAGTTACGCACCTGCTCTACAAAACGTCGCCCGGCCGCGCGCATGGCCGGCCATTGCTCACGATGATCGAGCATTTCGCCGACGGTCGTGACGAGCGAATCGACCTTGCCCGCGGCAAACAAGCGGCCCGTCTCGCCATCGCGGATGAGTTCCTTGTGCCCACCGACATCCGAGGCCATGAAGATGCGTCCCTGAGCCATCGCCTCAAGCGGCTTGAGCGGCGTGACGAGTTCGGTCAAACGCATCGAGTGGCGCGGATAGACGAGAAGATCGATCAGATCGTAGTAACGGCTGACCTCGGCATGGGGTACGCGACCGGTGAATACAACTTTGTCGGCAATCCGTAGGCGTTCGGCTTGGGCTTTGAGGTTCGCTTCCTGCGGGCCGCCACCGACCAGCAGGACTCGCAAATCCTGACGCTGCGCCTGCAGCCTGGCAAACGCCTCGAGCAGAAGATCCAACCCCTCATAGGCATAGAACGAACCGACGAACCCCAACACCGTCTTGCCGTCGAGGCCGAGCTTTCGCTTGAGCACCGAATCGGGCTCGCCGGAGAGCTGGAAACCCTGCACGTCGACCGCATTGGGGATCACCGTTACCTTTTGCTCCGGAATGCCCCTCGCAACAATGTCGCGGCGCAGGCCTTCGCAAATGGTGAAAACATGCCCCACCCGCTTGAAGGCCCAGCTTTCAAGGGCGCGCGTGGCACGATAGCGCAGACTGCCCTCCGCGGTGGTCCCGTGGTCGACGGCTGCATCCTCCCAAAAGGCCCGGACTTCGTAGACGACCGGAATGCCGAGTCGCCGACCGACCCGAATCGCCGGAATGGCGTTGAGAACCGGCGAATGGGCGTGCAACACGTCAGGCCGCAACTCACGCGCCAGTTGCTCCAAGCGCTTCTCGGTCGAACGCATCAGTCGCCATTCATTGATACCCGCCGGCGCCGCGGCCGGCACTTCGCAGCGATAGAACCTCAGCCCATCGACGTCCTCAACCGCCGCTGCGGTGGAGCCTTGCTTCGCCGAGGTCAGATGATAGGTTTCCCAGCCCAGGGCACGCTGCTCGCGCAGGATGGCTGCAGTACGAAAGGTGTAGCCGCTATGCAGCGGTATCGAGTGATCGAGGACGTGAAGGATGCGCATTTACTGACTCATGCCGGAAGCGACGGACACCGGGGCCATGGCGTTGCTATTGCGGAGAAAGGCTTCGAACATCATCGTTGTCCACAGCGGCGCGCTGTAGTCCCGCGCACCCGACTGGTGAGCGTCGACGAGGTGTTCCAGATAGTCGCGATTGAAAATGCCGGTGTCGGCAAGGGTCTGCCCCAAAACGGCATCCCGCACGCGCTGCTTGAGCGGCCCACGGAACCAGCGGGCGAGCGGTACGGCAAAGCCCATTTTAGGCCGATACAGCACATCCTGCGGCAACAAGGGCTCCATCGCCTTCTTGAAGACATACTTGCCTTCCTGGCCCCTGATCTTGAGCCCCGAAGGCAAGGTGGCCAGCCATTCCACCAGCTTGTGATCCATGAGCGGCTCGCGCACCTCCAGTGAATGCGCCATGCTGGCCCGATCCACTTTGGTATTGATGTCGCCGACCAGATAGGTCTTCGTGTCGAGGTACTGGATCAGCGCCAGCGGATCGTCGGTTTGCGCGGTGGCCGCATGGCGGCGGAAGACCTCCAACGCGTTATAGCCACCGAGTTCGCGTCGGAAGGTACTTGAGAAAAGGCTGCGGCGCATGTCGTCGCGCAGGATGGAAACGGAATGGAAATACGCCTGCACCGAATCGCGGGCCAGCGCCTCAAAGGTCGTTTTGGCGCGGAAGACGCGGGGCGCCCAGTCGGCCTTCGGATACATCCGGCCGAGCAAACCGAAAACGGGACGCCGAATGCCCGCCGGCATGCTGTCGCGCATCTTCTCTTCCATCAGATGCATGCGATAACGCCGATAGCCGCCGAAGCTCTCGTCGCCACCGTCGCCGGAGAGGGCCACCGTGACATGCTTGCGCGCGAGTTGGCAGACCCGGTAGGTCGGAATCGCGGAGCTGTCGGCATAGGGCTCATCGTAGAGCGCCGCAAGCGTATCGATGAGATCGAAGTCGTCGGACTTCACCGTTTCGACGAAATGCCGCGTCTTGTAGCGCTCCGCCACCATCTGCGCAAAGGCCGACTCGTTGAATGCCGGATCGTCGAATGCCATCGAACAAGTGTTGATCGGTTCGTCCGAAAGCCCGGCCATACACGCCACCACGGCGCTGGAATCCACGCCGCCCGAAAGGAAGGCGCCCAGCGGCACATCGGAAATCATGCGCAGACGCACCGATTCGCGCAGGCGTTCAGTGAGTTCGGCGGTTGCGTCTGCCAACGACAGGCGGTTGTCGAGCGAGAAGCGCACGTCCCAATAGGTTTTGGGCGCCGGAATCGGTTCTCCGCGCCGGATACACAGACTTTCCGCCGACTGCAGCTTGCGTGCGCCCATGAAGATCGTGCGCGGCTCGGCCACGTAGCCAAATGCAAAATACTCTTCGACTGCATGCGGATCGATCCGCCGATCCAATCCCGGGTGCTGCATCAACACCTTCAGTTCCGACCCGAACACCAGCGTGCCGTCGTCGAGAATCGCATAGAAAAGCGGCTTCACCCCAAGGCGATCACGCGCCATGAAGAACGTCTGCCGGTTGCGATCCCACAACGCAAAGGCAAACATGCCTCGGAAGCGCTGCACACAATCCTCACCCCACGACTCCCAGGCATGGACAATGACCTCGGTGTCGCTGCGCGTGTGGAAGCGGTGGCCAAGCGCTTCGAGTTCGGGCACCAGTTCCTGAAAGTTGTAGATCTCGCCGTTGAACACGACGGCCACCGATCCGTCTTCGTTGAACAACGGTTGCTGTCCCGTAGACAAGTCGATGATCGAGAGGCGGCGATGGCCGAGTGCGACGCCCGGTTCGAAATGGATATCCCCTTCGTCCGGCCCCCGATGGAACTGGATGTCGTTCATCCGCTTCATCAGGGCCCGATCGAAATCTCGCCTGCCGCGGGTGTCAAAAAGGCCAGCAATACCACACATGGAATTTGTTTTCTTTCAGCGCAGTGCGTTTCGGGATTGAATAACGGAATCGACGCGGCGTTTGGGTTTCTTGAGGCACTCTTCATAGAGTGCGAGGTACGATCCGACCATCGCCTCCAGGCTGAACTGCGCACGCACGCGTTCGCAGCCGGCGACCCCGAAGGCCAGGGCGCGATCCGGATGCTCAAGCAGGTCGGCCATCGCCTCAGCAAGGGGTCCTGGTGAAGCCGGCGGTACAAGGAGGCCGGTTTCACCATCGACGACCAGTTCGACATTGCCGCCCACATTGGTCGCCACGACAGGCAACCCCGAAGCCATCGCTTCGAGCAGCGTGTTGGAAATGCCTTCGGCCAGCGAAGGCAACACGAACACATTCAGGCCGCGCGTCATCGACGACACGTCCGCTCGCTCCCCGGCGAGCCAAACGTGTCGGTCGAGCTGTTCGCTTTGGACTAACTCCTGCAACGTCCCGAGCAGCGGGCCGCCGCCGACGATCACCAGCCGCGCCCGTCGCGCCGCTTCGGCGCTCTCTCTAACCAGGACGCCGAATGCGCCGATCAGGTTGGCGTGATCCTTCACCGACTGAAGCCGTCCGACCGTGCCAAAGACGGTAAGCGCAGGATCGTTGAAGGGCGAATCGGGAATTTCCTGGCGCACCGACACTGGCGCGAAACGACGGGTATCGACGCCATTGCAGATCCGCCGGACACGATCGGCGCGAACGCCGACCTTATCGGTCAGATAGGACTCGATCCGGCGCGACAAAGCGACATATTTGGAGACAAAAGGCGAATATGCCCGGCGGAGCAATTGGTACTTTCGACTCATCCCATCCAGATCGGACGTATCCCAGCCATGCTCACCGTGAATACGCACCGGCACACCGGCCAACCACGCCGGCACTGTCATTTCGAGGGCCGCCAGATTGCGGGTATGCACGATCGCCGGACGGTGTTCGCGGAACAGCCGATAAAGCTGCGGATAAAGCCCAAAACCGTGACCAACAGGCTTGTCGAGTGAAAGAAACTCGACATCGCGACGCGAGATGCGCTCACAGAAAGCCGGTACGCAACGAGTCAGCGCCACGATCATGTGCCGAAAACGCTCGACCGGCATCCGGCTGATCAGATTGACGATGCCGTTCTCCAGCCCGCCGACGTCGAAACTGTAGACAACATGGATAACAAGAGGGCGAGGATCGTTCATCGGATCGAAATTATCGGCCACGCGTATGCGGAACATTTGAATCGGCAGCGCTATCGAGCAGCTTTTCGAGCGCGACGAGATGGGCAGACCAACTGTATCGACTCAGAACGCACTGGCGAGCTGCCAAACCCATTGTGGGGCGCAATGCTACCTCACCCAACAATGCAACAGTACGCGAAACGAATTCCTCCCCGCTGTGGGCAATCTCACAGTCATACCCTGGCCTAGCCTCCAATCCAGTGGCCGCTGCCGAGGAAATCACGACCGGCCGAGCCATCGCCATCGCCTCCAGCACCTTGTTCTGAATGCCGCGGGCAATCCGCAATGGCGCGACGACCACGTCGGCATGGGCCAGATAGGGGCGCACGTCCGGAACTGTGCCGGTCACAACCACGCTCTCCCCTGCCAGCGCCTGGACGGCAGGCGTCGGGTTCATGCCCACGATCCAGAACCGCGCGCCGGGGAATTTCGTGCGGATCCTCGGCAGCAACTCGCCGGCAAACCAGACCACGGCGTCAACGTTGGGCCAGTAATCCATCGCACCGGTAAACAACACGACCGGCCCGCCAGCAGGATAAGGGTCCGCAAAATCATGCTCCGGCGAGAAAAAATCAGCGTCCACGCCATTTTGCATGACGCCGATCTTTGCCTCGACCTCGGGCGCAGCATTTCTGAACAGTGCGGCCTCGGCATCGGTTACAAACAGGCTCGCATCGCTTCGTGCCGCCGCCGCCCGCTCGAAAGCCAGCAAACGGCGACCTTCTCGACGGTAGAGCCAAGACATCGGCCAGCGATGATCGCTGGCGTACTGCGTCCATTTGGCGGAATCGAGATCGCAGAAATCGACGATACGCCGCCGCAAACCGGGAATGTCCAGATACTGGGCCATCGGCCCGGAAAACACGACGGCCTGACCGATCCCTTCCCGCGCCACGACCTGCCCGACCCACTCGGCCAGCGCCGCACTCCGGTAATAAGGCAGACTCAACGCCTCGCCGGTGAGCAAGCCACGCAGACTGCAGAGGCGTGCGCGGCGCGGCGCGAGCCGCACTACGTGCGTCTCTTCACACCATTCCGATAGCTGCTCGATGTACCGGACGTCGTCCGGATGATCGACAAAGGTGCCCAGGAAGATCCGGTGCCGTTTGGCAAGCTGACGCAGGATATTGAAGGAGCGGACCTTGTCGCCCTTGTTGGGCGGATAGGGAATGCGATGAACCAGGTAAAGCAGCGGCGTGCGTTCGTCGGACACCGGCGCTCACCCGAGATTGCGCACGATATGCGGTCCGATCGCGTTGGCGACGCTCAGAGGCAAACGGCGCCACATGGCAATGAAAGCACGATACTTCGGATTTATCGGATTGTTCTGGGGCACGGAGTCGCGCTTGTAAAGCCGGTATTCATAGGACAAGGGCTTCGGCTCGAACCCCCAGTTCTTCTTGAAACTATAAGGTCCGGTACCGACCTTACTGCGTCCGTAGTCGAATATGCGATAACCGCGAGCACAGGCCCGGCGCATCAACTCCCAGTATTTGAAGTCGTTGGCCGCGAGTTCGCGCGCTGCGAGATCGTCGCCCGCGTAATACGGCAACACCTCGTCGCGGAAGTAGAAGGTCAGCACGGTGGAGAGCGGCTTGCCCTCGGATGTCGAAACGGTCATCACCTCGCAATCCTGCCCGAAAACCGATTTGAGAACTTCAAAGAAACGTTTCGGCAGCGCCGGCGTACCGTGGCGCAGGACATTGTCGGAATACAACGCAAAGAATCGGTCGACATTCGGATCGACTTGGCACACCAGACCGTTCTTGATGCCCTTGCGCACCATCGCCCGCTGTTTGCGCGGAATGGCCGCCATGTTGGCCTCCTCGTCGGGAAGGATTTCCTTGCGGAACGTGACATACAACTCCTGCCGCGGCCATTCGGGGTGACGCTCTTCGAGGTTGCGGTATTCGAGATGCTGAACGCCAGCCTCGCGCGCCAGCGCATCGGCTGCCGCCTCCAGCGCGGCAACGGCCTCTTGATCGCTACCGGCCACACCGCCATAAACGGCGAACGGCAGCGATGTCATCGCGTGCCCAAACAGGACACTCTTGACTTCGACCAGCGGCAACACCGCGACGATGCGCCCATCGCGCTCGGCAAGCAGGTAATGAGTACGATGCCGAAACACCGATCTCATGATCTCCTGCCATTCGATACGGTGAAAAAAAGTTGCTTCCGGACACGCGAAAACGAACTCGTTCCAGCGCGCAGAATCCCCCGCCACGAACGGGCGTACATTGACGACTGACAGCATTACCGGAATCCTAGGCTGAGGTATTGAGTGCGGGGAGGAAGACTTCATCCATCCGCCCCCAGGAGAAATCCTGCATAAGAAGAGCGAGACGCGATTCGGTACGCTCCAGGTTGACGTAATGTCGGAAGCGCGTCTTGGCGCTCGCCTCCTTCACAACAGGCTGCTCAGGATCGATTTCCCAAGGGTGAAAATAAAAAATGGCCGGACGCCGGTCATCCTCGTTAACCTTGCGGATTCCCCACGCCGACACCGGATAAGGAAGAAGACGGAAATAGCCGCCCCCGCCCACTGGCCAGTTTCGTCCGAAGCGGCGCACGGTCGTGATGGGAATCTCCACCAGACCTTTGCCGACCGGATAAGGGAAACGCGGTGCGTCGGGCACCCCATAGTGGTCGTGCTTGACCGGATAGACACTCGAGCTGTAGGCATAACCGGCAGACTCTATGCAATCATGAGCCCAGGGGTTCGACAGACCCACGGAAAAACTCGGCGCGCGATAACCTCTGACGTCGCAGCCGGCGATATCTTCCAGCACGGCCTTTGCCAGTTTGATGTCCGCCAAAAAAGCCTCAGGAGTCTGGTCACTCGCCCGCTGATGCCCATAACCGTGGCTGGCGATCTCATGGCCCTCAACAGCGATCAGGCGAATCAGCTTGGGAAAACGCTCGGCGATCCAGCCCAGGGTGAAGAAAGTACCCTTGGCACCATGGCTATGCATCAACTCGAGAATGCGATGGACGTTTCTCTCTACCCGGCACGGCGTATCGTTCCAGCACTCTTTCGGAAAATGGGGAGCAAGCGCCGAAACCTGGAAATAGTCTTCCACGTCAATGGTCAGCGCGTTGACGATGGTTTCATCCTTGCGATTGCCTGTGGAGGTCATTTCGTTGCCAGTCCGCCATCCTGCTTGGCATCGCGCTGTGCCTGCGCCGCACCTAACAATTGCCCCAGCGCGTTGAGCGTGGATGAAAGCGTTCTCTCAAGCAGAGTCAGGCGCTCGTCGAAACGCGTCATATCAAAAGCCGAACCTGCTGCCGCCAGCACCCGCGCGGCCTCCGCATCGCCCAACAGGCGTTGCAGATCGATCGTTACAGCAGGCGTTGCGCTCCCTGCAAACAGGTTACCGGACTCCGGTGCGCTGATCGGCGTCGGAGTGACTTGCTCCTCACGCATCTCGGACACGATCTGATTGACGAGCTCGACGCCAATCCGCCGCTGCTCTCCGAGAAAGGCAGCCAGCATTATCCTGTCGCACACGGCATTGATCCGCCGTGGAATCCCCTGGCTGACAGCGAAAATCTCACGCATCGCTTCCGGATCGAAACTCGGATTTCCCTTCCAGCCCACGCAGGCCAGACGATGCTCGATATAGGCTTGCGTTTCCTGCAAGTCCAAGGGGCCAAGGTGATAAGAGGCGATGACGCGCTGACGCAGTTGCACCATTTCCGGGCTCTGCATGATCGTCCGAAACTCGGGCTGCCCAACCAGAAAACTCTGCAGCAACGCATGATCTTCCAATTGGAAGTTGGAGAGCATCCGCAACTCCTCAACCGCCTTCGGCGTGAGATTCTGGGCCTCGTCCACAATCAGCAGAGCACGCTTTCCGGCGGCCGTCGTACTGACCAGAAAGGCCTCGATCGCCAATAGAAGATCGCTCTTCGTCAGATGTTTGCTGGGAATCCCAAAAGAAGCCGCCACCAGTCGCAAAATATCGTCCGCGTCGATCTGGGTGCTCACCAGATTTGCTGCAACGATCTTCCTCGGATCGAGCTTCTCGAGAAGACTGCGCACGAGAAGCGTCTTGCCCGCACCGATCTCACCGGTAATGACAATAAAACCCTCGTTCTGGTGGAGCCCATATTCGAGATACGCCATCGCGCGACGGTGTCCGCGACTACCGTAAAAAAAGGAAGGATCAGGATTAAGCTGAAAAGGCTTTCCCCGAAGACCGAAATAGGCTTCGTACATGACTTGCTTAGAATTGGAAGTTGACGACGCCGATCACGGCATTTTCCGTATAACCGCTGGAACCCGAGCCATGGTTATTACGAACGGTAAGCGAACCAGTCGTCCTCCGTGAAAGACGCGATGAAAGTCCGGCCGCAATTACGCGCGACCGTGCAGAAGCAATGCTGGAATCTGCCGTGCTGCTCCGAGTGCTCGTTAGCGAAAGATTGGCCGATGTCTCGGCCGACAAATTGTGATTCGCAGAAATCGAGGCTCCGGAAGTCGTTACCGCTTGTGTTGTACTGGTGGAGCCAGTCAGTGCAAACGTCCTGTCGGCAAAAGTTTCTCGCTGGGATTGAAAGGCAATAAACGCAATCGAATTGCGTACCCCGATAATCGTCACCCCGCCCTGGAAACGGCGATCGAGAAAATATCCATTGGCGAGAACAGACTGGGCTCCAACAATAAGCCCACCCATGCCCTGGGCATTCGTATCGATCAATCGCCGAACAAAGACGGATCGTTCGTTAATGTCAGGATAGGTGTTGGCATACTGCAGCATCAGCAAGTCATACAAAGTCACTGCGCCGAGCATCGTCTGGCTCGATGAACTCACGTCCCTGCTAAAGCTGCCGGTGAAGGCGAAATTGCCGGCACGGTGCTGCCCGGTAAAAGCGTACCCAGTACCGAAAAACCGCTTTTCTACCGTTGCCGAGAACCGCGACCGGGGCGTCGGCAGCCAGTCTGCTCCAAAACCATAAACGGAGGAATTGCGGCTGGACGATTTTGCAAAATTGTTCGACTCGTATCCGGCAATCAGCCTTAAAGTAAGCGTTGGATCAAGCTGCGCCAATCCGGTAAAACGGGACGTAAATTGCTCCTGGGCGCCGTAGTTCTGATTGTCACTACGCGAATCCCTTAAGTTCATGCTCCATCCCAGTGCACCAATAGCGTGGGGGTCGGTTGCAGTGAACGACAAGGACTGGGACTCGGATCTGGCCATCGCGGAGCTATCGGAGTCCATATGCATGAACGAATAACGCAGGTCCAGCGAACCGGTGCTCCCAAATCGCTCCTTCAGGTTAGGACTGACGCTGAACATCCGAACCTGGGTCTGATTACTCCTGCCCGTCACCTGATCTGCCGCCTGGGGAGAAAACGCATACGCGGACTGACGACTGACTGAGGCCAGCAGATCAACATCCGAACGGTTCTCAAGGGCAATTACTTTCCCCGCCCCGCTAAGCGTCAGATAATTGTTTTGCGACGAACTGTTATTGGCATAGAAGGACGAGTTGAGATTAAGACTCAGGTTCCCGGTAAGCCGAGCGCCCCTCGCATCAAAACGAACCGACGGGCTGATCTGAGTAATCGCATCCGACTTTGTCGATCCGCTCGACTCAAGCCTGGCGTTATCGGTGATCATTTCGCTCACTCGGAGGGATGACGTAATTCTGAACATCTGTTCCTGAGCAAAAGCCGGCGCAACCATCAGACCAAGAGGAGCGCACAATACGGCCAGCCGACGACGACGGTACAGCCAGGACACACAGGGGGGATGAATGTTCACGCATTCTCCTTGGGCGCATGTCCATAACCATAGCCATAACCGTAGCCATAGCCATAACCATACGAACCGGCCGCCGAATACTGCGCCTTATTGAGCAAGGTAAGCTTTACAGGGCAGTTCTCGATAGTTGAAATGGCCTGCTTTAGCGCAGCCTGTGTGGTTTTATTCGCTTCGACTACCATCACAATCTGCCCCATGTGCGTCGCCAGGACACGAGATTCGGTGGTCACCAGCAGAGGGGGCGAATCGAACACAATAATCCGGTCGGAATAACGTTCGGCGAGCTCTTCAAGCAGATTGTTCATCGCATCGCTCGCGAGAAGCTCGGTAGCACGTGGATGAGGGGTACCCGCGGGAAGGAGGCTCAGTTTTTCGATGTTGGTCTTGAGCAATACGTCGCCGAGCTTGGTCCCAGGTGTGGTAAGCACATCCATCAAACCTTTTTTTGGCGGCACACCAAGAATATTGAGCACCGAAGGGCGCGACACATCGGCATCGATCAGCAGCACCGTATGATCAAGTTCCATGGCCATACTGATGGCCAGATTGATGGAGCTGAAGCTCTTGCCTTCGCCCGGCAATGAACTCGTGATCATGATCAAATTGGCGTTGTTGATGGCTGCGGCACCCTTGCCTTGCACGTTTCGCAGCAACGGACGCTTGATGATTCGAAATTCGTCACCGATCAGCGAACGTGGCGCATTTGGCGTCACGATCCCTATGGATTGAAGACGTTCCAGATCGATCTCCACGCACCGAACACCCGAAGGTGAAGTCCCTCCGGAGGCTGGCGCTGCAACCTGTGCCGGCTTGAATACTTCAGGAGACGGTGCGGCGGCCTCACGCACGGCCTCGGTAGGCTGAGTGGCGAAAGCGGAGGCTCCGGCCGCAGTCGGAACGGCTGCGGGGGAGTCCTGAGTGGCAGCGCGCTCGCTATCCTCCGCCGAAGCAGCGTTGGCTCTCTGAAGTTGCTCGAGCCGCTCAACGGCCTTTTCAATAATGCTCATGTCCGCCTCTCAACCCATCCTGGCTAACAGTAGCCAAACTGTCATCGCGCCAAACAATCCCACCAGGGCACCAACTCCTCCCAAAAAGACCATCTTTCCGCGGCGATTATTTCTTAGCCGATCAGGATCGGAGATCATGCTGACCGAACCCAGCACGGCGAGTCCTGTCACTTCGCGAAGCACTTGGATATCCGTGAATACCGGCCGGATCTGACTGATCAGAAAAGAAACGACCAGCCCGGTCAACAATGCGGCCAAACCGGCACCGGGCATCATCAATAGACGATTGGGCGCGGAGGGCTTGCTTGGCACAGTCGGCGGATCGATGAGACGGAAATCCGCCACGCCTGAGGCCGCTCCCATCTCGACGGCCATCGTGGCCGACTCACGCCGAGCCACGAGTCCATCGTAGTTCCGCTTGTTTACGTCGTAGTCCCGATTAAGTTGAGTGAACTCGGTTTCGAGTTGAGGAAGACTGGTGGATACCGAGTTCAACTGCTGAAGACGTGCCTCGTACTCCGAGACGCGAGCGCGCAAAGATGCAACGCTGGCCTCCGCCTCGGCAAGCGACAGCCGCATCTGTTGAAATACCGGATTCACACTGGACGCCGAGGATGCCGTTGGCCCTGCCGAACCGGCCGCAGCGGCAGCCTTGCGCCGCGCTTGAAGTTCTTGCGACTTCTGGGCTTCCAACTCTTCGATGAGCTTTCGCGCACCGACGACGTCCGGATGCTTATCGGTATATTTTTGAAGCAAGCCGTCCAGCGTCTTCTTGACGGTTTCGATACGTCCATCGAGCTCAGGCAAAGGCACAGCAGCCAAAGACGCACCCGACATCTTTTCCGGCAGCACGATCGACTCTTCGCCAGAGAGCTGGCGCTTCAGAACATCCCTTGAATTTTCAGCTTCGCGCAAGGCAAGCTTGGCCTGATTGAGCTGCTCACTGACTTCGGTGATTTTCCGGAAATAGTCCTGCCCACCCGCACCAACCGTGTGCATGTTGCGCAGCTTGTATTCCTTCAAGCGATTCTCGGCATCGACGAGCTTCTGCTCATAGGTCTTGATCTGCTCCTCGATAAATCTCCTCGCCGTATCCGAATCCTTGCGCTTGTCGCCAAGGCCCGACTCCACGAAGATCGAGACCATGGACTGGACCACACGCTTGGCCCTTTCCGGATCCGTATCCGTGTAAGCAAGCGTGTAAATGTTGTCGCGGCCGGCCTCACGAATCTGCAAGGCCTTCGTGACATTGACGATCAGCGTCTCCCGCTCTTCCTTGGTCTTTGCCGCGATATCCAGGTCTGCCATTCGAATCAACTTTTCCACGTTGGGGCGGCTGATCAGGGTGCGGCTCAGGATGTTGATCTGTTGATCCACATTCGGCTGTACCGCCAAACCGGACATCAAGGGCTTGAGAATGGACTGCGTGTCGACGTAAACGCGGGCCGACGACTCGTAACGATCTGGCAGCAGATAGACAAACGCGGCGACGATCGGACCAACGATCCATGCAGCCGCCAAGCCCCACCAACGATAGAGCCACATACCGCGGAGAATGACCGACAGCTGTCTTAAAATGTCTTCCATAGGGAGATTCCGGAAGCCCCGGGGAAATATTTTCCCGGGGCGAGATCAAGGAAAGGTCAGAACCAACTCTGGGGAATGATGAGAACGTCGCCCGGCTTGACTTCGACGTTCGCCGAAACATCGCCGCGCTTCACGAGATCCTTCAGACGTACTGTGTACTGCTTATTACCCTCGGAAGTCCGTAGCAGCGTTGCCCGATTGCCGTCCGCAAAATCGGTAATACCCCCGACCGCGATCATCACGTCGAGGACGGTCATCTTCTGCTTGTAAGAGAGTGTCTGCGGCTTGGCAGCCTCGCCCAGCACCCGGATCTGCTGCGAGTACGGCCCCACGAAGCCGGTGACAAGCACAGTCACAACCGGATCGCGGATGTACTTGCCCAGCGCTTGCTCGATTTCCCGGGCCAGGGTGGTCGAATCCCGGCCGGTGACGGGAAGATCTTCCACAAGCGACGTGGTGATCTTTCCATCCGGCCTGACCGGTACCGACGTCGACAATTCAGGGTTTCGCCACACGACGATGTTGAGATTATCGCCAGGCCCGATGAGGTAGTTGTAGTCAGCGTTATCGACAGTGGCCGGAGCGGGCGGATAAGTCGTGGCACAGCCCGCCAAGCCGGCTGCGGCGCAAACCAGCAGGCACTTTGCAAAAAAGCGTTTCATAAGGTACTTCCCCTGGATACGGCCGAAGTTCAGCCTTTGAATGATAACGAGCGGATATTACGGCAGCCTGCATCCGCGCCCGGAGAAAAACGTCACGACAACCCAAAAAGGGGACATGACCTTGCCATTTGGATGGCGGGGCACGCCGGGAGAGGCTCCCGAACAACATAAAACATAGGCACGTAGGCCAGACTAGAACGACCAGCGGGCCTCGGTATACACGCGATCGCGATCGGCGTAGCGACCGAACAGCCCGGACGAGTCGCCGCCAAAAATGTCCATGCCGAACGCAACCCTCCAGCTCTTGCTTGCCGACCAAATCAGCTTGGGACGGAACATGTAGTCGGTACGGTTAAACATCGCAACGTACAGCGCCTCCGCCTCCCATCCTCGGGCAAGCTTCGAATTTAAAAGAATGCTCCCACCACCTTCGGTTCGCTCGACGCCCGTACCAGCATCGTAATCGAGCATCCGACGTGCGAAGTACTGAAGGTTCACACGCCCTTCTTTGAAAGCCGGAATGTCGACGCCCACAACGTAATCAATGGTGTCCTGAGCGACAAGACCATAGGGTGCGCTCAGATCAGTGGTGTTGAACTTGCGTCCGCGGGTATGAACCGCCTCGCCCTTCAACACGAAGTCGCCAAAGTCCTTGGCTACGGTTCCCCCCACCTGCGATATTCGGTCATGCCGGGGCTGAAATTCCGGTATTCCAGCATCGTTGACGCCCGTTACATAAAATGTCTGGGCCACATCCAGGCTACGGTAATAAAAACCCGACAGATCCCAGCCTCCAACCAACCGGGACACACGCCCCCCCCAGTTGGTGTTACCAAGAGAATTGCCCGGCTTGACTTCACCCAGGACTCTCGAATCCTTCGGCAAAGGATAGAACTCCGCCCCAGGCTTGCCGATCCGGTCGTAACTTGGGACGGGAATCCATACCAATTCGGCATGGGTTTCGCCAAAGTAATACTCGGCACGTGCCGCCCATTGGGGAATCCGCAGTTGCTCAAAATCCGGTAGATAGAACGTGCGAAGGTCGCGGGCAGAAACAACGTCGGCGAAGAACAGGCCAACCATTTCACCCCACACGATGTGCTGACGGCCGATACGGAAATCCACATCGCCAGCCGAAAAATCGAGATAGGTTTCGCGGAAATCGAACTGGTACTGCTGATCGCGACGAACCGCGTCGGGATAGAAGCCCGAATCGATCCCGAAAACGGCATCGGCGTCCGCCCGGCCGGAAATTTTCCATTTCAGGCTCTCGGTCCCGCCCGTGGCTGACAATTCGGCACGTGCGCGGGCCATCGACCAGTGATCCTTGCCTGCGTAGGTACGCGCCAGATCGAACTGAAGAACACCTGTCTTATTGATGCTGCCAGCCCCCTCATCGATCGACATATCATCGACGACCGACTCATCCTCCGCGGCAACCGCCCCACCACAGCAAGCCACCAACGAGAATACTGCCGCACAACCGCGAAGCTTCCGATTCAAACTATCCATACCCGAACGATCTCCCCTCAGCCATTCACTCTCGTTTCCAGCAATCAAATTTCAGGCCCATCTTCGCCTTTGCTGCGATCCTGAACGAAAATCCAGACACCGTTTTGCTTTAGTCCAAGCTTGGTGATCTGACCGTCTTCCATGCGAACAAGCTGATTCGCGCGGCTCATCACGCGCTTGTCGTGTGTAGAAAAGACAAATGTGGTTTTGTTTTCCTCGTTGATTTGCTGCATCAACTCGAGGATGCTCTCGCCGGTCCGCCGGTCGAGGTTCGCAGTGGGCTCGTCGGCAAGCACGACGCGGGAATGAGTCACCAAGGCACGCGCGATCGCCACCCGCTGACGCTGCCCACCCGAAAGCTGGTTCGGGCGGTGACGTGCATACCGGCCCAAACCAACCATCTTCAAATAATGATCAACCCGACTCCGCCGCTCTTCTTTGCTGAGCTCCGGCATCTGCAGCAGCGGATACTCGACATTCTCCTCTGCCGACAGCACCGGCAGAAGGTTGAAGGCCTGAAAAATAAAGCCGACGGTTCTTGCCCGAATATCGGCAAGTTCGTCGGGCGTCTGCCCTGAAACATCCTTGCCGTTGATGACGACGCCCCCCTTGCTCGGGGTATCGATGCACCCCATGATATTCAAGAGCGTGGACTTACCGCTTCCCGAAGATCCGGCAATCGCCATGAAGTTACGTTCCTTGACCTCAAGATTGACGTTTCTCAGCGCCGTGACGTCCTGTTCCCCCAGACGATAAATCTTGCTTACGTTCTCGATCTTAATTACCGTTTTCGACGGCTCGCCCGCATTGTCATCGCGATTAGTTGGCATCGGCCCACCCGTCTATGTTGTTTGCCTTTAAAGGATAACACTATGAGCCTCAAATTTTCCCCTTCGAACTACCGGGCACGCTGCTTCGGCCTTGCTCTCGCGCTGCTAGCACTGGCATCTGGTGGCACGGTCCGCGCAGATGACAACGAACTGGCCCGCAGCATCGTGGCCAAGGCCGACGAAGTCCGCTTTCCCCATGATGGCTTCCAGGTTGTGGTCGATATCAACTCATCCAGTCCGGGAGAGCAGATAGACGAGCGGAAGTATCGGGTTCTTTCAAAAGGCAACGAAAACACCATCGTTCAGACCCTTGAACCCGCGTCCGACCGAGGTCAGGCAATGCTGATGCGGGGTCATGACCTGTGGGTTTTCATGCCGAACGTCTCGCAACCGATCCGCCTCTCGCTTGCCCAACGCCTGACCGGCCAGGTGGCTAACGGCGACTTGGCACGCGCCAATTTTTCTGGCGATTACGAGCCAAAGATCCTGCGCACAGAAACCATCGACGGCGAGAAGATGCACGTGCTCGAACTCACGGCAGCAGACCGGGGCGTGACCTACGCAAAAGTACTTTACTGGGTGCGCCAATCCAACAACTGGCCCCACAAAGCGGAGTTTTACTCATTGTCGGACCGGCTGCTGAAGGTCTGCCGCTATGAGAAATTCCAGAACCTGGGGGGACGCACCCGCCCGACTCAATTAACCATGGAAGATGCCCTCAAAAAGGGGGACATCTCCGTTCTGCGTTACTCCCAGATGACAGCCAAGGACTTGCCCGACCGCGTATTCACCAAACAATACATGGACAAACTCAACCGAATCGACTGAAGCTCAGACGAAAGCGGCGGAATCACCACCGGGCAGACCGTAGTCTGCCCGCAACAACACTTCGGCGGCAGCGTCATGCAATGCGTCTGCGCTGCCGGCCGGAGGGCTTAGCGCAAAACGGCGAAAAATACCGCCAATGCGCACATCGAGTCCCTCAAAGTCAATCCCCAGCAAGGTCATACTGACTGGCGTTGCGCGCACCAGCCGCTGGAGCAACGCCTCCTCCGCCCACGAATCGAGAAAACGCTCCGGACTCGTCGCCCCAATCCACCCCATGCGACCAAAGCCACCGATGAAACGGACCTTTTCCGGCTCCATGCGGAAAAACCGAAAGTCCCCCAGCGACAAGTAGTCCACCGATTCCGGGCAATAGCGCAGATAGCGCGCCCGCGACGCTTCATCGAGCTCCACCCTTGCCACGGTTCCAATCAGTGTCAGGCGCGCCTGATCAAACCTCCCGCCCTCCCCTTCCGTCACCAGCAGACTGGCCCGCGAATCGGCGAGCAGATTACGGGTATGTTCAGCCAGTCCGCTCATCAAAAAGAGGGGACGCGCCCGCGCGTCGGGCACATAAGGCACTGCAGTGACGAACGGATAACCCCGCTCGCTGACCGACCAGGACCCCAACGCACCGCTGCGACTACGCCGCAGCAACTCGCGCGCTTCTGCGTAGTCGATCTTCATTCCGGCTCTACGCGCCGCGCTGGCGACGCGCCTCGAACAGACACAGGCCACTCGCGACCGATACGTTCAGACTTTCCACCGTACCGTACATCGGAATGCGCACCAGTTCGTCGCAGGTTTCGCGGGTCAGGCGACGCAGGCCGTCTCCTTCGGCACCGAGCACCCAGGCTATCGACCCTTTCTGATCCACGGTGTAGAGAGATTTCTCCGCTTCGCCCGCCGCACCGAAAATCCACACGCCGGCCTCCTGCATCTCCCGCAAAGCGCGGGCGAGATTGGTCACCGTCACATATGGAACGGTATCTGCGGCGCCGCTGGCAACCTTGACTGCTGTCGCATTCAGACCAACAGCCTTGTCCTTGGGCGCGATAACCGCGTGGGCGCCCGCTGCGTCGGCGACACGCAGGCAAGCGCCCAGGTTGTGAGGATCCTGGATGCCGTCGAGAACCAGGAACAACGCAGGTTCGGTCAAGCCGTCCAGCACGTCGGCCAACTTCAACTCCTTGCGACGACCGTCGATCCTCGCCACCACGCCTTGATGACGGCGCGTCCCGACCAGGCGGTCAAGGCGATCGCCCTCGGTGGGAATGAGGCGGGTTCCGAGTTGCTCCGCGTGGCGCACCAGATCCCGGGCACGGGGATCGTTGCGCTTTGAATCGGTATAGATCTCAAAGATCGCCTCGGGATCGTGACGAAGCTTGGCAAGAACGGCATGAAAGCCGTAGATGAGACGGGAACTGGTTTCTTCAGACACGGACTTTCGCTTTCTTCTTCACGCCGCCCGCCGCGCTCTTGCGGGACGTGGCAGCCTTCTCTGCCTTGGCAGGTTTGGTTGTTTTACTTGTCTTGCTCGCCGCAGGCTTGTCGGCTTTGGCGGCTTTTGCCTTCCGACCTGCCTTCGCCTCCTTCGGCTTCCCTACCTTGACTGCAAGAGCCTCGGGCTGTTCCACCGGCGGCAACTCCGGGGCCACCTGGCCCTTGAACTCCGCCTCCTTGACTCCCTTGCGACGGGTCGGCTTGCCGACCGCCACGGATTCCGGCGCAAGCGGACGCTCGACCAGCTTGTCTCGCGCAGTTTTGCCGACTCTTTCCGTTGCCCGCGCGGGCCCCGCCACAAGCCTGAAATCGATCTTGCTCGCCTCCATGTTCACCCGGACAAGTTGCACGCGAATGCGGTCCGAGAGCCGATAGCGTTCGCCAGTACGCTCGCCGAGCAAGGAATGGTGAGCATCGTCGTAGTGAAAATAGTCGCTGCCGAGGTCGGAAATATGCACCAGCCCTTCGACGAACACATCATCCAGCGCGACAAAAAGGCCGAAAGGTACCACTGCCGAAACGCTGCCGTCGAACTCCTCGCCAATCCGATCCTGCATGTAATAGCACTTGAGCCAGTTTTCCACATCCCGGTCGGCTTCATCGGCACGTCTTTCGGTCATCGAGCAATGCAGACCGATAGCTTCCCAATCGCCGTTGTCCTGCGCCGGTACGTAACGCTCGCCATTCAGCACCGCCTTGATCGCCCGGTGCACAAGTAGATCGGGATATCGGCGGATCGGCGACGTGAAATGGGTATAGGCCTCGTAGGCCAGACCGAAGTGACCGGCGTTGTCGGGGCTATACACGGCCTGACGCAGCGAGCGCAACATCACGGTCTGGAGCAACTGAAGATCGGGCCGGTCCTGGATTTTCTCGAGCAACCGCGCGTAATCGGCAGCTTTGGGCTCCTCCCCACCGCCTAGCTGCAACCCAAACTCGCCGAGAAAATCCCGCAGTTTGGCCAGTTTTTCCGGCGTCGGCCCCTCGTGAACCCGATATAGCACCGGATGCTCATGGGTCTGCAAAAACTCGGAGGCGCACACATTGGCTGCCAGCATGCATTCCTCGATCAGACGGTGAGCGTCGTTGCGGCTCTCGGCGACGATATTCGCGATCTTGCCGTTATCGTCGAAGATCATCCGCGTTTCCTGGGTCTCGAAATCGATGGCGCCGCGCTTGGCACGCGCTTTCAGCAGCACACGGAAGAGCTTGTCCAGGTTCTGCAGATGCGGCAACAGCTCGCCAATCACCTCGAGGGCCGCAGCATCCTTGTCGTACAGTGCGGCCGCAACCTGGTTGTAGGTGAGGCGCGCCTTAGAGAACATAACCGCTGGATAAAAGCGAAACTGCTTGATCGCCCCGGTCGGCGAAATTGCCATGTCGCAGACCATGCACAGGCGCTCGACCTGCGGATTGAGGGAGCAAAGCCCGTTCGAGAGCTTTTCCGGCAGCATCGGAATCACCCGCCGCGGGAAGTAGACCGAATTGCCACGTTCATAGCCCTCGCCATCCAGCGCCGACCCGACCGTGACGTAGTGGGACACATCGGCAATCGCCACAACCAATCGGAAACCTCGTCCCTCCCGTTCGCAGAAAACCGCATCGTCGAAATCCCGCGCGGTTTCCCCATCGATAGTCACAAGCGGCAGCGCGGTCAGATCCACCCGACCTTTCCAGTCCATCTTGCGCACTTTCTCGGGCAGGCGCCGGGTCTGCTCCTTGGCCGCCGCAGAGAACTCGAAAGGCAACTCGTGCTTACGCAGCGCGATCTCGATTTCCATCCCCGGATCGGCATAGTTACCCAGCACTTCAACGATGCGACCTATCGGTTGCGCATAGCGGGTCGGCTGCTCCACCAATTCGACCACCACGACCTGACCGGCCACCGGCTTGAGCTTGGCCTTGCTGCCCGGCTCCAGGAGAACCTCCTGAGATATCCGCCGGTTCTCCGGCACCACCAGGGTGACGCCGTTCTCAACCAGCACCCGACCGACCAGGCGCGTATTCGCCCGCTCCAGCACTTCTACGACCTTGCCTTCGGGCCGCCCGCGTCGATCGAGCCCCGAAACACGAACGATCACTCGATCGCCATGGAGCACTTCGCGCATTTCGTTGGGGCCGAGAAAAATGTCTGGCCCCTCGTCGTCGGTCACCACAAAGCCGTAGCCGTCAGGATGGCCCTGCACTCGTCCGCGGATCAAATCGGCCTTGGCGGGAAGCAGATAGGCACCATTGCGGTTGCGCATAACCTGCCCATCCCGCTCCATCGCAAACATGCGGCGTTCGAAGAACTGGAGCTCGCTCGGATGAATATCCATTGCATCGGCCAGATCGGCAAATCGCAAGGGCACGCCATGGTCGGCGAGGATCTGGATGACGAATTCCCTACTCGGCAACGGGAAA
>Ga0116179_1000558_pt1 | contig 28959 bp, 24 predicted proteins | sample AD_UKC071_MetaG_FD_89751 | JGI IMG/M metagenome (GOLD analysis project Ga0116179, IMG submission 89751) | Active sludge microbial communities of municipal wastewater-treating anaerobic digesters from USA - AD_UKC071_MetaG | ecosystem: Engineered > Bioreactor > Anaerobic > Digestate | place: USA...
CGCACGGTGATCACGCCCTGCACCGCACCGTATTCGTCGACCACGAACACCAGTTCGGCGCTGGTGGCGCGGAAGTGGTCGAGCAGTTCCATGCCCGACAGCGTCTCGGGCACGAAGATCGGCGGCTGCATCAGCGCGCCCAGGTCGGGCGGCTCGCCGCGCGACAGCGGCACCAGCAGGTCCTGCGCCTGGATCACGCCGACCACGTCGTCCAGCCCGTTGCGGCACACCGGGTAGCGCGAATGGCCGTGCTCGGTCATCTGCGCCAGCAATTCGGGCAGCGGCGCATGCTGGTCCAGCCAGGTGATCTCGGCGCGCGGGATCATCATCGAGCCGATCTGCCGGTCATCGAGCCGGAACACGTTGCGCACCATCTGGTGCTCCTGCGCCTCGATGACACCGGCGTCCAGCCCCTCCTCCAGGCTGGCGGCGATCTCCTCCTCGGTCACGCTGCGGCTGGGCGCATTGCGGATGCCCAGCAGGCGCAGCGTGGCCTCGGTGGCGGCCGACAGCAGCCAGACGAAGGGCCGCGTGGCCGCGCTCAGCCAGTTCATCGGCCGCGCCACCAGCACCGCCACCTGCTCGGGGTACATCTGGCCCAGGCGCTTGGGCACCAGCTCGCCGAAGATGATGGTGAGGAAGGTGATGGCCAGCACCACCAGGGCCGTGCCGGCGAGGTCGGCCACGCGCGGGCTGATCATCGGCAGCACCTGTTCCAGCCAACGGGCCAGCGGCTTGGAGAAGGCCGCCTCGCCGACGATGCCGTTGAGCACGCCGATCGACGTGATGCCGATCTGCACCGTGGACAGGAACTTGGTCGGGTCGTCGTGCAGTTCCTGCGCGGCCGGTGCGCCAGGGTCCCCTGCCTCCACCAGCACCGCCAGGCGGGCCTTGCGGGAAGCGGTCAGCGCCATCTCCGACATCGCGAACAGCGCGTTCAGCAGGATCAGGAACAGCAGAAGGGCAACGTCCATGCAGCGGCGCCGGCCGTGGGCGCCCCGTCGGTTCAACAGGCGCGGGAGCGTAGCAGAATCAATGCCATGCACTTTCTCATCGGCGACCTTCAGGGCTGCTGTGACGCGCTGGAGCGGCTGCTCGCCGAACTCGGCTTCTCACCCAGCCGCGACCACCTGCACGTGCTGGGCGACCTGGTCAACCGCGGGCCGGCGTCGCTGGCCACGCTGCAGCGCCTGCAAGGCCTGGGCAATGCCGCCACCTGCCTGCTGGGCAACCACGACCTGCACCTGCTGGCCGTGGCCACGGGCGGGCAGCGCACGCACCGCAGCGACACGCTGGACGACATCCTGGCCAGCCCCGAGCGCCCTGCCCTGCTCGACTGGCTGCGCCAGGGCAGGCTGGCCGACAGGGCCCACGGCTGGCTGCTGGTGCATGCCGGCGTGGTGCCGCAATGGACGGCCGGGCAGACGCTGGCCCTGGCCAGGGAAGTGGAAGCGGTGCTGCAGGGCCCGGACCTCGCCGGCTTCATGCAGGTGATGTACGGCAACCGCCCTGCCCGCTGGCACGACGACCTGGCCGGCCACGACCGCTGGCGCATGGTGCTCAACGCGCTGACACGCATCCGCTACTGCACGCCCGACGGCACGCTGGAGTTCGACACCAAGGACGGCAGCGGCGTTGCCCCGCCCGGCCACCTGGCCTGGTTCGACGTGCCGGGCCGGCTGACGCAGGACCAGCCCATCGCCTTCGGCCACTGGTCGACCCTGGGCCTGCGCAACCGCCCCGACCTGCTGTCGCTGGACACCGGCTGCGTCTGGGGCGGCGCGCTGACCGCCGTGCGCATCGACGGCGGCCGGCGCGAGGTCACCCAGGTGGCCTGCCCCGGAGGCCGCGCGCCGTTCTGACCAGGCGCGGATCAACCGCGCTGGCGCAGCGCCGGCCAGGAAGGCACCCACCATGTAGTGCAGCCCCGACCAGTCGGCACCGAAGGCGCACAGCGCCAGCCACACCAGGACCAGCGGCCAGCGGTCGGCCTCGGGCACCCGCTGCATCAGCCGGCGCACCAGCAGGCTGGCCAGCGCAAACGCCGCCAGGAAGGCCAGTTGCCGGCCGACGCGGGTCCAGTCCAGCAGGATCGCCGCCAGCACGCCCCAGATCGCCAGGTCATCCAGGCTGGCATAGCGCAGGATGCGCTGGCCCAGCGGCTGGCGCAGCAGGTCGAGCTTCTCCATCAGCAGGATCAGGATCGGCAGCGCAGTGACCGCGCAGGCCATGCCGATGCCCAGCACGAACTGCCAGGGCCGGCCCGCGGTCCCGAGCCAAAGCGGCGATGCCGCCAGCAGCACCAGCCCGGCACCGGCGCCAGCCAGCATCGGCACGCCCAGGGCCAGGCCGGCGGTGATGCCGCTCTCGCGCCGCTTCTCCCAGGCCTGGCGCAGGTCCAGCTCGATGCCGGCGATGCAGACGAAGAGCATCACCGCCGACCAGGCCACGCCGTTGAGCGCCTGCACCACGGCGGGGTTGAAGACGAAGCGGTCGTAGTCGGGGAAGGCCGCCCCCAGCACGCCCGGCCCCAGCACGATGCCCGCCAGGATCTGCACCACCACCAGCGGCGCGAAGTAGTCGGTGCGCCCCAGCCGCCACACCAGCCAGGGCAGGCTGAAGATGATCGTCATCGCGATCAGGAAGATCTCGGTGCTGTTCATGGCGGCGCGCAGTGTGGGATGCGAGCCGGCTGAAGCCACCGCGGGCAGCACCTAGAATGCGCCAGGTCGCAGGCCCTGCTGCCGATGCGCTTTCACCGGTCCGTCAGGTCGGTCGATGCGGCAGTTGCAGCGCTGGCACGGTGCCAACCGTGCAGCACAACCTGAACGACAAGCATGCCGCGGAGGCATGGCAGAGTGGTCGATTGCACCTGACTTGAAATCAGGCATGCCTGCAAGGGCATCGTGGGTTCGAATCCTACTGCCTCCGCCAAGACAAGCGCCCCCGGCGGCATCCGGGCAATGCCGCGGCACGCCTCAGCGTGCCAGCCCGCTGACCACCAGACCGGCGACCGCGCAGGCCGCCAGCAGGGGCATGACGCCGACCTTGAAGCGGAACAGCGCCACCGCCGCGGCCACGCAGATCGCGGCCGACAGTGCGTCGAACCGGCCGCCGAAACCCTGTGGCCAGAGCACGTGCTGGGCGAAGAACAGCGTCAGGTCGAGGATCACGCCGACCACCGCCGCGGTGATCGCCGACAGCGGCGCCGTGAAGCCCAGCCGGCCGTGGGTAGCTTCGACCAGCGGCCCGCCGGCCAGGATGAACACGAACGACGGCAGGAAGGTGAAGAAGGTGACCACGCAGGCCGCCAGCGCACCGCCCAGGAACAGCGCGTCCGGCCCCAGCACCTGCTGGAGCCAGCCGCCCACGAAGCCGACGAAGGCCACCACCATGATCAGCGGGCCGGGCGTGGTCTCGCCCAGCGCCAGGCCGTCCATCATCTGCGCCGCGCTGAGCCATTGGTGCGTCTCGATGGCGCCCTGGTGGACATAGGGCAGCACCGCGTAGGCACCGCCGAAGGTCAGCAGCGCCGCCTTGGTGAAGAACCACGCCATCTGCGCCAGCGTGCCCTGCAGGCCGCTGGTGGCCACCAGGGCGGCAAAGGCCACGGCCCACAGGCCCAGCCCGGCGCCCAGCACCGCCAGCAGGCGGCGGCGCGAGAAGCGTGCATGGGGCGGCGTGGGCGTGTGGTCGTCGATCAGCGCCGGCCCGACGCTGGCCTGCGCGCTGCCGTGCCCGCCGCCGAGGGCGAACACCCGCGGCCAGCGCTGTGCGCCCAGGTGGCCGACCAGACCGGCCGCCAGCACGATGGCCGGGAACGGGGTGTCGAAGGCGAAGATGGCGACGAAGGACGCCGCCGCGATGCCCCACATCCAGCGGTTCTTCAGGGCCCGCGTGCCGATGCGGTGGGCCGCGTGCAGCACCAGGGCCGTCACCGCCGGCTTCAGGCCGAAGAAGATGCCGGCCACCACGGGCACATCGCCGAAGCGCAGGTAGACCCACGACAGCGCGATCAGGAGGAACAGCGACGGCAGCACGAACAGGGCGCCGGCCGCGATGCCGCCCCCCGTGCGGTGCAGCAGCCAGCCGATGTACGTGGCCAGCTGCTGCGCCTCCGGGCCGGGCAGCAGCATGCAGTAGTTCAGCGCGTGCAGGAAGCGCTGCTCGCTGATCCAGCGCCGCCGCTCGACCAGCTCGGTGTGCATGATCGCGATCTGCCCGGCCGGGCCGCCGAAGCTGATGCAGCCCAGCTTGAGCCAGAAGCGCAGGGCCTCGGCAACGCCGACGGCGGCCGGGGCGCTCACGGCGCTGGCCGACACCTCGGCGGCAGGCGTGGTGGTGGGCATCGGGGAGGGGCTTCAGCTGAGGCGTGCGGCGCGATGAAGACCGGGGCAAGCGCCTGACACGGGCGCGAAGCATAGTGCGCGCGGCCCGATGCAGCGGGATGCGGCCGCTACCCGCTGCCCATGCGGACCTGCGCCGCCCGCAGGTCGCGCAGCCAGGCATCGAACGCCCCGGCCTGCTGGTCGGGCGGCAGGCGCAGCAGTGCGGCCGGGTGCAGTGTCACCAGCACCGGCGTGCCGCTGGCGGGGTGGCGGGACCACTGGCCGCGTGCGCGCTGCACCGCCACGTCGCGCCCGAGCAGAGCGCGGGCGGCCGTGGCGCCCAGGGCGACGAGCGCCGCGGGCCGGACCAGGGCGATTTCCTCGTCCAGCCAGTGCAGGCAGGCGTCGGCTTCCTGCTGTGCGGGGGTCTTGTGCAGGCGGCGCTTTCCGCGGGGCAGGTACTTGAAGTGGCGCACCGCGTTGCTGATGTAGAGCTGGTCGCGCGGCCAGCCCAGCGCAGCCAGCGCGCGGTCGAACAGCTGGCCGGACGGCCCCACCAACGGCCGGCCGCACAGGTCTTCCAGGTCGCCGGGCTGCTCGCCCACCACCATCAGGCGGGCGTCGATCGGGCCTTCGCCGTGCACGGTCTGCGTGGCTTGCGCCCCGATGGGGCAGTCGCGGCAATGGTCGGCGGCACGGCGGCGCGCCTGCAGCAGGGCCAGCCGGTCCTCGGGGGAGGCGTCCTCGGGCAGAGGATGACGCATGGCGGGCGTTTCGGGCGCTTCGGCAGGCCGGCAGGCGTCTGCCGCCCGCGCGGCGATCGGGATGCGGCGCAGCGGCACGGTGGCCGGCGCCTCGACCATCGTGCCGGCACGCCTGGCCGACCCGGCCGCCAACGGTGCGATCAGCACCGCCTCGGGCAGGTTCTTCCAGTAGCGGCGCGGCATTTCCTGCACCATCGCCTGCAGCTTCAGCCGCGCCGGGTTGAAGATGCTCGCGTAGTAGGTGAGCCACAGCGCCTCGCCCGCATCGGCCGCTGGCGCATCGGCACGCTGGGCGCCAGGCCCCAGCTGCAGCGCCTGGCCGTCCCAGCGCAGGCTGCGGCGCGGCGTCAGGATCACGAAGCGCATGCCGGCGAAGCGGCGCACGAAGAACGGCGCCACCGCGTCGACGATGTGGTGCCCGGGCTCGAACCAGGCCACGTGCAGCGGGTCGTCGGCGCCCGGTTCGGCGATGGGGCGGAAGCGCACGAAGGCCTTCATCTTGTGCATGTCGCGTCGCACCGCCTGCGCCATCAGGGCCAGTTGCTGGCGGTCGGCATCCAGCGGGTCGTGCTGCAGCGCCGGTTGCTGCGCGATGCGCCACAGCAGGCGATAGATCAGGGTGAAGCGCTGCGGCACGTCGTGCAGCGCGGCCTGTTCCAGCAACTGCAGCAGACCGGCGCCGATGCGCAGCGGGCTGCCCGGGGCGGCGGCGCCCATGGGCTCGGCGGGCGGCGCCGGGTCGCCATCGGTGACGAAGTCGACCTCGTCCGGCGCCACGCCCTGGGCCAGCAGCGCCCGCGCCTGGCGGCGGAAGCCGGCGAAGTCGGCCTCGCCGGCCAGACGCACGGTGTGCGTGGCGGTGAACAGCATGTTCAGGCCGGCGCGTCGAACAGGCCGGCCTGCTCCGGCACGGCGCGCGGCGCGCGCATCGGAAACGTGGCCGCGTCCAGGCTGCGCCCTGGCGTGTGGTCGGCCACCTCCACGAAGGGCAGCAACTTGGCCAGCGGCACCTTCAGCCGGCCCAGGTCGGCCGCGCGCAGGCGTCGCACACGGCGTGCGGCCAGCAGCTTGTCGACGCTGCGCACGCCCAGCCCAGGCACGCGCAGCAGCAGCTCCCGCGGCGCGGTGTTCAGGTTGACCGGAAACCGCCCGCGGTTTGCCAGCGCCCAGGCCAGCTTGGGGTCGGCGTCCAGCGACAGCATGCCGTCGCTGCCGGTCACGATCTCGTCGTGGCCGAAGCCGTAGAAGCGGGTCAGCCAGTCGGCCTGGTAGAGCCGGTGCTCGCGCACCAGGGGCGGCGCCACCAGGGGCAGGCCGCGCGCCGCGTCGGGGATGGGGCTGAAGGCCGAGAAGTACACGCGCCGCAGCCGGTAGCTGCCGTACAGCGCGGCGCTGGTGGCCAGGATGGTGCGGTCGTCGGTGGCATCGGCGCCGATGATCATCTGCGTGCTCTGCCCTGCCGGCGCGAACCGGGGCGGTGCGGCGCGCCGCGGCGGCGTGCCGGGCAGCGCGGCTGCGGGTGCCGCCGCATGCTGACGGGCCGCGCCCCTGGCATCGTCGGCCAGCACGCGGATGCGCGCCATCGAGCGGCGGATGCCGGCGTCGCTCTTGGCCGGCGCCAGCGCCTGCAGCGACTCAGGCGTTGGCAGCTCGATGTTGATGCTCAGCCGGTCGGCATGGCGGCCGGCTTCGGCCAGCAGCGCGGGGCTGGCGTCGGGAATGGTCTTGAGATGGATGTAGCCGCGGAAGTGGTGCTCCTCGCGCAGCCGGCGCGCCACGTCGACCAGCTGTTCCATCGTGGCATCCGGGCTGCCGACGATGCCGCTGCTGAGGAACAGGCCCTCGATGCAGTTGCGGCGGTAGAAGTCCAGCGTCAGCTGCACCACCTCGTCGACGGTGAAGCGCGCACGCGGCACGTTCGAGCTGATGCGGTTGACGCAGTACAGGCAGTCGTAGCTGCAGTAGTTGGTCAGCAGGATCTTCAGCAGCGAGATGCAGCGGCCGTCGGGCGCATAGCTGTGGCAGATGCCCATGCCCTCGGTCGAGCCGATGGCCTGGCCCGACGGATCGCCCAGGGCGTGGCGCTTGTCCGCGCCGCTGCTGGCGCAGGAGGCGTCGTACTTGGCGGCGTCGGCCAGGATGGCGAGCTTGCGGATCAGTTCCATGGCGGCGGATGACTCTTCAATGACTGGATGAATATACAGTCATCGACCAACCCTGCCGCTGCAGCGGTTTCCCGGCAGGCAGCAGGTTGTCGCGCAGCAGGTCCAGGAATCGCTGTCCCAGAGGCGGCAGCGTGGCGCCTTGGCGGGTCAGCACGCCGATCTGCCGCCGCAGCCGCGCCTGGGCGATCGGCAGCACCGACAGGCTGCCACCCGCCAGCCCTTGCAAGGCCGACTCGCTCTGCAGCGCGACCAGGTCGCTGTGCAGCAGCAGGTCGGCCAGCGGCGCCGTGGTGTTGCTGACCTCCACGACCACCTGGGGTGCCGGCAGTCCAGCCTGGGCGAACATCGCCTCGATGCGCTGGGGCGCCGCCACATCGGGCCCGGGCAGCATCCATTGCGCCTGCACCAGATCGACCAGCCGAAGCCGTGCGCGCGCCAGCAACGGATGGCCCGGACGCACACCATGCCAGCACCTGTCCACCGTGAAGCCCAGACCCCCGCCCTGCCCCGCCGCCAGCTTCTCGGCCTGGGCGCGGCCGCGCTGGCCGCCGCCTGGCTGCCCACCGGTGCCAACGCAGCCGACGGCTGGAATGCAGGCGACCTGCTGCACCTGACCCCCACCGCCAGCCACGACCGCTTGCTGATCAAGGCCTCGGTGCGCCGCCCGCTGGCGCAGCCGCCGCGGCTGCTGGTCGACGGCCGCACCGGTTCAGCCGTGGTCGGGGTGATGACCGACCGCCTCGGCCGCTTTTGGCGCTTCGATGCCCGCGGCCTGGCCGCCGGCACGCGCCACCTGCTGCGCATCGTCGACGCCGATGGCCAGGCGCTGTGCGACGCCTGGCCGCTGGCCACCCTGCCGGCGCCCGACGCCGCGCCCGAGCACCTGCGCCTGCTGGCCTACACCTGCGCCGGCGGCAACGACGGCATGCCGATCGGCGGCCGCTCGACCTGGCTGGCCATGGCTGCGCGCCGCCGCCTGCTGGCGCGCGGCCTGGGCTTCGCGCCGCATGCGGTGATCGCCAACGGCGACCACATCGACTGGGACCAGAAGACGCTGGACAACAAGCGCGTGCCGCGCGAGCGGATCGCGGCAGCGCGGGCGGCCTTCGGTGGCGAGCTGGATCTGACCCTGCCGATGGACCATCCGCGCAACGCTGCGATCCACCAGGCGGTGTGCGACCACCAGATCGCCGGCCTGTACGGAACGGCGCTGCGCTCGACGCCGGCGTGGTTCCTGACCGACGACCACGACATGTTCGAAAACGACGAGTTCGACGACCAGATCGCCACCCTGCCGGCCGACGACGACGGCCGTGTCGGTGCCGAACTGACGCAGCGCCTGTCCTACCCCGAGGTCCTGCCCGACGCCAACCGGCCCGCCTGGCTGCCAGGCAGCGGCATCCCGGGCCTGGCCGAAGGCACGAACGGCTGCTTCGGCACGCTGCGCGACGGCCGCCTGCTCGAAGCCGTGCTCTACGATTGCCGGCGCGACCTGGACAACAAGGGCCGCCACGCCCGCGTGGTGCCGCGCTGGGTCGAGGACTGGCTGCTGGCGCGCACCCGGGCCGACAATACGGCGCAGTTCATGCACGAGCCCTCGCTGCCGTTCGGCTACTCATCAGGCAAGCTGGGCGACTGGTACCCCGACCGGCTGGACGAACGCCAGGGCAAGCTGGTGCTGGACCAGGCCAAGGACGGCTGGCAGAGCGGCTGGCAAGCCCAGGACCAGCGCCTGCTGGCGGCGCTCGGTGATCAGCCCCGGCGCGCCGGGCTGATCGTCCAGGGCGACTTCCACGCCAGCGCGGCCGGGCGCATCCAGCGCTCGATGGACCTGCAGTTGCGCCAGCCGGTGCACACGCTGATGACCGGAACGCTGGGCACAGGCGACCTCGGCTTCCCCTCCGCCTTCCGGCGCGTCGAATCGATGCCCTCGGCCACGGTCACGATGGACGAGGCGCTGCGTCCAACGGAAAAGAACGGCTTCACCGTGATCGACGTGACCGCGCAGTCCATCACCTGCCGCCTGTTCACCTGGCGCCCGCCGCAGCCGCTGCAGGATATCGACACGATGGCACCGACCCTGGTCTACGAGATCCCGCGGCCACGCAGCGCCTGACCGGGCGTGCAGACGGCCCCGGCATCCGCTGTCGTGCAGATGTCGTGCAGGTGTCGTCGACCCCAGCGGACGGACGGCTATGCTGGCCGTTCAACCTTTGGAGTCCGCATGTCCGACCTGGTCCAGCGCATCGACCGCGACGGTCTCGCCACCCTTGTCCTCAACCGCCCCGAGAAGCTCAATGCGCTGACGGTGGCCCTGTTCGCCGAACTGCGTGCGCATGTGCTGGCGCTGGCGCAGCAGACCGAGACCATCGGCCTGGTGGTGCTGCGCGGTGCCGGCAAGTGCTTCTCGGCCGGGCATGACCTGGCCGACATCGCCCATGGCGAGAAGCCGCCCAAGCCCAGCTTCCAGGCCGACACCATCGAGCTGCTGGCCGACCTGCCGCAGCCGGTGATCACCGCCGTGCACGGCCACTGCTACACCGGCGCGCTGGAACTGGCCCTGGCCGGCGACATGATCGTCTGCGCCGAGTCGGCCAAGTTCGCCGACACCCATGCGCGCTGGGCGCTGACGCCGGTGTGGGGCATGAGCCAGCGCCTGCCGCGGCGCGTCGGCCTGGCCCGCGCCCAGGAGCTGACCTACACCGCCCGCACCGTGCCCGGCCGCGAGGCCCTGGCCATGGGCCTGGTGAACTGGTGCGCGCCCGACGCCGAGTTCGACGCCGAGGTCGAGCGCACGGCACGCGCCATCCTGGCCAACTCGTGGTTCAGCCTGCGTGCCAACAAGCGCCTGTACCGCGAGACCGACGGCCTGCCGCTGCGCGTGGGGCTGTCGCACGAGATCCACCGCAGCGAGGGCCGCGGCCCCGACATGGACGCGCGCATCGCCGCCTTCATGAACAAGACGGCGAAGATCGGCTGATGCTGCCCAGGCACGCACGGTGAGCGACCTGCCCACCGCCGCCGTGGTGGCGGTGTTCGCCACCGTCTACCTGGGCATGTTCCTGGGCGGCCTGCCCACGCTCAAGCTCGACCGCTGCGGCGTCGCCCTGCTGGGTGCGATCGCCGTCATCGCGATCACAGGCGAGACGGTGGAATCGGCGGCCCGCGCGGTCGACCTGCCCACCCTGGTGCTGCTGTTCGCCTTCATGGTGGTGTCGGCCCAGTTGCGCATGAGCGGCTTCTATGCCGCGGTGGCGGCCCGCGTGGGCGCCATGCCGCTGTCGCGCGCCGGCCTGCTGGCCGCGCTGATCGCCGTGGCCGGCGCGCTGTCGGCGGTGTTCTCCAACGACGTGGTCTGCCTGGCGATGACGCCGGTGGTCGCCCGGCTGTGCCTGCAGCGGCGGCTTGCACCCCTGCCCTTCCTGCTGGGCCTGGCCTGCGCGGCCAACATCGGCTCGGCGGCCACGCTGATCGGCAACCCGCAGACCATGCTGATTGGCTCGGTGCTGCAGCTGTCCTTCGCTGACCACCTGCGTCAGGCCCTGCCGCCGGTGGTGGCCAGCCTGGGCCTGCTGTGGGCCTGGCTGGCCTACGGGCCCGGCGCCCGGCAGGCCGCTGCGGCGCCCGCGCCCGGCGCGGCACCGGTCGACGACGACCCGCCGCTGGACCGCTGGCAGACCGCCAAGGGCCTGACCGTGGCGGCGGCGCTGATGGTGGTGTTCCTCGCCACCGACTGGCCGCGCGACGTCGCCGCCCTGGTCGGCGCCGCGGTGCTGCTGCTCAGCCGGCGCCTGTATTCGGCGCAGGTGATGGGCGATGTCGACTGGCTGCTGCTGCTGCTGTTCATCGGCCTGTTCGTCGTCAACCACGCCTTTGCCGCCACCGGGCTGGCGGCTGAGGCGGTGGCCTGGCTGGCCGGCCACGGCGTGCACCTGGCCGATCCCGGGCCGCTGCTGGTGGTGGGCGTGGCGCTGTCCAACCTGGTCAGCAACGTGCCGGCGGTGATGCTGCTGCTGCCGCACCTGCAGGGCGCCGGCAGCGCGCAGGCCGGGGTCACGCTGGCCCTGGTCAGCACCTTCGCCGGCAACCTGCTGCTGGTCGGCTCCATCGCCAACCTGATCGTCGCCGACGGCGCGAAGCGGGCGGGCATCGCCATCGACTGGCGCGCCCATGCGGCCACCGGCGTGCCGGTGACCATCGCCAGCCTGGCCCTGCTGTGGGCCTGGATGCGCTGGGCCGCAGGCTGATCGACGGCCTGGCGCAGTCCTGCAGGCGACACCTGCGGCAGCCGCTCACACGGGGCAAACACCGCCCCGGCACGCGGGTGGCGCAACGCAGAATCATCCGGATCGCCATCGGCCCGATGACCGGTGGCCCTGTCCAACCGGAGCCCCCGATGAAAGCCGCTGTCCTGCACGCCCCCAACCAGCCGATGACGATCGAGGACGTGGTCCTCGAGAAGCCCAAGCGCCGCGAGGTGCTGGTGCGCACCGCCGCTGCCGGCCTGTGCCACAGCGACCTGCACTTCATCGACGGCCTGTATCCGTACCCCCTGCCCGCCGTGCTGGGCCACGAGGCGGCCGGCGTGGTGGAAGCCGTCGGCGAGGACGTGACCTACGTCAAGCCCGGCGACCATGTGATCAGCTGCCTGTCGATGTTCTGCGGCCACTGCAGCTTCTGCCTGTCGGGCCACCTGTCGCTGTGCGGTGACCCGGAGGTGAAGCCGCCCGCCGGCAAGGCCAAGCGCCTGGGCTGGAAGGGCCAGCACATGAACCAGTTCCTGAACCTGTCGGCCTTCGCCGAGCAGATGGTGGTGCACGAGCACGCCCTGGTGAAGGTGCGCGAGGACATGCCGCTGGACCTGGCCGCCCTGATCGGCTGCGGCGTGATCACCGGCTACGGCGCGGTGGCGCGTACGGCGCGGGTCGAGCCCGGCAGCACGGTGGCGGTGTTCGGTGCCGGCGGCATCGGCCTGTCGACCATCAACGCGGCGGCCATCGCCGGCGCCGGCCGCATCATCTGCATCGACAAGGACCCGTTCAAGTTCGACCTGGCAAAAGCCTTCGGCGCCACCGACATCGTCGACGCCAACCTGGGCGACACGGTCAAGCGGATCCGCGACCTGACCAACGGCGGCGTGCACTACGCCTTCGAGTGCATCGGCCTGAAGGCCACGGCCGAGCAGAGCTTCAGCTGCCTGCGCCCGGGCGGCGCGGCCACCATCATCGGCATGATCCCGGTGGGCACCAAGATCGAGCTGCACGGCGTCGACTTCCTGGCCGAGCGCAAGATCCAGGGCAGCATGATGGGCAGCAACCAGTTCCGCACCGACATGCCGCGGCTGATCGACTTCTACCTGCAGGGCAAGCTGCACCTGGACAAGATGATCTCGTCGCGCATCCAGCTGGAGCAGATCAACGAGGGCTTCGCCACACTGAAGACCGGTGGCGTCGCCCGCAACGTCATCATGTTCAACCACTGAGCCGCACGATGAGCGGTCGTCTGCAAGGCAAGGTCGCCGTCATCACCGGTGCCGCCTCGGGCATCGGCGAGGCGACGGTCGAGCTGTTCGTCGCCGAGGGCTGCCAGGTGCTGGCGGCCGACAAGAACGAAGAGGCCGGCGCCGCGCTGGCGGCACGGCTCGGGCCCGCGGTGCACTTCATGCCCTGCGACGTGACCGACTGCGCGCAGCTGAAGGCCGCCATCGACGGCGCGGCGGCGCAGTTCGGCGGGCTGGACATCCTGTTCTCCAACGCGGGTGCCGGCGGCACGGCTTCCGGCGTGGCCGATTTCGACCCGGCGAGCTGGGACTTCACGCAGGCCCTGCTGCTGCGCTCGGTGGCTGCCGGTGCGGCCTATGCCGTGCCGCACATGCAGCGCCGCGGCGGCGGCGCCATCGTCAACACGTCCTCGATTTCCGCCCTGCAATCGGGTTACGCGCCGCTGTGCTACTCGGTGGCCAAGGCCGGCGTGCTGCACTACACCCGCGTGGCGGCGGCCGAGCTGGCGCCGCAGCGCATCCGCATCAACGCGGTGGTGCCCGGCTTCATCGCCACGCGCATCTTCGGCGGCCTGATGCAGCTGGACCACGACAAGGCCGGCGCGCTGGCCGCGCAGATCGCCGAGCGCAGCGGCACGGCCAATCCGGTCGGCCGCTCGGGCCTGCCGTCGGACATCGCCGAGGCCGTGCTCTACCTCGCCAGCGACGCGGCCGGCTTCATCACCGGCACCCACATCACCGTCGACGGCGGCATCACCATCGGCCCGCGCCACAGCTGGGACATGGACAGCGCCGGCCCGATGAGCCATGCCCTGGGCCTGAGCCCCGAGCAGTTGCGTGCGCTGCGTGCGCAGCGCCTGGCCGCCAAGCCGGCCTGAATCGATTCCTCCCTCCCCCCGAGCCGATCCACCATGCCCAAGATCACCTTCATCGCCCACAGCGGCCAGCGCCACACGGTGGACGCCGAATCCGGCCTGTCGCTGATGCGCGCGGCCATCGACCACAACGTGCCCGGCATCGACGGCGACTGCGGCGGTGCCTGCGCCTGCGCCACCTGCCATGTGTTCGTCGAAGGCGACTGGGCCGCCAAGACCGGCGCGCGCACGCAGCAGGAGGACGAGATGCTGAACTTCGCCGCCGAGTTGCGCGACAGTTCGCGCCTGGCCTGCCAGATCACCGTGACCGATGCACTCGACGGCCTGGAAGTCACCATGCCCGAAGGCCAGCACTGACCGGTCGACCGGTCCACCCCCACCACCGCGAAGGAACCGTCATGAGCGCCGTCCTGCAGCCCCCTGCCCCCGCACCGCTGTCGCCCGAACAGGCCGCCGCGCGCGACAAGATCTGGTCGCAGCCGCTGGCGTCGCTGCACCCGGCCGACCCGCAGCACTTCGTCGACAACGTCGAGCTGCACATCTTCGACCGCCTGCGCGCACAGGCGCCGGTGCACTGGGCCACCAGCCCGGTGCCCGAGGTCGGCAGCTACTGGAGCATCACGCGCTACCAGGACATCATGTTCGTCGACACGCATCCGGACCTGTTCTCGTCGGACTGGTCCAAGGGCGGCATCACGCTGTTCAATGCGCCCGACGGCGAGAAGCTGCCGATGTTCATCGCGATGGACCCGCCCAAGCACGACGACCAGCGCAAGGCCGTCAGCACCATCGTGGCGCCGGCCAACCTGAACAACTGGACCCAGCTGATCCGCGACCGCACGGCCGACGTGCTCGACAACCTGCCGCGCAACGAGCCCTTCGACTGGGTGGACAAGGTCTCCATCGAGCTGACCACGCGCATGCTGGCCACGCTGTTCGACTTCCCGTTCGAGGACCGCCGCCTGCTGACCTGGTGGTCGGACGTGGCGACGATGAACAAGGCCACCAACCCCGACGCGCTGGAGCCCGCCGAGCGCATGGCCGAGCTGGGCAAGATGCTGGGCTACTTCACCAAGCTATGGAACGAGCGCGTCAACGCGCCGCCACGCACCGATCTCGTCAGCATGCTGGCCCATGGCGCTGCCACGCGGAACATGCCGCCCATGGAGTACATGGGCAACCTGGTGCTGCTGATCGTGGGCGGCAACGACACCACCCGCAACAGCATGACCGGCGGCCTGCTGGCGCTGAACGCCCACCCCGGCGAGATGGCCAAGCTGCGTGCCAACCCGGCCCTGGTCGACAGCCTGGTGCCCGAGATCATCCGCTGGCAGACGCCGCTGGCCTACATGCGCCGCACCGCGACGCAGGACGTGGAACTCGGCGGCCAGACGATCAAGGCCGGTGACAAGGTGGCGATGTGGTACCTGTCGGGCAACCGCGACGGCAGCGCCATCGACCGCCCTGATGAATTCATCATCGACCGCGCCCGGCCGCGCGGCCACCTCAGTTTCGGCTTCGGCATCCACCGCTGCGTGGGCAACCGCCTGGCCGAGCTGCAGCTGAAGATCCTCTGGGAAGAGATCCTCAAGCGCTTCCCGGTGATCGAGGTGCTGGGCGAGCCGACCCGCGTGCGCTCGTCCTTCGTGCGCGGCTACAGCCACCTGCAGGTGCGCATCCCGGGTTGACGCCCCGCCCTGCAGCCTGAAGCGCCGGCCGCGTCGGGCGCCGACTGCGGGATCTCCGCAGCGCATGCCCCGTGTGGCAACGGTCACCATGCGGACCCGCTGACTGGAGCGGGCCCGCGCCGCGTGCTGCCAGAGACCTCGTCTTGCCGGGCAGTTCCTTGAGTCTCCACGCAGCCGCCAACCGCCGTCTCAGCCTCTCGCTGATCGCCAGCCTGCTGGCCCTGCTGGGCCTGGGCATCCACGACGCCTGGCACAGCCACCGCACGGCCCTGCGCCAGGCCGACGTGAACGTGGGCAACCTGACGCTGGTGCTGGAGAGCCAGCTGCGCGGCCAGTTGCAGATGACCGAGCACACCCTGCCCGTGCGGCCGCCCTGTACCAGGCGGCCGATGCCGGCAGGTCAGCCGACGCCGCGGCACAGTTCAGCTGGCAGCTCGGCCAGCTGGAGGATCTGGTGCCCATCAGCAGCGGCCTGCGCGGCAGCGACGCCCAGGGCGCCGTGGTGCACGGCACCAGCATGCCGGCCGGTGCGCCGCTGAACATCGCGTCGCGCCAGTTCTTCCGGGACGCCCGCAACGCCAGCGGCACGGTCATCGGCCTGCCGCTGCGTTCGCGGGTCAGCGGCGAGCGGGTGATCCCGGTGGCGCGCGCGCTGCGCCATGCCGACGGCAGCTTTGCCGGCGTGGTCGATGTCAACCTGGACATGGCCCAGGTGCTGCGCACCTTCTGCAGCATCGACACCGGGCCGCATGGCACCGTGGCCCTGTTCGACAGCGACCGCCGCATCTGCTTCCGCCAGCCCGAGCCGGCGCAGCACGGCGACGAGCAGCTGCGACGTTTCGAGGGCCAGAGACGCTGCAGATGCTGGCCAGCGGCCGCGCCGAAATGCGCTTCCAGGCCGCCCGCAGCTCGATCGACGGCCGCCCCCGGCTGGTGAGCTATCGCCGGGTCGAGGGCTTTCCGCTGTACGTGCTGGTCAGCCTGGCGCACGACGACGCGCTGGCGGAATGGCAGGCGCAGGACTGGGCCCAGGCGACCGCGGGCGCGGCCGGCGGCCTGGCCCGGCTTCGCCAGGCCTTCGGCGACAGGCTGCCGCCGGTGATCGTGCTCAGCAAGGCCGACACACCGGTGGCCGACGCCGCCGCGATGGGCCTGCCCGTTGCCGCCACGCTGTCCAAGCCGGTCACGCCATCGTCGCTGCTCGACGTGCTGGTGCAGTTGCTCAGCGATGCCAAGGTGCCGGTCCCGCCCCCGCCCGCCACGGTCCGGGCGATGCGGAAGACCAGCTGCGCCAGCGTCGTGCCGGGCGCCGGGTGCTGCTGGCCGAGGACAACCCGGTGAACCAGGAGATCACCCGCGAGCTGCTGGGCTTTGCCGGCTTGCAGGTCGACGTGGCGGACGACGGCCAGCAGGCCGTCGACCTGCTGCAGGCCCGCCGCGACGACCTGGTGCTGATGGACATGCAGATGCCGGGCCTGGACGGCCTGTCCGCCAGCCGCCGCATGCGCACCCTGGGCCACGCCGTGCCCATCATCGCGCTGACCGTCAGCGCCTTCGAGGAAGACCGCCGCGCCTGTCAGGATGCCGGCATGGACGACGACCTCGCCAAGCCGGTGGAGACCGGCGCGCTGCACGCCAATCTGCTGCACTGGCTCGATGGCGCGACAGCGCCAGCGCCAGCGGCAGTCTGAGCGGCCAGCCCTCAGTCGCGCAGCTTCCGGCCCTTCAGCACCACCTGGTTGACGTTCGCCGCCGCAGGCGCCGTGCCGGGCACGTCGAAGGTGACACGCTGGTTCACCCGGTGGTGCGGCCAGTAGTCGGCCACCGCGTAGTGCTGGGTGCTGCGGTTGTCCCACACCGCGATGCCGCCGGCCTCCCACTGGTGGTGGACCATGAACTCGGGCTTCTTCAGCCACTCGAGCAGGAAGTTCAGCATCCCCCGCGCCTCATGCCGGTCCACGCCCTGGATGTTGCGGGTGAAGTCGGCGTTGACGAAGAGGCACTTGCGGCCCGAGTCGGGATTGACGCGCACCACCGGGTGCACCACCGGCTTGAAGGTCTTGATCGCGGCGATCAGCGCGTCGTCGCCACGCGCGCCCAGCGCTTCGCGGAAGCCAGAGACCTCCCAGCTGTGCACCGTCGTCAGCCCGGCCAGGTACTTCTGCAGACCGGGTGACAGCCAGTCGTGGGCTTGCTGGTGCTGATCCAGCAGGTGTTGCCGCCGGCCGGCGGGGTTTCGGTGATCTGGATCGCCGTGCCCAGCGGCGGATTCGGCTTCCAGCTGATGTCGGTGTGCCAGTTGTCGATGGACGGCGGCCGCTCGCGGTCGCTGACGATCAGCTCCAGCTCGGGCGCGCCGGGCTTGCGCTCGAAGTACGAGCCCGCCGACGGCGGCCCGAAGACCTTGGCCAGGGCCACATGCTGGGCGGGCGTGATGGTCTGCGGGCGGAAGAAGATCACCTCGACGTCCCACAGCGCCTGGCGCAGCTCGGCGGCCACCGCGTCGCTCAAGGGCTGCGTCAGGTCCACGCCCTCGATCCAGGCCGCGAAGTTGGGCATGCGCGGCACCGGGCGGATGTGCTTGTCGCGCTTGGCGATGTTGATCAGCTTCAGGGGCTTGGTGTTGGCGATGTCGGGCTTTCGGTCGGAGCGAAGGTCAGGGCCGCGGGCCGACGACGGGGAACATGCGGCTGAAGTGGTCGAGCAGGCCCATCAGCTGCGGCAGCACGGTGGCATCGCCCTGCACCTGGATGCGGCCGGACTGCAGCGCCTCGGCCAGCGGCAGGGTCTGCAGCGCGATCGCGTCCAGCGTGGCGCGGTCCATCGCCACGCTGGCTTGGGCGTCGTCGGCCTGCACGCCCAGGCGATGGGTCAATGCGCAGTGCTCCAAGTTCAGCAGCGCACAGTCGCCGGTGTCGGTGATGCGCCAGTTCAGGCGCAGGTGCAGGCCGTCGGCCTTGCTGCCATCCAGCCGCATCGCCAGCATGTCGAGGAACAGGCCCAGCGGCAGCGCCCGCACGATGTCCTTCACCGCCACGCTGGTGGGCGGCAGGTTGGGCACGCCGTGGCGCAATTCGAGTGCGCCCTGCAGGTAGGCATTGCGCCAGGTGGCCGATTCGGCCTGGTAGCCCAGCTGTTCCAGCGCCTCGGCGCCCAGCGCGCTGGCACGGACGACAGCGTCTTCGCCCGGCCGGCCGGCATGGCACACCATCGCACACACCTGCGCCACCCAGCGGTACTCGCCGGCGTCGAAGTCGGCCTGCGCCCGGGCCAGCACCGCGTCGGCGCCGCCCATGTACTGCAGCGTCTTGCGCGCTGCGTCGGCCGGCGGCAATGGGTCGAGGTGGGCCGGGTTGCCGTCGTAGGCGCCCAGGTAGCGCTGCGCGATGGCCTTCACGTTGTGCTTCACCGTGCCGTAGAAGCCGTGGCAGGCCCAGTCGTCCACCAGGGCCTGTGGCAGCTGCAGCCGCTCGGCAATCTCGCTGGCCAGCAGGCCGTGGTTCATCAGGCGCAGCGTCTGGTCGTGCACGTAGCGGTACAGGTCGCGCTGGCGGCGCAGGAAGCCGTCGATGTCGGCCTGGCCCCACACCGGCCAGTGGTGCTGGGCGATCAGCACGTCGCTCTGGCTGCCGTAGCGCTGCAGGGCGCCGTCCAGGTAGCGGCTCCAGGCCAGCGCATCCCGCGCCTGCGCACCGCGCAACGGCAGCAGGTTGTGGAAGTTCTGGCTCGCGATCTCGGTCATGTTCAGCACCCGCAGGCCCGGGTGGTGGATGACCAGTTCGGCCGGTGCCTCGGCGCCTGGCGTCAGCTCGAACACGCACTCGATGCCGTCGATCACATGCCGCTCGACCGGCTGGGTGATGACCACGGTGGGCGCGATCAGCGTCACCGTGCCGGTGCTGGTGGTCTTGCCCAGGCCGGCGTCGACCTGCCCGCGCACCCCCTTGGGCAGCAGCGGCCCGAACTGGAACAGCGCACGCCGGCTCATCGCATTGCCGGCCAGCATGTTCTCGCTGACCGCCTCGTCCATGAAGCCGGCCGGCGCGATCACCTGCACCCGGCCGGCTTTCACGTCGGCCTCGTCGATGACGCCGCGCACGCCGCCGAAGTGGTCGACATGGCTGTGGCTGTAGACCATCGCCACCACCGGGCGCCTGGGCCGGTGCTGGAAGTACAACGCCATGCCAGCGGCCGCCACTTCGGTGCTGATCAGCGGGTCGACCACGATCAGGCCGGTGTCGCCCTCGATGATCGTCATGTTGGCGATGTCCATGCCGCGCACCTGCCAAACCCGGTCGAGCACCTTGAAGAGGCCCGTGACCATGTTGACCCGCGCATGGCGCCACAGGCCGGGGTGCACGCTGTCGGGTGCCTCCTCGTCGGCCAGAAAGCCGTAGGCATCGAGGTTCCACACCGGCGCGCCGTTGGCGCGCGTGATCGCGCCCCTGGGAAGATCGGCCACATGGCCGCGGCGGGCGTCGTCGAAGCTGCGGGTGTCGGCCAGCGGCAGCCAGCGCCGGGCGGCATGCTGGCAAGCACGGGTGACGGCGGTGGCGGGCTGGGCGCCCGGCGGGCCGAATGCGGTGGGGGACGGTGTGCTCATCGGGTGGTCCTCGCAGGCGCCGAGGCCATGTGCCCGGGCGATGCGCCGATGCTAGGCAGGCAGCCTGGCCGGCGGGCCCGCCCAGGTGACAGGCAGCCGGCGCCGCCGATGCTCGCTATCCCTGACGCCGCAGGCGCGGCTCAAGCCGCCAACTGCCGCACCAGGTCGTCGAGTGCCAGCGTGCCCAGGTGCCGGCCGTCGGCCGCCACCAGGTTGGCGTGGCGTGCGCCAGCATCCAGCAACGCATGCGCGGCCTCGGCCAGCGTGGCCTCGGCCGCCAGCGCCGGGCCGGCGACCGGCGCGCCCGGCCGGGCCAGCGCGCCGCAGCGCAGCCGCCGGCCGCGGTGCAGGCCGCGCAGGAAAGCGGCCACATGGTCGTCGGCCGGCTGCAGCACCACCAGTGCCGGCTGGCCCTGCTGCAGCACCCGGCCCTCGCGCAGCAGCACCAGGTGGTCGGCCAGCCGCAGCGCCTCGTCCAGGTCATGGGTGACGAACACCACGGTCTTGCGCAGCTCGGCCTGCAGACCCAGCAGCAGGTCCTGCAGCGCCGTGCGGTGCAGCGGGTCCAGGGCCGAGAACGGCTCGTCCAGCAGCAGCAGCGGTGCGTCGGCGGCCAGCGCACGCGCCAGACCCACGCGCTGCTGCATGCCGCCGGACAGTTCAGCCGGCCAGGCAGCGGCCACGTCGGCCAGGCCCACGCGCTGCAGCCAGTGCCGCGCCCACGTGGCCGCTTCGGCGGGCGTCGTGCCACGCAGGCGCAGCGGCCAGGCCACGTTCTGCAGCACCGTGTGGTGCGGCAGCAGGGCATGGCGCTGGAACACCATCGCCGTGGCCTGCTGGCGCCAGCGGCGCAGCGCGTCCTGGGTCAGCGCGGTCACGTCGACGTCGCCGCACAGCACCCGGCCGGCCGTGGGCTCGACCAGCCGGTTGACCAAGCGCAGCAGCGTGCTCTTGCCCGAGCCCGACTGGCCCATCACCACGGTGATGGCGCCGGCCGGCAGGTCCAGGTCCACGCCCTGCAGCGCCGGCCGCGCGACGCCGGGCCAGGTCTTGCCCAGGCCCTGCAGGCGAAGGGCTGGCGCGGCCTCAGCCATCGCCCTGCCCCGCCGATGCCGGCGGCTGCCGGTGGCGCTGCAGCCGCCAGCCCCAGGCCTGGGCGATGCGGTCGAACACCACGGCGATGACCACGATGGCCAGGCCGTTGAACAGGCCCAGGGCCACATGCTGGTTGTTGATGGCCCGCAGCACCGGCTGGCCCAGGCCCTGCACGCCGATCATCGCGGCCACCACCACCATCGCCAGCGCCATCATGATGGTCTGGTTGATGCCGGCCATCAGCGTGGGCAGAGCCAGCGGCAGTTGCACCTGGGTCAGCGTCTGCCAGCGGGTGGCGCCGAAGGCATCGGCCGCCTCCAGCACGTCGCGGTCGACCTCGCGCAGTCCCAGGCTGGTCAGCCGCACCATCGGCGGCAGCGCATAGGCCAGCACCGCCAGCAGGCCCGGCACGCGGCCGATGCCCAGCAGCATCACCGCCGGGATCAGGTAGACGAAGCTGGGCAGGGTCTGCAGCAGGTCGAGCAGCGGCGTCAATGCCCGCTGCAACCAGGGCAGCCGCGCCATCGCCACGCCCAGCGGGCCGCCGATGGCCACCGCCAGCACGGTGGCCACGGCCACCATCGCCAGCGTCTTCAGCGTGTCGTCCCACAGGCCGAACAGGCCCAGCAGCGCCAGCGCGGCGGCGCTGCCCAGGGCCAGCGCCCAGCGGCGGGATGCGGCCCAGGCCAGGGCTGCCACGGCGATCAGCAGCCCCCACCAGGGCAGCGCCAGCAGCACCTGCTCGGCGCCGTTCAGCAAGGACTGCAACGGCGCGAACGCTGCCTCGATCGCCGCGCCGTGGCGCTCGCTGAAGGCGCTGAAGCCGCGGTCGATGGCCTGCTGCAGCCCGGCCAGCCTGTCCGCGCTCAGCGCCGGAAAGCCGCTCACAGCGCCGCGCGCACCTTGGCCGCCACCGCCGGGTCGACCCAGGCCTGCCAGACCTCGGGCCGGGTCTTCAGGAACTGCCGCGCCGCCTGCTCGCCGCTGGCCTGCTGCGTGCGCATCCACGCCAGTTGCGCATTCAGCGTCGCGCTGTCCCAGCTGCGGCGCGCCAGGTAGGCGTAGGCCGCACCGCCCGCTTGCTTGAAGCGGTCGGTCACCAGGGTCAGCACCTCCGCCCTCGGCCAGGTGTTGGGCTTGGGGTCGGCGCAGCCCGCCAGGCGGGTGCAGCGCTGCCATTCGGCGGCGTCGTGGGCCACGCCATCCGCCAGCTTGACCATCGGGTACCGGCCCAGCAGCGGCGTGGGCGACCAGTAGTAGCCCAGCCAGCCCTGCCTGCGCTGGTGGGCGCGGGCGACGGTGCCGTCCAGCGCCGCAGCGCTGCCGGGGTCGACCAGCACGAAGCCCTGGCCGCCCGCGCCCAGGGCCTTGAACAGGTTGGCGATGACGATCTGGCACTGCCAGCCGGCCGGGCAGCCGTGGATGGCGCCCTGCTTGGTGTTCTCCGGCGCCGGGAACAGGTCGGGCCGCTTCAGCGCATCGGCGATGCTGCGGATCTCGGGGTGCGCATCGGCGACGAACTTCGGGATCCACCAGCCCTCGACGCCGCCGTCCTTCAAGGCCGTGCCGGCCAGGTGCAGCTTGCCGGCAGCCACCGCCTTTTCCACCGGCTCGCGCACGCCGTTGATCCAGGCCTCGGGGGCCACGTCGGGCTGGCCCTTGGCGACCATCGCCGTCAGCGTGGGCAGGGTGTCGCCGGCGACCAGCTCGACCTGGCAGCCGTAGCCGGCCTGCAGGATCAGCCGGTCGACCTGGGCCAGCAGCTCGGCCGAGGCCCAGTTCATCTGCGCCAGCGTCAGCCGGCCGCAGGCGTTGGCATGGCCGGCGGCGGCCAGCAGCAGGCAGACAAGGGCACGGGAAGCGAGGCGCATGCCCGGCAGCTTAGCCGGGTCAGTGCTGGTGCCGCGCCAGTTGGGTCTGCTGGCAGGCGGCGCGCACCTGGCCCAGCGTGGTCAAGCCCATGCCGGCCAGCAGCGGCAGCAGCTTGAGGAACACGGCGGCCGTGACCTGCGCATCGCCCAGCGCCGTGTGGCGGCCGACCACGGCCACGCCCAGGCGCCGGGCCACGGCGTCGAGCGCATGGCTGTCGGCGCTGGGGTGCACCACGGCCGAGAGCAGCAGCGTGTCCAGCACCGGCTGGTCGAAGCGCAGGCCGGTCGCTGCCTCCTTCAGCTGCAGGAAGCGCATGTCGAAGGCCGCGTTGTGCGCCACCAGCACCGAATCGGCCGCGAAGGCGTGAAAGCCCGGCAAGACCTGAAGAATGTGCGGTTGCCCTGCCACCATGTCCGGCGTGATGCCGTGGATCGGAATGCCGGCGGCCGGGATGTCGCGCCGCGGGTCGACCAGCTGCTCGTAGCGCTCGCCCTGCAGCAGCCGGCCATTGACGATGCGCACCGCGCCGATCTGCAGGATCTCGTCGCCCGCCATCGGCTGCAGGCCGGTGGTCTCGGTGTCGAACACGGTGAAGGCCAGGCCCGCCAGCGGCCGGTCGTCCAGCGCATGGCCGCTGTCGCTGTCGTCGCCGAAATGGGCGAACAGGTCGAAGTCGACCACCTCGGGCCGGCTGTCGGCCGCCCCCAGCGCCGCCACCGGCGCGGCCCGCGGCAGCAGGAAGCGGAAGAAGGCCTCGTGGCGCACGCGGTCGCGCTCGAACCAGAACTCGCCGCCGTGGCGCTGCACCACGTCGCGCACGCACAGCGGCGCGGCACCGGCGGTCGCGGGCAGCGGGTCCAGCTCCCAGCCCATCACCGTCTCGGTGCTCATGGCATGGCCGGCCCAGACCAGGTCCAGGTGCGCCCGCGTGTCGCCCGCGGCCTGCAAGCGCAGGTGCAGGGTGCGCACGTCGCGCTCGCCGTGCAGGCGCTGCGCCAGGCCGCACAGCGCCTGCAGCAGGGCGAAGCTGTCGAGCTGCAGCCACAGCGTCTCGTCCACCTCGCGCAGCCCCACCTTCAGCGCGCCGGCGGCCACGCCGCGCGCCATCGCGGGTGCGGCGGCCTGCATGAAATCGGCGCCGCGCATGTCGTCCAGCGGCCAGCGGCTGGCCGCGGGCAGGGCCTGGGCGTTCAGCCGCCGGCCCATGGCCAGCGCCTCGTCGCGGATCACGCCGATGAACTGCGCATGCAGCGGCGGCGGCAGATCGGGATCGCCGAGCATCTCCACCGCCGCCTGCAGGTTGGCCAGGCTGCCGCGCTGGCCCTCGGTCAGCGCCAGCAGGGCGCGGTCCCGGGCCGCATCCTCGGCGTGGCTGCGGGTCACGTTGTCCAGCACCAGCACATAGCCGGCCAGGGGAATGGCCACGCCATCGGCGCCCGTCTCGGCCGATGTCGCATCGGCCGCCGCCCGAACCGGCGCCAACTGCACCCGCAGCAACTGGCCACCGCGGGTGGCGGTGACGAACTGCGCGCTGGGATGGGCCTCGCCGCGCGCCAGGCGCTGCTGCACCGCCTCCAGCGCATGCGTGACCAGGGCGCGGTCGAGCACGCCATGGATCGACCGGCCCAGGCCGATCAGGCCGCCGCCGCTGTCCCCACCCGCGCCTGCACCGGCCAGGGCCTGCATCTGCAGCCGGGCGCGCGGGTTGTACAGCAGCACCCGGCCATCGAGGTTGCAGACCACCACGCTCTGGCTCAGCTCGTTCATCAGCGCGGCCAGGCGGTTGCGTTCCTGGGCCATGCCCTGACTGGCCTGCGCCACGGCAGCATCGATGTCGGCGGTGAGCCGGTCGCGCTGCCGCGCCAGGGCGCTCAGGCTGACCGCCAGGCCCAGCAGCGCCGCATCGCCCACCTGCGGCAGGGGTTGCGACTGCGGACCATGCACCAGCAGCGCGGCCGCGTCATGCAGCTGGCGCGGCGCGATCAGCCAACGCCGCAGCAACGGCTGGGCCAGCGCGGCAGCGCCCAGCGCGATGGCCAGGGCGATGACCACCAGCACCGACCGTTGCGGCGCCAGGGCGCTGGCGACAGCGCCCTCGTTGTCGGCCGGCAGGGCCGACCACAGCAGCGCGCCGGCCACGCCGGCAAACAAGGCCAGCAGCGCCAGCACCGCCGCCACCACCGCGGCGGAGGCCCGCAACTGCACCTGGCTGGTCGTGGCCGTCGGCGTCGTCATGCCTGCGCCGCCGGGCCGGCCAGCAACGCGCGCACCTGCGCCACCAGGGCCTGGGTCGAGAACGGCTTGGTGACATAGGCGTCGGCGCCCAGCCCCAGGCCCTTGGCCACATCGGTGTCGCGGCCCTTGGCGCTGAGCATCAGCACCAGGGTGCCCTTCAACGCCTCGTCGGCACGCAGCGCGGCCAGCACCTCGTGCCCGCTCCTGCCCGGCATCATCACGTCCAGCAGCACCAGGCGCGGGCGGTGCTGCTGCAGCAGCGCCAGGGCCTGGTCGCCGTCACGCGCCTGCAGCACGGTGAAGCCCTCGCGGCGCATCAGGTAGTCCAGCGACAGCAGGATGTTCGGCTCGTCGTCGGCGATCAGGATGGTGTCGGTCATGGGATGTCTCCATCGGCTGGCTGCGGCTGTGCGGCCGCGTGCATCCAAGGTAAGGTGATCACGAAGCAGGCGCCTTGACCGCCATCAGCCGCCGGCTCGCCCAGCACCAGCCGGCCGCCGAAGTGCTCGACGATCTGCCGGCTGATCGGCAGCCCCAGGCCGGTGCCGGCCGGGCGGTGGCTGGCGTCGCCGCCCTGGCGGAACTTGTCGAACACCAGGGCGCGCTGGTCTGGCGGCACGCCGGGGCCGTTGTCCTGCACCGTGATCGTCGCGCCATGCGCGTCGCCACGCAGGCGCAGCGTGATCACCCCGCCTGGCGACGGCACGAACTTGGCCGCGTTCGACAGCAGGTTCAGCAGCACCTGCACCAGGCGGTCGGGGTCGGCGCGCAGGGTCGGCAGCGCGGGCAGCGCCGCATCGGGCAGGTCCAGGTCCAGCCGCGTGCCGCGGGTGTGCAACAGTTCGTGCACGGTCTGAGCGGCTTGCCGCACCAGCGCCACCAGGTCGACGTCGGCGCTGCGCCACTCGGCATGGCCGGCCTCGATCTTGGCGAGATCGAGCACCTGGTTGACCAGGCGGGTCAGCCGCTCGGTCTCCGCCACCACGATGCCCAGGAACTCCTGGCGCTGCGGCGCGGGCATCCCGGGGTCGTCGACCATCAATTCGGCAAAGGCCCGGATGGCAGTCAGCGGCGTGCGCAGCTCGTGCGTCACCGACGACATGAAGTCGTCCTTCAGCCGGTCCAGCTCGGCCAGGCGGGCATTGGCGGTGCGCAGTTCGTCGGTGGCCTGCTGCAGCGCGGCCGAGGTGCGGCGCAGCGCCGAGGCCTCGTCCAGGATCTGCAGCACGTCGTCCAGCGCCAGCGGCTGCTCGTCGACCACCTGCGCCACCATCAGCCGCGCCGACGCGCTGCCGATCGCGCTGGCGAGTTCGCTCTCCACCGCCTGCACCAGGGCGGCATCGGGCACCAACGCCTGCGCATCGGCCAGGCCGCGGCTGCGGGCCTGTTCGTCCAGCAGTCGCTGCGCCCGCGCCGCGCCCAGGAAGCGCACCGCCAGTGTCTGCAGATCGGCCAGCTGCGCCTGGCCGCGCCAGAACACCGGCTGCGCCAAGCCACCGGGGCGCATGGCGTCGACGAAGAGCAGCGCGCGCCCCGCCTCCAGCGCCGAGGGCGGGCGCGCCAGCGACACCCCCACGTACAGCCCCGCATTGGCCAGCAGGCTCCAGAACAGGCCGTGGGTCAGCGGGTCGAGCCCGGCCAGGCCCAGCAGGGCCTCGGGCTTGAGCAGGCCGATGCCGAAGGGTCCGTGCTCGACGACGCCCGTCCGCCACCAGCCCGACTTGGCGATGGACGGCAGCATCAGCGTCCAGGCCCAGAGGCCGAAGCCGGCGGCCAGCCCGGCCAGCGCGCCGGCCCGGGTGCCGCCGGTCCACACCACGCCGCCCAGCAGCGCCGGTGCGAACTGCGCCACCGCGGCAAAGCTGATCAGGCCGATCGCCACCAGGGCATCCGCCTCGCCGGCCAGGCGGTAGTAGGCATAGCCCAGCAGCAGCAGCACCAGAATGGCGGCACGGCGGATCGCCAGCAGCAGCCGGCTGAGATCGGCCCGCCGGGCCACGGCCGGCAGGCGCAGCAGCAGCGGCATCACCAGGTCGTTGCACACCATCGTCGCCACCGCGATGGTCTCGACGATCACCATGCCGGTGGCCGCCGACAGCCCGCCGATGAAGGCCAGCAGCGCCAGCCCCGGCCAGCCGGCATCCAGCGGCAGCGACAGCACGAACATGTCCGCGCCGCCCGGCGCACCACCAGGGCGACCGCTGAAGTGCAGCAGCCCGGCCAGCGCGATCGGCAGCACCAGCAGATTGATCAGCAGCAGGTAGGCCGGAAAGACCCAGGCGGCGCGCTTGAGGTGCCGCTCGTCGACGTTCTCGACCACCATCACCTGGAACTGCCGCGGCAGCAGCAGCACGCTGAAGAACGACAGCAGGGTCAATGCGAACCACTGGGCATATGGAAAGGCCTGGCCCTGCCCCATCTCCAGCAGCCGCGCCAGGTCGGGCCGGGCCTGGGCGCGGGCCACGATGTCGGCGGGCCCGGCGAACAGGCCCCAGCAGATCGCCACGCCCACCACCAGGAAGGCCAGCAGCTTGACCACCGACTCGGCCGCGATCGCTGCGACCAGGCCCTCGTGGCGCTCGTCGGCGTCGAGGTGGCGGGTGCCGAAGACCATGGTGAAGCCGGCCAGCGCCAGGGCCACCGCCAGCGTGCCATCGGTCCACCAGGCGCCCGGCGGCGCGGGCGTGGCGCCCGGCGGCGTGGTCAGCACGGCAAAGCCGTTGGCCACGGCCTTCAGCTGCAAGGCGACGTAGGGCACGATACCCACCACCGTGATCAGCGTAACCAGCCCCGCCAGCGCCCGGCTGCGGCCGTGGCGGTTGGCGATGAAGTCGGCGATGCTGGTGATGCGCTGGGCGCGGGCGATGCGGATCAGCTTGCGCAGCAGCAGCCAGGCCAGCAGCATCGCCAGCATCGGCCCCAGGTAGATCGGCAGGAACCACACGCCACCCGACGCCGCCCGGCCGACCGAGCCGAAATAGGTCCAGGCCGTGCAGTACACGCCCATCGACAGCGCATAGACGCCGGCGTTGCCGATCACCGAGCGGCCGGCCGCGGCACGCCGGTCGCCCCAGCCGGCGACGACGAACAGCCCCAGCAGGTAGGCCAGGGACGCGCCAAGCACCAGCAGGGGTGACAACGCCGGGGACAGCATGGCGGTGCGGGCGCGTCCGTCGGGCGCGTCAGTCGGGCGCGGTTTCCAGCAGCCAGGCCAGCGCCACGATCAGCCCGGCCCAGAGGCCGAACAGCGCCAGCGGAAACAGCGGCAACCCGGCCACGATGAGCGGCCGGTCCCACAGCGCCAGCAGCGGGAAGTTCAGCAGCAGCAGGCCCGCGGCGAACAGTGCGACCAGGCGCTGCGACAGCGGGTCGGCCGCGTGCCGGCGGACGGCGGGCGGGGCAGTCGGATCGGGACGGCTGGACACGCGTCGATTCTGGCCCCCGCACCCCGACAGCAGCCTGACGGGCAGCACCGGCCGCCCGCCCCCCGCAGCCCGGGGGCGCCCTGCCGGCGCGGCATCAGGGCTTTCATCCATACCGACCACTTATCCCGCATCACGGAAAGCAGCCTCAGGGTTGCACCCGGTATTGTCAGCTTGTGTTGGGAAAGCGTCAGACATCGGTCAGACGCCGTTTCAATGATGCGCCACGCGACGACCTGGACGTCGCTTCTTTCACATTTCAGGAGACACACTGATAGCAACTGCTGGCATGGCCTCAAGGGCCCCCGCGCATGACGCGCCGATGACGAAGGAGGAGAAGAAGGTCATCTTCGCCTCGTCCCTCGGCACGGTGTTCGAGTGGTACGACTTCTACCTCTACGGCTCGCTGGCC
>Ga0116179_1000560_pt1 | contig 28875 bp, 29 predicted proteins | sample AD_UKC071_MetaG_FD_89751 | JGI IMG/M metagenome (GOLD analysis project Ga0116179, IMG submission 89751) | Active sludge microbial communities of municipal wastewater-treating anaerobic digesters from USA - AD_UKC071_MetaG | ecosystem: Engineered > Bioreactor > Anaerobic > Digestate | place: USA...
CCGACACGCAGGCGGCTTCGCCGATGGCCATCAGGCCCGGAATCACCGCATCGGGATTGCCGTCCTTGAGGATGACGACTTCGCCATGATAGTTGGTCGGGATGCCGCCCATGTTGTAGTGCACGGTCGGCAATACCGGGGCCGGTTCCTTGGTCACGTCCACGCCAGCGAAGATGCGGGCGGTCTCGGCGATGCCCGGCAAGCGCTCATTGATGACGCCAGCGCCCAGATGCTCCAGATGCAGATGGATGTGATCCTTGTGTTCGCCGACGCCGCGCCCTTCGCGGATTTCGATCGTCATCGAACGGCTGACCACGTCGCGGGAGGCCAGGTCCTTGGCGTTCGGTGCATAGCGCTCCATGAAACGCTCGCCCAAGGAATTGGTCAGGTAACCGCCTTCACCGCGGCAGCCTTCGGTCATCAGACAGCCGGAGCCGTAGATGCCGGTGGGGTGGAACTGGGTGAATTCCATGTCCTGCAGGGGCAGGCCGGCCCGCAGCACCATGCCGTTGCCGTCGCCGGTGCAGGTATGGGCCGAGGTGGCCGAGAAGTAGGAGCGGCCGTAGCCGCCGGTGGCCAGCACGGTTTGATGGGCCTTGAACACGTGCAGGCTGCCATCGGCCAGATCCCAGGCCACCACGCCCCGGCAAGCGCCGTTGTCGTCCATGATCAGGTCGAGCGCGAAGTATTCGATGAAGAATTCGGCCTCGTGCTTGAGGGCCTGCTGATACAGGGTATGCAGGATGGCGTGGCCGGTGCGGTCGGCGGCGGCGCAGGTGCGCTGGGCGATGCCCTCGCCGTAGTTGGTGGTCATGCCGCCGAACGGCCGCTGGTAAATCTTGCCTTCCTCGGTGCGGGAGAACGGCACGCCGTAATGTTCGAGTTCGATGACCGCTGGCACCGCCTCGCGGCACATGTATTCGATGGCGTCTTGGTCGCCCAGCCAGTCGGAGCCCTTGACGGTGTCGTACATGTGCCATTGCCACATGTCCTGGCCCATGTTGCCGAGCGACGCCGACATACCGCCCTGCGCGGCCACGGTATGGCTGCGAGTGGGGAAGACCTTGGTCAGGCAGGCCGTTTTCAGACCCTTCTGGGCCATGCCGAAGGTGGCGCGCAAGCCCGCGCCGCCGGCGCCGACCACGACCACATCATAATTGTGATGAATCAGTTTGTATTCGTTGGACATGAAACCTCAGCCTCCGGTGGTGGGCGTCAGGCCAGTGCGATCTTGAGCACGGCGACGATGGAGATGGCGCCCAGCAAAAACAACACCACCTGCGTGACCAGCAGTGCGGCGTATTTGGCCCATTCCGGCCGTACGTAGTCTTCGTAGATGACCTGCATGCCCAGGCTGGCGTGATAGAACACGGCGGCCAGCAAGGCCACCATCAAACCAGCCCGGATCGGGTTGCCCAACCAGTTCTTGAACGTTTCGTAGTCAGCGTGGGAAACCGATAGCATGGAAATGATGAACCACAACACCAGCGGCACCAGGACGATGGACGTCACGCGCTGCAACCACCAGTGATGGGTCCCGTCTTTGGCAGTGCCCAGACCACGGACATGGGCGAGCGGGGTACGGATACTCATGACGTTTCTCCTTAGGGCGCGGCGATCAGCCAGCACAGGATGGTCAGAATGATGGACGACCACACCACAGCCCACCCGGATTTGGCGGCATTTTCCAGTTCGAAGCCGTAACCGGCGTCCCAGAACAGGTGGCGGATGCCATTGGCCATGTGGTAAAGCAGCGACCAGGTCCACAGGAACAGCAGCAGTTGCCCCAGCATCGAACCCAGCACATGCTGGGCCTGTTCATAGAACCCGGCGCCGCGCGCCGCGGATACCAGCCAGTACACCAGCGGAATCGTGCCGATCACCAGCCCGGCGCCGGTGGCGCGGTGGGTGATGGATAGGATCGAGGTCATCTGGGGTTTGTAATAGGGGCCGATCATGAACGGCGATAGTGGCCGTTTGTTGGCTGCTGACATAGGTTTCTCCTCGTTATACAGTCATTACACAGTAGTCGTTACACAAGGGCGAATACTTGGGACTGCTCTTTAAGGTGATGAATGGTGAAACGCAAAAACGACCGCCTGCGAGACGGATGGCCGAAGCCTGGGGGTGAAGATCAAACTGACGGCCGATCAGAAGTCGATGCAACGTCCGGCCTTTTCCCAATCGCCATAGCGGGTTGGTTCAAGGCCTTTGGGCCCACCGTATTCCTTGGGTTTCTTGGGGGGATCTGCTGCGGGTGATAGGTCGGAGGGTGCAACGGGCAGTGGCGGCTGCGGCTGGTCATTTTTATTCATCGAGTGCTTCTCTGTTTTGGATGCGGGATGATGGCAGGGTGGTCGATCATCCCGGTCCCGCTGGTTAAGGGGACGCCCGGGGCTTGGCGGACAATTTGCCTTTGCAGCGGCGCGTCTCCCCGGTTTTTTATTACGCGATAATTATGCCGCTCATGCCCTTTGAACGCAATGAACCCAGACAGCGCCAAAGGTTATCGCGTACGGCGGGACATGTGGGGACAGTGGTTAAAAAAATCATGGGATTCAATCTGATGAATGAAGAATGGCTCGACTTTCTCAAACAGGCCGGCGCAGTGTCGGCGCAGGGACAGCCGCTGCATTTCGGTCAGCCGGATGCGGCGTTGCGGGCGGCCCTGGATGGGACGATCTGTTGCGATTTGTCTGATTGGGGTTTGATCGCGGCCCAGGGTGCGGACGCCGAATCGTTTTTGCAGGGGCAACTGACCTGCGATGTCCGTCAGGTCACGACGGAACGCAGCGGACTGGGTGCCTACTGCTCGCCCAAGGGGCGGGTGTTGGCGCTCTTTCGACTCTGGCGCAGCGGCGACGCCATTTATCTCGCGCTGCCGCGTGCACTGGTCGAAGCGACCCTGGTGCGGTTGCGCAAATACGTGTTGCGGGCCAAGCTGACGCTGATCGACGCCAGCGAGCAGCAGGCGCGGATCGGACTGGCGGGACCGCGGGCGGTCGAGTCGTTGACCGCGGCGTTGGGTGCGCTGCCCGAGGCGGGGAACGGCGTGATGATGGCGACGGTGGCGGGACAGGCCATTACCGTCATCCGCTTGCCCGGCCCGCTGCCGCGCTTCGAGTTGCATGGCCCGGCCGCAGCGCTGGCGACAGTGTGGACGGCGGTGACGCCCGATGTCGCCTTGGCCGGCAGCGAGCCGTGGCGGTTGCTGGATATCCTGGCTGGAACGCCGACGATCTATCCGGCCACCGTGGATGCCTTCGTGCCGCAGATGCTCAATCTGGAGCCGCTGGAGGCCATTAGCTTCAAGAAAGGCTGTTATACCGGCCAGGAAGTGGTGGCGCGCACCCACTATCTGGGTAAGTTGAAACGGCGGATGTATCTGGCGCGGATCGAAAGCCCGGAGCCGCCGCAGCCGGGCGATACGCTGTTTTCGCCGCAGGCCGATGCCAGCCAGAGCGCCGGGCGGTTGGTCGACGCCTGTCGTCATCCCGACGGCGGCTACGCGGTACTAATGGTGGCCTTGATCGACTGCGCCGAGCAAGGGGTACTCCAGCTCGGCGATGGGCAGGGGCCGACTCTGCGGCTGGAGCCGCTGCCGTATGGCTTCGAATCGGTTGCTTAAAAGAAAATCAGGAAAGCAACAGTAAAGTCTCCCGGCTTGGCCGGAGGACGAGGTTGACAGCGGTGACCCCATGATTGAACCAACGCGCGATGAACTACTGGAGGAAGTCACCCGCAATCTGGCGTCGCCGCTCAATCCATTACGGTTCACCCCCACACTCGAGGAGTACTACCGGACCACCAGCGATCGTCAACACCGGCGATCGTTGATCTTCGCGACCATCATCGGGCTCGGGATTCTCTGCCTTTTCGTGATCGTCCGACTGTCGCTGAACACGCTCGCTCCTCACATCGAACGGAGCTGGGAAGCGCTGATGGCGGTCATCGCAATCGTCTGCATGATCGCTCTGGTCGGCGTCGTTTTTGCGCGCGATCATCGGATGGTCGATCGCCTGATCGTGATCGTGCTCATGGTCATCGCGATCCTGGTCGTCGAGGGATTTCGCCTCGAGACTGGCGATACGGTGACGATCGGAATCTACTGTTCGGTGATGATGCCGTTGGCGGTGAGCAGCCTAGCTGCCCTGCGGTTCTGGTTAGCGGTCGGTGTTATCGCCTTCTCGGTCGTCGTTCACGCGATCGGTGTGGTGACGATGTCGGTGTTCAATCCTCCGATCCATCTGCCATCGATCCTGCTGATGGTCGCCATCGGTGCGATGGGGCTGTGGGGCGGCTATCGCGAGGATCGCGACAAGCGCCGGCTCTTCCTCTACCTCACCCGGGAGAGGCTGACGGCCGGGATCGCCCAGGAACGCAATGCTGAACTCCGGACGATCGCCAGTCGAGATCCGTTGACCGGAGTGGCCAATCGGCGCGGTTTCGAGGAATGCCTGGCAAGCCTCTCGGAGAACCGGCAGCGGACCATCGCGCTGGCGATGGTGGACATCGACCATTTCAAGGCGTTCAACGACCGTTGGGGACATCCGGAGGGCGATCAGTGCCTGATCTCGGTGGCGCTGGCGCTCGCTGGCGAACTACACGGCGTCGATGATTTTCTGGCCCGGTTCGGCGGCGAAGAGTTCGTTATCCTGATCGTCGATGACGAGCTGGTCGATCTGTCGAGCGTCCTCGACCGGTTGCTGCGGGCTGTCGAAGCTTTGGCGATCCCGAGCGGACTGGCAGCGGCGGACGCCTCCCCGGTCGTGACGATCTCCATCGGCTGTGCGGTGATCGAGCCGGACGATCCCCTTTCCTTCAGTGCTCATCTGAAGCGGGCCGATCGGGCGCTCTACCAGGCCAAGACCGGCGGCCGCAATCGTTGGGTGATAGCCGGGCGTTGCTCGGCCAACTGCCGCCAGGGGTGATGGAACAGGCCGAGCGCCAATCCGATTTTAGCCGGACCGTTCTGTAGGACGAAAACCTGGCCGGCAGCCTGTTTCAGGCAATCCCCGTAAGGCTGTTTAGTCGTCTTCGGCCAGCCAGCCGCCGAGATCCTTCCAGCGGTTGACGATCTGGCAGAACAGTTCGGCGGTGCGCTCCGCGTCGTAGATGGCCGAATGCGCCTCGCGTTCGTTCCAGGGGATGTCCGCCGCGCCCAGTGCTCGCGCCAGCACGGTCTGGCCATAGGCCAGACCGGCGAGGGTCACCGTATCGAAGCTGCTGAAGGGATGGAAGGGACTGCGTTTGATCCTGGTGCGGGCCACCGCCGCGTTCAGGAAGGCTTGATCGAAGAAGGCGTTGTGTCCGACCAGGATGGCGCGAGTGCAACCGGTTTCCCGCATTTCCCGCCGCACCTCGCGGAAGATGGCCTCCAGCGCCTCGCGTTCCGGGATCGCATAGCGGAAGGGATGGTCGGGATCGATCTGGTTGATCGCCATCGAGGCCGGGTCGAGACGGGAGCCGGGGAAGGGTTGGATGTGGTGAGCCAAGGTGCCAGCCGGGTGCAGATAACCCTGCCAGTCCATGCGGACGATGACTGCGGCGATTTCCAGCAAGGCGTCGGTCTGGGCGTTGAGGCCACCGGTTTCGACATCGATGATGACGGGGAGAAATTTCCGGAAGCGGCTGGCGATCAGGGAATTCGGAGCGGGCTCGTTCATGAATCCAGCATAGCGGATCGCCAACGGGAACGCATCTTCGCCGTGCCGGTTCAGCCGGGGGTGTTGTGCGCGACCCAGCGCGCCCCGGCAGTGGTGTCCTCGCGCTTCCAGAACGGCGCTTTCGACTTCAATTCCTCCATGATGAAGCGGCAGGCGGCGAAGGCTTCCGCCCGGTGGGCCGACCAGACTGCGACCAGCACGATGGGATCGTTCGGCTGCAACGCCCCGACCCGGTGCAGCACCAGGGCGTCGAGCAGCCTCCATTCCTGCAGCGCCGAGGCTACGATGCGTTCGAGGTGGCGCTCGGTCATGCCGGGGTAATGCTCCAGTGTCATTCCCTGGACCGCAGCGTCATCGTTGAAGTCCCGCATGGTCCCGACGAAGGTCGCCGTCGCGCCGTAGCGGCCACGCATGTCGGTCGCCTGGGCTTGATAGCGCGCTAGTTCCTGCCAGGGTTCGAAGGCCAGCGGCCGCAGTTCGATTTTCATGCGCTAGCCTCCGGTTACCGGCGGAAAGAACGCCACCTCGTCGCCGTCGCGCACCGCTTGTTCCAGTCCGACATATTCCAGATTGACCGCGGTCAGGGTGTTGCGCGGCAAAGGGGTGTCGGGCCACAAGCGCTGCCATACCGTAGCGACCGACAGCTCGCCGGAGGCATCCAGCTGATCTTCGGCGCGGCCCAGGCGGTCGCGCAGGCTGGCGAAATATTTGATCTGAATCGTCATGAGCAGTCCTCCAAAGCGATCATTTGACCCGCCGCAGGCTCAACAACAGCGCCAGCGCGCCGAGCAGGGCCATCATCCCATATTCGAAGCCATGCGCACCCATGCCGCCGCCCTTGAGAAACATGTCGCGGATCACCACCAGGTAATAACGCAGCGGATTCAGCCAGGTCAACCATTGCACGCCTTCCGGCATGTTCTGAATGGGAAAGGCGAATCCCGACAGCATCACCATCGGCATGATCACGAAGAACGCCAGCAGCATGGCTTGTTGCTGGGTTTCCGCGTAGCTGGAGATCAGTAGGCCGATGCCGAGCGAACTCATCAGAAACAGCAGGCTGCCGGCCAATAGCCCGATCCCGCTGCCGCGAAATGGCACCTCGAACCAGGCTACGGCGATGATGCTGATCAGGATCACGTCGAACAGCCCCACGCTGGCTACGGCGATCATCTTGGCGACCAGGAATTCCAGCCGAGCGACCGGGGTGACCAGCAGACGTTCCAGGGTGCCCAGTTCCCGCTCGCGCACCACGGTCATCGCGATCAGGATCACCGTGGTGATCAGCACGATGGTGGCGATGATGCCCGGCACGAAATACGAGCGGTCGTCCAGATTTTGGTTGAACCAGGCCCGTTCTTCGATTTCGACCGGCGGATCGATGCCGGCGCTCAGGCGGGCGCTTTGCTGCAGGGTCTGGCTCAATTGCCCGGTGATCATCTGCGCGCTGTTGGAATCCGAGCCGTCGGAGACGATCTGGGCGGTCTGGGTCGCTTCGAAATTCGGGGCGAAACGCAGGATGGCGCGGATCTCGCCGCGATCCAGCGCGGCGGCGGCGGTCGCCATGTCCGGCAGGTAGTGCAGGGTAAAACTGCCGGTGGCGGTCACCGCCGCCCGCAGCGCGCGGGTGGTTGGCGTATTGGCCTGATCTACGACGGCGATTTCGGCGTGACGGACATCGAAGCTGGCGGCATAGCCGAACACCATCAGCTGGAACAGCGGCGGAATGATCATGAAAAACCGCATGCGCGGGTCGCGCAGCAGTTGGCGGAATTCCTTGGCTAGCAGGACGCGTAGGCGAATCAGGCTGGCCCGCGCCGGGTTCACGGCAGCAGCCCCAGTTTTTTGGATTTGGCCAGGGTCAGTTGCAGGAAGACCAGGGCGATCAGCAGCAGGGCGAGGGCCTGGGTCCACAACAGCAACGGCGTGATGCCTTTGAGAAAGATGGCGCGCGACAGGGTGATGTAGTAGCGAGCCGGGACGATCAGGGTGAGATACTGCAGGACCGTCGGCATGTTCTCGATGGCGAAGATGAAGCCTGATAGCAGAAAGGCCGGCAGGAAGGTGCTGACCATCGCCATTTGACTGGCCAGCAGCTGATTGCCGGCATTGATCGAGATCAGCGCCCCTTGCAGCATGACCACTAGCAGAAACAGCATCGACAGCAACAGCAGCACCGGCAGAGAACCGCGCAAGGGCACGCCGAACACCCAGACCGCGACCGCGATCGCGATCGCCAGATCGAGCAGGCCGACCAGCAGATAGGGCAGCAGCTTGCCCAGTAGGAACTCGCGGCGAGTCAGCGGCGTGGTGCGCAGCATGACCAGATTGCCCTGTTCCATCTCGCGGGCGATGGTCAGCGAGGTCATCATCGCCCCCACCACCGCCATCACCATGGCGATGACGCCGGGGATGATGGCCAGTTGGCTTTCCTTGGTTTCGTTGAACCAGGTGCGGTCTTCGATGCGGATGGGGGGCTGGCCGCCCTGGCGCAGCAGGTCGTCGTTCACCAGCACCAGGGCGTAGTTGCGCAGCAGACGGGCGGTATTGGCGTCCACCCCGTCGAGCAGCCATTGAATTCGGGCCTCGCCGCGGGCTAACTGTCGGGCGTAATCGGGGGGAAAGATCAATGCTGCCCAGATTTCGCCGCGCTGCAGGGCGGTGGCGACCTCACGCCGGTCGTTGCTGCGCAGCACCACACGAAAGGCTCGACTGGCGTCGAATTGGGCGATCAAGTCCTCGGTGGCGGCGTCGCGCGATTCCTGCACGATGGCGATGGGCGCTTCGTACAGATCCAGCCGAATGGCGTAGCCGAATAGGAATAGCAACATGCTCGGCATCAGCAGGATCAGCGCCAGACTGCGCGGATCGCGCAGCAGGTGCCAGACTTCCTTACGAGCGATGGCGCGGACATGTTGCATATTCACGAGTCGTTGTCCTCCAGCACCGCGACGAAGACATCCTCCAATTCCGGCGTGGCGGGCTGCAAGGCCGTGACTGTCCATTGCCGTTCCGCGGCGGCGGCATCCACCCGTGCCCGCAACGTCGCTGGGTCGGCGTCGGCGTGCAGACGAATGCGCAACTGGCCGGCGTGAGGAATGACCTCGCGCACTTCCGGCCAGTCTTGCGCCAGTCGCTCGAAGCTCACCGCATCGGGGCTGTTCAGTTCCAGAATGGGGGTCGGTAGCGGCCGGCGCAGCAAATCGTCCGGTGTGCCGGCGGCGACGATGCGGCCAGCTTGCATCAAGGCCAGGCGGTCGCAAAACAACGCTTCGTCCATGTAATGGGTGGTCACCAGAATGCCGATGCCGCTGTCGGCCACGTCATAGATCAGTTCCCAGAACCGCTGGCGGGCCATGGGATCGACGCCCGAGGTGGGTTCGTCCAGGAACAACACGCGCGGCTGATGTAGCAGGGCCGCTGCCAGACCCAGCCGCTGCTTGTAGCCCAGCGGCAGCGCGCCAGCCATGACCGCGCGGTGATCGCTCAGGTTCAGCAATTGCAGTGTCGCTTCCAGCCGTTCCTGACGATGCGCGCCGGTCAGGCCGTACAGGCCGCCCTGCAGGCTGAGGTTTTCTTCCACGGTCAAATCGCCATAGAGCGAAAACCGTTGCGCCACGTAGCCGATCTGACTGCGGGCGCGGCGGGCGTGCCGCACCATGTCGATGTCCGCCACCCGGATTCGCCCGGCACTCGGCGGCAACATCCCGCACAGCATGCGGATCGCGGTGGTCTTGCCCGCGCCGTTGGCCCCCAGCAGGCCGAACACTTCGCCGGCCTGGACAGTGACATGGATGTGATCGACCGCTACGAAAGCGCCGAAGCGGCGGGTTAGATCCTCGGCCAGGATGAGCGGGGTGGTATCCGGCATGGCAGTGGCAGGGCAGGACGAAGCGGGGATGGAAACGGAACCGTTCAACGGGCGGGCGCGGCCGTCCGATGGGCCCCGTGGGTCTCGGCCAGCGCCAATTCCCGCAATGCCGCGTCCTGCAGGTTCGCTTGCAAGGGCTGTAGGTTCAGGTCGGGGTCGAGTGCGCGCAGGCGGGCCTGAAAGTCGGGCAGCGGGTAGTCGCGGTCGAGCCACACCCGCAGCTGCTGGCCGACCGGAAAGGCCAGCTGCACCATCGGCCAGGTCAACAGCGCGGCGCGGCGAGTGCGCACACTCGGGCCGGCTACGCCCACCAGCTGGGCCTGGTCGGTACGGGTCAACTCCAGTGGCGTGCCCTGCCGTTCCAGTCGCCCGCCGTTCAATAGGCCCACCCGGTCGCAGCGTTCCGCTTCGTCCATGTTGGCCGTGGCGTACAGGATCGCCACCCCTTCGGCCCGTACCCCGTTCAGCAAGCGCCAGAACGCCCGCCGCGATACCGGATCGACCCCGGTAGTGGGTTCGTCCAGGAACATGGCTTTGGGTTGGCTGACCAGGGCGCAGGCCAGCGCCAGCTTCTGCATCATCCCGCCCGACAAATTGGCGGCGCGGCGTCCTTCGAACCCGGCCAGACCGGTGCGTTGCAACAGGTCGGCGATGCGGGACTGCGCCACGGCGCGCAGCAGGCCGTGCAGGTCGGCGAAGAACGCCAGATTTTCCTGCACCGACAGATCCCGATACAGGCCGAAGCCTTGCGGCATATAGGCGATCTGACTGCGCAAGGCCGGATCGGCGGCATCCCGGCCCAGGACGGTGATGCGCCCGGCGTGCGGCGACAATTGGCCGACCGCCAGTTGCAGCAGGGTGGTCTTGCCCGCGCCATCCGCGCCGACCACCCCATAGATTTCCCCCGGCCCGACCGTCAGGGTGACGTCGGCCAGGACGGTCTGTTTGCCGTAGGCGAACTGCAGGGCGGTACTGGCGATGGCGATGGCCGTTGCGCTCATGGCGTACTTGGCGCACTGGCTTTGAGGACGACGTCGGCCGGCTGGCCCAGTTTCAGTATGCCATCGGGATTGTCGACCTCGATCTTGACCCGATAAACCAGGTCCACCCGCAGGGCGCGAGTTTCCACCGTCTTGGGGGTGAACTCGGCGTCGGGCGAGATGAAGGCCAGCTTCCCAGTCCAGACCTGGCCGGGCAGGCCATCTACCCGGACTTCCGCCGCCTGACCCAGCCGGACCCGTGGCAGATCGGCCTCGTTCAGATAGGCGCGCACCCACGGTCGCCCCAGTTCGGCGATCCGCAGCACCGCCTTGCCGACGGCGACCACCTCACCGGCTTCCGCCAGGCGCACCGACACCACCCCGACCACCGGACTGTGCAGTTGCACGTATTGCAACTGCTGCTGGGCGGTTTCGACCGCTGTCTGTCGGGCGCGCAGTGCGGCGGCAGCCTGGTCGATTTCTTCCCGTCGCGGTCCTTCGCGCAGCAGCGCCAGATTCTGCTGGGCCTGCTGGAGCTCGGCCTGGGCGACGTTCTGGCGCTGGCGGGCCTGATCCAGCTGGCTGTCGGTGGCCAGTTTCTTCGGAATCAACTCGGCGATGCGCTTGAATTCGGAACGGGCGTAGTCGAGGTTGGCTTGGGCCTGATTCACCTTGGCTTCGGCGACGTGCAGTTCCTGTGGACGGGTTCCCGCCTGCAGGATAGCCAGCGCCGCGCGCGCGGCTTCTTCCTGGGCGACGGCGGCTTGCAGGGCTAGCTGGTAATCACGTGGGTCCAGCTCGGCCAGCAGTTGTTCGGTCTTGACCGCATCGCCTTCGTCGACCGGCAGATTGGCGATGCGGCCGCCGACCTGGAAGGCCAGATCCAGCTCACGCGCTTCCACCGAGCCGGACAGTTCGATGCGGTCGGGATCGGTCGCGCGTTGCCACGGCCACTGGAACGCGACCAGCAGCGGCAGGATGAAGAAGGTCAGCAGCCAGACGAATGGGCGTTTCACGGGATCACTCTCCAGCGGAGGGCTTGTTCCTCGCTGTGGTCGATCATGGGGCGGCAGCTGGGATGGTGCGAAAGGCTCATGCTTGCCGTAGCCGCCAGCGGGGGCGTTGCGCGTGATCGATCAGGCCGTTATGCCGCAGCCAGCACCGCGCATCCTCGGCGTCCCGCTCGAACCAGGCGCGGGCCGAACCCAGGCGGAAAGTATACCCCCAGGCGTCCATGTCGGCGCACATCCGAACGCGCCCGACCTCGGGCAATTCATCGGCCAACAGGATCTGCAGGTAACAGACCCCATTTTCCTCGATGACCTCGCCACCGGCGTCGGTGTGCAAGCGGGTGCGGCGCTCGGCGTCCATGCAGATGTAATGACAGGCTTCATGCAGGGCGGAATGGACCGGAGTATCGGCGCGCACGAACAGGCGATCGCCGATCAAGCCGGCTTCGCGGTCGCCCCAATAGCTGCCTGGAATAGCGTTGGCCGGCGCGATGTGCACCAGGTAGAGGCCATAATGCTGCAGCAGCGCCGCCAGCTGCCCGCTGTCGAGATCGCCGCAATTCAGAACCGCTTCCATCGTAGCGTTGGTTTCATTCATGCCATGACATCCGGGATCAAGATCATCGTTTTTCGTTCGAACATGAAATTTTGGTGACGATTGTAGTCAAGCGAGGCATTTGGAATCATTATAAAATAACTAAATCGCATAAGCGCTTTGGATGCAAATGCAGCATTTTTCGCATAAACTGGCCCATCCCGGTTTTTGATTGCCGCTTCGGCATATGGATACCGGTTGTCGTAGTCGTAATCGTTGTTGGAGGATACGTCATCTCATGAGTCGAATCTATCTGTTCACTTCCGAATCGGTCTCTGAAGGGCATCCAGATAAGATCGCCGATCAGATCTCCGATGCCGTGTTGGACGCCATCCTGGCCGAAGATCCCAAGGCCCGCGTTGCCTGCGAAACCTTGATCAAGACCGGTGTCGTGGTTCTGGCCGGCGAGATCACCACGGCGGCGTGGGTGGACTTCGAGCGCATCGTGCGGGATACCGTGGTCGGCATCGGCTACGACAATTCCTATGTCGGTTTCGACGGCGCGACCTGTGCGGTCTTGTCCTGCATCGGCAAACAATCGCCGAACATCGCCCAGGGCGTGAACCGGGACAAGCCGGAAGAGCAGGGCGCGGGCGATCAGGGCCTGATGTTCGGCTATGCCTGCAACGAAACCGACGTGCTGATGCCCGCGCCCATCACCTACGCTCACCGCTTGGTGCAGCGACAGGCGGACATGCGCAAGAGCGGTGTGCTGCCCTGGTTGCGGCCCGACGCCAAGAGCCAGGTCACCTTCCGCTACGAAGGCAACCGGGTGGTAGGGGTCGAGGCGGTGGTGCTGTCGACCCAGCACGATCCCGACATCAGTTATTCGCTGCTGTGCGAGGCGGTGATGGAAAACATCATTCTGCCGGTGCTGCCGGCGGAATGGCTGGACAAGCACACCCAGTATCACATCAACCCGACTGGCAGTTTCGTCATCGGCGGGCCAGTGGGCGACTGCGGCCTGACCGGGCGCAAGATCATCGTCGACACCTACGGCGGCTCCGCCCATCACGGCGGCGGCGCCTTCTCCGGTAAGGATCCTTCCAAGGTCGATCGTTCCGCCGCCTATGCCGGGCGTTACGTGGCCAAGAACATCGTGGCCGCCGGCCTGGCGGACAAATGCGAAATCCAGGTGTCTTACGCCATCGGCGTGGCCGAGCCGACTTCGATCAGCGTGAACACCTTCGGCACCGGCAAGATCGACGAAGACCGTCTGGTCGAGATCGTGCGCGGCCATTTCGACCTGCGCCCCTACGGCTTGGTCAAGATGCTGAATCTGATCCGGCCGATCTATCGCAAGACCGCTGCCTATGGCCATTTCGGCCGCGAAGAACCGGAGTTCAGCTGGGAGGCCACCGACAAGGCCGATGCGCTGCGGGACGCCGCTGGGCTGTAATCTCGTTTGATTTTTCGCCCCCATGCCGAGGGGCGCTGCAACGGTCTTGACCGTCAGGCTCGGCGTGGCGCGGCTTAACAAGCCAACGGCGCCCGTTCAACCGTATGAGAGAGTACGTTATGAACGCCGTTGTGCGCGAAAATCCAGCTATTGATTATCATGTTGCCGATCTTTCCCTGTCCGACTGGGGTCGCAAGGAGATCGCCATCGCCGAGACCGAGATGCCCGGCTTGATGGCCATCCGCCAGGAATATCGGGAACAGCAGCCCTTGCAGGGCGCCCGTATCGCCGGGTCACTGCATATGACCATCCAGACCGCCGTGCTGATCGAAACGCTGGCGGCACTGGGGGCCGATATTCGCTGGGCGTCCTGCAATATCTTCTCGACCCAGGATCACGCTGCCTCCGCCATCGCCACCGACGGCATTCCGGTCTACGCCTACAAAGGCGAATCTCTGGAAGAATATTGGGAGTTCACCCATCGCATCCTGGAATGGCGCGACGGCGGTACGCCCAACATGATCCTGGACGACGGGGGCGATGCGACCCTGCTGGTGACGCTGGGCGCGCGGGCGGAACAGGATCGCGCGTTGATCGCCGATCCGACCTGCGAAGAGGAGCAGGTCCTGTTCGCCGCTATCCGCAAGCGCTTGGAGCGCCAGCCGAACTACTATTCCCGCATTCAGGCCAACATCCGGGGCGTGACCGAAGAGACCACTACCGGAGTCCATCGGCTGTACGCGATGGAGAAAGAGGGACGGCTGCCGTTTCCCGCCATCAACGTCAACGACTCAGTCACCAAGTCCAAGTTCGACAATCTGTATGGCTGCCGCGAATCGCTGGTGGACGGCATCAAGCGCGCGACTGACGTGATGGTCGCCGGCAAGATCGCGGTGGTGCTGGGTTATGGCGATGTCGGCAAGGGCTGCGCGCAGTCCCTGCGCGGCCTGGGCGCGACGGTGTGGGTGACCGAGATCGATCCGATCTGCGCCCTGCAGGCCGCGATGGAAGGGTACCGGGTGGTGACCATGGACGAAGTGGCCGGTCTGGCCGACATCTTCGTCACCGCTACCGGCAATGTCGGCGTCATTACCCATGACCACATGGCGCGGATGAAGAATCAGGCCATCGTCTGCAACATCGGCCATTTCGATTCCGAAATCGCGGTCGCCAGCCTGAAGGGCTATCGTTGGGAAAACATCAAGCCGCAGGTCGATCACATCATCTTCCCCGACGGCAAGCGCATCATCCTGCTGGCCGAAGGGCGACTGGTCAATCTGGGCTGTGCCACCGGCCACCCCAGTTTCGTCATGTCCAACTCCTTCACCAACCAGGTGTTGGCGCAGATCGAACTGTTCACCCAGGGCGGGCAGTATGAGAACAAGGTCTATGTGCTGCCCAAGCATCTGGACGAGAAGGTGGCCCGGCTGCATCTGGAACGGATCGGCGTGAAACTGACCACGTTGACCGCGGAACAGGCGGCGTATATCGGGGTTGCGGTGGACGGGCCGTACAAGGCCGAGAACTATCGGTATTGATCGGCGATGATGCGCCGGGCGGGACGTCTTCCCGTGCCGGCGCGACTCCATTCCGGAAGCCTCGAGACATGTCCAGCCAAGCCCATTGGTCCCAGAAGAATTTCAGTTGCGAATTCTTTCCCCCCATCACCGCCGAGGGAGTCGCCAAGCTGCAGGCCGCCCGCGAGAAACTGCTGGCGCTGCGGCCAGCCTATTTCTCGGTGACGTATGGCGCAGGGGGATCCACCCGTGACCGTACCGTCGAGTTGGTGCTCGACACCCAGGCCAACAGTGGAATCCCCACAGCTCCACATCTGACCTGCATTGCCTCTACCCAGGATAGTGTGCGCGAGCTGTTGAACCACTATCGGGCGCGCGGCATTCGCCGCATCGTAGCCTTGCGCGGCGATATGCCGTCGGGAATGCGCGATCCCGGCGAGTTTCGTTACGCCAACGAACTGGTGAGCTTCATCCGGGCCGAGTACGGCGATCATTTCCACCTGGAAGTTGCCGCCTATCCCGAATATCACCCCCAAGCGTCCAGCCCCGAAAAGGATCTGGAGAATTTCAAGCGCAAAGTCGATGCCGGGGCCAACAGCGCCATTACCCAATACTTCTACAATGCCGATGCCTACTTTCGCTTCGTGGACGATTGTAGCCGCCTGGGATTGGACCTGCCGATCGTGCCGGGCATCATGCCGATCACCAACTTCACCCAGCTGGCGCGGTTTTCCGATCATTGCGGGGCGGAGATTCCACGTTGGATTCGCAAGCGGATGGAAAGCTTCGGCGACGATCGTGACGCTATTCGGGCGTTCGGTCTGGATGTCGTTGCCGGGCTATGCCAGCGTCTTCTGGAGGGTGGAGCCCCCGGCCTGCATTTTTACACCATGAATCTGGCGGGACCGACTCTGGCGTTGTGCGAACGACTGGGATTGATGGCCGCGTAGTCGATCTGCGGTCGGACTGCTTGAACGACGACACCCCCTAACCTGGTAAGGGATAGAGGGTGTCGTTGGGGTCGAGGGAAAAAGCCGCCGTTTTTAACGGAAGAGTTACTGAGCGGCCAGCAACGCCTTGGCATCTGGCCCAAGCGGCAAGACATAGTCGTAGGACGCCAGAACCAGACTGTCGGTGGCACGGATCAGGCGGGCATTGACGAACACCGATTGCCGCCCGACCGCATAGGTCCCGGCAATGACCGCCGCGGCGTTTTGCGACTGGCTGATTTCCTTGACCGAACGCGACAACATGAATTCCCCCGCGCCTTCCTTGACGAAGATGTTGTTGCGCATCTTGATTTCGACCACCGTGAAGCCCTCTTGGGCAAAACGGGACCCAACCTGTTCCCCGATGACCCGTCCTAAGCCGGACGACATTTCCAGGTTGTTGATGTCCACGAAGGTGGCGGCCAGGAGCGGCTCACGCCGTTCCTTGAGCCAGGACGCCCGCGCCAGCAACGCATCGGCCGCCCCGTAGTTCGCGCTGACGAGATTGGCGTCCTGGACCGGCTGACGGACAGGCGTATCGTCGGCCGTGGACGCGCACCCCAGAATGCCGAGACCGAGGGTGGAAAGGCATAACACCCCCACCCGCAAGATCGTATTGCAACTCATGGTCCAACGACCTCCATCATGCGGGTGGTGGGCGCTGGCCCCTGGGCAATGTAAAGACCGAGATTGGGATGCGGAATATAGTAGATGTCGCTGAAGCGACCCACGTAGCTGCCGCCGCTCATTACCGAAGCGTTGATGACCACTTCGCTGTTGTCGGTTTCGGCTAACATGACCGGCTCTGTCACTGTTTTGATATCATAGGTGACCGGCAAGCCTTCCGACGAATTCGTGCCGATGACGAACCCACGGTTGACGAGCTGGGTGAGCAACAGGGAATGGAAGACGCTGCTGGCTTCGCTGTTGTATTGCGGTTGCTGGACGTTCAGGACGATTGGCTGGGCATTGCGCGGCTTGGCTTGGCCCTGCTCATCGGTGGGAGTGCCCATCAGGAGGTTCTGTAACCAATTGGCAACATCGGTTGCCATAACATCCCAATGATGGACGGCCAGCATTTCCCTTTGATAAGTCGTTGGATAGCTTGTCTGGATAGGAATCGGGGACATGCAAGCCCCTAGCCCTAGGCAAAGAAAGACAAGAGGGGCGTACGAGATCTTCATGGTTTCTCCCTCAGTTTTGTATCTATTATGGGCGGTACCCAACAGCAAGTTTAGCCGGTTATACCACCGGTTACACCCCTTGACAACAAGGTTTCCGCTGGTTCCAGAGGTTGCGATCGAGCGGCTATTCCGGTTGGTTCGATTGCGATTGGAAACAAGATGTTAATCTGATGTATCAATACATTATATTGTATCTTAATTATTTTGAAACACACTATGTAGTTTTTTCGCTGGAAATCCCGGCTATTTCCTCTAAAATTTCGCGCATTCGAGACCTCGCTTAGGGATTCAACGCAGCATCCCGCCATGATGAAGCAGGGGGCCAGCAGCCCGAACACGGCCCCCCAAGCACCAACTTTCAGCTACTTTCCTGGAGATTTACGGCTCATGAAGACCGCGTATCTGCAGTCCGTTGACCGTCCGAGCACTGCGGCCAATGTGCCGATGCAGCCCGCGTCCTGGGACATTTGGGACAAGAAATACCGGCTGACCACCAAGGATGGACAGGCCGTCGACGAGACGATCGACAGCACCTATCAACGGGTCGCCCGGGCGCTGGCTGCAGTGGAAAACACTTCTGAGTTACAGGAGTACTGGTACGAGAAATTCCTGTGGGCGTTGCGGCATGGAGCCATCCCGGCCGGGCGCATCATCTCCAACGCCGGGGCCTGGGAACACAAGCCGGCCACCTCCACCATCAACTGCACGGTTTCGGGCACGATCCAGGATTCCATGGACGACATCCTGCGCAAGGTGCACGAAGCAGGACTGACGCTGAAGGCGGGCTGTGGCATCGGTTACGAGTTTTCCACACTGCGCCCGCGTGGGGCTTATGTCTCCGGGGCTGGCGCCTATACCTCCGGGCCGCTGTCGTTCATGGATATCTACGACAAGATGTGCTTCACCGTATCGTCGGCCGGTGGGCGGCGGGGAGCGCAGATGGGCACTTTCGATATCGGCCATCCGGATGTGCTGGAATTCGTCCGCGCCAAGCGCGAGGCCGGACGCTTGCGGCAATTCAACCTGTCCCTGCTGGTGACCCGCGAATTCATGGAAGCGGTCAAGAGCGATGACGACTGGCAACTGGCGTTTCCGCTGCTGGCCAAGGAAGCCGAACAGGACGCCGTCGATCTGCACGATTCGGAGCGGATCGTCTGGCGCGAATGGCCGGTGCATCAAAGCCTGATCGTCAACGACAGCGGCCAGGTGGCCTGCAAGATCTACCGCAAGATCCGCGCCCGGCGTTTGTGGGATCTGATCATGGCCTCCACCTACGATTACGCCGAGCCGGGCTTCATCCTGATCGATGAAGTCAACGAGATGAACAACAACTGGTTTTGCGAGAACGTTCGCGCCAGCAATCCTTGTGTAACCGCCGATACCTGGGTGCAGACCGCGGCAGGGCCGCGCCAGGTCGCCCACTTGATCGGGCAACTCTTCCTGGCGCAGGTCGATGGGCAAAACCATGCGAGCGGCCCGGAGGGTTTCTTTCGCACTGCCGTCAAGCCGGTTGTGCGCCTGCAGACCACAGAAGGCTACAGCCTCAGATTGACGGCCGATCATCGCCTGCGCCGTGTCATCCGCTATGCCCGCGACAGGGTCGAGACCGAGTGGTGCGCGGTGGGCGAGTTGCGCAACGGCGATCGTGTGTTGCTCAACGATCATCGCGCCCATTCGGAATGGGATGGCGACTACGGTGTGCATGAAGGCTATTTGATGGGCTTGCTGGTGGGCGACGGGACACTCAAGCAAGATGTTGCCGTGTTGTCGGTATGGCAGGCCGCCGCCGTGGCCAATGGCGCAGCGCCCGAGATCGACAGCGGGATTCGGAGCGTCATGGACGCAGCGCTGGCAGCGGCCAGGACATTGCCGCATCGCGTCGATTTCGGCGGTTGGCATCCAGTGCCAGGGCGTGGCGAATATCGCCTTGCCACGGCTGCGATCCGGGATTTGGCCTTTGCCTTGGGGTTGCGGCCCGCCGCCAAAACCATTACTCCGGCGATCGAGCAGGCTTCGAGCGCGTTTTATCGAGGCTTCCTGCGTGGTTTGTTCGATACCGATGGATCGGTGCAGGGTGATCAGCGCAAGGGAGTGTCCGTTCGTTTGTCCCAATCGGATCTGCCTATGCTGGAAGCCGCGCAACGCATGTTGCTGCGCTTGGGCATCGCATCGATGCTGTATCGGGAGCGCCGCCCCGCCGGCCATGCGTTGTTGCCGGATGGCAGGGGGGGTATGGCCCGTTATGCGACCCGCACCCAGCACGAGTTGGTGGTCAGTGGGGAGAATCTGGCGCAGTTTCGCGATCGGGTCGGTTTCGCCGATCGGCAAAAGGCGGCGCGGCTGGATGGGTTGTTGGCTAACTATCGCCGCACGCTCAACCGCGAATGGTTCGTCGCCCGTGTTGCAGCCGTCGTTCCGGCTGGCGTTGAAGAGGTTTACGACGTGCAGGTGCCGGGTATCCACTGCTTCGACGCCAACGGATTTCACGCCCACAATTGTGGCGAACAAATGCTGCCTCCTTACGGTTCCTGCCTACTGGGGTCTGTCAATCTGACGCCGTTCGTGAAGGATCCGTTTACCGAACAGGCCCAGTTCGACTGGGACAGCTATCGTGACGTGGTCGCCATCTTCACCCGGATGCTGGACAATGTGGTGGAGATCAACGGTCTACCGCTGGAGGCGCAGCGCCAGGAGATCTTCGGCAAGCGCCGCCATGGCATGGGCTATCTGGGGCTGGGCTCGACCCTGACCCTGTTGGGCATGAAGTACGGTTCGCCGGAATCGCTAGAGTTCACCGAGGCGGTGACGCGGGAGATGGCAGTGACCGGTTGGCGCTCGGCTCTGGAGCTGGCGCGGGAGAAAGGCCCGGCGCCGATCTTGGAGCAGGAGTTTACCGTGACCAGCGAGATGCTGAGCCGGCGACCGGAGATGGTCCGCGATGGCTTCCAGGTTGGCGATCGGGTGGCGGGTAAGGTGCTGCACGCCCGCTATAGCCGCTACATGCAGCGCATCGCCGAAGTCGATCCGCGCTTGGTCGAGGATCTGGCCTTGGTGGGCGCGCGCTTCACCCATCACACCTCCATCGCCCCGACCGGCACTATCGCGCTGTCGTTGGCCAACAACGCCAGCAACGGCATCGAACCCAGTTTCGCGCATCACTACTCGCGCAACATCATCCGGCCTGGTAAGAAAACCAAGGAAAAGGTGGATGTGTTTTCCTTCGAGCTGCTGGCGTACCGGCATTTGATCAACCCTCGCGCCATGCCGGATGAGGAGAACGCCGAGGAACGCTTGCCCGATTATTTCATCACCGCCGATGGGGTGACTCCGCGTCAGCATGTCGACATCCAGGCCGCCGCGCAACGTTGGGTCGATTCCTCGATTTCCAAGACGGCCAATGTCCCGACCGATTTCCCCTACGCGGAGTTCAAGGACATTTATCTCTATGCCTACGAGCAGCGTCTCAAGGGGTGCACCACCTTCCGCTTCAATCCCGAGGCGTTCCAGGGCGTGCTGGTCAAGGAGCAGGATCTGGCCAACACTGTCTATCGCTTCGTGCTGGAGGATGGTTCGGAAGTCGAGGTCAAGGGTAACGAGGACATTGAGTACGATGGCGAGGTTCATACCGCCGCCAATTTATACGATGCCCTGAAGGAAGGTTATTATGGGAAGTGGTAATCCCATGCGTCAGCGGCTTCGGAGGACTTGAGCATGACCGTCAAAATCGATAAGAAAATCGTCCGCTACAATGTGGTCAAGCCTGACGAGCCCGCAGCGACCCCGGCATCCGTTGCCGCGCCGGTTGTGCAGCAGATGCACGAAAATGTGGCACGACCGGAAACGTTGTCCGGCGCCACCTACAAGGTCAAGACGCCGCTGTCGGACCACGCCCTGTACATCACCATCAACGACATCGTGCTCAATCAGGGCACGCCCCACGAGACTCGCCGGCCGTTCGAGATTTTCATCAACTCCAAGGCGATGGAACACTTTCAATGGATCGTCGCGCTGACCCGCATCATTTCGGCGGTGTTCCGCAAGGGCGGCGATTGCACGTTCCTGGTCGAGGAAATGCGCTCGGTGTTCGATCCCAAGGGCGGTTATTTCAAGAAGGGCGGTAAGTACATGCCCTCGCTGGTGGCGGAAATCGGCGATGTGATCGAATCGCATATGCGCACTATCGGCTTGTTCAAGGAAGAAGGGTTGGATGTACACCAGCGTAAGTTGATCCAGGAACATCGCGATAAATACGAGGCCAGTATGAAAGCCGTCGAGGATGTCGGCGCAAGTTCCTTTCCGCCCGAAGCCACGCTGTGCGGCAAGTGCCAAACCAAGGCGGTCATCGTTATGGATGGCTGCCTGACCTGTCTGAACTGCGGCGATTCCAAGTGTTCCTGAACCCGACTTGCCCCGAGATCATGCCATGAACCCAACTCTGCCCGAGATGATGACCGCCATCGAAATCACCGAACCCGGCGGTCCCGAAAAGCTGGCTGCCACCCGTCGGCCCGTGCCGCTACCCGCGCCGGGCGAAGTGTTGATTCAGGTCGCCGCCGCCGGCGTCAACCGTCCCGATTGCCTGCAACGGCAAGGCAGCTATCCGCCACCGCCGGGGGCGTCCGATCTGCCGGGGCTGGAGGTCGCGGGGACAGTGGCGGCCGTAGGCGAGGGCGTGGCGGATTGGCAAATCGGCGATGCGGTTTGCGCGCTGCTGACCGGCGGCGGTTATGCCGAGTATTGCGTTGCACCTGCGCCGCAGTGCTTGCCGGTCCCAGCCGGATTCACCATGCAACAGGCCGCCGCGCTGCCGGAAACCTTCTTTACGGTGTGGAGCAATGTGTTCGATCGGGCGCGACTGCAACCCGGTGAAAGCCTGCTGGTCCATGGTGGCGCCAGCGGTATCGGCACCACGGCCATCCAACTGGCCAAGGCGCTGGGCTCACGGGTGTTCACTACGGTCGGCGGCAACGAAAAGGTGCAGCCCTGCCTGGATCTGGGCGCGGAACGGGTGATCAATTACCGCGAAGAGGATTTCGTCCAGGTCATCAAAGACATCACCCACAATCAGGGGGTCGATGTGATTCTGGACATGGTGGGCGGCGATTACGTCCAGCGCAATCTCAGCGCCTTGGCGGTTGAAGGCCGTTTGGTGTTCATCGCCTTTCTACGCGGGGCCAAGGTGGACCTCAATTTGGCGCCGGTGATGATGAAGCGGCTGACTATCACCGGGTCGACTTTGCGTGCGCGCCCCGTTGCGCACAAAGCCCCGATTGCCAATGCCTTGCGCACAACGGTGTGGCCATTGCTGGAAAGCGGTGCGATCCGTCCCATCATCGACCAGGTATTTCCGCTGGCCGAGGCCGCGGCTGCCCACGCCCTGATGGAATCCAACCGCCATGTTGGCAAAATATTGTTACAGATTGGCTGAATTTCGCTCTGCTCGATGTCGCAGAGTTTTTGCAGCTGGCGATCTTTCAGGTTGTCGTACCGAAGGTATTCATGACCGATTTTGCAATGCAGCATAAAAATTTTTATGATGTCATTGCTTCATGTCGATTGAGTGATCAAAAACAGCTCGGTATCGACTAAGATTACAGTGGCGCTAATCGCTTACTTCCTCTTATTGACTGTTGGGAGGCAGGCGGGGCGCTCACAACATACTATAGAGCGATAACGCGCCTCGCTAGGCATCGTCGACTCGCGAGCGCGTCAGGTTACAGGTGAGAGGTCATTGATTCCATGCGTGGTTCTTATAAGTTCCATCATCCGTTCGTCTGGTTCGAACGTGGCGGATGGTGGTTCAAAGTGTTCAGTGAATGCTTTGGACCATACCAGGATCCGCTCGAAGCTCGGTATAACCTTCTGGTCATTCAGGGCCTGAGCTTACAACTTCGCCAGGCGATCTCCGGATAGGCTCACTTCTTTCATCAGGATGAAGCGATTTGGTAGAGCCTATCGTAGCCCATCTGTGCGGTAAGCGCCGTTCCCTGTTCCGTTCCAACTGAGTAGGGCGTAATCGTGACCATCATGTCCGATGAGGCGCTCGCCGCACAGATTCACATTGCGGTCAGCGAGGCCGCGCGGCGCTATCTGACCGAGCGCCGGACCCGCGTCAAACACTTTACCCATCGGCATTTTTCCATTAAGGGCGCTTGGCGGATCAACCGGCGCGCCTTGGGCAAGGATTTACTCCGCACACCGGCCAATGTGGTGTGGGCCGTTCCCCATTTACTGGCGCAGGGCGGGGCGGCGTTGGGCCACAAACTCAAATGGCCTGCTTTAGCCAGCCGGCTGAGTCGCATACCCGCTGGCTTCAAGACCGATGTCGAGCGGGAAGTCGAGTGGCTGATTTACAGCGAATGGTTGGAATTGCCCTTCGTTCAGGAGCAGAGCGGACGACGTTGCCAACGCGATGCCCTGCTGGAGGGAATTTTGGCCCATCCAACCATCAGCCAGTTGCTGGTTCCGGAATTGATTCAACTCGACGAACTGGCACACCATCGCCATTTTCGCCAGCGACTCGAACAGTATCTGATCACTTACACGGCTAGCCGCACGGCCGCGGCGGATCTTTCGGGGTCGTTACTCAGCCTGGCGGCCGGTGTGGCCACCAGCAAGCAGCTTACCCCTGGCGCCATCGCTGTGGGCAGCGTCACCGCTACCGCGATCGCCAATCAATTGGCCATCGCCAACTTTACATTGGGTTCGACACTGGGTTCGTTGTACTACAGCGTCTTTCCAGCAACGGCGTCCACTGGGTTGTTGGTCACGACCACCGGTGGCCTGATCGTGCTGTTGGGAGGCTTGAGCGCCCTAGCCGGGATCGTGACCGACCCGTTGCAACAGGCGTTCGGTTTGCACGAACGTCGATTGCTGAAGCTGTTGGATGCGCTGGAGAAGGAAATGCTTGGCCAGAGCAACAGCGGCTATCGCCTGCATGACGCCTATGTGGCGCGGATTTTCGACCTGTGGGATTTGTTGCAAACCACCACGCGGGCTTTGGCCTGAACAGCCTTTCATATCTGCAGCCATGAAAAAACCGGGGACTTGCCCCGGCTTGGTGTCGTGATGGATGCGAGGAGATCTAGGCGATCATCACTCGGGACGATCCACCAATTCGACATAGGCCATGGGCGCATTATCGCCGGGCCGGAAGCCACATTTCAGGATGCGTAGATAGCCGCCTGGACGCGATTTGTAGCGGGGACCCAATTGATTGAACAGCTTGGTGACCACATCCCGATCGCGTAGCCGATCGAAGGCCAAGCGCCGGTGAGCCAAGCTGTCTTCTTTCGACAACGTGATCAACGGTTCGGCCACTTGGCGCAGTTCCTTGGCCTTGGGTAGGGTAGTGCGGATCACCTCGTGGGTCAGCAGCGAGGCGGCCATATTGCGCAACATGGCCCGGCGATGGCTGCTGGTGCGATTCAGTTTGCGACCGGCTTTGCGATGGCGCATGACGATTATTCCTTGAAAAACTTTAAAAATTAGGCAATCGAACAGTCAACGGGGATAAAGCGGGGTCCGCGTATGCCCGTGGTTTTACTCGATGTCGGTATCGGCGCCGTCGACGGCAATCCGCGAACCCATACGAGGCAGTTTGTCAGCCTCGGCCGGATCGGCGCTCGCGCTGGCGCGTCTGGCAAGGGCCGCTCGCTCATCGTTCTGGTCCATGATCAATCCCGGCGGTGGCCAGTTATCGATCTTCATGCCCAAAGACAGCTTGTATTTGGCCAGAACATCCTTGATCTCGGTCAGCGATTTCTTGCCGAGATTGGGTCTCTTCAGCAGTTCCGCTTCAGTGCGCTGGACGAGGTCGCCAATATAGTAGATGTTCTCTGCTTTCAGGCAATTCGCCGAGCGCACGGTCAGTTCAAGATCGTCGACCGGCTGCATGAGGACGGGGTCGATATCGACCGGCGGCGGTGGTAACGGCTCGTCCTTCTTGCCCTTGAGGTCGACGAACACCGACAGCTGATCCAGCAGGATGCGAGCTGCCGTGCGAATGGCTTCCTCAGGGTTGATCGTGCCGTTGGTCTCCAGATTCAGGACCAGCTTGTCCAGATTGGTGCGCTGTTCGACGCGGGCACTCTCCACCCGATAGCTGATGCGCTCGATCGGGCTGAAGGAGGCATCCAGACGCAGGCGACCGATCGGCCGGGTCTCGCTGTCGGTGTTTTCGCGCTGAGTGGCCGGCCAGTAACCACGATTGCGCTCGACCTTGAGCCGCATACTCAGTTCGCCGCTCTTGGTCAGATGCGCGATGACATGATCCGGATTGACGATGCTGATGGCGTGCGTCGTTTCAATATCGCCCGCCACCACCGGCCCTGGCCCTTTCTTGACCAGAGTCAGAGTAGCCTCGTCGGTCCCGTCTTGCAGAATGACCGCCACACCCTTGAGATTGAGCAGGATGTCGATCACATCTTCCTGCACGCCCTCGATCGTCGAGTATTCGTGCAGCACGCCGTCGATTTCACACTCGACGATGGCGGCGCCAGGGATGGAAGAAAGCAGAATTCGCCGCAAAGCATTCCCGAGGGTATAGCCAAATCCGCGTTCCAGCGGTTCCACAGTCACCCGCGCCAAGCGCGGAGCCAGCTTTTCCACTTCGACACGGGTCGGTTTCAGCAAATCAAATGCGCCCACCATCCATCTACCCTCGGAGTCGGTCACTTGGAATATAGCTCCACCACCAGGGATTCGTTGATATCCGGCGGTAGATCGCCACGATCGGGAACTCGCTTGAACACGCCGCTGAATTTGCTGGCGTCCACTGCGACCCAATCCGGAAAACCATGGCCCTGGGCAAGCTGCAACGAATATTGGATTCGAGTCTGCTCGCGACTCTTCTCGCGAATCGCGACCACATCTTCCGGCTGCAGCTGGTAAGAGGGGATATTGACCCGCTGGCCATTGACGGTCACAGCTCGGTGCGAGACCAGCTGCCGAGCTTCGGCGCGGGTGCTGCCGAATCCCATCCGATACACCACGTTATCCAGCCGACACTCTAGGAGTTTCAGCAGGTTTTCGCCGGTCGAACCTTTGCGGCGGGCCGCTTCCTTGTAGTAATTCAAAAATTGCCGCTCCAGCACTCCGTAGATACGGCGCAGCTTCTGTTTTTCACGCAACTGCAAACCATAGCCGGTGAGCCGTGGACGCCGCGCGCCGTGTTGACCCGGCGGGCGCTCCAGATTGCATTTGGACTCTAGCGGCCGAGCAGCGGACTTCAGGAACAGATCCACGCCTTCCCGCCGGCTCAGCTTGCACTTGGGACCGAGATATCTTGCCACGATAAAACTCCTGGACTAGACGCGACGGCGCTTCGGGGGACGGCAGCCGTTGTGGGGAATCGGCGTTACATCCATGATGCTCATGATCTTGAATCCGGCGGCGTTCAATGCCCGCACGGCGGATTCCCGGCCAGGCCCTGGGCCCTTGACATTGACTTCCAGATTCTTGACGCCGAATTCCTTGACCACGTTGCCCACCCGTTCCGCTGCAACCTGAGCGGCAAACGGCGTGCTTTTACGGGAGCCGCGAAAGCCCGAACCACCGGAAGTGGCCCATGCCAGCGTATTGCCTTGACGATCCGTAATCGTGATGATGGTGTTATTGAATGAGGCGTGGACATGGGCGATGCCGTCCACAACATTTTTCTTGACGCGCTTACGCGTTTTGGTAACCGGTTTTGCCATGCTCCGACCTATACCAACGAAATTCCAAAAGACTCAGATGGATTTTATTTGCGGATCGCGCGGCGCGGACCCTTACGCGTCCGGGCGTTGGTGCGGGTGCGTTGGCCACGTACCGGCAAGCCGCGCCGATGGCGTAACCCGCGATAGCAACCCAGATCCATCAATCGCTTGATGCTCATCGACACCTCGCGGCGCAGATCGCCTTCCACTGAGTACTTACCTACTTCAGCGCGCAGCGCGTCTACTTGAGCTTCGCTCAAATCACGGACTTTGATGTCGGCGGCGACTTGGGCGGCTTCGCAGATCAACCGGGCGCGGGTTTTCCCGATCCCGAAGATCGACTGCAACGCGATCACCGCATGCTTGTTGACCGGAATATTGATGCCTGCAATACGGGCCATGCCTAAAAACTCCTCCCATCGCCACCGGGCCACTTGTCCGAGCAAAGAAACGGAAATTTAACCCACTTGGCGCCTTAAATCAATAAAAAGAATAGCCTAGTTTTAGCCCTGCCGTTGCTTGTGGCGGGCGTCGGTGCAGATCACTCGGACTATGCGGTCACGACGGATGATCTTGCAGTTACGGCAGATTTTCTTGACAGAAGCACGAACTTTCATCGTTGTTCTCCAAATTCGATACAAAGCGCCGGCGAATGACGGCGCTCGATGTCATGATTCTCAGCGCAGCAGGCTTTGACCCTTGAAGCTGCTTTTCTTCAGCAGGCTTTCATACTGATGCGACATCAGATGTGCCTGGACCTGGGCCATGAAATCCATCACCACTACGACGATGATCAGTAGCGAGGTGCCGCCGAAATAGAAGGGCACTCGCCAGTACAGGATCAGGAACTCGGGCAACAAGCAGACTGCCGTGATGTAGATGGCGCCTATCAGCGTCAGCCGAGTCAGCACCTTGTCGATATAGGTGGCCGTCTGCGCGCCCGGACGGATGCCTGGAATGAACGCCCCGGACTTCTTCAGGTTGTCGGCGGTTTCCTTGGAATTGAAGACCAGTGCCGTATAGAAGAAGCAGAAGAAGATGATCAGGCCCGCGTAGAGTAGCACGTACAACGGTTGTCCCGGCGACAAGGCCGAGCTGATGTCGCGCAGCCATCCCATATGCGGGGCATTACCGAACCAGCTACCCAGGGTCGCTGGAAACAGAATCAAGCTGGAGGCGAAAATCGGCGGAATCACACCCGACATGTTCAGTTTCAATGGCAGATGGGTGGTTTGCGCCGCATACACCCGCCGACCTTGCTGCCGTTTGGCGTAATTGACCGTGATCCGGCGCTGGCCACGCTCGACGAATACCACGAAACCGGTGACCACTACCGACAACAGCAGCAGAAATAGCACCAGCATGACATGCAATTCGCCGGTGCGAGCCAGTTCCAGAGTGCCGCCGACGGCTTGCGGAAGACCGGCGACGATGCCAGCGAAGATCAGCATGGATATGCCGTTACCGATACCGCGTTCGGTCACCTGTTCGCCCAGCCACATCAGGAACAGGGTGCCTGTCACCAGGCTGATGGTCGAGGTCATGATGAAGCCGATACCCGGCGCAATGACCACCGAGCTGCCGCCTGCCATCTGATTTTGCAGGGCGATGCTGACGCCGACCGCCTGGAAGGTGGCCAATACCACGGTCAGATAGCGTGTGTAGCGGGTCAGGGTGTGACGACCTGCAGCTCCGCCTTCCTTGCGCAACTGCTCCAGTGACGGAATCACCATCGACATCAGCTGCAGAATGATGGAAGCGGAGATGTAGGGCATCACTCCCAAGGCGAAGATGCTCAACCGTCGCAGTGCACCCCCCGAGAACATGTTGAACATGTCGAGAATGGTGCCATGCTGCTGATCGAACAGCTGCGCCATGGCGTGAGGATCGATGCCCGGCACCGGAATATGGGTACCGATCCGAAATACCACCAGCGCCCCTAGCAGAAACAGCAGGCGCTGACGCA
>Ga0116179_1000582_pt1 | contig 28322 bp, 27 predicted proteins | sample AD_UKC071_MetaG_FD_89751 | JGI IMG/M metagenome (GOLD analysis project Ga0116179, IMG submission 89751) | Active sludge microbial communities of municipal wastewater-treating anaerobic digesters from USA - AD_UKC071_MetaG | ecosystem: Engineered > Bioreactor > Anaerobic > Digestate | place: USA...
ATGGTAGAATGGCGATAGATCCTACCGAATCTGCAACTCCCAGCTTGATGCTCCCAAGGAACAGGAGTATATTTGGATGTTACATACAAGAGCTGGAATGAGACCTACAAAGATGTAAGGCTAATAGATAGACACACTAGACAGTGCATGACTGACTCAGAGGATTGAACAAAAAGCGGACCCCATTGGGCTACATGGCTTGGGCTGATGGCAGTCTTTACAGCATAACAATGAAGAGGTGTCGTAGCATGTCTAGGATGTTCGAGATCACTGACGGGCCGTTTGAACCTACCTGGGAATCACTGCAGAACTACGAATGTCCCAAATGGTTCAAGGATGCGAAGTTCGGTATCTGGTCTCACTGGGGACCCCAAAGCGTGCCTATGTATGGGGACTGGTACGCCAGGAACATGTACATCGAGGGAACCGATCAGTATTACTACCATTGGAGACGCTATGGTCATCCTTCTGAGTTCGGGTACAAGGACATAGTAAAGCTTTGGAAGGCTGAGAGGTTTGATCCTGAAGGACTAATGAAGCTGTTTGTCGAGGCAGGCGCCAAATACTTCGTAGCTCAGGCAGTCCATCACGACAATTTCGACAACTGGGATTCCAAGCACAATCCATGGAACTCAGTAAAGGTCGGACCGCGGAAGAATATCGTCCGGCTTTGGCAAGAAGAAGCCGAGAAGCTCGGCTTGCCATTTGGGCTGTCCGAACACCTGGCCGCTACCTACTCATGGTTCAGCTACAACAAAGGCGCAGACAAGACCGGGCCTTTTGCGGGGGTTGCCTATGACGGCAACGATCCCCGATACGAGGATCTGTATCTGCCCAACAGAGACGAGTTTGAGAAAGAAAAGAAACCCTGGTACACCGACAATCCGTGGTGGCATCAGAAGTGGTTTGACCGCATGAAGGATTTGATCGATCAGCATCATCCGGATCTGCTCTACTCTGATGGACACCTGCCCTTCGGTGAAATCGGACTGCATGTTGTAGCTCACCTCTACAATACCAATGCCAAGGTTCATGGAGGCACAGGCCGCGCAGTGTACACTCAGAAACATCTCAACGAGCAGGAGTTTAAGGTTGGAATCCTAGACATCGAGCGCGGCGGACAGACCGATATATCACCGGATCCGTGGCAGACGGACACATCGATAGGCGACTGGTTCTACAACGTGCGAGATCGGTATAAGTCGGCGTCCGAGATCATAGAGACCCTAATCGACATCGTGAGCAAAAACGGAAACTTATTGTTAAATGTGCCACAGAAGCCAGATGGGACTCTGGATGATGAATGCACGTATATTCTGAAGGAAATCAGCAAGTGGATCCGCGTTAACGGTGATGGGATCTATGCGACTCGTCCTTGGAGGGTGTATGGCGAGGGTCCAACTGTTGGAAAGAGCGGATCGTTTAGCGAAAGCGCATTGGGTTGGACCAGTGAGGACTACCGCTTCACGTCAAAAGGTCGGACGATCTATGCGTTCCAGATGAGATGGCCAGACAACGGAAAGAGTCTCATTAGGAGCTTGTCTACCGACCAGGCACCTCGGATTCGTAGAGCAAGGCTCTTGGGTTCGGACATGGAGTTGAGGTTTGAGCAGGGAAACTACGGGTTGTACCTTGAGTTGCCGAACGAGAAATTGTCCGACTTTCCCCACTGCTTTGAGTTGACGACCGATTAGACGGCAAAGCCGTGTTCGCTAACGCAGCAGCTGACCACATAGAGTGAAACAATCGCCAGGAAGTCGACCACCCCGAGCTCCATCTCCTGCATCTTAGGATTGTATGAACCTGGATACTGGGGAGATTGGAGATGCTCGTCGAAAGATAGCGGCCATCATCGGACAGGCACAGATCCTCGACAAGCAGGCCGTGGAACGCCTTCGGCAGGCGGTTTACCAGTAAGAAAAGCGCGTATCGACATAACATTCGTCATCTCGTGGGGCGGAGTGCTCATACTGGGCACTCCGCATGGTATATCTGCCACTCCCGGGTTCCTATCAACTTCGCCGGGAATGAGTCACTTAGGCCGAGAACACCAACGGTGCGGTCATCGATCAACCTCCAATAGGAGCCATCTCAGGCAATGAGCGCGGTGCTGCTCGTCACTGCCGGATCACTCGTCGTTTATCTGGCTGTTGTAAGTCATGACGAGGGTGTATAGACGCCCTACATCATTGTCTTGCGGGAGAGCCAGGAAGCCGTCGCCCGCTCCAAACAGCATCGTATAGTATGTCAGCATGGAGATGTCCACGTATGTGAGCCAATCGATGTTGGTTCTGACCTGTGTAGGAAGGCTCTTCTTGTACTCTGAAGCGAAGACTCCGGCCAGTTCCTCTATCACTGGCTCGAGAGTCTTCACTATCGGTGCGAAGATCTGTTCCGTCAGCCTGAGATACTCGCTATGCTTCAGGATCACAAACTGAGGAGAATAGCCGTCTTCGGTCTTTGTCACCAATCCTGCCTGAATGGCAGTGGCCAACAGCTCTTTCTGCTCTAGATCGAACTGCTTGAGGAGGCCAGGCTCGACTAGAGATCGGAACAAGCTGTGATACTGCTTGGCTCGGTAATGATTGCCGATGAACTCGAAGGAATGGTTCACGAACGTGTATACCCCAAGCCAGAAGAGGGCCTCTGTCTCACTGAACCTGTGCATGACTAGCCCGTTCTGGCCATTCCACCCCTCAGGATCCTGCCATCCATCTGGATTTATCTGTTGATCTCTGGATTGGTCGATTCCAAGAGGATAGTATCTGCCGCCATCCGGTCTGATGGGCGGTCGCTTGCTGACCCTAAGCCTCCTGAGTGTCGGCGATGCATGGCCGCTATAGTAGTTGTATAGTACCAGAAGAGGCCACAACAGCCGGCCAAACGGAAAGGCGCTGCCGTGAAACCCGATTCGCTTGATGTCCTCTTCTTTGTCACAGAGTGACTTAAGCAGGACATCTATGCATCTCTCCTTGTACGACAGAAACACCTCGCCTAGCCTTTGCTTATCCCGTCTGTTGCTTATGTAGAATGTCGTGAAGTACCTCACTCCTTCTAGCCTCATGAACTCGTGCTTCACCAGCCAGTCGAGGTCAAACTCAAGGTATGGCCTGGGTATGCCGGTCTGCTTGACAAGGTCTTCTATGGTCTTGCCTTCCCTGTAGCAGAGAAGACACAGATTCTGGCGGATAAGGCTCTCGTTGAGTCTCGTGATATCTGGGCATCCTCCTTCGCCGGACATCGCTACGCTTAGTCTGCCAGGATGATATACGAACGATCTTTCCATCTCCATGTCCGACAACTCCCTTCTCATTCGGTTGCGAGCATCAAAGAGGTGCCATTTCACGGCGCCTTCAGTGGTGCCGAGTCGACGGGCGACTTCGGAGATCGAGAGTCCATCGATGTAGTGAAGGACCACCACATCCCTCTGTCTCCGACTCAGGTTGGTCACGGTCCGCCGCATCCGCTCGAGTTCGGCGTTCAGAACCATTCGACTCACGACAGCCTCTGAGTGGTCGCTGTCCGATTCGACTACCATTGACTCCTCAAGGCTCATCTCGTTAGCCCTTCCCTTGGAGCGCCTGAGCCGTCTGCACCAGACATAGTACGCCACCTTCCAGACGAAATTCTCAAGCTTGTCAATATTGGGTTCCCTGGTGACGGCGCTAAAAACTTCGCACAGCACCTCCTGGGCAAGGTCTTCGGCGTCCTGACGGCTGTAGGATCGCCTGATAGCCCAGTTTAGCAACCTTGAGGCGTACTCGTCTGTGATTTGCTGAAACAGTCTCTGATAGTCCATCTTGGCCGTCCTCTCTGTCGCTCTTCACCTATATAGTAGCGAACATGGCTATTAGGTTAGGAAGGTTGGACAAAACAATGAGGATTTCCTTGCCCCGTGAGGCCAACAGGCCGTGTCTCTTGCCGTTTGTTGGTTTAGCCAACAGGCCGATCTGGTGAACAGCGCGTTTTGGGTCCGTCGCGGAGGCGGGTCCCAGTCTTTCCTTTAGGAGAGAAACGAAGGGTTAGATGCGGCAAACACGCAACGGTAGCGGACGTTCTTGCCTCAACGCGCTTAGGTTGGCTGCTGCTCAACCGCTAGATCGTTGGATGAGGAAGACTCTGAGCGGTGTTGGCTCATGACTGTTTGGCTACAGGAGCAGGCAGTCAAGCTTGGAGTACCGTTTGTTGAGCTGACAGGTGCCGAGACTAGGGATGAGGCTGTCGCGATTTGCGTCGATGCAGCTGGAGCGCAGCATCCGCTTTGCCAACGCCGTGGGAGCCCTGGTGGTAACGCGTCGGGGCGGCATCCCGGCAATGCCTGCTTTGGCTGAGGTCCAGGCGCTTCATAGAGCGTCCTCTTGGCAGGTCGGACTCATGATATGGTAGAATGGCGATAGAACCTACCGATCAGGTGATGATCATGCCGACAATCAGAGACGTGGCTGAAAGGGCGGGGGTTTCTGTCACCACAGTATCCAGGGTTCTCAACAACCGTGGCTACATCAGCGAAGCCACTCGTCGTAGAGTGTATAAGGCTATGGAAGAATTAGACTATCAGCCCAATGAAGTGGCCCGTTCGCTGTTCCGCAAGCGTTCAAACATCATCGGCTTGATCGTGCCCACCGTGGCTCATCCTTTTTTTGCGGAACTCACGGCCTCTGTGGAAACGTATGCTTACGCTCGGAATTACAAGGTCCTCATCTGCAACTCCCAGCTCGATGCCTCCAAGGAACAGGAGTACATTTGGATGCTTAGGCGCAATCAGGTGGACGGCATTATTATGGCTAGCCATACTTTGGAAGTTGATGAGTACAAAAAGCTGAACCTCCCGGTGGTGGCTTTCGAGCGCTCTATTTGTGACCGGATTCCCTATGTCACTTCAGATAACTACCAGGGAGGGAAACTGGCTGCAGAGCTCCTGCTGGCACGTGGTTGCAAAAAGATCGTCCACATGTGCGGGTCACTTCATCTTAATATGCTGGCCAATCAGAGGCATCAGGCTTTCGTGGATGTGGCAGAGGAACGCGGGGTACCGTACTTCACTGTGGAAACTGGTATCAACGTGTTTGAGATCGACCGCTACGAAGAACTCCTCATAGACCTTTTTGCGCAGCACCCAGATGTCGACGGCCTGTTCGTAAACAGCGACATTATGGCCCTAGCTGCCATAAAGGCGTGCCGGAAGCTCGGTAAGCGTGTCCCAGAGGATGTGAAAGTGATTGGCTACGATGATGTGGCCATTGCCTCCCTCGTTTCTCCCCAAATCACTTCTGTCCGCCAGCCGCTGGCGGCTATGAGTGAGCTCTCCGTCCAGCTCATTGAAGACCTGCTCGAAGGACGCCCCGTTCAGGTAGAGAACTGCCTCCCGGTACAGCTCGTCGAACGGGAAACGACTTAAGGAAGCGCCGGCATGCTGCTGGCGTTTGTCTTGATCTCATGATCTCATATGCTAACCGGTGTTAGTTGTCTGTGAAAACGTCCGCTCACCTGGGGCAAGAGAGATCATAGATAGGTTAGAGAAGAAAGGCATGGTCGTCTTTGAGAGCACGTTGTTCTCCCGATCGGGGCAAGCATATATCAACTACTTAATCTTCCTTCGGCTGTTTGTAATCGTAGTGATCAAGATAAATGACGACTTCTGTATCTATGAAGAGCGTAGGAAGGCTCATGGTGATGGAGAGGCGACATACTAGCCGATCATTGGGCCATCATGAACTATGGTCATGCCGATGGGTCGTCAGTTGATCCAGTTGTTGTTCTTGAAATAAGTCTGCTACGGTACATCCACAACTCCCTAGTGAACTAAGGCTTGCGGAAGAATGCCGACTGAACGTGGCCTTTCTGTGGTTTCTAGGGTCGGGCATCGATAGAATTACCTCTGATCACGGCGTTCTATCGAAGGCGAGGAAGAGGTTTGGGCGTGGGAACTCCAAGCTAGGTCAGTCGGATGACAGGCTCACTAGGATGGAGAACGTGCTCGAGCGTGTTCTGAGCGCATGGTAGGAGTTCTAGCGCCAGGCATTGGTCTCTCTCCAGGGCTATAATAGAATAATATGGGAGATAATGAGTGTCAGGTGTTGCCTTTCCGAGCTGGCGGAGCGATGCGTAGTGCAATAAGCGGACGCAACGAAGTGACCATACCGTTCGAGCATGGCTCGCACATTTGAGGAGGGAGATCACATAATGCGTAGGAGTGAAAAGGGCCGCATTGGTATTGGGATGGCGTTAGTATGTGTGCTGTGTTTCGCTGTGTTCGTGTTTGGGACAGAGGCTGTGTGGGGCAGCGAATCTGTCGATGCGACCACTAGCGTCCCACCGAGCAGAGTCATCGAGAGAGCTGTTCCTGGTTCGGGCCAGAAGCTGATAACCCAAGAGCGCGTGGAGATGCTTGTGGAGAAAGACTTCTGGACTCATAGGCTAGAAGGTCCTCGTCTGCACGCTGGAGACCTCTGGATTGTTGAGGCTGGAGGTTGTGTCTTCATCAAAAGGGCCGTGGTGCATTGACCGCGGCCCTGCGCTTACTTCTCGACAGCCTCCAAGAGTTGTCTCACTTCTGCAGCTATAGCCTTGACGTTTGCGAGTATGAAGTCTCGACCATGCTCAGAGGTTGCCGTCCGCGGGTGATCGTTTGGCGGCACGCTATAGTCCTTCGTTGGATTACCGACTCACATACTGCAGACGCATGAGCTGCGTCCACGTTCAGAGGCAGGTGAGGTCTGTTTAGGTGTACATGGTATAATAAACTAGTCCAGCCACATGTCACACATGTCATGAGCGCCTAGGCAGCCAATAGGAGGGTGCTGAGCGTGATCAGGGAGATCCAGGCAAAGACGATATTGTCGCGAGTCACCAACGGTTGGTTTGGCTGCCGGTACAACATGAACCTCTATAGAGGCTGTCAGCACCAGTGTATCTACTGTGACTCGCGAAGTGAGTGCTACAGGATAGAGAACTTCAACGACGTCCTTGTCAAGGTTAACGCAATTGATCTTCTGAGGGACGAGCTACCGCGCAAGCGTGTTAAGGGGACGATCGGGACCGGCTCCATGAGCGATCCATATACACCCGTCGAGAGAGAGTACAACCTCACCGGACGGGCGTTGGAGCTGATCGCTGAGCACAGGTTTGGAGTGTTCATGATAACAAAGAGCGATATGGTCCTCAGAGATCTTCCTACTCTCCGTGCTATCGATGAGGCCACATACGCCGCGGTGGGTTTCACGATCACGACTGCTGACGACGAGCTCGCCCGGAAGCTCGAGCCGGGTGCTCCGTCCCCGTCAGCGAGGTTGCGCGCGATGCGAGAGTTGGCTTCGGCTGGCATATATACGGGAGTTATGCTCATGCCGGTTCTGCCGTTCATAGAGGACAACTGGGCGAACATCCTTGATATCGTGACCAAGGCGTCGGACTGCGGTGCACAGTTCGTGATTCTGTGGTTTGGGATGTCGATGAGAGACCGTCAGAGGGAGTACTTCTACGATTGCCTGGACCGTCTCTTTCCCGGACTGAGGTGGAAGTACCAGAGAACCTATGGGAACCGCTACTCCTGTGATGTGCCTGCCGCTGCGGAACTCTATGCCAAGACGAGTGCTGAGTGTAACCGACTGGGCATCGTGACTGACTTGGCGAAGGTCAAGGTATATGTCCCGCACGTCGGAGTTACTGATAGGCCTGGCGACAGCCGGAGGGCGGATCTTCAGCTCAGCCTGTTCGATATCGATCAGGAAGGGGCGCCGTAGCCATCGTAGGGCCGCTTTCCGCTTGCACAGAAGGAAATTCCACGATTCTTGTTGAGCTTTTCCTGAAAATGTAGACTGTGCCCAGTCTTGCTTTGCGGATTGGGACATCGTTCCTGAGCTCTTCAGCAAATTGTCTTGACTCCTAACATATTTGGTATTATCATATACCTAGCAACACTAAGTATATGGTGTAGCGAGGTTTATGTGATGGTTTTCAACAAGGAGCTGCTCAGAGGCACTCTCGAGCTGATAGTGCTGCATCTCATATCCATCGGCGACACTTACGGATACGCGTTGACGGGTCGGGTGAGCGAGCTGAGTGAGGGACGCATAGATCTCAAGGAAGGGACTCTGTATCCTATCCTTTACAGGCTCGAAAACGAGGGTATGGTAGAGAGCTTCTGGGCAACTCAGGAGAGGGGAGTTCCTCGGAAATACTACCGCATTACAGAAAAGGGCCGTGGACGGCTGGGAGAACTCCGGGAGGAGTGGTCAGCCTTCGTCGAGTGTGTGGCGAAAATCCTTATGTGTGAAAGGCAAGGTGACAGCACCGATGGATGTGCGAATCCGTAGGTACATACTTACTGTAATGCAGCACATATACCTCAAGACCGAGTTGAGGAGAAAGATAGCTGAAGACCTCAAGGCAATGATGCTCTCTGCCTGCCAGGATCGCCCAGTTGAGGACGTTATTCGAGACATGGGGAGTCCTGTACGGATGGCCAAGGAGCTCATGGATGCCCACGGCGTGAGTCTCGAGGAGATGGGTGTTGTGAACGCCATGATGTATGCCTCGACTCACGGCCTTGAGATGAAATCAAAGGCGCAGATCGGAGGCAGACCTCTGATCCATGTGTCTATGGGAATTGATGAGGAGACAGGCGGTCCGAGAGTAGCGAGTGGGATCATCGCCATTGGCAACATCGCAAAGGGCTGGATAGCTATTGGCGGCATTGCCATGGGCGGGCTGGCCATCGGCGGATTGGCAATCGGTGGGCTTGCCTTTGGTGGGGGAACCATAGGGCTGATCGCACTTGGTGGCTTGGCTTTGGCAGTATTGATTGCGATGGGTGGAGCTGCTCTGGCCGGAGGGGTGTCCATAGGCGGGCTGGCTATGGCGCTATGGACTGCGATAGGCGGCTATGCGCGAGCAATGAACGTGTATGACTACGAGCGCCGGAGTGTCGCGCTTCCAGCGTGGACGGAGTGGCTGGTTGCGAATGAACACACTTTGGGTGCGCTCGTCATTGCTTTGATTGCGGGACCTCTGATGTACATACTGGGGCTGGCTATAGCGAGGGCATTAAACCTGGATGTGAGAGACATAGTGAAGTAGTGAGGCGAGAAGACGCAGAGAAAGGACTGCGACACGATTTGGCATGAAGCGTTGTTGTGTGCCTGTCCTATCGTTGTTTTTGTTTGACAAACATCTGCCACGCAATCTATAATTTTGTTAGACATTGGCAGGTATTCAGCCTCACTATGCACTCTTGCCAGAAAGACGCTGAGCGAGCAGGCTGGCTTAGACTGGTTTCAAGCATTCACTTCCATCAGAGACTATTCAGCCGACAGACTGATCCTCAACAGACATTTCCAGCACCAAACGCTCAGCCGATTGATTAGTTTCAAACACTGAATCCCGGCAGGGAACACCTAGTCGGCAGACTCACTCCATATCAGCAGTTCAGACAGAGAGGTTTGAGCAAGTAGACTGGTCCTACGCCTAACGCGACTGAGAGACTAGCTGCTCGACTGATTTTAGATACGCACTTACGCATAGAATTCTGCGTAGGCAACTTGGTCTTGACTACGTTTTTTCGGTAGAAAGGCCGGGCCGAACGGTCGATAAAGACTACGGTGAAGGTGGTGTTGCCTGGCAATAGAGTCAGCGAGGTTGTCTGGATGGGTAGGTTGAGGCGGGCAGAGTGAAGCAATTTCAAAGGAGGGTCATTAATGAGGAGGAGACTCTTGGCTGTCGTTTGCGGGCTGTTTTTGGTCTTCTGTGTAACCTCCTATGGGCTCGCTAAGGATGTAACTCTGACTGTGTGGGAATCAACAGGTGGGCCTGATGAGTTTATCAAGCAGGCGGGTGAGGCGTTCACCAAACTCTATCCCCACATCAAGATCAATTATGTAAATGTTGAGCTGGGTGATTCGACGACCCAGATCGCATGGGATGGACCGGCTGGAGTGGGCCCGGATCTGTTTGCCGCACCGCATGACAAACTTGGAGAGTTGGTCGTGGGCGGCCATGTTCTGCCAACTGCCGATCCAGACGAGGTCGGTGCAAAGGTGCTCGAATCCTGTAGAGATGCGTTGACCTATGATGGAGTTATGTATGGTTATCCGGTATCAGCTGAAACGTATGCTTTGTTCTACAACAAGGCTTTGATTAGTGAGGATGAGGTGCCGACTACTTGGGAGGAGCTGAAGGAGTTCTGCAGAGCCTTCAACAAAGCAAACCCAGGCAAGTACGGCTTCCTCATGGACGTGGGCAACGGCTATTACACCATTATCTTTACGACCAGCCAAGGCAACCGCTTGTTTGGCCCGGACGGCACTGATACTACAAACACCAATATCAACTCACCAGCCTCTGTGGAAGGCATGAAGTTCTTCCAAAGCTTGAGAGAGATCCTTGATGTGCCCGCAGCAGACCTTACCACATCTATCTGTGACAGCGTGTTTATGAGCGGTGGAGCTGCGATGTACATTACCGGACTGTGGAACGTAGCTAACTTCGAAAACGCTGGATTGGACTTCGGCGTTGCGCCCCTGCCTGCTCTGCCTGGCAATGACACACCGCCCGCCTCTTTCTCGGGCACAAGGGCGATGTTTGTTTCAGCCTACAGCGAGAACTACGAAGAGGCCGAGCTGTTTGCTAAGTTCCTGATCTCCGAGGAAATGCAGAGGCTGCGCTTTGACATCACCGGCACTCTGCCTGCAATTGCGCTTGAGGTGGAGAGCCCGTATATCGAGGGCTTCCTGACGCAGCTTGAATATGCGTTCCCGATGCCTTCGATCCCGCAGATGAGTGCTTACTGGAGCGCAATGAACGCAGCCAGCGCCAACATTTGGGACGGAGCTGATGTCCAAGCCGAACTCGATGCGGCCAACTCGGCGATTCTTCAGTAAGTGAAAGCACGTTGTTGGAGGGTATCTGACTGGATACCCTCCTTCTGCTATTAGCTAGACCCCTCCTCCGGTGAGGTGCTAGACATACTCATTAGTCTTCTGCTCTAGTGAGGTGCTGAGATGGAAACCTCAATCAGTCTTGAGCCTAAGCCAGCTGACGCCGGTGGCAGGAAGAAGGTATTGATTGCTTCGATTGTGTTCATGGGCTTGGGGCATATTCTTTATCTCAAGCAGTATCTCAAGGGTTTTTTTCTTGCCGCTGTTGAGGCTGTTCTTATTGCTTTCTTGCCTAGGATAACTAAGGCTTTGATCAATCTGCAGACACTAGGCGAACCAAAGCCCCATCTGCCAATCAGACTTCGGGACAACTCCATTTTCATGCTGATTGATGGCGTGGTGGTTGTTGCTGCAGTTGCTGTTTTCATCGCTACCTACATCATCTCAGTCAGAGACGCCCTGACTGAGTATGATCAATCGAGAGGAAGGACGGTTGGGATAAGGGAGAGTATCAACAAGGCGTTTCCGGTCCTTGGGTTGGCTCCGAGCATCGGCCTGATCATCTTCTTTGTCGTTGTGCCTCTGGTGTTTTCAGCCTGTGTAGCGTTTACCAACTACTCGTCTCCTGCGCACATCCCCCCCAACAACACTGTGGATTGGGTGGGATTTGATAATTTCAGGGCACTGTTTGGAGGCAGCAAGATCTGGACTCAGGCCTTGGGCAGAGTCGCGCTTTGGACGCTGATCTGGGGCGCCTTAGCCACAGCAACCTGCTATTTTGGCGGGATGCTGATGGCTGTCATTTTAAAGGAGAGCAAGATCAGGATTGCGCCAATCTTCCGCACGATTTTTATCCTACCCTATGCCATCCCCTCGGTTATAAGTATGCTGGTGTGGCAAAACCTTCTCAACGCGACGTTTGGCACTATCAACCGCACTCTGCGCGCTCTTGGAATCATATCTGTGAGCATCCCTTGGCTGGGCGATCCAACGATGGCGAAGTTTACGGCTGTGATGATCAACCTCTGGGCAGGCTTCCCTTACTTTATGCTCTTGATTTCAGGCAGTATGTCTGCGATCCCACAGGATATTTATGAAGCTGCCGAGATTGATGGAGCAGGGAAGTTCCAGGTGTTTAGCAAGATTGTCTTTCCGATTGTCCTGTACCAAACTGCGCCTTTGATCATCATGTCGTTTACCCACAATGTCAACAACTTCGGTGCGATATTCTTTTTGACCGGAGGCGGGCCTGTAGTGCCGGATACGACTGTTACGAGTGCCGGCGGTACAGACATCCTAGTGACTTGGATCTACAATCTGACTGTCAATCTGAACCAGTACCACTATGCATCGGTCCTCGCAGTGATGATCTTTATGGTCCTTGCACCAATCGCGATCTTCAATCTCCAGCGCACCAAGTCTTTTAGGGAGGGGGAGCTGTAGATGAGAGGCAAGGCTAGGGTCAATCTCAACACAGTTATTGTCCTAGTGTTCTTGGCTATATGTTCAATTGGAGTTCTCTACCCGATTGTGTATGTTGTCAGCGCAGCTTTCACTCCCGGTTCGTCGATTGCCCTTGACATCGTTCCTTTTGGAAGCGGCGTAACGCTGGATCATTTTAGGTATTTGTTCAAGAACACGAATTACCCGATCTGGTTTAGAAACACATTCATCATTGCGATTTCTACCAGCATCAGCACTGTCGTACTTGCATCGCTTGGTGCGTATGTGTTTTCTCGGTTTCGTTTTACGCTAAAAAAGAGTCTGATGACAGCGCTGTTGATCCTGCAGATCTTCCCATCCTTCATTGGGATGGTGGCGATTTATGTGATTTTGCTGCGGGTTGGCGGGCTCAACACGCTCTGGGGCCTCGTGTTGGTATATGTGGCGGGCAACATCCCCTACAACACTTGGCTTGTCAAAAGCTACATAGACACTATCCCAAGAAGTCTCGATGAGGCTGCGATTATTGATGGTGCGAGTCACTTCAGGGTGTATTGGCAGATTGTGATGCCTGTTGCGAGGCCGATTTTGACCTTCTTGGCGATCGCAAGTTTTACGGGCCCCTGGATGGATTTTATCTTTCCAAAATTGGTGCTGCGCTCAGCTGACAAGCAGACTTTGGCCTTGGGTTTGTTTAGCTTTGTGACGGATAAGAAAAACCAGTTTACAGTTTTTGCGGCCGGCTCACTACTCGTTGCAATACCGTTTGTCATTTTCTTTATTGCAACACAGAAGCTGTTGATCGAGTCGTTGGGTGCCTCGACGGTGAAGGAATGAGAGGTTAGCTGCAGCGGGCGGAGTTCCTAGCTCAAACCGCAGGATTGACTGATACTGCGCCAGACGGGCCAAGAGTGCTGGTGGTTGGGTCCTCGGCATAGGCTGCATGACTGGTCAATGGAGAGGGTTGATTATGAAGAGGAACATCTTCGTTCAGGCGATCATGATGTCGGCGCTGCTGATTCTGGGTATGCCTTTTGGCGGCTATACCTTTGCTAAGTCGAGTGAGCGGCCGGGCATATTTGTGGAGAAGGTTGAAGGCATCCCGGCGGACTTCATTAAGGGTGCCGATATTTCGAGTGTGATTGCTTTGGAAAACAGTGGTGTGGTTTTCTATAACGCTGAGGGTGAAGTTCAGGATATATTTCAGACCCTGAAAGAACACGGTATCAACTACATCAGGGTGCGGGTGTGGAATGATCCGTATGACGCAGAAGGCAATCCTTATGGCGGAGGCAACAACGACTTAGCGACCGCTGTTAAGATCGGCAAGAGGGCGACTGCCCAAGGGTTGAAGCTGTGTGTCAACTTCCACTACTCGGATTTCTGGGCGGATCCAAGCAAACAGCAGGCTCCGAAGGCCTGGGAAGGCATGAGTATCGATCAAAAAGCGAATGCCCTGTATGAGTTTACCAAGCACTCACTTGAGACGCTCCTGAGAGAAGGCATTGACGTCGGCATGGTGCAGATTGGCAATGAGACTACAGGCAAAATGTGCGGCGAAACCAACTGGATCAACATCACCAAGCTTATGAATGCAGGCAGCAGGGCAGTGCGGGAGGTAAGCGCGGCGTTTGATACGGACACCGAGATAGCTGTGCATTTCACTAATCCCGAGCGGGGAATCAGGGAATACCACCGCTATGGGATGATCCTTGACAACTTCAATGTGGATTATGACATCTTCGCAAGCTCCTATTATCCTTACTGGCACGGCACACTTGAGAACTTGACAGCTGTCTTGAAAGATATCGCCGAAAGCTTTGGCAAGAAAGTGATGGTTGCAGAGGTCGCTTATGCTTATACATACGAAAACGGAGATGGCTTCGGCAACACCATTTCTGAGGAGTCCTATGTGGTCAAGCCTTATCCGATTACAGTCCAGGGCCAGGCCAATGCTATCCGGGACTGCATTCAGGCAGTTGTGGATGTAGGCGGGGCGGGTATCGGTGTCTTCTACTGGGAGCCAGCTTGGATTCCGGTGCCCGGCAGCAGCTATGAGGAGCGGTTTGAGTTGTGGGAGAAGTACGGCTCGGGTTGGGCAACCAGCTTTGCAGCATCGTATGATCCCGCAGATGCGGGTGTGTACTACGGCGGCAGTTCCTGGGACAACCAAGCGCTGTTTGACTTCAATGGCCGGCCACTGGCTTCGCTGCAGGTGTTCAAATATGTGGACACAGGTGCTGTGACTGATTTGTATATTGACGCTGTAAAAGAAGTAGAGGTGAAGGTCAGGATTGGCGATCCGGTCATTCTGCCGGAGGCTGTGACAGTCATCTACAACGACAGCTCTACGAGTGAAGTTGCTGTGGTGTGGGATGATGTCTACTTGGAAGCGATATCCAAGAGCGGGCCTGAGGACTATATCGTCTATGGAACCGTAACAGATCAATCTGGAGCAGTGCGGGCTCTGGCCAAGATCTCTGTTGTTGAAAAGAACTACGTTGATAACCCTAGTTTCGAAGAAGCGGATATGAGCATGTGGAAGATCACCAACATCAATAATGTCACCACGGAACTAGGTGTTATCGACAAGATGCAGGATGCTCACAGCGGCACCAAGTCACTACATTTTTGGTCTCGCAGCAATGTTCATTTCACAGTGGAGCAGACAGTGGAGAACCTGGCGCCTGGGTTGTACAACTTCAGCTTGTTTATCCAGGGCGGCGATGCCGCTGAACAAGAGATCTACATCTATGCGATTGCAGACGGTGAGACTTATCGAGTGGATACTAATATCGATGGGTGGCGCAACTTCCGCAACCCAATCATCCGAGATATCCCCGTAAGGTCGGGCGCGATCACTGTCGGAGCTTATGTCAAGTGTAGCCCCGGAGCCTGGGGGACTCTGGATGATTTCTTGTTGGCTCCTGTTGAACCAAATCCGTGAGAGCCGATCACAAGCCGGTGAGGGGACGATCTCCAGCCTTGCAGACCTCCGTTTCTTGCGGCCGCTACGGGTTCTTTCTCTGGCAATCGGGCCGTAGGTCTGTTGTCCTGCAGCCTCCGAGGTAGAATACAGCGAGTTGCGTGCGGTCGCGCAGATTGAGCTTCTCGAGTATGACTGTCAGGTAATTGCGCACTGTGCCTTCGCTCAGGTACAAGGTCCTGGCGATCTCGCGGTTGCTCAATCCTTTGGCTACTAGTTCAATGATGTCGTGTTCTCTTTCGCCAATGCCTAGAGCGGACAGGCGGGCGGCAAGGGTCTCCTTGTCGTCTTCGTCGCTCTTGACGCCTTGGAGTAGTTCAGGCAGCTTGGTGACGATCGCATCGCCAAACACGCTTTGGCCCATATGTACAGCTCTCAGAGCCGGGATTATGCTTTCGAAATCCTGCTTTAGGATGTATCCTTTCGCGCCTATGCGCAGTGCCTGGACGATGTATTCGTCGTCCAGGAATGTTGTAAGAAAGAGCACTCGAGCTTCCGGGAACATGTCTAGCACTTGCGTGCACGCCTCCAGCCCGCTCATTTCCTCCATGCGGATGTCCATCAGCAGTACGTCGGGCCTGAGTTGCGAATAGAGTGCCACAGCATCGTGCCCGCTGTAGCCGACTCCGACCACTTCTACGTCGTCATGCGCCTGTAGAATGGTTTTTAGAGACTCACAGACCAGTCTGTCATCGTCAACTACTACTACCCTCATCAGAAGGCCCTCCTTTTTGGGACTGAGACGAAGAGCCTAAATCCTCCGTTGTGCTGGGCTAAGAACTGTCCGCCCAGGGCTGTGACTCGATCTTCTAAGCTGCGCAGGCCCAGGCCACTGCTACGTAGGCCTAGGACTTCGCTGCGTCTGTTGGGAGTGTCCAGGCCTTCACTGCGTCTGTTGGGCATGTCCGGTCCTTCGTCGCGCACTCCTGGTGCGATGGGTGCTGCGTCTACCACCGAGCCGTTGTCCCAGAGCACAAGTTGATAGAGAGCAGGGTGTTCCAGGAGCTTAAGTGAGGCCAGGGTAGCGTTTGAGTGGCGGATTATGTTGTTTAGCCCTTCTTTGATTACTGCAATGAGACAATAAGCGATCTCTCTGTCTGGTTCGCTCTCTAGCTTGTAGTCGAGACGAAGCTCGCAGAACGAGAAGTCCCTGACAAGCTTTTGAACTTGTATCCGGAAATCAAAGGATTCATCATACAAAGCGTGAACGCTCGACCTGATACTGTCCATAGCCTGTGACAGAGTGTCCCGGATCACTGATAAGCTTGATCTGGTTTCGTCGTCTCCTTTGGTGACCATTAAGGCACCTACTTGCAGTATGGATCGTGACAGGAGATGGCCGACATGGTCGTGGATTTCTCGTGCAATCCTGCTGCGCTCGTTTAGCGTAGCCAACCGGATCTCGTAGTCCTGCTTTTCAAGGAGTTCGTTGTGCTTCTGGGTCAATTGCATTGTAAGTTCTTGAGTGCTGTCGCGCAACTCTCTTAGCTCTCTGTGCCTCGATTCTGCGGCAGTCGATCTGACCTTGAGCGCCCAGGAAACTGCGACTAGAGCAGTGGTCGATATGGCTATGTGAATAGGTAGAGAATTCAGGCATACTGCCAGGGCTCCGGCTGCAGCCAGTACTGTCCAGGCTGAGAACCCTTCAAAGGCGTCGTAGTAGACCAGTGGCAGGCATAGGCACAAGCTCGGATGCAGCGCGCTCACTACCAGGTACAGCGCGACACTCCCGCGGCGAAATGGCTTCGACGCAAGGTAGCCGTTCAGCGAACTGACTGTTACGGCTGACAGGGCCGTGACGACAGTCATTGTGTCGACCGGGTTGACGACCAGCTGTGGCAGGCAGCAAGCCAGTACCAATAGCCTGTCTACTATAGACGACATAGACTAGTCTCCTTACGCGTCGCTACTCCAAACGCGACACTCTAAGAATAGTCTACCGTATTACATTTGTCACTCCAACTACTGACTTCTCTCACTTACTCGAATCAAGCCTGTAGTTGTAGAATGAAGCAGACCAAGAAATTGGGGGCTCTGATATGCTCATACGAGTGAAGAATCTCGTCAAGAGGTATGGCGACCTGCTAGCTCTCGATCACTTCAATCTGGAGGTGAGAGAGGGCGAGATCTTGGGCCTTCTGGGCCCTAACGGGTCAGGCAAGACCACCACGATTAACTGCATCCTAGCGCTGCTCAAGTATGACAAGGGCTCCGTCGAAGTCTTTGGCAAACCGATGACCCCTGATGCGTATGAGAGCAAGCGCAATATCGGTGTCGTGATGCAGAACGTAGCGGTCTTTCTCGAGCTTACTGTAGAGGAGAACATCGACTACTTCTGCGGGATGTATGTCGAGGATGTCAAGACTCGGCGAGCCTTGGTAGAGGAGGCCATCGAGTTTGTAGGCCTGAGCGAGTACCGCAGATTTCGGCCAAACAAGCTGTCGGGCGGGCTTCTTCGCAGGCTAAACATAGCGTGCGGGATAGCTCACAAGCCGAAGCTGATTATTCTCGATGAGCCTACTGTGGCTGTTGACCCTCAGAGCCGCAACAAGATACTCGAGGGTATACGTGAGCTCAACCGAAACGGGGCTACTGTCGTATACACTTCGCATTACATGGAAGAGGTTGAGCAGCTCTGCAGCCGCATTGTGATCATGGATAAGGGGAAGACCTTGGCCTCCGGCACTAAAGAAGAGCTCAAGGCCATGATCAACCGTGGGGAGATTATTACAGTCGAGCTGTACTTCTTGGAGCCGGACGACTTGGCACACATACGTCAGTTGCCCCATGTGGCGGACGCACAGTATAGTGCCAACCGCCTCACCGTGCGCTATGACAACGGGCAACACAACCTGCTCACCCTGCTTGATTACCTCAAGTCGAGGGGCTTGTCCTTCGAGAGAGTCTATTCAGAGCAGCCGACGCTGAACGACGTGTTCCTTGAGATCACCGGCAGACAGCTGAGGGATTGAGGGGCATGGTCGGCTCATGAGTGCCTGGCCTTCAGGTCACTGGCACGCAGTTGAAGGATCGAGGAGGCTTGGGTGATATGGCGATGCATGTGTTCAAATACAGGATGAAATGCCTGTTGCGAGATAGAGAAACAGTCTTTTGGACCATGGTGTTCCCGCTTCTCTTGGCTACCATGTTTCATTTCGCGTTTGGCCATCTTGTCGGCGATACTGTTTCATTTGAGCCTGTGAAGGTGGCGGTTGTAGATTCACCTGCTTATCAAAACGAGGTTTTTCTAAAGGAGATGCTGGGTGCTCTCTCAGCACCGGGGGATGGGCAGGTGCTAGACCTTACGATTGCTGATGAGACTGAAGCTCAGAGGCTGTTGAGTGAGGGAGAGGTCGTAGGCGTCATTACTGTGGGCGAAGACGGCCTGGGCAGCCCGGTAGGTGGTGAGGGAGCGCGGTCAGGATCGGTCCGGCTGACTGTTGCGCAATCAGGCCTGAACCAGAGCATACTCAAGGCTATCCTTGACGACTACCTGCACTCGTACGCGACAGTCTACAGCATAGTCTCTCAAAATCCGACTGCTCTTGGTGGGCTGATAGAAAGGTTGTACAGTCGCTCCAGTTATACTCGTCAGGTTTCCTATAGTGAAGCCGTGCCTAAGCCTATGCTTAGCGCTTTCTACGCACTGGTTGCGATGGCGTGTATGTATACGAGCTTTTGGGGTATGCGAAATACAATCGATGTCCAGGCAGATCTGTCCTATCAAGGGGCTAGGCGAAGCGTTGCTCCAACACACAAGTTAGCTGTAGTGCTATGTGATTTTGCAGCAGCACTGTTGATCAGCTTGGGCGAGATCTTGGTTCTTCTTGCGTATCTAGTCTTCGCTCTAAAGGTCAATTTTGGCGATCAGATCGGTTTTGTCGTGCTGACTTGTCTGGTTGGATGCGTAGCAGGAGTTTCATTCGGAACGTTTGTCGGCACATTGTTTAGGCGCTCAGTGGGCGCGAAAATCGGAGCTCTAATCGGAGCGACGATGGCGATGAGTTTTTTGGCAGGCCTGATGGTTGTTGATATGAAACACTGGGTTGCCCGCAATGCACCCGTGTTGACCTATATCAACCCGGCAGCGCTGATATCGGATGCGTTTTACAGCCTCTACGTGTACGACAATCTCAATCGGTTTTTCGTCAATATCGGCCTGCTCCTCGCTATCTCTGCTGCCTTTTGTTTTGTTAGCTACCTGCAGCTCAGGAGGGAAAGGTATGCGTCTTTAAGGCTTACTTCAAGGTCATACGTGCGTCTGCGGGTTTGATATTCATGTATCTTGCCATATTCATCAGCATTGCGGTGATGATCTCGGTGATGTCGCCGTCGTCCGGGTCAGTGGAGTTCAGTGAGACGAAGACCCGGGTAGCCGTGATCAATCGAGACGGAGATGCAGCACTCGCGAAAGGCCTGTCTGACTATATAGCAGACATCTTTACAGTTGTACCGTATGAAGATGATCCGCATAAGCTTCAAGATGGCCTTTTCTTCAGAGATATCGAATACGTCGTGATTATTCCCCAGGGGTTCTCGGCCGCATTCATGGCTGCGGGTTCTGACGGGCGCATGGGCACAAATCCGTCCGAGGGCCCAGGCATGGTTGAAGATCGTGATCGAGTCGATGTCACGTCAGACAGCTCAGGCTCCAGTGAGGACTCTGGTAGGGTTGATGTTATTCAGAAGGTCATAGTGCCGGGATCTACAAGCAGTCATTACGTGGATATTCGTATAGATAAGTTCCTCCACACAGCGAGCATCTATCGAGACTTCGGTGCGGTCGATCGCTCTGAGGCTGTCATTGGGGACTCCGGCACAGCCGATCACGCTGCGGGTGTCGGAGGAGGCTTCAGCGTAGATGCTGACGCCGCGAGCGCCTACAGAGCCCTCGACGTCCACGATGGAAAAGAGGCTTCGCAAGACCTACAGTCTTGGATCGTTGCGGCTGTCAGAGCGGATCTGGCGCAGGATACACTCGTGAGCTTGCTCGGAGCGAGTGAAGACGTTGATGAGCTGTTGGAGTCCAGACGCAGATACGCAGAGTATTTCGGGGTTTCGTCGTATGCGCTGCTGGCAATGATCATAATGGGCATCAGCTCTATCATGATAGCGTTTAACAGGACGGACCTGCGTCTGCGCAACCAGTGTGCGCCTATTCCGCAACGGCGCTTCGACCTTACGATTGCAGCAGGGCATGCGATTTTCTCGCTCGGGTGTTGGGCAGCGGTTGTGTTGTCTGGCATCATCCTGTACGGCTTTGGCCCGCTGAGATCGGGCTGGGCCTGGCTCCACTTGGTGAATCTGCTTACCTATACGATCGTGTGCGCTGGCATTGGGTTTGCGGTCGGCCACTTTGTAAGGACGAGCAGTGGCCAGTCCGGCGCTGTCAATGTCATATCTCTGGGAATGAGCTTCTTGTGCGGCGTATTCGTGCCTCAGTCCGTGATGAGTGAGTCGGTGTTGGCTGTTGGAAGGTTCCTCCCGGCATACTGGTACATCCGGGCAAACAATGCTATAGCTGCGCTTTCGACTTCTCAGTCGGTCAATCTCCGCCCGATTTACGGATCTATGCTGATCCAGCTGGGGTTTGCCGCCGCGATTTTCTCGGGGGCGCTGCTGTTTAGCAAAGAACGCAGCCGTGCGGAGCTTTAGAATCTGTATGTCAAGATACTCTATGCAGGCGAAGTCTACATGGGAGGCCCACTGTTTGACAAGCTCGCAATCCGGTTGTTACACTGAGACTGCACCAGGAAATACCGGCCGTGCAGTGCCGGGGCAGACCGAGTAAGCGCCTTGACTTGATGCGAAGGAGTGATGGCATGCAATACACCACATTGGGGAAGACCGGGGTAAAGGTGTCGCGGTTGTGCTTTGGCACGATGTCATTTGGAGGCGACGCTGACGAGCAGACATCTGCAAAGATGTTTGATATGTGCAGAGAGGCAGGGATCAACTTCTTCGACTGCGCGAATATGTACTCAAAGGGGAAGGCGGAGGAGATCCTTGGACGCCTCATGAAGGGCTGCCGGGATGAGCTCGTCATTACCACAAAGGTCGGGTTCAACGTCGGTGATGGCCGAGTTGAGCCGGGGCTGTCGCGAAGATCGATAATGATGGCAGTTGAAGACTCGCTTCGCAGGCTGCAGACAGATTGGATTGACGTATACTTCTGTCATACCTTTGACAACGCGGTTCCTGTTGAGGAGACTCTGACAGCCTTGACCGACTTGGTGTCTCAGGGCAAGATTTTGTACATCGGTGTCAGCAACTGGGCTGCTTGGCAGATCGCCCGGGCAATCGGCAAGACTGAGTTGCTGAAGCTTGCGCCTATACATGTCGTGCAGCCTATGTACAATCTAGTGAAGAGGACCACTGAGATAGAGATTTTCCCACTAGCTCAGGCCGAGGGGCTGGCTGTGATCCCGTACAGTCCGCTGGGCGCAGGGCTTTTGACGGGGAAGTACTCTACTACTCAGAAAGATCTGTCAGGACGGATCATGAACGTCGTCAACTACAAGCTGCGGTACTCAGACGAGATGTACTATGAGATAGCGGAGAGGTTCTGTGAGTACGCTCGTCAGCATAAGGTTCATCCGGCAACGCTTGCAGTGGCCTGGGTGAAGGCTCATCCAGCGGTTACTGCTCCGATCATCGGCGCCCGCAATCCTGAGCAGCTCAAGGCGTCTTTGGACGCAGCCGACTATGAGATGAGCCGCGAGCAGTGGGAAGAAATCTCGGCACTGAGCTATACGCCGCCACCGGCGACTGACAGGACAGAGGAGAGGCACGGAGTGACCTTTGCCTCACCTAGCTCTCGCTAGAGCAACCTATGTCTCTAGTCGCGAGTCCAGAGCCAGACAGTCCGGCAGTCCGCAGACACCATGCTGGGAGTTCGCATGCACTCGGGGTGGTCAACTCGGGGCCGGGTCTCGCAGATACCGTGTCAGGAGCTCGTAGATACTCAGAGCTCGTCAACTTGAGGGGTGTGTCGCTGTTGCTTCCAGGCGCGCCCCTTTGTGTTCCTCTGTTGCCAGTCGTATTAGGGCTCCCAGCAGGAGGAACGGCAAGTGGTCTGTTGAAGTGTTATTGTTGAAGCTAACTTCGGCTGGCGGAGATCGGCTGTGGTTAGAGGAGATCAGCTGTGGTCGGTTGAGATCAGCTGCCTCTAGTATCGATGCGGATAGCGGGGCTTGTGTTAAATGGGTCGCGTGAAGTCTAAGACATACAGCAGGGTGCAGTACAACGAGCGGCTCCTCGTCTGGGAAGGCATCATCAGCAACTTCGGGGTCTGGATAGTTTGGTCATACGTTTCGATCTTGGCCATCTATTTGGGAGCGTCCGACCTGGAGGTTGGCCTTTTGAGCTCTCTCCCTGCCCTTGTCACCATGCTGGCGATGATCCCGCTGACTAGAATTGCACAAGGCCGCCCGCGACAGAAGATGATCGCAGCAGCGTGCGCGTTTGGCAATCGGGGCTTTTACCTGTTGCTTGCGATCCTTCCGCTCTTAGGACTACTCACTCCAAAGCTGCTGATTATCATTGTTGTTATCATGGCTGTGCCTGGAGCTTTGCTCAACGTTGTCTGGGCGGACCTCCAATCACGCCTGTTTCCTCCCGAGCAACGTGCAGGTATCTTGGGATTTAGAAACGCCGTTTGCAAAGTCGCAGCAATTGTTGCAACTTTCCTGGGCGGGTACTTCATAGAAGTAGTTGGCTATCCGACGAACTACTCAGTGCTATTTGCCGTCGCCTTTGCACTGTGCATGATAGGGGTGTACCTGGTTACCCGCATTGATGAAGTCGACTATAGTGGAGACGACGGCCAGGCTGAACCTTCTCAAGACATACCCTACTTCAAGCAGCTCAAGGCTATTGTTACTGATGAGGAGTACGGCCGCAAGTTCATAGTCTTTACGATAAGCATGTTTGTGTTTCATTTTGGCATGAACACGACCGCGTCTGTTTGGCCCATCTACCATGTTCGTGAGCTGGGGCTAAGCACTACAGTGATCGGCATCTTCAACTCGGCGTCAGGTGTTCTGTCAGCCATCGGTTTTTGGTACCTCGGCAGAGTGGCAGCCAAACGCGGTGACGATTTCGTGCTCACAGTCTCGGTCCTTGGCAACGCAATTTTCCCGCTGGTATACAGCTTCTTCCCTAATGTCTTAGTGATGACACTCCTGCAGTCTTGGGTTGGTTTTTGGAATGCAGGCTGGAGCCTTACTATCTACACTATCCTTTTGAACTCCTCAAAGGATCAGTACAGGTCTGCTTGTATTGCGACATTCCATACCTTGATGTCCGTAACGGGGTTTATCTCTCCGATGTTCGGAACCTTCCTACTTGCGCATATGCCTGGGCATATGGCACTCAGAGTCTCTTCGGCTATCAGGATTCTGGGGTGGTTCATCCTGGTGTTTGGTATGAGGGCTCTAGAAGGCACCTCCCGTCCGACAGGTAGGTCGGCTGCTCGAGTCCGGATACCTCGCAGAGGATGAGATCTTGTCTCCTAAACCATTAGTTGGCACGGTTCCTGCAACAGAAGTAAAACGGGAAGACCGTACGCGGGCAGTCAGCAGTCCGGCCTGTACGTTGCCTGTACGCGGGCAGTTGGCAGTTTTGCTAGCCTAAGGGTCGTACGCGGTTAGTCTGCTGCCCGGCCAGTACTAGGATAAGCATGTAGGAGGGATGAAGGTGCTTATCGGTATTCTAGTTCATTCTCACTCAGGATTCACTCTAGACTTCGCGGACCGCATTGCACATAAGCTCCGCGAAGCAGGGCATTCGGTAGAGGTCACCCAGCTGAAACCGGATGGCCATGTGAAAGCCAACCAGAAGGATGTCAGAATTGTCAACCAGCCTGATTGTGAGAAATACGATGCAGTATTGGTCGGAGGCCCGGTATGGGCATTTGACGCTTCACCGGTTGCTATTACGTGCCTAAGAAACCTGAAGGGTGTTGAAGGTAAGAAGCTTCTGCCATTTGTAACAATGCGCCTGCCTTTCGAGTGGATGGGTGGCACACAGGCCATCGAGTCTATGCGAAAGGCTGCTGAAGGGACCGGCGCTATAGTGATGCCAGGCGTCATTGCTCCAAGGCTTTTCCGCCGTCAGGACAAACTGAAAGAGAGTCTGGCGCAGACGATTTCTCAGTGGTTCGTGAATTGACACAGCCGGTCCTGTAAGACGACAGATCTCGATCAACTCGGTAGCCCAATGGGGCTGCCTTTTTTCTTTAGAAAAGGTACCTTCAACACAAGTGCTCACCTTCTGCGATTACATGTGGAAACGGTATCATTGAAAACTGAATCAGGAATACTCGTACTGTGACACGAAGCAGAGGCAATTCTGCCAGAGTCGTTGATGCGTTTGTTGGGGAGTATGCAAGCGGTAAGACTGAAGTCTCGATTAACCGTGCGCTAGACTTGAGCCGCGAGTTCGGCACGGTGACCTTGCTTGACCTTGACACAGAAGAACCGGTCTACACAGTCCGGTCTGTGAAGCCGGTCCTTGAGGAGAGGGGATTGGAGGTCGTCGCGCTGGACGCAGACAGAGTGTTTGGCTTGGGCGAAGCCGGAGTAACGGTCACAGCTGAGATGCTTGGTGTCTTGTCAAGGACTGGTCATATCGTTATCGACGTCGGATATGGAGTTCACGGAGCTGCCGCTCTCAATCTAGTCGAGGGAATAGAGGACGAACCGCAGATTCGAATCTACTGTGTAGTAAATGCACGAAGGCCTATGACCTCTACGCCTGAGCTGATAGCCAGTTACTTGGAAAGCCTTGATCCATGTGATTTTATCGTAAACAACACTCACTTGGGGAATGAGACTTCTCTTGAGGTCATACTTGATGGCATAAGAACGGTGACAAGAGCAAGCGAGATAACTGGAATACCCGTAGCTGCAGTATCAGTGGCTGCTAGTGTTGTAGAGAGGTTGCGTTTGGCTGAGAGGGATCTAGGAGCGCCGCTTTGGAGCTTGGAGCTATTTATGGTGGGCAGTCCTAGACTGTAGGAGGCAGGTTGGGGATTTGGGAGTTATACAGGGTACTCAAAGACAGTTTATGACCGGGAATGAGGTCGTCGCCTGGGCTGCTCTGGCTGCCGGAGCTCAGGCGATGTTTGGTTATCCCATTACTCCGCAGAACGAGATCATGCACTACTGGACCAGGCTGGCTCCTGAGCACGGCCTGAGGTTCTTGCAGACCGAGGACGAGCTCTCTGCCGGATTTGCGACGATAGGAGCTGCCCTTGCGGGGTCGTTGGTCTTTTGTGCAACTGCCGGACCGGGCAACGTGCTTATGCAGGAGCCAATATCAATGGCAGAAATGATGCGCGTTCCGGCTGTTTGGGTCATACAGCAGCGCGGAGGCCCGTCAACAGCTACTGTCATTTACTCTCAACAGGAGACCAGGCTCACGTGCTTTGGTGGCAACGGCGAGGGCCTTCGGATAGTCTACTCAACGTCTTCACACCAAGATCTGTTTGACTATGTCATAAAGGCGCTATGGGCAGCATGGGAGTTCAGGTTTCCAGCATTTGTCCTTGGAGACGGGTACCAGGCGAAGATGCGAGAGCCGGTGACACTCTATGATCCGGAGAGTGCAGGCGTCAATTTGCCATCCGTCGAGCCTATCCTGAAGCCGGAGGGAGTGCCTTCGGTAGATAGGGAGCCCGTCCATCTTCGAAACACGTTTAACATCGAAGAGGAATTGATGGATGTGCTCATGGGTCATATCCGGGATTACCTGGACATGTCATCGCGGGTTGTCGAAAGCGAGGAGCACCCTTGCGAGGACCCAGAGGTCCTTGTTGTGGCACACGGCGTTGTCTGGCGCTCTGCTAGAGAAGCCGTGTCAGTGCTTAGGGATCAAGGTATCAAGGCAGGTGGGTTTAGACCCATTACACTGCGGCCATTCCCGGAGGAATCGCTGAGGGCTGCTGCAGAGAAGGTGAAGCTGACCGTGGTTGTAGAGTCCGCATACGGCCAGCTGGAGAGCATGGTTAGGGATAGGCTATATGGCCTGAAGGTGCCCGTTAGGAGTCTTCTCAAGCCTGGAGTGGGTGTCACGGCTGAGGAGATTGTGGATTCAGTGATTCAGTTCAGCAAAGAGGTGTGACCTGTTGGCCGATGAGCAAAAGGTAGCCAAGGCCTGGAGAAGCGAAACCAAGCCCCACAGGTTTTGCCCAGGTTGCGGGCACGGAATTATTCTCAAGGGGTTGGCAGATGTAATAGATGAGCTGGGTATTCACGGCCAGGGCGTCTTCGCATGCGATATAGGTTGTTCGCTGCTGAGTTGGGATTTCTTTAACCTCGATTCGGTTCAAACGCATCACGGCCGCACTATACCTGTTGTTGTGGGGATGAAGAGGGTGCGTCCTGACTTGGCTGTGATTGCTTACTTGGGGGACGGCGGAGGTTACTCGATAGGGCTGCAACACCTTATAAGCAGTGCTGTAAGGAATGATCCAATCACTGTGATCCTTGCAAACAACACGCTTTATGCTATGACAGGAGGCCAGATGGCTCCGACCACCCTCATCGGACAGAAGACCGGCACCACGCCTTATGGGAGATCAGCAGAGGATACAGGGTCTCCGTTTATGGGGCCGGAAATCGTCGCCGCAGCTGCTGGCGATGCAGCCTACGTAGCGCGGGGCTCGGTCACTAAGTTTGCGGAACTCAAGCAGATCCTCAAGAAGGCTCTGCTAAACCAGGTTCAGAGGTCAGGGTTTTCATTTGTCGAGTTCCTGTCGAGTTGTCCGACCAACTGGAGAACGAAGCCTGCTGATACCCTGAAATTCGTAAACGAGGACATGGCAGCTGTCTTTCCTCTCAAAGAGCACCGTGTGCCTGAGGACTTGGGGGTTGATGGCTAGTGGGGTATAGGAGGAGGTTTGTAGTAGCAGGAGAAGGCGGGCAAGGAATCCAGGTTGTTGGCGAGATCCTCGCAGCAGCTGCATATCGAAGCGGGTTGGAGTCCCTGTACATCCCAAACTTCGGCGTGGAGCAGCGGGGCGGAGCCTCGATAGCCTTCGTTCAGGTCTCTGAACACCCTATAGGCGCGCCTAAGTTCGAGCACGCAGACATTATGGCTGTGCTTAGTCGAAGGGCTTTTGAGCGAACCCGAATGCACCAGGGTCCGGACACAGTTGTCATCTACGACAGCTCGGATCTCAGGACACCGGTGATAGACGACAAAACTGTCGGCATTCAAGGGTGGGAGACGATAGCTCCTGAGGGATTCGCCGCCTCCGTGGGCAGAGAGCGTGAGTCGGTGCCAGAGTCAGAGTCGAGGCCGCGCTCCCGAAGCATCCTTTTGCCTGTTCCAGCAAGTGACGTAGCCAAGGACGAGTTGACTCCCAGAGTGATGAACATGATCGTGCTTGGTGCGATAGTTAGTCTTGTAGAGAAAATCACCGAGGAGTCGGTCATGGAGGCTCTCGAGGCCAAGCTCGGGGCAAAGTTTGCCGAGGACAAGTCTCTGAGGGAGCTAAACAGGAACGCGATCAAGAGAGGGAAGGAATTGATGCAACAAGTGCTCTCGCAGGCAGGGGTGTCAGGTTGATGACCCATACTGAGCAATCTGTAGACATAGTGAGGGAGACCGACACAGGTGAGTGGCGCTTCAGCAAGGCACTCTGCAAAGGGTGCGGCCTCTGCATAGAGGTCTGTGAGCCCCACGCGCTGGAGTTTTCAACTGAGCTTGGGCCGTACGGCTCGTTCATCATACAGCCTTCTTCGGCGGAATGCACAGGGTGCAATCAATGTGCCGATATATGCCCCGATGGGGCAATCACGTTCGATAAGCGCGAGGCACGATCCCATGGTTAGCGAGAAACCGACCTGCTGCAACATTGTTAGTCGATCCAATAGCTGACCTGTTAGTCCGGTTGGGTCACCTTAGTGACGTGCTTGAAATCGGTGTGGGCACAGGACGGTTGGCTCGCCGAGTCCTAGATATGGGTTGCAGGACGTTCACTGGCCTTGACACATCTGCTAAGACACTGGAGC
>Ga0116179_1000594_pt1 | contig 28112 bp, 22 predicted proteins | sample AD_UKC071_MetaG_FD_89751 | JGI IMG/M metagenome (GOLD analysis project Ga0116179, IMG submission 89751) | Active sludge microbial communities of municipal wastewater-treating anaerobic digesters from USA - AD_UKC071_MetaG | ecosystem: Engineered > Bioreactor > Anaerobic > Digestate | place: USA...
TAGCCTTGATAGCGGCGTTTCGCGTCGAGTTGGCTGCGTTCAAGCAACAAGAATCGAATCCTAACCAAGACGCGGCTTCGACGGAATTGGCAGACTATCGAGCCAATCGTTTCCGCCTGGCAGTAGCAGAGTCAGATGAGGGCCATGTTATCGGCTTCATAGCTTGCCGTATCGAAGATGATGTCGTTTGGGCAGAGTCGTTGTATGTATTGCCGGAATACAGGCGGGTTGGAGTAGCCTCAAGGCTCTACGGATATGCAGAGGGCATTGCGGATGAGCTTGGCTCCGACACGGTGTACAACTGGGTTCACCCGAACAACGCCGCCATTATTGCCTTTCTCAGAAAGCGTGGCTATGATGTATTGAACCTTATAGAGGTCAGGCGGAAATATGCCGGTGAATGTATCAGTGGTGATGTTATGGTCGGTTCGGAGCGGTTCCGTTACTGACCGGACGCGGCGTCTGTGGCCGCGAACCGCCAGGAATCGAATAGGGATGCCGGGAGCTTTTCAGTTTGCATACTGATATTGCCGGACAAAGGTAATTGGCTGAAGAGAGAGGCTGCGATGGTTCGGTGGAGGTCATCAAGTGCCTTGAGATTGTGCAGGTCTACGGAGCCCGGTAGGTTCCCTGTCATGTCAATGGCCCTGGATTGCCGAGCGGCAGCCATCGAGTGTCAACCCCGTAATTCCATGGGCCTGGATGATCTGTTCCGGAACCCAGCTTTAAGGGCCATCGTACCTTTCGCCCAGCAGAACAGTATGCAGAGGGAACACGATTTCAGGCGTATGCGACATGTCAGATATGAAACCCTCCGTTGACATTGAGTATTTCTCCGGTAATGAACTGATTTTCTGCAAGGAAGAGGGCTGCCTGTGCAATATGATCGGGAAGGCCGATCGTTCCTAATGGCGTTTGCTCTTTTATCAACTGTCTGTCATAGTCGGATAGCTCTTTGTTCATGTCTGTTTCTATTACTCCTGGAGCGATGCAATTCACGCGTATTCCGGATGGGGCCATCTCCTTGGCCAGGGCCTTAGTGAAGCCGATCACTCCGGCTTTTGCTGCGGAATAGTGTACCTCGCAAGAACCGCCCGTAACACCCCACACTGAAGAGATGTTTACAATAGCTCCATGTTTGCGCTTTATCATGTGTGGAATGACGCAGTGAGTGCACAGATAGACGGATTTCAGGTTCACAGACATCATGTTGTCCCAATCAGTCTCGGACATGTCGACGAATTGCTTGAACTGCGCTATCCCTGCATTATTGATGAGAATATCAACTCCATTCGTCTGCGAGACCATATGCTCCACATCGTTGCTATTCGAAACATCTGCATAAAGAGGGATCAAGGTACATCCGCGCTCGGAGAGCTTCTCGGAAAGAAGCTCCAGGCTTTTGGGGCTGCTGCGATAGTTGGCATAGACCGTGTATCCATTGACCGCGAACAACTCCGCAGTGGCATACCCAATTCCCCGTGACGCTCCGGTAATCAGAACAGTTTCTCTCATGGCTCTATGTAACCTCCAGGCCGCCTATGGCTGTGTTTCCTCAGAAATGTCTCTATTCAGTATTGTAGCTTTTTCTCCTCCAATATAATGTCCTCCTTGTTCATGGGCGGCAATACCACAGATGCCCAATATACAGTTTCCAACTCATTGTTAGTTTCAAATGGTAATGATATAATTAAACATGAAAACTAAACATCTAATGGAAGTGGTGCCCCGAAGTTCCCGGGGAGAATAGGGAATCAGGTGGAAGTCCTGAGCGGTCCCGCCACTGTAAGCGTGAGTTCGCTGGCATGCCACTGTCTAATGCATGATAGACGGGAAGGGTCAGCAGAACGATGAGCGTAAGCCAGGAGACCTGCCCTTCCAGAAAGTACGCCGCCTTCGGAGGAAAGGAGGAGTGCGATATACCAGGCATCGGATGCAAGATAGATGGCCTAGGTTAGTCGGTCCCTTATGCCTTCACGGCGTGAGGGACTTTCTTATTTAGCTAGCTCAATCAGCTCATGTAGTGTTCTTGTAACGAGAGTAGGAGTTATTCAGACACGAGGGGGATGATCAGATGAGATTATTCGAATACATGGGAAAACAGTTATTCATCGATTTTGGCATACGTGTGCCCCGAGGTATGGTGTGCGACACTCCCAAGACCGCTGCGCAGATAGCACAGAGGTTGGGTGGCCCGGTAATGATAAAAGCTCAGGTTCTTTCGGGTAAAAGAGGCAAAGGCGGGGGTATTCGGCTGGCTGATGGCCCCAAAGAATCAAAACTTGCGGCTGAACAGTTACTTCAATCTACAGTGCAAGGCTTCCCTGTGGAGCTGCTTTTGATAGAGGAAAAACTGGCCATCGGGCAGGAACTGTATTTGTCCTTGATAGTTGATGGTGTAAGTAAGAAACCCGTGCTCATTGCCTCTGCCCAAGGCGGCATGGACATTGAGAATGTGCCAGAAGAGCAGATTATCAGACAACCGATAGATGTAGAGCTTGGATTGCCTACTTTCTTGGCGCGAGATATTGTCCGTAGGCTTAAAATTGTGCCCAGCAGCCCCTGCGGAAAGGCACTAACGCAAGTAGTCACGGCGCTTTACCGACTGTTTACCGCCATAGATGCTGAACTGGTGGAGATCAATCCGCTGGCGATCTGCGGTGATACTGTCTATGCAGCCGATGCCAAAATCACTGTCGATGATGCCTCGCTGTATCGCCATGCCCATATTCCGACGGTAAGTGAGCTCACTTTAGGTGAGCAAGAAGCTAGCAAGTTGGGACTATCATATGTGGATCTTGACGGTGAAATAGGTGTGATGGCCAATGGAGCTGGAATTACCATGGCTACGCTCGATATGATAACCTATTTCGGCAGCAAACCAGCTAATTTTCTGGACATCGGCGGCGGAGCTAACCAAGAAGCTACCCGAAAAGGACTGGAACTTGTCTTGGCTAAGCAGCCCAAGGCCGTACTCGTCAATATCTTTGGAGGCATAACGCGCTGCGACGAAGTGGCGCAGGCCATTGTCGGCATCAGGAGACAATACGGCAAATCAATTCCCATGGTGGTTCGTTTAGCAGGCACAAATCAGGATGCTGGGCGTGCCATTCTTGAGAAGGAAGCCGGAATCGAGGTTTTTGATCTCATGCAAACTGCTGCTCAGCGAGCAGTGGAATTAGCAGGTTAGGTCAACCAGTTACAGAGCATTGCTTCTACTATATTGAGGAGGTTTAGCATGTCTATCCTGATTGATGAGCAGACCTCGGTGTTGGTACAGGGAATCACGGGTAATCAGGGCCGTTTTCACACCCAGCAGATGCTTGCTTACGGCACTAATGTAGTGGCGGGAGTCACTCCTGGCCGTTGTGGCATGGAAGTAGAAGGCGTTCCTGTTTTTGATACTGTACGTGCAGCGACAGAAGAGTATTCTATCGACGCTTCGGTGCTCTTTACACCGGCAGCTGCAGTTAAAGATGCAGCACTGGAGGCTATGGAGGCCGGCATCAGAACATTGGTGATAATAACCGAGCATGTACCGGTACATGACTGCCTGGAGATTATGGCTTATGCAGATCGTATTGGGGCCACGATCATAGGCCCAAACACGTACGGGATTGTCTCTCCCGGCCGATGCAAGATAGGCATCGCACCTAGCTCTATCTTTTTGCCGGGGAGTGTAGGTGTGGTCGCTCGCTCTGGCACGCTATCCTATGAGATAGTTGGCAATCTCACGGCTTCTGGCGTTGGTCAATCAACGGTAGTGGGTATTGGTGGCGATCGTGTCGTGGGGCAATCATTTATCGATATTCTGCGGCTTTTTGAAGCCGACTCTGCTACCTCAGTGGTTGTCTTAATTGGAGAGATCGGAGGCAGTGCCGAGGAGGAGGCGGCACCCTATATCACTCAGATGACCAAGCCTGTAGTTGCCTACATCGCCGGCCAAAGTGCTCCCCCTGGTAAACGTATGGGACACGCTGGAGCTATTATCGAGCGAGGTAGGGGCACTTATCACCATAAACGCAGGGCGCTTGAAGAAGCCGGTGTACGGGTAGCCGAATTGCCCTCGCAAGTGACCGGCATTGTGCAGACAGAGTTGTCTATGTTGCATGCAGATCCTTTTTATGGGCTGATCTGGTCTTTCAGCCGACCGCAGCAGTAAAGTGAAACACTTTGCACGGCGTGACCAAGGCAGGAGATGAATGACACGTGGACTTGCTGACGAATTCACTTTTTCTATTGAGCTTGGCCATCCTTTGCGGTCATTACTTGGGAAAGATCAGCCTAGCACGTTTCAATTTGGGCGCATCCGGTACACTCTTTGCGGGTATGGGTTTGAGCTGGTTGATATACGACCGTTTCGTGGCTCCCTATGAGATCGCGGTGGCGAACGGGGCTATTGATGTTCCTTCCTATGCAGTGCGCATACTGCAAAATGGATTTGTGGACAAGGCCAACTTCGATTTCTTCCTGCTTCTATTTGTGGCTTCAGTTGGATTACTCGCCGCCAAAGATGTAGCAAGAGTTTTTAGGGGTAATGGAGCCAAGTTTCTGCTACTAGCCATTTCCATAACCACTACTGGTGCTGGCGTGGCCTACTCGCTTTTTCGCCTGATCGGAAAGCTGGATATGCACGCTATAACCGGACTGTATGCTGGTGCGCTGACCAGCTCGCCTGGGCTTGGTGCGGCTCTGGAATCTGCCGCCTGCATGTTCCCGGATCCCGCATCAGCGGCAGCTCGTGCTGCGCAAGCCAGCGTAGGCATGGGTTATGCCATCGCCTATCCGTTTGCCGCGATTACAGTCATCATATGCATGCAGCTGCTTCCGAAGCTTTTCGATGTGGATTTGCAGCAAGAAGTTGCCCAACTAGATAGCGACCTGGCCAATGGTCACACCTGGTCTGCATCCAAGCCTGCCTCGTTTTGCGTACCTGGCATAGCATTCGTTTCCCTAATTGGATATATACTGGGCAGCATCAGTATACCCTTGGGTTCCGTGGGCAAGGTCAGTTTAGGCACCACGGGAGGAGTGCTGGTTACGGGCCTGATTCTAGGCGACCGTGGCCGTCTGCGTATGGATGAGCGGGCCCTCAACGTGACCAAACAAGTAGCTCTGTATTACTTCTTGGCTTATGTCGGCCTTAACTACGGATATCAGGCTGCAACCGCCATGACTGGACCGAATGCCATGTTGGTTCTGGTCGGTATCCTGACTACAGCGACTTCCGTTCTTGTCGGCTTCTTGTTCGGACGTTATGTGTTGAAGATGAACTGGATCATTCTGTCCGGCGCTATATGCGGCAGCATGACTTCCACTCCTGGCCTGGGCGCAGCTATTGATGCTACTGGGCGTAACGAAGCTGCTGGTGGTTATGGCGCTACCTATCCTGTGGGGTTGCTCTGCAAGGTGGTGATAGTGCAGGTATTGAGCAAGTTAGTCTGGTAAGGCCGGTGGAAAAGCGAATAAGCAGTAATCATAATCAGCCATCGGTTGCGAATTGAGCTGAACCTGGAGCGTTTAAGCCAGTTTGGCACTAGGCCCCGGTTCTATCGAAGGACGCTAAACGCCAGCTGAATGCGGTGCTAATCGACATGGCAGAAGGTCAGGGAGTTATCCTTCGCCCACGCCTGATCAAAGCTGTGCTCGGTGTTGTCTACGCGACTCACCTTCAGCCGCCATCCAGCAGCTACGCTGTTGAAACCCGTGAAGTTTACAGAGTCACTGGGATCGGAGACCTTGCGAGAATTTGGAGTTAATTTCTACTTTCGCATCATTCACCTGCGCTGTTGATTTTGCTAGAGCCAAACCCTTTGGAGAATGCAAGGGGAGTCCCGGCCAAACTCGTATTTGGCGCAATCTGACTCGTAGTGAAGCCCGAGAACCTGCTTGATCTTAGATGCGATCGAAGTTCCAGGTATACAGATCGACCTTTCGACCCATCATGTGATACATCGGGAAGTTTAGGCATTTCACTGTGATGCCCGATATAGATGGCAAATCCCCAAATGCCAACGGTTATCTGCTGGGTTGTTCCATGATTTTACCTGACGCATGCCGAGCAGCGCAACATTGATGCCGGTGTATCGAGGCACAGAGCTTTGGGAAGGAAACTCAGCCCTTTCGCGTCTAAGCGCGAGCACTAGTATGGTTAACACACAAACGGGCTCGCTTGCTTCTCCCCGGTCCTACATCTGGCAGATAATTGGGCAACATCTACCGGGTGCCGCCGACCAAAACCCGATATGTCGCCGCCTATCATGCTATAATAGGACTTGCTAGAGTCAATTCCTGGGGCGGCTTGGATCTATCTCAATTCGAAAAAGGAAGTCCCGGTCCAGGCATAAGCTCCCAAAAATCAGGCGAAGCGGAGGTATTAAGATTGAAGCGACTGGCGTCTGTTCTGTTCATCGTTTCCCTTTTGGTCTTGGGTTCGCTAGGCGCACTCGCGGCAGATGATCCTCTTCTTTTCAGCGGCAAGATTGTCACAGTTGACAAGTATGGCAATGTGCTAACCGACATAAGCGAAGAGGCTGTTGCAGCTTCGGGGGCTGAAGTAGGGGACATGGTCATCGTGAAGATAGGGGACAAAACACTTGTAGTTCCCTTTGTCACTATCTATGGGGATGTCGACCGGGGAACCCCCTTGATGAGAACGACAAATAACGCTATCCAGTTCGCCATAAACTACGGCAACTTTGCACAGACATACGGAGCTTCCGAGGGGACTGAAGTATCGGTCTATCTGAAGGAGAAAGGTGCTTACCTGTCTGAAATACAGATCCGCAGTCTCAAGAAACTTGAGAACCGCGACGAGTACGACAGTGACGAGGCCTTTGCCAACTTCAGAGAAGTCACGGCAGGGAATATCAAGCCAGGCATCTTGTACAGAGTCTCCCACCCGTCACTCGGCGACGAGCGTTCCTCATACGCAGCCAGGCTGGTGGAAGAGCACGGCATCAACACGGTGCTCAACCTGTCAGACACCCCAGAGGAATTCGAAGCGAACCTCGCGCACTCCGAGTACTATCGCCAGCTCAACGAGAAAGGAAACATCGTTGCAGTCGGTATGGGAGTGGACTTCGCGGCGAAAGAGTTCACCGAGAAGTTCAAGACGGTCCTTGAGTTCATGATCGACCACGATGGCCCGTACGCCGTCCACTGCGTGGAAGGGAAGGACAGGGCTGGATTGGTCATAGCGGTTCTCCAGGGCCTTGCCGGAGCGACGGTCGAAGAGATCGTCGAAGATTACATGGTCTCCTATGAGAACTACTACAGACTGGAGAAGGGCACCAGAGGGTATGAGCTAGTCTCCAAGATAATGTACGACCAGCTCCGTGAGATGAATGGCGGCGAAGCGGTCACCGATGCCAACCTCAAGGCCGTTGTAGTGAACTACCTCAAGAACATGGTGGGGCTGGATGACGATCAGATAGAGGCACTCGAAACGATACTGGTCGGCGAGGCATCGGCCCGGGCAGAAGTCGTCTTCTTGGCTGCTTAAAGCACTTCATGAATCCCGAACTCTAAGAAGTGGAGTTCTCTGTACATACTCGCGATTGAGTAGATTCCAGAATAGTCAATGCGGGAGCTGTCTGATCTATGGCAAGCCCATGGAGCCCGGCAGCTCCCGCTGTTATGCCAATGGCTTCAGGTTGTCCGGCGGCCGCCAGCCCTCGGGGCTATGGTACCTTTCGCCAAAAAGGCGGCTTGTCCTGAAGATGGCGTCATCGGATTCGGGTAGTTGCTTCGATGCCCCTTTGTAACTTTGTATCTCATCCCAATCCCCCAAGTTCAAACCGTATACCAGCAACTCCACGACGCCTGAACGAACGCTAGAGGGGAGAAAAGCAAAATAGTGGAAAAGCAGCGTTCTCCTGTCAGCTTCCAGCCGAAGCCCGAAGATGCTGATGATAACCTGATCGAAGTCGAGCCTGCGTACAGGAACGGGAGATAATGATAGTTCTCTTGCCGCTTTTATGACTTCGACGAAATGGTTGAGCAACCAACACCCAAGCAGCCAGAGAGCGTGATTATTCGACGCTCACCTTTGTATTGTCCACGATGTTTTGTGCGAACCCGTGGTAGCCGCGTTCAAATTCATCGACAAGCGCAGGAATGCCGCCCTCTCTCCATCTTTTAGCGAGGAACAACATGCCTGCCATGCACGCGTATTTGTCATAATAGCTGCCGCACACGGCATCAAGCAGATATTGCTGCTGCCTTGGCGGATCGGTTTCTGCCAGAGCTAGTTTCAGCCGCGCAATGCTTTTTTTGTATACATTCCTGAGGGTTTCAGACTCCCAATCCACTTTATCGATGGGCGTGTAATTATAGGAAACCAAATGGGCGAACCCCTCATTGAATGCCATTGCGTCTATGCACATGATATGATCAGCAGATTCCGAATCGGTTTCAATATCTGTGTAGATGGCACCGATACATACATGGCACAGTTCATGTGTGAGCAGGTTGCCGACTACATCAGATATGTTGTGCTTTCCCTCGTATCGCAGCCAGTTGGGAAGATCATAGACCACTTGAATGGCGCCGGAAGGATCCGAAAGAGCTAATGCATCATATATGTCGGGGAGGCCTACAACCATGTTGATCTTGGTTGCGTCAATGATGAGCCTCCAGCCGGAAAACAAAGCATCCCATACTTCCACGTTATTGGGAACAAACCCGTCAACAGCCTCTCTGATCTCCTGCGCAACGCGGCGAATCGCCGCACGGGCCTCCTCACTCTCATCAGGTGGGGTATATGCGGACTGGCCCTGGGGGAGAAATCTGTCGACCGTTTGGAATATCCAGTGTTCGCTGAACCTCTCAGTGGATTCTCCGCGAAGGTATGTGTCGAGTATTTCCGACCTAATCTGCAAATAGAGGACCTCCTATCCGCATCGGTTCTTCGTCGGATAGTATTTAATTTATCGCATTCGCCATTTGCCACACAATTCCTTGCCCACTACCGTGTTCGATCGGTCCTCAGATCGTGTGCAAGGTAAGCTATGGGGAGGCTTGCCTAGTCCGCCTATCGCAGCTATCCTTTGGCTCACATTTCGCCTTCAAATTGATGCTGCTCAATACTCGGCCAAACAGTGTGCCGTGGGGCCCGGAGCTGAAGAAGAGGCAAGCTTCGTGGGCCTACTATAGAGATTCCGCGGTTGGCCGATGACCGCTGTCGTGCTAATGCCAGACGCCTTGGGCGCTGAATACGCACGTAGGTTATATCCCTGTCAAGTGCTCAATAACTGGGATTTCAACTGCCTTCATCCTCAATTCTGTAGGCTTTAGTTCGCGCAAGTATACTCAAATGAGGATTTTGTCTCCGGTCGCTGCGAATGGCTTGAGACCTAACAGGCTTCAACCAGGCTTTGGAGAACATCGTCGCGCGTGGTCTCTAGCGACTCTGATCTGCTATCGATCATGTGAAGAGGAGGGCGTCGGGATTCATGGAACCTACAGTCCCTTCTGGCGCAAAGCTTGACAGGGCGAAGGTGTTTGGGGCTGCAACATTCTCTTGTCTCGCGTGCTGATCGAATCTGTCCTAGTCCACGGCGAGCACGGAGCATGCAGCAAATATCAATTCCAAGCCTTCGCCAAAGCTCGAGAATAAGTTATTCCGATAAAGACATACAATGCAAATAAATTTTCCCAATCGGAAGGATTTCCCGCATGGAGGCCGAATTGGTATTACTGGATTGACCCGATTAGGCGTAGCAAATGCTGTCAGTTACCCCCGCGCGGGCGGGGGATGTACCGAGACGTTATCAAGCGGAAACTTGCTCGGAAGGGACTGATGCGATGCGAAGGGATGCTGTGTCTGAGATGTCATGGATAACCCAGGTTCTTAGCTAATACCTTAACATAAGGAGGGTCTTTCAATGAGACGTCGTCTTTGGTTGGTTGTCGTTCTCTGCTTGCTGATGACCACCCCGGCGCTGGCTGCACCTTATGTCGAGAAAGAAGATCTCACACCTTCAACAAAGCCAGTCCGCGGAGGCACACTCCGTCTCGCGCTCCCGGCTTCCCCGCAATCGTTCCTGTTCTACGGGGCGCTCGACAACAACGCCTACACCGTCATCGGTCAGACCATGACCGGACTTGTCGAATTGCATCCTGTAACAAACGCCATCAGGCCGGGTCTGGCCGAATCGTGGGAAACTTCTCCCGACGGAAAAGAAGTCATCTTCCACCTAAGAGACGTGAAATGGTCTGACGGAGCTTCCTTTACCGCCGATGATGTCATCTTTACCTTTGAAAACTTCATCATGAACCCGGTGGCCAAGGGTAATTCTGCCGACAGGTTCACCATCGTGGATGTAACTGACGGGAAGAAGAAACCTGTCCAGTGGGTCAAGATCGACAACAGGACAGTCAAGGCGGTTCTTCCGTCGCCATTCGGGCCGTTTTACATGAATCTTTCCCATGCTTACATCTACCCCAAGCACAAACTTGAGAGCAAGATCGACAAGAAGAGGCCCGACTCAGTCAATGAGCTGTGGCTTACAAACGTCAATCCCAAGGAGATAGTGGCCAACGGCCCATACAGAATCGCAAGCTACGTAATGGATCAGAAAGTCGTCCTAGAGAGGAACCCAAACTACTGGAAGGTAGACAGGTTCGGAAACCAGCTCCCATACTTCGATAAGCTGGAGTATCTGATCATCAAGGATGACGAAGTGAGGCTCGCCAAGTTCATGTCGGGCGAGATCGATTACATGGCGGTTTCGGCCAAAGACTTCCCCGTACTGAAGGGGAAAGAGCGGGCAGGGGCACCCTTTACCGTTTACATGGCCCAGCCCACGCAGCCGACGCCCAGCCCAGTCCATATCTCCTTCAACTACGATGTGGAGGACCGCAACCTCAGGACGCTCTTCACCAACATCGACTTCCGCAGAGCCATGGAGTGCCTCCTCGACAGAGACAGGATAATCGATGAAGTTTACAATGGCCTCGCAATCCCCGGCGGCGGCCTGGTGCTCCCCTCCAACAAGGCCTTCTACAACCCGAAGATAGAGGAGATTATGAGGCCGTACGATCCACGCAAGGCCAATGCAGCCCTCGACAAGCTGGGCCTTGACAAGAGAGGCCGCGATGGGTTCAGGCTCTTCCCTGACGGCAAGAGGGTCGAGTTCACCCTCACCGTGGCCAGTGCGCCTCAGGATCACCAGGATATCGCCTTGATCTTCAAGGAGGACCTGGAGAAGGCAGGAATCAAAGTCAATCTGCAGATCCTCGATGCCACGCTTGTAGGGAACATGTTCGGAGCAGGCAACTTCGAGGCCGGAATAAGGGCCTTCGGAAACCAGCCCGACCTCGAGCTGAGGAAGGCGATATGGCAGCCGGGAACTCAGCTCTATTACTGGCACTACTCGACGCTTGACAAGGATAACTTGGCCGCGATCACCAAAAACATGACTGATTGGGAGAAGAGAGTCTATCTTCTCTTTGATAGAGGGTCTGTTACAACTGATCCTGCCAAGAGGAAAGAGATCTACGACGAGATCCAGGAGATCTACTACGACGTCGTCCCGGTGATCTTTGTGTGCAAGGGCATGAACTTGTTTGCAGCCAACAACTCACTCGGCAACATATGGCAAGACAAGCAGGGCATAGTCTACTTCTCAAGCTACACAACGTACAGAAAGTAACGTTCGATAAGGGGGAAGCGCCCCGCTTCCCCCTGCTCTATTTGCACGTTTAGAGGAGAGGGCATGAATGCGGGCATTCATAGCGAGACGTATATTGATCATGATTCCCATGATGCTCCTGGCGTCGGTGATCTGTTTTTGGATCACAGAGCTTCAGCCTGGCGACTTTGTCAGTCAGTATCTGGATAACCCCAGGATATCACCGGAGCAGATCAGGCTGCTCAGGGAGAGACTAGGCCTCGACAAGCCAGCCCATGTCAGGTATTTCATGTGGCTGAAAGGCGTAGTCACCAAGTGGGACTTCGGTTACTCTTTCGCTTACGAACGGCCGGTCGGCGACCTCATATGGGAGCGAATGGGCTGGACGGTCACCATAGCCTTGCTCACAGTGGTCTTCCAGTGGCTTTTGGCCGTGCCGATGGGCATCTACTCGGCCTTGCATCCCTATTCGCCCCTTGACTACACCCTGACCGTCATCGGGTTCATAGGGATCTCCGTTCCCGACTTCTTCCTCGCCCTAATACTTATGTACTGGTCGCTCAAGGCGGGCGCTACGTCTATAGGCGGGCTTTTTTCACCCCAGTTCATAGGCGCGCCGTGGAGTCTTGCGAAATTCGCCGACCTCCTGAGGCATCTTTGGATGCCCCTGGTCGTTGTGGGCTTGGGGGGCCTGGCCGGGCTGATGAGAGTCATGCGAGGCAACATGCTCGATGTCTTAGGATCGCCGTTTATCACATCGCTCAGGGCTTACGGCCTCGATGAGCGGACCGTCAAAAAGCATGCTGTGAAAAACGCCCTCAATCCCATGGTGAGCATTGCCGGGTCGGAGCTGCCCAACATATTTTCCGGGACAATAATTGCGGCCATCGTTCTCAATCTTCCGACGATGGGCCCGTTTTTCTATAACGCGCTGCTCAATCACGACCAATACCTGGTCATGGCTTTTCTGATGTTCATCGCACTCATTACGCAGATCGGGAATTTGCTTGCCGACATCGCGCTTGCCTTCCTCGATCCGAGAATAAGGATGAGCTAGGGGTGTCCACCATGGAAGGAACCAGGAAAAGAATTGCTGACAGCTTCTTCAAACACAAACTGGGTATGGTTGGCCTTGTTGTACTGATCATCTTCTACCTCGTTGTGATATTTGCCGATTTTGTGGCCCCCTACAACTTCGCCGAAACGCACAGAAACTTCATCTATGCGCCTCCTTCCAAGGTGAAGTGGGTTGACAGCTCTGGCAAATGGGTGGGGCCCCACATTCACGAAATGGTAAAGAGCAGGGATCCGGTCACGTATGAGCTGGTATATGCCGAGGATCCCGACAGTGTAGTTCCCCTGAAGTTCTTCGTGAGGGGGGAGAAATACAGGTTCCTCGGACTGTGGGAATCGGACTTGCACCTCTTCGGAGTAGAGGCATCTCCTGAAAAGGCGATGTTTCTGGTCTTTGGCGCCGACAGGTTTGGCCGCGACCTGTTTTCCAGGATAGTGATAGGCGGCAGGGTGTCGATGACCGTGGGACTGCTCGGAACCTTCCTCAGCGTGTTCATCGGCGCCATAGTTGGGGCGCTTTCAGGCTACTACGGGGGTTGGGTTGACGTGCTGATCCAAAGGTTCACCGAACTTCTCAGATCTTTCCCGAGGATCCCACTGTGGCTGGCGCTTGCAGTGATAATCCCTCCTAGTTGGCCAAGCACCTGGGTCTACTTTGGAATCGTGACCGTGCTCTCCCTCATCGGCTGGATGGGGGTGGCCAGGGTGATGCGGGGGATGACATTGAGCCTCAGGGAGAAGGAATATGTCCTCGCAGCGAAGGTGATGGGCGTCTCGGATTGGAAGATCATCACCAAGCACCTGATACCGAACACCTTGAGCTATCTCATTGTAGTTTCGACCCTTTCGATCCCAGGGATGATACTGGGCGAAAGCACCATCAGCTTCCTTGGGCTGGGCATCAAGGAGCCCATGACCAGTTGGGGATTACTGCTCAGCCAGGCCCAGTCCTTAAGCGAGCTCGAAGCCCATCCATGGCTGATGGTGCCCGGAATATTCATAATGATTGCCGTGCTTTCCTTCAATTTCGTGGGTGATGCGCTGAGGGACGCGGTAGATCCGTATAGGACGGTAGAGAAGGTATGACAACTGCATGCGAACGTATCCTCACTGTGTCGAACCTGAAAACGTATTTCCGCACGCCCGATGGCATCGTGCGCGCAGTCGACGATGTCAGTTTCCACCTAAACCGGGGCGAGGTCCTGGCCTTAGTGGGCGAATCCGGCTGTGGAAAGAGTGTGACTGCCCATTCCATAATGGGGCTGGTAAAAGCGCCTCCCGCAAAACTTGAGGGAAGCATCGTCTTTGACGGCCGCGAGCTGATCGGGCTTTCGGCCAGCGAATATCGAAAGATAAGAGGCATGCAGATCAGCATGGTCTTTCAGGAGCCCATGTCGTCATTTGACCCCCTGTACACAGTAGGCGAACAATTGATGGAGGTGGCACAAGCTCACATGCCGTGGGGTGAGGAAGAGGCGAAGGAGAGGATCATCGAGACATTGAGGCTTGTCCACATTCCCGAGCCCGATAAGCGCTACAGCGAGTACCCCCACCAGATGAGCGGAGGCATGCTCCAGAGGATCATGATAGCCATGGCTCTCATTACGAGCCCTAAGATCATAATCGCAGACGAACCCACGACGGCCCTGGATGTTACCATTCAGGCTCAGGTTTTAAACCTCATGCAGGACATCCAGAGCGAGTACGACGGTTCCATAATATTCATAACTCACGACCTCGGCACAGTGGCAGAGATTGCGGACCGGGTTCATGTGATGTATGCAGGCAAGATAGTGGAGAAGGCGTCCGTTGTGGAGCTCTTTGACAACCCCCTGCACCCATACACAGCGGGGCTTTTGGCCTCCCGTGTCCGACGAGAATACAAGGGCCAAGACCTGCCATACATCGAAGGCTACGTGCCCAGAGCCGACCAGTTTCCCGAAGGGTGTAGGTTCAACCCGAGGTGTCTGCGGGCAACGGCCAAGTGCAGGGAACTTCAGCCTCCCGATCTCGAGCCTGCGCCTGGCCATACCGTTGCCTGCTGGCTTTATGAGGGGGGTGATGGAAGATGAAGATACTGTCCACAACGGGGCTGAAGAAGTACTTTCCCATAAGGTCGGGGGTGTTTCTGCAAGTTACAGGGTATGTAAGGGCACTGGAATCGACCGACTTCGAGATAAACGAAGGAGAGACCATCGGCATCGTCGGCGAGTCCGGGTGCGGCAAGAGTACCCTCGGGAGGACGTTGGTGAAGATCTACGAGCCCACTGCAGGGACGATAACCTACTATGATCCTCTCGGGGCGAGCCACGACATCTCAAAAGGCCTTGGCCGGGATGTGAGGCAGACATTTAGAAAAGACGTGCAGATGATATTCCAAAACCCCTTCGATTCACTCAATCCGAGGATGACAATACGGGACATAATCCGCGAACCCATCGAGACCCACAAACTCTTCGATGACGTGGCGGCAATGGATGAGCGTGTCGCAGAACTTTTGACCCGGGTGGGCTTGTACCCCGAATACGCCCAGAGATATCCCCATGAGTTCTCCGGAGGCCAGCGACAGCGGATCGCGGTGGCGCGCTCGATCGCGGTCAATCCTAGGCTTCTCATATGCGATGAGCCCACGTCGGCTCTGGACGTCTCCGTTCAGAGCCAGATCATCAACTTGCTAAAGGAGATACAGCGGGAGACGGGCATGTCTCTCATCTTCATCTCCCACAATCTGGACGTGGTCCATCACATGAGCGACAGGATCATGGTGATGTACCTTGGCAATGTTGTGGAATCAGCGCCTGCCTCGGAGCTTTTCGACGAACCGGCTCACCCCTACACGAGTGCGTTGATGTCGGCCATCCCCAGCTGGAATCCGAAAGACCGCAAGCTGGCTAAAGTCAAGCTTGAGGGGGAACCGCCCAGCCCCATCAATCCGCCGTCGGGTTGCCCGTTCCATCCGAGGTGTCCGCACGCGATGGAGCTTTGTCATGAGATCAAGCCCGAGCCGCAAGAGGTGAACGATGGACACCTGTGCGCCTGCCATCTGCATGCTCGGGCGGATGCAGAGGTTGCTGCGAGGTAGTTGAGTTAGGCGCCCCAGGCCACAAGCTGGCGTGACCGGCGCGGAAAGTGGTGGTGCTTGTGGAGAATATGGACTACGCTGATCTTGCCACAGAGGAAACGAACCCCAGATCCCGTGGGCTAGACCGGATGAGCACAGTGCAGATCCTTGAGGTTATGAACGAGGAGGATCGGCGCGTGCCCGAGGTCGTAGCCAGGGCTATTCCGGAGATCGCAAAGGCTGTTGACATGATCGTGGCGCGTATGGCCGCAGGCGGAAGGCTCCTGTACGTGGGCGCCGGGACCAGCGGGCGCCTGGGGATCCTGGATGCCGTGGAATGCGTCCCCACGTTCGGAGTAGATCCAAACCAGGTTTCTGCCATGATCGCCGGCGGACCTGGAGCCGTATTCCATTCTGTTGAAGCCGCAGAGGATGACGAGTCGTCAGGGGTTCGCGATGTTGCGGAGTCAATCACGGAATTGGATGTTGTGGTTGGAATATCCGCAAGCGGCGTTACCCCTTACGTTCAGGGAGCATTGAAAGCGGCGAAAGAGGTCGGCGCGGGCACTGTGGCGATCGTGTGCAACCACGCCGATAAGCTGGACCTTGATGTAGATGTTGTTATATCCCTGCCCGTCGGCGCTGAAGTGCTCACAGGCTCCACCCGCCTCAAAGCCGGAACCGCCCAGAAGCTCGTCCTTAACATGATATCCACTGCCACAATGATCAAGCTGGGCAAGGTGTACGACAACCTCATGGTGGACATGCAGGCGACCAACAGGAAACTGAAGCGTCGTGCTGTTAGAATCGTATCCATCGCCACGGGGCTGGATGAAGAGGTCAGCGAGGATTTGCTGGATAAGGCGGGCGGGAACATCAAGACCGCCATCGTTATGGCGTTGGCATCAGTCAATAGGCACGAGGCCGAGCGTGCTCTGGAGAAGGCGTGTGGGCACACCAGAAATGCGGTACAGGCGGCCATAGAGCGCACGAGGTGAGGAAAAATGCCTGCTGAACGATTTCCTCTTTTACCAGGCGTTGGACACGGAGGCGAAGCCGGACTCCTTTTGGGTGTAGACGGCGGCGGGACGAGGACAGATTGTCTGCTCGCCACCCTGGACGGCGTTGTAATAGGCCGAGGATCCTCTGGCCCTTCCAACCTTCAAGCGGTCGGAATTGATGCGGCGGTTTGTGAGATAGAAAAGGCCGTCAGATTGGCCATGCGCGAGGCGGCATGTTCCGGCGGGACGGCGAGAATCACTTCGGCATGCTTCGGCCTAGCGGGCGCCGGCCGTAAGCGCGACCGCGACATGGTTGAAATGAGGCTTCGTCAGCTGCTTGCAGAAGTCTGTTCCCCGGATGCGCCGTTTCCTGCGCTCACCGTGGTCAACGATGGGATCATTGCGCTTGCCGGGGCGAATGCGGGCGAGCCCGGCGTAGTAGTGATCGCGGGGACCGGATCCTTGGCGTATGGCGTGTCGCCTGATGGCCGGGAGGCGCGAGCAGGGGGATGGGGATACATTCTCGGGGATGAAGGTTCTGCATACGATATTGGCGTTAAAGGGCTCCGTGAGGCGCTCCGGGCGGCGGACGGGAGGCAGATTCCCACATGTTTGACGGAAGACCTCGCTGTTGCGCTCGAGATCGAAGAGATTGAAGATGTTGTTTCAGTGGTGTATTCGGGGATGACGAGACCGGAGATCGCGGCGCTTGCCCCTGTAGTTGCCAAGGCGGCCGAAAAGGGAGATCATGTCGCACAGGACATAGTTGTCGATGCGGGCCGAGAACTTGGACTGATGGCCTTAGCGGTAATCGATCGACTCGGGATGAGCGGCGGCGCTGGCAACGTTGCAGCCGTCGGCGGCGTGCTCGAGTCCAACGAGATGGCGCTTGACGCCATGCGAGGCAGGGTGAAGGTATCGGCGCCCGCGTGGTCTGTTGAGCGAGGCAAATTTTCGCCGGCGGTTGGCGCCCTGCTTGTCGCCGGACGGGCGATTGGGGGCGGCTCGATCGACGAGGACCACGCGCCAGATAACGTCTGTAGTTGATGGGGCAGTTGGGTGGCTGGGTGATGGAAAGGCGGGGGTAGAATGGAACTGCTTGATTCCATGAACATTGAAGAGAAAATAGGGCAGATGGTAATGGTAGGTCTGGATGGCCCCGAGCTTACGTCATCTGATCAGGAATTTATCGACAAATACAAGATCGGCAACGTAGTCTTCCTCGGAAGGAACATAATCGATCCGAAGCAGGCACAGTCTCTCACCTACGGGCTCCAGGAGACCGCCTCCAGGCGCCGCCATCCAATAGGATTTCTCCTCTCCATCGACCAGGAGGGCGGGGTGGTTGCCCGGCTGACAAGGGGCGGGACTGTGTTTCCTGGGAACATGGCCCTCGGGGCGACCCGGTCAGAGGAGTACGCACGCCGGGCAGCCAAGGTGACGGCGGACGAGATGCTTGCCTTGGGATTTAACATGAACCTCGCGCCGGTAATCGATGTTAACAGCAATCCCAACAACCCTGGGATAGGGGTCCGCTCATTCGGGGAGGACGTCGATATGGTGACCCGGCTCGGAGTTGCGACTATTGAGGCTTACCAGGCCTCGGGGGTGGTAGCCACTGCAAAGCACTTTCCGGGGAAGGGCGATGTCACAGTAGATTCCCACCTCGACCTGCCTACCGTTCCCCATAACAGAGAGAGGTTGGAGAGGGTGGAGTTTGCCCCGTTTGCGGCTTCCATACGAGCAGGGGTTGGGGCCGTCATGACCGCCCACGTATTTTTCCCGGCCGTGGAGGCGGAACCTGACCTTCCGGCGACACTTTCCCGAAAAGTGCTCACGGGCCTGCTCAGGGAAGAGCTGGGGTTTGGCGGAGTGCTGCTCACAGACGACCTCTTCATGGGCGCCATCGCAAAAAGGTTTTCCATCGACGAGGCGGCAGTGCGGGCGCTGGAGGCTGGGGCGGATATCGCTCTGCTCTGTCACAATCAGGCCGAGCAGGCCGTGGCGATTGAGGGCATATGGGATGCTGTGAGGAGTGGAAGGATCTCAGAGGAGAGGGTGGATGAATCGGTCAGGCGAATTTTGGGGCTCAAGGAACGTTTCGGCTTGCTTGCTCCAGAGAGATACCTCGTCCGACGCAGCCTGAAGCCGGTAGGAAGCCCGGAAAATCGTCGTGTTGCCCTGGAGATCGCAAGGGATTCGGTGACCCTTGTTGCGAATAGACAGGCACTCATTCCCATGACGCCGGAGGATTACCCGGGCCTTGTAGTCATGTCTCCCGACATCCGAGGGCTGACACAGGTCGAAGATGGTCAACTGGCGGAATCTCCGCTTGTTGCAGCGATCAAGCGCTTTGTTCCCGGGGTTCGGGATTTCGGTTTTTCCCAGTCCCCTGATGAACGGGAAATAGCGGAGGCGGTCAGTTTTGCGAGCGCCAAAGATGCGGTGATTATCGGCACATACAACGCCCACCTCTACCGAGAGCAAGGCAGACTGGTCAGGGCTTTGCTGGAGGCGCTCGATCCAAACATCCCCGTGGTGGTTGTGGCGCTCAGGAATCCATACGACATTCAACAGTTCCCGTCTGCAGAGACGTACATAGCCGCCTACGGGTTCAGGGAGTGCACGATGCGAGCCGTGGCGGAACTTATCTTCGGCGCGATCGCGCCCAAAGGGAGGCTGCCCGTTTCCATCCCGGGGATATGCGCTTGCGGGGCCGGGTTGACTCTATAGGGAGGAGAGTCGGGTCGCTTTGTGTTCAACGATGAAGGTTGTGGGCCTTATGTCAGGCACATCCGCTGACGGCATAGATGCTGCCCTAGTGGAGATAGAGGATCGGGATTCGGGCCTGAAAGCGGAGACGTTGGCGTTTGGCAATTACCACTATCCTGAGAGAGTGAGAGAGAAGATATTCGAGCTTTTCTCCCCCAAAACGTCTTCAGCGGATAGAATATGCAGGTTCAACTTCGTGCTGGGCAGGCTCTTTGCAGATGCTGCGGTTTCTGTGATAGAGCAGGCGGGCTTGGAATTAGGAGATGTAGATCTCGTGGCCATGCACGGCCAGACCGTATGCCATCTGCCCTGGGCAGGAGAAGGGGAGTTCCAAGTCCCTTCAACACTCCAAATAGGCGAGCCCGCGGTAGTGGCCGAGCGCACCGGCATAACCGTCATCTCGAACTTCAGGTCGCGCGATATTGCAGCAGGCGGCCAGGGGGCTCCATTGGTACCTTATGCCGATTACATCCTCTTTCGCCATGAGGACAAGACGAGGGTTGTGCAGAATATAGGGGGGATTGCCAATATGACGGTCCTGCCCCGCGGCGCGCGGCCTCAGGATGTGATCGCTTTCGACAATGGGCCGGGGAACATGGTGATAGATGCGGTGGTGAGCGAAGTCACTGGGGGATGCATGGATTACGATGTGGACGGGGCTATTGCGGCAAGGGGCAGAGTGGTAGAGGAATTCGTGGCGGAGCTGATGGATCATCCTTTTGTGCGGATTGAGCCTCCCAAGAGCACGGGGAGAGAGGAATTTGGCGCGGAGTATGTAAAGAGTGTCATGGCTCGGGCGCGGGCCTTAGGAATCGGCGACGAGGACATTGTCGCGTCTGTCACGGCTTTTACCGCTGAATGCATCGGCAAGCATCTGAGCGACTTGGTGGTGCCTGAATATGGGTTGGACGAGCTGATCATCGGGGGAGGCGGCGCCTACAATCCCACCTTGATGAGGATGATCAGGGAGCGAGTGGATCCTGTGCCTGTTGTAACTCACGAGGCGTATGGGATATCGAGCGATGCCAAAGAGGCCATCGCTTTTGCGATCCTCGGATATCTCGGCATACATGGGATCCCGGCGAATCTGCCTAGCGCGACCGGCGCCCATCACCAGGTTCTGCTCGGAGCCATAACGCCCGGGCGCTGGTCGGAGAAGGTATGGGATCGGCTTTAGGCTACACAAGGACACTTTGAGGGGGCAGGAGACAGATGACAAATGACAGAGATGAAAACAGGGTGCAGCAGACTAAGAATGCCGACTACTGCCTTGTAACTATCCGCGGACGATATCCTTCTCTTGCTCCTGCCGAGCAAAAAGTCGCATTCTTCATCCTCGAGCACCCTGAATCCGCCGCCGAGATGACCTCGGTTCAGCTGGCTGCAGCTGCAGGAGTGAGCGAGTCGACTGTGGTGAAATGCTGCCAACGCCTTGGATTCACAGGATTTTCCCAATTCAAGTTGGCGTTGGTCAGAGAACTCGCTACCAGCAGGGAGGGTGCGTTCGGCGAAGTTGAGCCTGGAGACGATGTACCCGCCATCTGCGACAAGATATTCACGGCAACGCTTCAGGCGGTTGAAGATACAGCTAAGGTGCTTGACCCCTCCGAGGTCGCCCGCGCAGCAGAGGCCATACATCGTGCCAGACGGTTGTTCTTCTTCGGCGTAGGCTCCTCAGGGGTGGTTGCCCAAGACGCCCAGCTCAAGTTCATGCGCATAGGGATGACAGCCTTCAGCTATCTTGATACCCATGCTCAGCTTACACAGGCTGCTCTGCTGAATCCAGAGGATGTGGCGGTGGTGATAACCTACTCAGGCCGGACGAGGGAGGCCATGGATGTCATCGATCTTGCGCGGGAATGCGGGGCGTGTACGGTCTGCATCACGAATTTTCCGACTTCGCCAGCGGCTGTGGGCTCTGATATCGTGCTCTGCACCACGGCACACGAGGCCACTGGGCTCAGGGGAGGGGCGATGACCTCTCGGCTGACACAGCTTGCCGTGATCGACTGCCTTTTCACCGCAGTGGCCATGAAAGAATCAGACGAGGCAATGGAGCTCCTCATGAAAACCGTGGATGCCCTGGCATCAAGGAAGATCTAGATGGCTTTCGAGTGGTGTTCGGAAGGTGGGGATATTGGCCCCTGGGTACGTTTTTCACTGCCTGCCAGAGAACCGGGGATTGGTGTGAAGTGATGGGGCTAGGAGGATCTGTGGCGTGATCAATCGAGCCGGACTGCAGCAGCCCGAAGTGGAGGGGTGGAACGTGACTGGGCCCGTGGTCAAACTGGGTGTGACGAAGCTCCTCGAAGAGCCGGAGAAGTATCTCGGCACGGCGAGAGTGGGCCTTGTGGCCAACTACAACGCGGTGGATGAATATGCAACCCCGATAATCAGGCTCTTTGCCGAGTGCCCGAAGATAGAGTTCACCCGGATTTATGTGGCTGAGCATGGCTTGTGGGGCTGTGAACAGGCCGGGGTGAAGGTAGGACATATCGGTGATTTGCGAACCGGCGTAGATGTGGTCAGTCTGTACGGCGAAACGGTGAAGCCGACTCCGCAAATGCTGGAAGATATCGATGTGTTGGTCTGCGACGGCAATGATATTGGATCGCGCTACTGGACTTGCCTTTCCACCATGGCACTCTGTATTGAGGCGGCTGCCGAAGCGGGAAAGCAGATAATCGTGACGGACAGGCCCAATCCCATCGGCGGAATGGCTGTTGAAGGCAATCTTCTCGACATCGAGTACCGCTCTTTTGTGGGGTACGATCGGATACCTATTCGCCATGGAATGACCCCGGGGGAACTGGCCGCGATGTACGTCGGCGGGGCAGGCCTTGACGTGGATCTTCTCGTGATTCCCATGGATAACTGGGGAAGGGAGATGCTCTTCCCCGAAACCGGCCATTTTTGGACCGGCACGCCAAACATGCCCGGTTTTGAGACCGCCCTCGTGTACCCCGGAACCTGCTTGTTTGAGGGAACCACGCTTTCCGAAGGAAGGGGAACGACGAAGCCATTCAGGCTGATCGGAGCGCCCTGGCTCGATGCTATCGATCTTGCCGATAGACTCAACACCATGGAGCTTGGCGGCGTACGCTTTAGGCCGGCCCACTTCAGGCCGATGTTTTCAAAGCACAGCGGCGTGGAGTGTGCTGGGGTAGAGGTTTATGTGACAGATGCTTGGGAGCTTGATCCGGTTCGCTTGGGGGTTTCAATGCTGATAGCCGCAAGGGAGCAGAATCTGGACGCTTTTGGATGGTATGGTGCGGGAAGTCCGACCGGCTCTGCTGACCTGGCGCGCCCGTTCCCGGTCGAAGGGCGGCATCTGTTTATCGATCTTCTTGCAGGAGGCGCCGAGTTGAGAAGATGGATTGAGGAGGGCGCGACTTCTGATGAGATAATGGCCAGGTGGGAACGGGAGACAGCCGAGTTCATGGATGCGCGGGAGCCATATCTCATTTATTAGCAGTGGTAGAGCAAGTTCATGCTTTAGCCCCTAAACGCGCTGTTTGCCGCCTGCATGCGGCTGATTCTCTAAAGGATGGCTATACATGAAAAATGCCCCTCCAAGTCTAGTGCCGCGGAATATGTTTGGAACTAGATAGCACCCGATATTTCCCGCTCCCCTATTTCGCTGAGCTCGCTGCTATCTTTGCCCAAGCGGCAACCTTGTTGCCGGCTCGGGCATCTATGCCACATCCCAAAGGTGAGGTATACGTGCGCGTCAGAACGTCTGACAGGCAATGCCGTTTACAAGAAGTTGCGAAGTGATTCGTAAAGTTCGTTGCAGAGAGTCTCAACATATTCCCGCCTTGCGATCACTGAAAGCCATTGACCCGGAATGCTTTCATACCCGTAATAAAGCCCTGCAAGCCCTCCGGCAACTGCAGCGACTGTGTCGGTATCTTCGCCTAGGTTTACTGCCTTCAGAACACACTCCCCGAAACTGCCTGTGTTGAGCAGACACCAAACGGCGGCTTCGAGCGTATCGACGACGTATCCGCTGCTTCTGATGTCGGCTTCATCCAGTCGATTGAAGCCTTCATGCGCAAGCCTTTCGTAGTGATGGAGCTCATGGGAAAATCGGGCTTGCACTATGTAGTATTGCATGGCCCTTCTGATCCCCGTTTCGACGTGTGTTTTGAGATCCTTCCCTTCCATGAGAGCTGAAGCGATAGATACATAGATGCCGCATGCGATCTGGCTGCGCTTGTGGGCATGGGTGAGGGCTGAAATGTTGTGGATGATGTCAAAAGCCTCATCTATGTCGTAAAAGCCAGGCCCATAGACAGAGCGTAGGTGAAATAGGATTGGAAGGATCCTCATTAGCGAGCCGTTTCCGTTGTCGCGTTCATCTGTACCTCCGCACTCCAAAGGGGTTGCTCCCCGGGAGAACTTGTATAGGGCTTTTTTAGTCGTGTTCCCCGCATCAAAGGCCTTCCCGTATGGCGTATACGCCCCTTCATTGAGCCATGCGAGGAATCTCTCCATGATATCCCGATAGTCCAATCCCCTGATGAGGCTGTCGGCAAGGCATAGCGTCATGCTTGTATCATCAGACCAAGTCCCGGCCGGCTGGTTATATGTGCCGTAGGCGCGCATACCGACCACCGGGTTTTCCTTCAGAGTCTCTCTGTGAGTAAATTCCACGGGAACGCCCAGCGCATCGCCGACGCATAGTCCCATTACTCCTGCCAACACATGATTCGTCATGCATACACTCCTCATATACGTCAGTAGTCAAGCCGTCGCTTCTGTGCGAATCTCTCGAAGTTCGCCTCCCAGATGCGACTATGCCAAGCATCTACAGTTCAATTGAGCGATAATCCGTTTGGGCATAGATTCGTTGCGCCTGCGAGAGGCTCCTCTTAGGCCTGTTCCAAATCTTTGCGGCTTTGGATTTCGATTGTCTCATGTGAAAGTGTAATTGAGATCTGATTGGTGGTGCAAGTTTGGAGCAGGATGGGGATGAATGAAAAAGAGGCCGCGTGGTCACGGAAGATGTTCCTGAGCGGGACGTCGCTGTTAGGGCATATTTATCGATAAGCTTTGTGGCATTTCTGCAGGGGAGTGTGTAGATTTTACGAAAACAGATTATTCAGGGAGTCCTGGCGACGCCATTAAGAGGTAATGTGTGAGGGCTTTTTGGGTTTATATATGCAAAATGGAGTTTATGAGGCCAACATGTAGAAGAGGAGACATAATCCGAAACTTGTATGGAAATGGGCAGCTCAACAATGCATTGCATAAATATGGTGGTATTATGAAGGCAAAACCAAAGGAGGAAAACCATATTCCGACGTAGAATAAATATGGAACAACGAATATGGAGCGCGCTAAGGCCTGTTGACTATGGATACGGAGGTGAAACCCATGGGCGACAGAGGCGCAAGAGGGGTAGTCGTAATCGTCATTGCTTTGATTGTGACAGCGGTATCTGCAATGAGGTTTGCGCCATTGGGCCCTGAAGAACTAGAGGCGTACCCATCGCCTTCAATCAGTCGTGTAGCTAAGCTATCTGAATATAACTCGGCACTTTTGGGCACTGCAGGAGATACTGAGGTATTGATCTATGAGGGCTCTCAGCCAGGCGGAACGATGCTTGTGGTTGGGGGAACTCATCCTGATGAGCCAGCGGGCACGGTTGCAGCTCTGATTCTGGCAGAGAACGTTGTCGTGGCGCAGGGCAAGCTGATTGTGATACCTTATGCAAATGCTTCAGGCTTTACCCACAACCTTCCTCAGGAGGGACATCCCCCATACTACACCCTATCTACCCCGGGTGGCGATCGAATCATGAAATATGGTTCGCGTTTAACGAATCCCGTCCACCAATGGCCTGATCCCACGGTCTATGTTGAAAAGGTATCCTATCAGAAACTTGCCGGGACCGAGGCACGCAATCTCAACAGGGCTTACCCCGGCGAAGAAAACGGCTCGCTGACGGAACGCGTGGCATATGCCATCACCCGGCTCATCATCGATGAAGAGATAGATGTCTCCATCGACCTCCACGAATCATCTCCCGAGTATCCTGTGAACAATGCTGTTGTTGCCCACGAGCGGGCGTTTGACCTGGCAGCTATTGCTACTCTCGATTTGGAAATGGAAGGCGTGCAGATCAACGTCGAGCCGTCTCCACCCAACCTGAGGGGGCTTTCGCACAGGGAATGGGGAGATAATACCGATACGTTGGCGCTGCTGTTTGAATCACCTAACCCCGTCCAAGGCAGACTGAGGGGAGTAACAGATGCTGATTTGATCGTTGACGGGGTGGATCCTATGTACGTGAAGGCATCTGAGCGAGGACGTTTGTATGTGCCATATACAAGTGAAGGAACTCCGCTTGCAATGAGGGCGGGCAGGCACCTTGCGTCAGTGCAAGCTATTGCAGCGGCCTATTCCATGATGGCGCCTGACAGAGCCATTGTTATGGAGGGGTTGCCGTCGTATGGCGAGATAGTTGCAAATGGCGCAGGAGCCTATCTGAACCCAAGCAGATAAAGAAGGAAGGAGAACAACACATGGATAGGAGAATGAGCAATCTTCGTTTTGCGGCTGTAGTTGTTATCGCGGCACTCGTGCTGACTCCTGTACTTGCAGTTGCTGCGCCCAAACCCGGCAAACCGGCGCTAATAACATCTGCAGGGCAGAGCACTGACGGTCTGATTCTGAAAACAGTTATGACCGACAAGGCTACAGGCGAGACAATTCCTTTCGAGAAACTTGCAAAGCCCGAAGATCTCAAAGGAATTCGAACTCTGATTGTGTCAGTCGGCCTAAGCAGCAAGGGCCTTGGGGCCGCAGGGATCAATGTCGATCAGGAGAAGGCTAGAGTCCGTTCGATTCTTGATGCGGCTAAGAAGAACGACATATTCGTGATTATGGTGCACATAGGTGGCACCGCTCGTCGTGGCGCAGGGTCTGACGAATTCGCAACACTAGTTGCCGATTATGCACACCACATTTTCGTGGTCCGGGCGGGAAACGATGACGGATTCTTCACCCGGTTAGCGCAGAAAAACAAGATTCCCCTGACAGAAGTGGATGACAGGATTGCCATGGGGCCCGCAATCATGAAACTGCTTAACACCAAGTAACATGAGAGCATGTGTCTGGAGGGTATTAGATGCGCAGAATGAGTAGGACGGTCTGTGCAGTTTTCGCGGCGGCTCTGGTGATGGCAGTGGCTGTAGCGCCTGCTCTGGCTGAGCCGATAATTCACGATGTGAGGCCTGGATATGGGGTTACGGGAATCGGATGGATTTCCGATTACCACGCCCCGTTGCGCGGTTCTGCTGTGGATACCCGTGTATACTATCTGGACAGCAAAGTGGAAGGGCCCACGACCCTTGTGTTGGGAGGAACTCATTCCAACGAGATTGCCGGGATCATGGCTGCCACATTGCTCGTGGAGAGGGCGGTGGTTACTACCGGAAGACTCATAGTAGTCCCATACGCCAACGCATCCGGGGCAAGCTATGCAGATACATATCATCCCGAGATCGGTTATTACAGCTTGACTACAGAGAGTGGAGTTCGTGTTTTCAGGTATGGAGATCGCCTCACAAACCCGGAGCACCAAGGACCCGATGCTGACAAGTACATTCACTATCCGTCGGGTCAGGAGTTTCCCGGTTATGAAGCGCGCAACCTTGACAGGGCCCATCCGGGCAAGGCTGACGGCAACCTCACCCAGCAGCTTGCATACGCTTACCACCAGTTGTTGCTTGAGGAAAAGGTAGATGTGGCTTTCGACCTACATGAAGCCGGCCCCACGTCTCGACTGGCGAACATGGTTGTGGCAAACCCCAAGAATATTGATTTCGCGGTGATGGCCGTAGTCGATCTGGAGATGCAGGGAATTGTGATGAATGTGGAGCATTCGTCCGACACTTTTCACGGTCTTTCCCACAGGGAGTGGGGAGACACTACTCCTGCTGCTTCGTATTTGATCGAAACGCCTAACCCTGCCCAAGCCTCCAATGCCATCAACCCTGATGTGGTAAATGACAAGGTTAATCCCTTGTCCCGCAGAACTGCTACACACCTTGCTACGATAGATGCAGTGCTCAATGCACACGAGCTCCTTGACGGCAAGCGCACGCGGTGGGTTGGACTGCCTTCTTATGAGGAATTGGTTTCGGACGGACTCGAAGAATATCTGAGATAGACCTGAATTAAGAAGGAGGGCACAGACTATGTTCAGACCTGATTCCAGGAAACGCATTTTTGCAATAGTGGCACTGCTTGCGTTGGTTATGGTTATGACTGGTGTGGCAGGGGCGGAGCTGCCACAGGAAGTCCGCGCGCCAAACGGTATGGTTGCCGCGGCGCACCAGTTGGCGGCCGAAGCCGGAGTTGAAATCCTCAAAGCTGGTGGAAACGCTGTTGATGCTGGAGTTGCCACTGCGTTCGCAGTCGGAGTAGTGGAGCCCCACGCATCAGGCTTAGGCGGCGAGGGCATGATCGTAATCTATCTTCCTGAGGGAGACAGGGCCGTTGTGATCGACTACAGGTCGACGGCGCCTGCGGCTGCGGCTGAAGCCCTGGCAGACAGCA
>Ga0116179_1000601_pt1 | contig 27956 bp, 26 predicted proteins | sample AD_UKC071_MetaG_FD_89751 | JGI IMG/M metagenome (GOLD analysis project Ga0116179, IMG submission 89751) | Active sludge microbial communities of municipal wastewater-treating anaerobic digesters from USA - AD_UKC071_MetaG | ecosystem: Engineered > Bioreactor > Anaerobic > Digestate | place: USA...
GAATTATTTCCATGAAGATATCACCTCTCGAGTAGTCTTTTCGGAGATTACTCGTCCTTGGCAGGACGGTGATATCTTCTCTTTTTGTCTGTAAAACTCCTACAATAACTTTACACTAACCAGGCCAGGACGCTTCCAGTTATTAACAATAAAGGATTTTACCCATAACCACACAAATGTTTAATAAACACCCCTTCCCGGGGCGCTTTTATTTAATATTTACTATTTTCCAGGCCTGGTTACCTTTAACGAGGTGGTATTCTACGGTGGAAATAAAGGTAACACCGCTTAATACATCGGTTTCCAGGATTTCCGCCTGGACAGCAGCCATATTCTCTGTTTGTCTCAGTACGGTAATGCGGCCTAACCGGGTTTCATAATGCCAGTCTGTAGGTACGCTGATAAAGTCCCAAACTGCATCGCTCAGTTCTGAAAGGAGAGGCTCGCCATAATAAGCAGCCAATAACTCCCGTACCTCCTGACGGGAGGTTGCTGCCAGCCACCCTGAATCCTCAACGGCTCCCTTGAGGACGCTGGTTATTTCCTCTTCGCATCCCCGGGACGGGTAACCGGAAACCGGGTTCCCGGCAGCTGAAATAATAGTAAAACCACAGGTTAGAATGATAAGGAAGAATAAAGTGTTTTTTAACAAGCGACGGCACCCCGCTTTCACATTAAATATACGGTGCATCGCCTGTAAATTCCTTCCATATTTTGAAATATTACATATTCTTAATCGCCAAAAGATATCCCCACTTGTCTGGCCGTACGGACCAGGTCACCGTCAATGGGAACAAGCCGGAGTTCTCCCACGGCCTCCGCCAGTGCAACGGATTTGATCTCCGGTGTCCGCAGGCAGACCATTTCACCAAAGCGACCGGCCATAACCAGGTTTACTGCCCCGGCACCATAACGGGTTGCGAGTACCCGGTCAAAGGCGGTGGGCGATCCCCCCCTCTGAAGATGACCGAGAACGGTAACCCGGGCTTCCATGCCCGTCCCTTCCTCAATCTGTTTAACCAGCACATTCCCTATCCCGCCCAGACGCACAGGTTCGAAGCTATTAGGAACCATCCTTTGTACAACCATTTGTCCGCCTACCTCCCGTGCTCCCTCGGCAGCAACAACAATGCTGAATTTTTTACCTGAAGCCTGCCTGTCCATTATTTTATCGATTACTCTTTCAATTAAATAGGGAATTTCCGGAATTAAAATTACATCGGCCCCTCCCGCCAAACCGGATTGCAAAGCTATCCAACCGGCATAACGGCCCATAACCTCCAGAACCATAACCCGGTGGTGTGATTCAGCCGTAGTATGGAGTTTGTCAATAGCCTCTGTTGCCGTAGTCAGGGCGGTATCAAAACCAAAGGTCTGGTCTGTAGCCGACAGATCATTGTCAATTGTTTTCGGTACCCCTACCACCGGCAAACCTTTTTCTTCAAAAAGTTTTTTGGCAATGGTCAGACTGCCGTCGCCGCCGATAACTATAAGCGCGTCAATATCGTGGATGTTGATATTTTCAATGACGCGGTCCGAAACATCCCTGAACTCAGTCTTTCCTTTAATAGTTACCGGGTAGTGAAAGGGGTTGTCCCTGTTCGTGGTCCCAAGGATGGTCCCACCCCGGGGAAGGATGCCAACCACATCTTTCTCTGTCAGTTCCCGTGCCCTGTTCTGGATCAGGCCGCCAAAACCGTTTTCAAAGCCAATAACAGAAAGATTGTATTCCCTGATAGCTGTTTTAACCACAGCACGAATAACCGCGTTTAAACCAGGGCAGTCGCCTCCACCAGTAAGTACGCCAATACGCCTGATTCTTTGAGAAGCCACAAACCTACCTCCTTTTTACCAAAACAGGCCTGATTTTTTCCTTACAAACACCGGCGCTTGGACCAGTAACATTGCATGTTAAAATGATCCAGGCAGCCGTATTATTATCTCTCTTTGCACTTTAAATAGTTCATTCTTCCGCCTGGCCGGCCAGTTCATTCAAAGTTTGCTTGAGTTTTGCCAGGGAATCACCATAGCCGGCCCAGTCTCCCGCTTTAAGCCTTTCCTGAGCTTCGTCGTAAAGCTGGTTTGCCCTTTGCGCCAACTCCCGCACACTGGCTGCAGTCTGCGGTTGTTCTACGGTGCCGGGTTCACCCGCAGGTCCTTGGGCTTCAGCACTTACTCCCTCCCCAAAGATTCTTGCCAGGGCCAGCTCAAGGGAGGGCTCCATGACCACCCTTTCCCCGTGGGTTACTATTACCCTGCGCAACTCGGGCATCCTGCTCTGCTCTGCCTGCAGGTAAAGCGGCTCGACATAAATAAGAGCATCTTTGATGGGAATGGCCAGAAGGTTGCCCCGGATCACATTTGAACCCCTCTGATCCCACAGGGAAAGTTGCTGGGATATGGTTGTATCCTGGTTGATTCGTGCTTCTACCTGCATGGGACCGTAGACCAATTCCTGTTTCGGGAAATAATAGGCCAGCAGCTTACCGTAATTCTCCCCATCCGAACGGGCCGCCATCCAGGCAATCATATTGTTTTTATTCTGCGGTGTAAAGGGTAGGATCAGGACAAACTCGGGCTCGTTCTGGCCGGGCAGCTTAATTATGGTATAGTAAGGTTCCATTGGCCTTTGCTCACTGGCATAGATCTCCATGGGCAGGTTCCACTTATCTTCCCTGTTATAAAATACCTGTGGGTCCTCCATATGGTAGGAAGCGTACATTTGGGCCTGGATTTTAAAATAATCCACAGGATAGCGCACGTGTTGACTCAGATCCCCGGGCATCTCTTCCATGTTTTTAAACATCCCCGGAAAGATTTTACTGTATGTTTGTACCAGGGGGTCTTCCGGGTCGCTGATGTAAAAATCCACCTCGCCTGTGTAAGCGTCTAGCACAACTTTTACCGCGTTCCTGATGTAATTATCAACATTGTTAAAGGGCTCGGAATAAGGAAATTTATCTGTTGTTGTATAGGCATCCCAAATCCAGAACAGCCTGCCCTCGCTTAAAACAATATATGGATCCTCGTCGTAACTGAGGAAAGGAGCTATTTTTGGTACCCTTTCCTGAATTTTGCGGTAGTACAGGACCCTGCTATTATTATCGATATCAGAGGCAAAAAGGATCTTGTAATCCCCCAGGGCGAAGGTAAACATAAGCCTGCGCAGAATATTCGAAATCTGGACGCCGCTCTCCCCAGTGTAGGTGGTGTAGACATTTTCCTCTCCCCTGGGATAGTCAAACTCCTGGGCATTGGTGTTTACAATAACATACTGGTCGGTTTTTTCGCCATAGTATATTTCGGGCCGTTCCACTTTTAAGTTGGTGTTTGTAACCGGGGGAATGTCTTTAAGGAAAAAGGTGGGTAACCCTTCACCGGTAAATTCATTGACCGGGCTCATGGCAATTCCGTAGCCGTGGGTGTAACTAAGCCTCTGGTTAATCCAGGTCTTGGCCTGGGGCTGCAGGTGTTCCTGGTTTAGCTCCCTGGCCGCCAGCATAACCTGGCGGTAATTGCCGTCTACAACGTAACGGTCCACGTCTATGTCTACAAACTGGTAATAGGGGCGCATTTCCTGAAGCTGGCTGTAGGTTTGCTGAAGAGGCTCCCAGTCCCAGAGCCTGATGTTTTCTATTGTATCCTGGTTGTTCCGGATATCTTCTGCATTAAGCACTCTTCCGGCCGGAAAGTCTTTCTTTTCAATGGAGTCAAGCTTATAAGCCATTCTGGTGAACTCAATATTTCGTTCCAGGTAAGGCTTCTCCATAACTATCTCATTGGGCTGCACCCTGAATTTTTGTACTATTCCCGGGTAAACACCGCCAAGCAGCACGGAAGCCACCAGCATCACAGCTATACTGTAAACCACCAGCCTGAACCGGCGAAGGAAAAGATTGATGATAATGGCCAGGGCACAGACAAGGGCAATGATGGTCAGGATGTTATAGGCCGGCAGCGTGGCGTGCGTAGCCGTATAGCCCGGACCCCATACCGCGCCGGTATGGGTAAAAAGTAAAGCGTAACGCTCCAGCTGGTAACCGATGGCTTTTAAGATAAAGAATAGCGCAGCCAGGAATGAGAGGTGATAGCGTGCGGCAATGCTTTTAAACAGCCCGCCCGCGCTACCCTGGGCGAGGTCCGCAAGAAGGTAGGCTACTGCCGTCCAGAAGGCAATAACCAGAAGCGCAGCGCTGGCAACATGGTAAAGAAACAGGAAGAAAGGCAACCGGAAAACATAAAAGCCAACGTCCAGATTAAAGACCGGCTCACTGATCCCAAAGGATGTGGGATGTAAAAATTTTTGCAGTGTAACCCAGTCTCCCGCCACTGAAAAACTGAAAAGAAAGGCCATAATCAGGCTTAAAGCAGCAAAGGCAGCAATTAAAAAACGGTTAGTCAGAAACCTGCTCCAGGGAGAACCCTGGATCGTCAGAAGATCGTCTTCTATTAAAACCGTAGACTGTTGGGCAGCCCGGAGCAGGTAACCGCGGGTAAACATAAGGCTTGTGAACAACAGAATGAAAAATGCTACCCCGACACCAAGCCTGAGGCCAATATCGGAAAGAATAATGGTCAAAAAAACGCGCTGGTATTCGAGGGACTGGAACCAGAGCCAGTCTGTGTACAAACGTGCTCCGGCTACTGCAAGTATTACTAACAGAAAAAGTACACCAAGAAAAGTGTAATACACCCGCCGAAAATTGTTCTGCAAGCAGTTTACCTCCTAAGAATATGCTGTGATTAGTATTTGTTATCCTGCTGTTTCTAATTTATGGCTGTTAACTTAATTATTTAACCTATACAACTTACATTGGTTTGGGCATTTTCTGCACACCGTCTGCCTCGCGCTTGAGCTTGGCCTGGCACATGAGACAAACCTGCAGGGGTTTCTTTTTGGGCTCATCGTCATATTCGTCATCAAATTCATCCACTGGTTGGTTGCTAACCAGTTCCTCTTCGATGGGCTTCCCGCAGAGCATGCAGCGCATTTTCATTATAATACCCCCCAAAATTGATTAGTTAACCTGATAAAATTTAATTTCGCTAAAACTTAAGTTGATTCCTGCCCGTTATAAAAATATTCGGAATGCGTTTGGTTTTAAAAAAAGAAGCCCGGCCTGCAGTTGAGAGGATCGTCAATGGCCGGGAACTTGTTCCATATTAATCCATTTCATTGATAATTATGACTCCCGAACTTGTACCCAAACGGTCAGCACCTGCCTCGAGCATGGCAAGTGCCGTAGATAAATCACGAATACCCCCCGCAGCCTTGACACCCACCCCCGGTCCCACTGTCCTTTTTAAAAGAGCAACATCCTGCACTTTAGCGCCGGATTTTCCAAAACCGGTGGAAGTTTTAACGAAATTTGCCCCCGCCGCCACAGCCAGCCGGCAGGCCTCGATTTTCTCCCCTTCATTGAGAAGACAGGTTTCCAGAATGACCTTGATTACGGTTCCGGGATTTTCCCTGCGTGCGGCCTGGACAACTCCCTCCAGGTCCTTTAAGACCATATCCTTACGTCCGCCCAGGAATAAGCCGACGTTCATTACAACATCCACTTCCGAGGCACCCTCCCGAACGGCCAGGGCTGCCTCCTGTGCTTTCACCGGGGGAGCGTTGGCTCCAAGGGGAAACCCAACTACCGCGCAGACAGCGACGGGCGAGCCGGACAGCAGGTCGTAAGCAACAGGAACATAGCACGGATGGACACAGACCGAGGCGAATTCGTATTCCCTGGCCTGGCGGCAGTGCTCGGCGATGTCAGCTGGCGTGGCTTCGGGCTCCAAGAGGGTATGGTCGATCAGGCGAGCCAGTCCGGTTTTGGATAAATAAGCAATTTTGCTCCAGTAATTCATTTTTCCAGGGCCAGCTTGACAATTTGATCCACAAGCTGGGGAAAGTCGATCCCCGCAGCCCGGGCAGAATCGGGAAAGAGGCTGGTGGCAGTCATCCCAGGAATGGTATTGACTTCAAGGATATAGACTCCCCCTCCCGGCTCCACCATAAAGTCAACCCTGGCCAATCCACGGCAGCCCAGGGCTTTAAAGGTGCGGACAGCCAGCTCTTTGATCATTGCCTGTTGTTCCCCGGGAATCCTCGGGGGGATGATGTGATCGCTCATTCCCGGCGTATACTTGGCCTCGTAATCATAAACCCCGGTGGCCGAGACAATTTCAATCAAGGGCAGGGTTACAGGGTCGTCGTTGCCCAACACCGGAGCTGTCACTTCTATGCCCCCGATAAACTGCTCCACAAGGGCAACCCGGTCGTAGCGATAGGCTGTTTCCAGGGCCCTTACAACATCTTTCCTTTCATGGACAAAGGTAGTTCCTATAGTTGAACCCTGGGTTGGAGCTTTCACAACCAGGGGTAGGCTCATTTCCCGAAGCACCCTTTCAGCGGTTTCCTCCAGTCCCGCCTTTAAGGCATCCTTTTCCCTAACCTCTATAAAACGCGGTGTCGGCAAGCCTTCATAAAGAAGGATTTTTTTTGTGGCAATCTTATCAATGGCCAGGGCGCTGGCCAGCACACCCGAACCGGTATAGGGAATGTCCAGCATTTCAAGCAATCCCTGAATGGTTCCATCCTCCCCGTAACGGCCGTGCAGAGCCAGGAAGGCAAGCTCCACCCTTTCCTCCTTTAATCTTTCCACAAGATCAGAACCCACGTCGATTTTTACAGTGTCGTAACCCGCCTCGATCAGGGCCTGGCAAACCGCCTCCCCGGTCCGCAGGGACACCTCCCGTTCGGCTGAACGCCCGCCCATCAAAACACCTACCCTCGGTGCCATAGCCTCCACCTCGTTTTTTCTGAATTAATCATAATTATATTCAATCCATAACCTAAAAATCCTGCGTCACAGGGTTTTCTCTTGACTGGAGGAGATTTTTTTTATATAATGTTTATCGCAGAAAAGAGAATACAGGGGTGTAGCTCAATTGGTAGAGCACTGGTCTCCAAAACCAGGTGTTGCAGGTTCGAGTCCTGTCTCCCCTGCCAGTTTTTCTCAAGGGTTAGGCCCTTGGGAATTTTTATTTACATGGAGAAATAAAAAGGCGTCGAATAAGTCCAATTCCTTGCTAAATGATTGGCCTCTTACTCAACGCCATTTGTCAGATCTTTTCTTCCAGCAGGCAACTGGTAATTATATCTTGCATGATTGCTGCTGGTTCCAGGATCCTACCGTTATTTTCAATCAAATTGGCAATATGGTTTCCTAAACCGGTGCTGTACCCGGGTTCGTAACAGCAACAACCTTATTGTCTATTTTTAAATCTTACCATCCCTGGCAGGAGGTCCTGCAAATTACATCCAGGCTATTCTAAGCCTCAGCCTCAGCCTTGGCTTTTTTAATAATCTCCTCCGCGAGGCGGGCAGGCACTTCTTCATAGCTGCTAAATTCCATCTTAAAAGAGCCTCTGCCCTGGGTCATAGATTTCAAATCTATGGCATAGCGGTACATCTCAGCAAGGGGAACCAGGGCTTTAATCACAGTTCGTTTACCCATGGGCTCAGTCCCCAGCACGCGACCCCGTTTGGTGTTAAAATCACTTATTATATCTCCCATAAAGTTATCGGGAACCGTTACTTCCACGTTCATAATTGGCTCCAGAAGTACCGGCTTGGCCTGCATGGCGCCTTTCTTGAAAGCCAGGGAGGCAGCAATCTTAAAGGCCAGCTCTGAAGAGTCAACAGTATGGTAAGAACCGTCGTAAAGGGTTGCCTTAACCCCGGTGGTTGGGTAACCAGCCAGAACCCCTTCAGCCATTGCTTCCCGCAAGCCCTTTTCCACAGCCGGAAAATACTGTTTGGGGACGGCACCGCCAAAAATTTCCTCGGCAAAGACAAAATCTTCATCCGTCGGCTCAAAGCGAATCCAGACGTGACCGTACTGGCCCCGGCCACCGGATTGTTTCTTGTGTTTCCCTTCCACTTCGACCTTGGCCCGGATTGTTTCCCTGTAGGGGACTTTGGGGTCGGTCATAACAACATCCACACCGTATTTCCTCTTCAGCTTTTCCAGCATGATATTCAGGTGCAGTTCACCCATACCGGTAAGCAGTGTTTGCTTGGTTTCGGTATTTTTCTCAACCCGCAGGGTCGGATCTTCTTCCAAAACTTTATTAACTGCATCCCCCAGTTTGTCTTCGTCGTTTTTACTTTTTGGTGCAATGGCCACGGTCAGTGTGGGCGTCGGAAAGTCAATACCCTCCAGAACAACCGGCTTATCTTTATCGCATAGGGTATCTCCCGTAGACGTATCCTGTAGTTTTACAACAACGGCAAGGTCGCCGCAGGGAACAACGTCGGTCTGAACCGAGGTTTTGCCCCTGACGTAAAGAACATTACCGACTTTTTCGGTCTTTTCTTTTTTACTGTTATATACAACAGTATCACTCTTAAGCGTTCCGCTGAATACCCGCAGGAAATTCATTTTACCCACATAGGGGTCGGCAATGGTTTTAAACACCAGGGCCGCCAGTGGACCATTGTCCTCCTTGGGGGCAGGCAGGTAGTCAGCCACCACATCCGTTAGCTGGGCAACCCCTGTGTTCTTCGTAGCAGAACCAGCCAGCACCAGGACAACCTTTCCCATAGCAATTGTTTTCTTGAGACCATCTTTAATCTCTTCCGGAGTCAACTCTTCTCCTTCCAGGTATTTCATGGTCAGGTCGTCATCGCCTTCGGCAGCAGCTTCAATCAACTGCTCCCTGTAAACGGCCAAATCATCCGCCAGCTCAGCAGGTATTTCCGCTTCTTTACCTTTACCTTCCCCTGTATAGGCCTTTTCATTGATAACGTCCACTACTCCGGTAAAAGTATTGAAAGAACCGATGGGAATTTGAACGGGAACAAAGTTAGCGTTAAATTTAGCCTTGAGGTCATCGAGTACCCTGCTGAAATTAGCATTCTCGCGGTCCATCTTATTCACAAATACTATCCTGGGGAGGTTATATTCATCAGCTATTTCCCAGATTACCTCATGCTGCACTTCCACCCCGTCGACAGCTGAAACCACAAACATTGCAGCATCGGAAACCCTCAGAGCACCCTTAACCTCACCAATAAAGTCTGAAAACCCGGGAGTATCCAAAAGGTTAATCTTAACGCCGTTCCACTCGCAAGGAACAAGGCTGGTATGGATTGTAACCTGTCTTGCTATTTCCTCCGGGTGATAATCGGAAACAGTTGTACCGTCCTCTACCCTGCCCAGGCGGGAAAGCACCCCTGTATTATAAATCATCGCCTCTACCAGGGAGGTTTTACCGGCACCTCCATGTGCCACCACCCCCAGATTGCGTATTTGCTCAGTTTTATAGTTCTTCAAAATATATGCCTCCTTTTGTAAATAATGGTTTCCCTAAATGTCTTTTTCTATACTTGCCCAGGTCACAGTCGGGCGTTTTCAGCTATAAACAAAAACAACCCCTCTAGGCCTGCTTAGTTTGTAGCAACTAAACGCCTTAAGTACTCGAGTATATACGAGTATGTAATTGTAATTGTTTATTAACTACTTCTACAGTTATATACTAAAATCCTTGTTTAACGAAAAATAAGTTTACCTGACCTGATTTTATTACTCTTTAACAGTCATAGGTAAATTCAGGATGCATAGATCTTAACTGGAAAGCTCCCTTCCCAGCCTGCTTGTATTGCATGTGGTTAGAAGCTACCGAGAGGAAGGTTTACCTTGAACTACAGGCAATCCTTTTTAAAGGGAACCCTGGTGTTGTTGACAGCCAACCTTTTTAACAGGGTCCTGGGCTTTGTCTACCAGATCTTTTTAATCCGGCTGATTATGCCGGAAGGGCTAGGTCTATTCAATATGGTCTACCCCATCTACGTACTTGTGCTGGTCCTGGCCACGGCAGGCATGCCAGTTGCCATATCCAAGCTCGTAGCCGAAGAAATGGCTGTTGACAACGTGCGGGGAGCTTACCGGATCTTTAAATTGTGTTTCTTGATTATAATGGTTAACAGCGTCATTTTTTCAGCCCTGTGTTTCCTTGGAGCCCCCTTCCTACTTGAACATGTTTTCCCCAATCCAGGAGCGCACATAATATTCCTCAGCCTGATCCCGGGAATTATCATAGTGTCTATTTGCTCCGCTTTCCGGGGTTACTTCCAGGGTTTGCAGCAAATGTCGCCCACAGCCATAACCCAGGCCCTGGAGCAAACAGTCAGGGTGGTTTGCGGTCTTACCTTTGCCTCCCTGTTACTTCCCCGGGGGCTGGAATACGCAGCTGCTGGAGTCTCACTGGGTGTAGTGGCCGGCGAATTCGCTGGATTAAGCCTGATGCTCTTGTTTTACCGCAAGAGGCGTCCCCCCAGGACTAACGTTACAGCTAAAACCCCTGCTGAACCTGCCGTCCGTTCGGTATTGAGGATCTTTAACCTGGCCGTCCCAGTCACCCTGACCCGTTTTGCTTCCACCGCCCTGATGTCCATTGATGCAGTTTTAATCCCCCTGCGCCTCCAGGCCAGCGGTCTTAACTTTAACGAAGCTACCTCCACCTTCGGGCAGTTTATGGGAATCTCTCAAAGCCTGTTATTCGCTCCGGGAATCATTACCATATCCATGGTTATTGCCCTGATTCCAGCTGTATCCGACGCTCTGGCCCTGGAACGGGGCAAGCTTGTCCGCAGCAGGTGTGAAGAAGCAGTCAGGGTCACCCTTTTGGCCGGGCTACCCTGTGCCGCCATTCTCTTCCTCCTTTCTGAGGAGCTGTGCGGCCTCATCTTCGGCTACCCGGAAGCAGGCGGCGCCCTGAAGATCCTGGCCCTGGGAGGTCCCTTTCTCTACCTGCAGCAAACTACGACGGGTATTCTTCAAGGACTTGGCCAGGCTTACCGGCCTTTCTACAACCTTGTTCTGGCTTCCATTATTAAAACTACCTGTATCTATTACTTAACCGCCCTGCCTCAACTGGGCATCCGGGGAACAGCCGCAGCCCTGGCAATGGGATTTATGATCATGGCCTGGCTGAACCTTGCCGACCTCCGACGGCTGACCGGATTCCGTATTGAAGGTTCCACCTATCTCCCGAAGGCTCTCCTGGCAACTGCAGGAATGGGAGCACTCCTGATCTATTTCCAGCATTGTGTTTATAGCTGGACCCAATCAGAGCTCCAGGCAACCTTCTCAGCCATCCTGGCCGGATTATCCGGTTATGTTCTCCTGCTCATCCTGAGCGGCGGCATCAAGGGTAGCGATTTGCGGCGATTGGCAAGAACCCTCAGTCCCAACTCCAGGTTGTAATTACCCTTTAGGAATTATTAGATTTCCAGCTTCAGGACCATTTTTTTTAATTTTTCCTGGTACGGGTAGTCTGTCAGGTCAAAGTGAACCGGTGTTATTGAAGCATAGCCTTCCTTGACGGCACAAACATCCGTGCCAGGGTCGTCATCATCCACATCAAAGGGTTCGCCGGCCATCCAGAAATAAACTCTCCCCCTGGGATCCGTTCTTTTGTCAAAAATATTTACATAACGCCTGTGGCCAAGCCGGGTAACCCTGATACCGCGGGGCGGGCCCGGTGGCAGGTTAATGTTTAAGAGCGTATGGGGAGGAAGCTCTCCTTTCAGCTTGGTAATTAACTCCCGGACCAGCTTCCCGGCAAAGGAAAAATCATTGAACTCCCAGCTGGCAAGGGAAACGGCAATGGACGGCAAACCGTTGATCGTTCCCTCAATAGCTGCGGAAACAGTCCCGGAATATAAAACATCCGTCCCCAGGTTCGGTCCTTGATTAATACCTGAAATCACAAGATCCGGAGGTCCCGGCAACAAAGCTTCCAAACCCAGCTTGACACAATCTGCCGGGGTTCCGTCTACGGCCCAACCTTTTGTTTTACTTTCCGGGTAAGACCACTCCTTGACTCTCAGAGGCCTGTGCATGGTAATTTTATGGCCTGTGGCACTTCTCTCCCGATCCGGAGCCACTACATAGATCTCGTTTTCTTGCACCAGCTCAAGGTCCATCCTCAATTGATTGATCCCCTTTGCCTGGATCCCGTCGTCGTTACTGAGCAATATACGCATAAAACCTCTCCGTTAAGTTTCATAAATAGAAATGGTCATAGTCCCCTGCTTGATATTCTTGGTCAGGCCGAAGATAACTCTCTTATCCTTAAGAGTTTTGTTTAAAAAGTCCACCACCTTATACATATCATCGTATGATTTAAAAGTCTTTGCAGAGATTAGCTCCAACTTGCCTGTGCTACTGTTTTCCACTTCCACCCTCCTCAATCACTCCAGCTTAATGTCGCTTGGATTATTTAGTAAATTTTAGCCCTTGATCAGCGAGAAAGCTTCTGCCCGGGTTGCTTCATTTTTTTGAAAATATCCTCTAACTGCCGAGGTCACAGTCTTTGAACCGGGTTTTTTAACACCCCGGAAAGTCATGCACATATGTTCAGCTTCAATAACTACAAGGGCGCCAATTGGATTGAGCCTGCGCATAATGGCGTCGGCCACCTGGGAGGTCAGGCGTTCCTGCAATTGAGGCCTTTTGGCATAACCCTCCACTACCCTGGCCAGCTTCGACAACCCGGTAACATTGCCTTTTCTCGGAATATAAGCCACATGGGCCTTCCCGTAAAACGGAAGCAGGTGATGTTCACACATGGAATAGAGGGGAATATCCTTTACAATGACCATTTCCTCGTGGTCTTCGGAAAAATATTTCTGTAAATGCATCTCCGGGTCCTCCCTCAGGCCGGAGAAGATTTCTTCATACATCCGGGCAACCCTAAATGGTGTCTCCTTTAATCCTTCACGGTCCGGGTTCTCCCCAATAGCCTCGAGGATCATCTTGACGGCCTGTTCTATTTTTGACCTGTCTATAGTTTTTTTTTCATTATTTAAGCTATCTGTGCCCATTACCTCTCCTGCTTTCACACAAGAATACTGTAGTTAGGCTTTTTTCATGACACATTTCTTTATAAAAAAACGCGGAAAATAAGTCAGATCATTTTGACCTGCACTGGCATAAGACTGCCGCGTACTTTCCAACCAGGTTATTCTAGTATAACTCTTATATGTAAATTTTAAAAGATTCGATTTTCAATGATATCGTCCCAGCCGGAACTTAAACCTATAATCTTTTTAATCTACCAGGTCATTGCCTGGGGTTCATTAGCCGGTTAAACCCTGCTACCTGTTTAGTTCACTTCATTATTATAAGTGTTTCCCTTTGGACCGGGCGGTCAAAAATCCAGTACTGGGCCAGTATAACTTTTAAAAATCCGCCTGATGACCGGCACATAAAAAAATGATCGTTAATTTATACTAATTTATACTATAGCTAAAGGAGGTTTTACACTTGGTCAAAGACAATAAGGGTAGCGCCTTTGTACGGGAAAAAACAGGTTCGGCACCATTTATTAATCTGGACGGTCAAGGAGAGCATGATTTTGCAGACGATCCAACGCCGGCAGGTGAAAATATCCGGAATTCGGCCCAAAAAAAGGGTAAAGAGAAAAATGCAACTTAATCAAACATAATTTGACGCTCAGGAAGGCATATCCTTCACTTCCCTTAACATAAGAATAATTAATAAACTTTAAGGGGGTGTTGCCTTGCCTTCAATTAATAAGAATAACATTAAGGGCACTGTAAATATCCCTGCCCTTATCCAGGGTACCATTATTACGGTAGCAGTCTCCCTGCTTTTAAGCGCGGGCGCGGGTGCTGTATATTACCTGGCTCCCATTACAGAACAGACCCTTCCCTGGTCCACAGCTGCAATTCTTGCTGTAAGCACCTTCTCCGGTTCCCTGGTGGCCGGAAAAAAAGCAGGCAACAGAGGCCTTTACCACGGCCTGGCTATCGGTGCGCTTTTCTTTTTAGCAGTCTGGCTTACCTCGGGACTATTTATGCCCGGCCAGACAGTTTTGGGTGTATTTCCTAAACTTCTAGTCTCCCTGACAGCAGGGGCTGCCGGCGGTGTGTTGGGTGTCGGCTTCTCCTAAAACTCTGGAGAACCGTGCTAGGGTTGAAAAGACATAGAGACCAGAGGTTTCTTAAGTTATACCGGATCACAGAATATCCTTAACAGCTTGTCCCAGTTCTTTTAAAGCTCATTTTCCCGGATGGTGAAAAAGCACCTGTAACCCGTGATTTAACGGGTTCACAGGTGCTTTTCTTTTACAAGCGTCGATAAACGTTCCTTTAGAATTCAGGCGGCAACTGCTTCAACTGGGCCAGGGTAAACACCGGGCCGTCGATGCAAACGTACTTGCTGCCAATATTGCAACGGCCACATTTGCCTATACCGCACTTCATCTTCATTTCCAGTGTGGTAACAATCTGGTCGTCGGCAAACTTCAGTTTTTCCATAACCGCCAGGGTAAACTTAATCATGATCGGCGGTCCGCAGATGATGGCAACCTTGTTCTTGGGTGAAGGGTTGATCTCTTCCACGTAACTGGGAACAAAACCCACGTGCCCGTCCCATCCCTCTTCCGGGCGGTCAATGGTGGTGTAAACCTTGGTATCTGGGCACTTCGGCCAGCGTTCGAAAAGGTCCTGCTTAAAGCACAGGTCATTATAGGAACGGGCCCCGTAAAGTATTTCCACTTTACCGTAATCTTTACGGTATTGATCAGATAATACAAAGTCGATCAGGGAACGGATAGGCGCCAGGGCAATGCCGCCAGCGATGAAGAACAGGTCCTTCCCTTTCATCATCTCATAGGGGAACCAGTTCCCGTAAGGCCCGCGGACACCGATCTTCTGGCCAACTTCAAACTGGTGCAGAACATTGGTCAACCTGCCGACCCGTCTCACACTGAATTCAAGAAACTTCCCGCGGGTCGGAGAAGACGTAATGGAGATGGTGGATTCGCCTTCTCCAAAAACCGACAACTGGGCTACCTGGCCGGGCTTATTGCCGAAATTTTCCATTACCTCAGGATCGTCAATTACCACTGTAAATGTCTTGACGTCGCCGGTTTCATCAACAATCTTGGTTATAGTGGCAGGGTAGGGTGTTAAAGGAGAAGGATTATGCATTCTGCCCCACCTCCTTCAGGTCCTTTATAATTTGGGTGATATCAATATTCACCGGACACTTGGCAATACATCTTCCACAGCCGACGCAGCCGTCCAGGTTATAGCGGTCCATGTGGTATTTAAGCTTGTGCATAAAGCGGTTGCGCACCCGCTCTTTCCTGGACGGACGGGGGTTGTGACCCCCTGCCATTAGTGTAAAGTCCGGGAACATGCAGGAATCCCAGCAGCGGAAACGGTTTCCGGTAAATTCTCCGGTAGTGTAATCGAAAATATCAAAGCAGTGGCAGGTAGGGCAGACATAGGTGCAGATACCGCAGCCCAGGCACTTCCTGAATACTTTTTCCCAGTAGGGCAGCTCAAAGTTCTCGTCGAGTACCTTCTTGACCCCATCCAGGTCCACTTTTCTGGTAAACTGTCCCTCCAGTTTTTTAGCCTGTTCTTCTTTTGCCTTGGCCAGCTTCTCTGTGTCCTCTTTGAGGAAATACTGGCTGTAAGCTTCTACCAGGCTTTTTCCCTTTTCTGTATTTACTTCCACGTAATACTTGTCGCCCAGTTCAGTAAACATCAGGTCGGCACCAGTTCCGTCGCAGGGCCCGCTGTTAAAAGCGGTGCAAAAACAGGTGCTTAAGATTGTCTTACAGCTGAGACCGATGATTACCGTGTTTTTCCTTCTTTCAAGGTAAAAGGTGTCTAAAAATTTCCCCTCGAAAACAGGATCCAGGGCTAAAATACTCCTAACATCACACGGGCGCACACCGAAAAGGATCGTTTTCGGGGGAGCGTCCGGTTCTTTCATTTCCAGAGTATCCCCTGTATAGGTATAGGAAAGGGTTTTTTCCGTTTGTGGGAATATCCACCCCTTGGGGGAAACATCTGAAGTAATGTAATCCAGTTGGACTTCACTAGCGCCGGATACCCTTTTGAACAGCGTAATATTCTCCTCTTCGCGAACCGGAGCAACCAGGATATGGTCCCGCGCCAATTTGTCCAGCAATTCAGGCAGTTGTCCTTTATTTACAACCCTCGAGTCCATCTCAGTACCACCTTTTTACATAAACTCCTCTGGGTCGCCTGTAGCAAACTCACCCAGGGGTGATGCTAAACCTGCTTCGGATCCGGGCGTGGGAGCATTAAACAGGTCTTTTAGATCCTTCTGTATCTTCTGGTTCAAATTGCGCAGAGGTATATCAACCGGGCAGACCCTGTCGCATTCACCGCAATCAATACAACGTCCGGCTACGTGAAATGCCCTGATCAAATGGAATGCTGTATTTTCGGAAAGGTTGTTCCTCTTTGAAACCCACATGGGCTGCATTTGATCGAAAACACACGTGCGGCAGGTACATACCGGACAGACGTTGCGGCAGGCATAGCAGCGCAGGCAGCGGCTGAACTGCTTATCCCAGTATGCGCTTTTCTCCTCTGTTCCCAATTGTTCCAGCGCTATTACATCGGCAAACCTTTCCTTGTAATTCCTTACCGGCTGTTCTTTCCCGATTGTTATGTCTGATACCACTGGATTTGGGTTCTCACAAACAAGGCACCTGGGTAACATGGATTCCTTTTTATCAAATCTGTAATCCCCAGCGTCTGTCTTTATCGTAAAGCTCTCTCCGTCATCACTGAATCCTTTCAGCTTAGCTGCCGGATCCGCTGCAGCAGCCACGACCCGCCAGTCCAGCTGGCCGGGACAGGGTACTCCCAATACAACCACTTTATCCCGGTTAATCTGGTTATCAGTCACCAGCCTGTTTATCGCTCTGGAATCACATCCCTTAACAACAACCGCTATATTTCCCGGCAGGTTTTGATAATCAAGCAGGTATTTAACTAGATTATTGGCGCAGAGCGGACCCCAGGTCAGAGCGGACACCTCTTCCGGATTTGTAATAAAGACAGGGGTTGTCCGGGCTAACTCCGTTCCTTCGCCAAAGCCGATTACCATATCAACCTTTTTCTCTTCCAGGAGCTTTTTGGCCTGCTCCCTGAGTTGCTGAATAACGTCCATCATGCGATATCATCCCTCATCTTTTTATTGGAACCCAGGGATTTTGTTATTTCTGCGATATTCTTAATAGTCTCGGCGAATTTAGCTCCTTCCGAACCGGAAATCCAGCGGGCATGGAAGCGACCTGGCTCAAAGCCCACATACTCCAGGAGCCGTTTAAAGATCAGGAAACGCCTCCGCGTAAAGTAGTTGCCACTAGCATAGTGGCAGTCCCCCGGGTGTCACCCTGAAACTAGAACACTGTCCGCACCCTTTTGAAAGGCCCTCAAAACAAACTGAGGATTCACCCTGCCGGAACAGGGGACACGTATAACGCGAACATTTGGAGGGTATTTCATCCGGCTAACCCCGGCCAGGTCTGCACCGGCGTAACTGCACCAGTTACAGGTAAAACCAACTATCTTTGGTTCAAAATCCTTCGTTTCTACCGACACAGGGCATCCACCTCCGCAAGCAATTGATCATTTGTGAATCCCTTCAGGTTTGCCGCGCCAGACCGGCATGCCACCGTGCAGTTGCCGCAACCCTGGCATAATCCGGTATTGACACTTGCAACCACCCTCTCCACGGGCTTACCGTGGACACGCTCGGTGATGGTCTTTTCTTCAATAGCTTTATAGGGGCAGACACCTTTGCAAACCAGGCAACCTGAACACAGGGCTTCATTAATCTGACTGATCATCGGATCAGTAGCAAGTTCATCGTGGGATAAGAGCGCGACTACCTTGGCGGCTGCGCCGCTAGCCTGGGACACCGTATCGGGGATATCCTTGGGTCCCTGACAGGCCCCGGCAAGGAATAAGCCGGCAGTCATGGTTTCCACTGGCCTAAGCTTGGGGTGCGCCTCCTGGAAAAACCCGTCCTTATCGGTGGGACAACCAACCAACTGAGCAATCTTATCAGAATCTTTGCTGGGAACCATGGCCGTGGCAAGAACCACCAGATCGGCTTCCACCTCTACGGGCCTGCCCAGCAGGGTGTCTGTGCCCATTACAATCAGTTTGTCACCTGACGGATAGATTTTAGATACGCGGCCCCGGATATACTGGACGCCTTCCTCGACCGTGCGCCGGTAAAACTCATCGTAAGCCTTGCCCGGTGTCCGGACGTCCATATAGAAAACATAGGCGCTGGATCCGGGGATCTTGTCCAGAACCTGGTGCGCGTGTTTGGCAGTATACATGCAGCAGGCCCGGGAACAGTACTCCTTACCTTTGGCCTCGTCCCTGGAACCGACGCATTTGATGAAAACAACCGACTTGGGTTCTTTTCCGTCAGAGGGACGGATGATTTTTCCTCCCGTAAGGCCGGAAGCGTTGGACATGCGTTCAAAGTGAAGGCCGGAAATGACATCCTTATAACGGCCGTATCCATACTCCCCGTAAGCCTTTTCCCATTCAAAGAGGTCAAAACCTGTAGCCAGGACAATGGCGCCCACTTTTTCCTGAATCAATTCTTCCTTCTGCTCGTAATCAACAGCTCCGGTGGGGCAGATCTTTTTGCAGATTCCACACTTACCTGTTTTAAAGTAACGGCAATTCTCTGCATCAATCACCGGCTTATTGGGCACTGCTGTGGGGAAGTCGATGTAAATAGCCTTTCTGGTACCCAAGCCGAAGTCATATGAACTGGGCACCTTGGAGGGGCACTTTTCAAAACAAGTGCCGCAGCCTGTGCACTTACTATGGTCAACATAACGGGCCTTCTGCTTGATGGTTACTTCAAAGTTCCCGATATAACCACTGACATCAACTATTTCACAGTAAGTCATCAGTTTAATTTTGGGATGCTGCGCCGCAGCAACCATTTTAGGCGTGCTAATTCAGGCGGAGCAGTCAAGGGTGGGGAAAGTCTTGTCCAGCATGGCCATCTTCCCACCGATGGTTGGTTCCCGCTCAACCAGGATGACTTCGTGGCCGCTGTCCGCAATGTCAAGGGCAACCTGCATCCCGGCAATCCCGCCACCTATAACAAGCGCCTTTTTAGTTACAGGAATGTGTGACTCATACAGGGGCTCCACTTTGGAAACCTTGGCCAGAGCCCGCTTAACCAGGGCAATTGCTTTCTCAGTTGCCTTTTCCTTTTCATCCGAGTGAACCCAGCTACACTGCTCGCGGATGTTGGCCATTTCAAACATGTACGGGTTCAGACCGGCCTTGGCTAGTGTTTTACGGAAGGTCGGCTCGTGAAGCCTGGGTGTACAGGACGCCACTACAACCCTGTCCAGATTGTGTTCCTTGATGGCCTTAATAATCATATCCTGGCCCGGTTCGGAACACATATACTTGTAATCCGTGGCATAAACGACTCCTGGGAATTTGCTCGCTTCCTGAGCGACTCTGGGAACATCTATAACACCACCGATGTTAGAGCCGCACCAGCAAACGAAGAGACCAATCCTCTTTGCCATATTACATCGCTCCTATAAGGAATTAATTAACCAACTTTGCTCAGTACTTTCTGGGTGTCTGTAAAGTGCGTTTTAAGCCCAAGTTCGTCTTGATTTATCCCCATTGCCAAACCCAAGAGTTCGGTAAAATAAAACACTGGCATTTCATAATTGGTGCCAAGCTGTTTATTCACACTCTTCTGGTGCCAGTCAAGGTTGAGGTGGCAGAACGGACAGGCTACAACAACACAATCGGCACCACTATCTATGACACCTCTGAGGATCTTATCAATCAACCTAACGGCAATCCCCAAATTGGAAACACCCAGAGAGGCCCCGCAGCATTCGGTCTTATGGGCCCAGTCCAGCGCTTCCGCTCCGGCCAGTTTCATCAAATTATCCATAAACATGGGGTTTTCCGGATCATCAAAGCCGGTTATTTTGGGGGGCCTGACCAGCAAACAGCCGTAATAAGCGGCAACTTTCAGCCCGCTCAGCGGCTTGACTATATGGGACTTAATCAGTTCCGGGTCAACAGTTCCGATAGCCTCCACCAGGGATTTAACCTTAAGGTTTCCTTTGTATTCCCTACCAATTATCCTGTTGACCTTATCCCTGATCTCTTTATTTTCAGTCATTTCTTTGTAGGCGTTGGCAAACTGCTGGTAACAGGCCGCGCACCCTGTGGTTAAATTATCCAGGCCCATGCCTTCCGCTATGGCCAGGTTACGTGCCGGTAAAGCGACATTTAACAAATGGCTTTTACCATGTGCCGCAGTTGCACCGCAACAATTCCAGTCGGGTATTTCAACCAGTTCCATACCCAGTTTTTTGGCAACTGCTTGGGTTGAAGACTCGTACTCCTTGCCAGTACCGTGGGCACTGCATCCTGGAAAGTAAGCGTATCTCATTTCACACCACCTTCCATTTTACGTGCTTCAGAAAAGATACGGGCAATTTCAGCCATGCCCTTTACCTTGGACGGCGTCAGCTTGAGTTTACCTCTCTGCAGCATGGGCATGCCCATATCCGCACCATTGAACAGTCTCCCGCTTTTTAAATTGTTTTGCATAACCAGGCCGACTTCATAGGTGCGTCCGTACTTCTCAACAGTGCCCAGCAAAGCGTTGTACATTATTTCTACGTACTTGGCTTTACCAGCAGGTGCCGTACCACTTCTACCCGCCATAATCCTGAGTATTTCCATTACTTTTGCTATTTCGACGTTACAGGGGCAGCGGGTTGAACAGGTGGAACAGGAGGCGCAGATCCAGATGGTGTGGCTCTTGAGCAGTTCATCCTTCATTCCCAGCTGAACCATGCGGATTACCTGGTTTGGAGTGTAATCCATAGCAAATGCCACCGGACAACCGGCAGTACACTTGCCGCACTGGTAACACTTCTGAACAGGCTGTCCACTTTCCTCGCCCACTAGTTGAATAAAGTCGGCGTTCTTGGAAATTGATTGATTAAGATTAATCGACTCCATAGTAGACTCCTCTTTATCAGATTAATTGAACATCTTAAAACAATAACTACACCTTAAACATCATTGCAGTCAAAGCACCCGCCAAAAATGGCGCATGATCTATCACCCCTCTACTTCCGCTTGTCCGTGTCAGGGGCTCAGTAACTCCTTTAGATATCTGAAAATGCCTGAAGCAATGCGCATTTTAGCTTACCATTTTAATATATCACCCGCTATTATAAAAGTAAATGCTTTTCGCGAACAAAAACTCTGCAGTTTTATGGAAGGAGAAGACAGTTTTTTCAGGGCGGAAACAGTTTTTGTAAAATACTGAGTGGTAATTTTAGCTAAGGCGAAGGGCAGACAATAAAGCCTGCCCGAGCTCGTTACTTGATGAATCTCATTAACAGTGTTCTTAAAAAAGATGGCAGTCTGACAAAATATACGCGCAAACTGTTCACATCCCTTCATTAAGTTAGCTGTTAATATAGTATTTCAATACATGTCTGAATGTGCTACTTTTTTTCACTTGACATGCTGCCAGGTATTTACATCTGGAAATATCTCTATCCAATCAGCGATTTTTTTGAGGATTAAATCGATGCCTCCCCTGAAGTGACTTTTAACAGGTAGAGATCTCAAGAAATCGCGTCCATAACTCTTATCCAGGATCCTCGGGTCCAGGACCACCACGCAACCCCGGTCATTGCTGCTGCGAATCAGCCTGCCGAAGCCCTGTTTGAAACGAATGACGGCCTGGGGAACGGTGAGAACCCGGAAACCGTTTCTTTCACGCCTGGCCAGATCCTCAAGGCGCGCCTCGACCACGGGGACCGATGGGGACATAAAAGGCAACTTCACCATTACAACGCAGGATAAGGCTTCTCCAGGCACATCCACGCCTTCCCAAAAACTGGAAGATCCAAACAGAACAGTGCGCTCTGTTGCTTTGAACTCCTCTAAAATTTTCGTCCTGCTGCCATCATAGCCGTGGCCCAGTAATAATATATCTTTCTCCTCCAGCCTTGGTTTCAGGCGCCTGTAGATTTCCCCCAGGACCCGGTGCGAGGTAAAGAGTACAAGTGTCCGGCCGCCGGTAATCTGCAGCAGTTTATAAATAGTATTTTCCAGGTGGTCCAGATATACCTGTTCAATCACCTCTCCCTGGGCGGGAAGATCACGGCTGAGGCAGAGAAGTGCCTGGCGGTCGTATTCAAAGGGAGAATCATAACTGGCCAGAATTATTCTTTCTTCTGCCACATGATTTAGGCCGGTTCGCTCCATAAAGTAATCAAAGGTTCCATTTACCGTCAGGGTGGCTGAGGTCAGCACCACGGTCTTTTTCGTTTTAAAGAACTTTTCGAAAAGCAATGTTCCAACATTTACCGGAGCCGCCATTAAGGATACCTGTCTAAAGGAACCCTGCATAGTCTTTTCAAAATCTGCCCAGTAAGCAAATTCCTGGTCCTTGCTTTCGATTATAAAAAGCAGGTCGTCCGCCAAGTCAGATCCTGATTTAATAATTTGAATGAGATCCCGGGCTGTTCCCGCCCACACCTCTTCAGAAACCGACCAGGTTTCCACGAGCTCGGCGCAGTCCTTGAGCCGTTCCACAAAATCACGGATAAATCCGGCGCTCCTTACGCCGCTGTCCATCAATTCCTGGTAACTATCACTTTTACAGGGCAGCCGGAGGGAGATCCGGGCGTAGGCAGTCTCACCTCCGGAGGAACTCTCTGTTGCCAGTTCCCAGAGCAATTGAAAGAAATGTTTAAGTGCTTCCGAAGTTTCCAGCTTAGCTTTCTGGGTCTCTTTACTTATTATAGACCACCTGGCACCGTCACCGGGAGGAGCATTTTCTGCTACCTTGGCCAGGTATTTACCCGCCAACCCCAGCCAGCGGTAAACCGAACCCTGGGAAAACTGCCTCCCCAGGTGAGCAGTGGCAGCATCCTCAAGGTGGTGCGCCTCATCAATTACCACAGGCCCGAAGGACGGAAGCAGCCGGTTTTCAACCCGGACGTCGGAGAGGAGCAAGGAGTGGTTGGCGATGATCAGGTTGGCCTCCTCTGCCGCCTTTCTGGCTTTATTTACATAGCAGCGACGGCTGTACCGGCAGCGGGAGCCCAGACACCCTTCTGCTTCCCCGCATAGATTATGCCAGTGGTCGGCATCACCAGGGAGCATGTTCAGCTCGTTCCTGTCACCTGTGGCAGTTGTTGTCAACCAGGTTAAAACGCGGGCATAAAAAGCAGCTTCTTCAGGCTGGTGGGTACTGTTTAAAACCGCATCCCACCGGCGCAGGCAGATATAATTCTGGCGCCCTTTAGTCAGGGCAACCCGGAAGGGTTTATTAATCACACCCGCCAGAAGCGGGATATCCTTTGACCACAGTTGCTCCTGAAGGTTTATCGTATGCGTGGCCACCAGGACCCTTTCTTTGTTGGCAAGACTCCATAAAATCAACGGGATCAGGTAAGCCAGGGATTTGCCGACCCCGGTGCCCGCCTCCATCAACAAAATTTTTTCTTCATTAAGTGAGCGGGTGACCTCACGGATCATGGCCTCTTGCTGGGGGCGGTATTCGTAACCCGGCAAGAGGCCGGACAGGGGGCTGTCTTTTCCGACCAGGGAGCATACTTCCGTTTCCTCCAGGATAACCTTCTTTTCCCCGCCGGTCCGGAGCTCCCCAGAGACCTGCGCCCTTTGTCCTTCCTGGCTATCTGCCCCGCTCCAATAAGGTATGGTTGATATTTTTTGAACAGGGAAGGTCTTGATCCGCTCTTTAATTAAACCTGTTATAAAACTATGCCAGCAGGAGCGTGCTTCTTCCAGCAGGATGTTCAACCGTGTAAGAACAGTAAGGTCCATCGTCTTTAGTTTTTCAATCAGGATATTTAAAAGGCTGCCTGTGCATAGCGCATCGTCCAGCGCCCGGTGGGTAGCGGCGGTTTTAATGTACAATAGGCCACAGAGCTTCTCCAGGCGATAGCTGGGTAAACCGGGAATAACAAGGCGGGTCAACTCCAGAGTGTCATAGGACGGGTTAGGTAGAGGATGCCCCCGGGCAGCTCCCAGAAAGCGCAGGTCATACTGGATATTATGCCCTGCCACTGCACAGTCGCCGATAAAATCCAGGGCATCTGGGAGAACCTTATGGATTGGCAAAGCCCGGGCAAGGTCAGCGTCAGCCAGGCCGGTTAACCTTTTAATCCTAATTGAAAGGGGCTGCTCCGGATTGACGAGGGCGTGAAACTGTTGGGTGATTTCGCCTTCTTCCAGCCTGACCAGGCCAATTTCAATGATTTTGTCCGATAATGGGTCCAGGCCTGTGGTTTCAAGGTCACAGACCACGAAGGTTCTTTCCATTTTCATCCTCAAGTTCTGCCGAATACTGATTCACTATCCGGATTTGTTTAAGTTATCTCTGGTTTCACCTTTAAGACGTTCTATTTCTGCTTTAAGTTGCCGGTTGAGCCCGCTCAGTTCCCGGATTTGGATAGTGGCGCGAATCTGCTTGACTAGAGTAAGCAAAAAAGCTGCCAGTGCTCCCCCTGCGAAGGAAGAGAGCATGATCATCACCAGGGATACCCGGGGAACCTCCCACCATAAAAACTTGATGTCCACCTGTACAGCGTTTTGAACTGCAAACAAGGCCACCAGCAAGGCAATTACCAGAACTATTAAGATATACTTCAACATTTATATCACCCTGGCTTTATATTAGATTTTACCTATTCCAAGTGCTATTCTATATTTTCGCGCCAAAGAGATTAGATCCTCTATAGAGCCATAGAAATCATGCCATTAAAACTTTTAAAAGCATAAAACCACAGCAGCTTACTGGCTACCTTAAAACACCGCTCCAAATAAAACTATTACCTGGTAAAAGACAGGTATGGGCATTACAGGAGCGCCTAAAAAAAACCCGGTACAAAGATGTACCGGCCAGCGCTCTGGGTTAGAACTCAAACTGGGCATTATAGAATTTTTATAACTCCAGGCTTTCTCCGGGAGCCAGAACTGTAACTTTACTTTCCGTTGCTGCTTCAACATCTTTCTTAAATTGCTCCGGATCCTGTTCAATCAACGGCCAGGTATTGTAATGCATAGGAACAACAAGCTTTGGCTTCAGCATTTGCACTGCCTTGAGGGCATCTTCCGGACCCATGGTAAAATTATCGCCAATGGGCAGCAAGGCCAGGTCGATTGGATAAGCATTACCAATCAACTCCATGTCTCCGAAAAGACCTGTATCACCGGCATGGTAGATTATTTTACCGTCCAGCCAGATTAAAAAACCACAGGGTGTTCCCAGGTATTCCATAGGCCCGTCCCCAAAGCCTGACCCGTGCCAGGCTGGTGTGAGCTTAATCTTGACCCCTTCTATGGTATTGCTTCCGCCGATATGCAAGGAGTGCGATTTAGCGCCCTGACGGCTAGCGAATGTGGCCAGTTCATGAACCGACACCACAGTGCCGCCGGATTGCTTGGCAATCGCAATAGAATCACCCAGGTGATCGCCATGTCCGTGGCTGACCAGAACTAAATCTGCTTTAATATCCTCCACCTTCGTTTTTGCTACGGGGTTCCCCGTTAGAAAGGGATCAATAACGATACTTTTACTTCCTTCCAAAAGGAAACCCGCATGCCCCAAGAATGTTAATTTCATGCCTACATCTCCTTTCCAGTTATTCTCTCTGTCTGATTATATCAATTCTCTGATTTATATCAATATGATAGCACATTTCACTTCTTTTTCCAAAAATGCGTTATTTATGTCGCACAATTATCACGCTTAGTTCTTTTGAAAACCAGCATTCTCAATTATTTGTTTGATAATCATGCTTGATGCCGTGTAAGGATCGATTTCCCTGGCAGAAACCTTATCAAGCATTTCACTAACCGGCCCCGGCTTGCCAAGATACTGTCTTACCATTTGTTCCCAGTAGTAGTTGACAATATCCAAAACTTCGTTACTGGCCCTTTCCTGGCGTTTCTTTAAGAAAATGCCTTTTTCAGACAGGTAGGAACGGTGTTTCTTCACCGCATCAAGTAGTTCAACAATCCCATGGCCGGAGTTATAGGTGGAAGTTTTAATAACGGGAGGACGCCACTTGACATGATCATCCCGGAAGTTCAGCATTAAATTAACTTCCATTTCAATACTGTCAGCGCCGGGGAGGTCGCACTTATTAATGGCAAAAATATCTGCAATCTCCATAATTCCGGCCTTCATCGTCTGAATGCTGTCCCCTGCACCCGGAGTCAGCACTACTATAGTGGAATCGGCGATATACATGATATCGAGCTCTGCCTGCCCCACGCCCACTGTCTCAATAATAATCCAGTCCATCCCAAAGGCGTCCATCACTTTGACAACTTCCTTTGTGGTTTTAGCCAGACCGCCCAGACTGCCCCTGGTACCCATACTCCGGATAAAAACTCCTTCGTCCAAAGCATGGGCATTCATCCGGATCCGGTCTCCCAGAATCGCCCCCCCTGAGAAAGGACTAGTGGGATCCACAGCAACAATTCCAACAAGTTCTTCACTTTTTCTAATTTCCTTGACCAGACAATCAACCAGCGAGCTTTTTCCCGCACCGGGCGATCCGGTTACACCCACAATGTAGGCCCCGCCGGTTTTCTTATATATCTCTTTTAAAATTTCGTCTTTTTCCGGCAATTCATTTTCTACTGTGGATATAACCCTGGCCAGCGCCCGGTGATCACCGGACCAAAACCTGCTCATGAGTTCTTTCAAGAATACACCCCCAGTTTGATAAAAAGGTCAGAAAAATATGAATCTTTATTTCAGAGATTCTTCATCCATTATAAATTCCCTTTAAAAAAACGCATTTATTTAAAAAAGATTCTCCGTGCCGCAGCGGAGCCTGTAAACCATAATAAATGAACCACTGGAAATGTCCTTGCCTTGTTTATGATAATTTCATTTCTTCCAGGTATTTTTCCGCAGCAACCGCTGCAATTGCCCCGTCTGCTACCGCCGTAACAACCTGCCGAAGGAGTTTTTGCCGGATATCTCCCGCTGCAAAAACGCCGGGCCTGCTGGTGTGCATATTTTCGTCCGTTATGATGTAACCTTTTTCGTCAAGCTCAACCAGGTCTTTAACCAGGTTTGAATTGGGCCGGTAGCCTATGTAGATAAAAACGCCGTCCACAGCGAGGCTTGTTGTTTTATGATCACGAACGTCTCTTAAGACCAAAGACTCTACCAGATCGCCGCCCTGGATTTCATCAACCACACTGTGCCAGATAAACTCAATTTGAGGATTAACAAAGGCTCTCTGTTGAATAATCTTTGTTGCCCTTAACTCTCCGCGTCGGTGAATGACAAACACTCTTTCTGCAAATTTCGTCAAAAATATAGCTTCCTCTATAGCTGCGTCCCCTCCACCCACAACTGCAACGCGCTTTCCCCGGAAGAAGGCGCCGTCACAGGTTGCACAATAGGACACTCCACGGCCGGTAAACTCTGATTCACCCTTTACTCCCAGTAGATTCGGCTCCACTCCAGTGGCTACAATTATAGCCCTGGTCGAGATCCGCCCGTGATCTGTCTCCAGGATGATTTCATCTCCGGCGGGCTGGATTTCTTTGACACCGGCAAACCTTATTTCCAGACCAAAACGGCGTGCCTGCTTTTCCATCTGGGCCATCAACTCAGATCCACTGATACCGTTCTCAAAACCAGGGTAATTTTCAATATGCTGTGCTCTGATCACCAGGCCGCCCGGGATCCCCCGTTCCAGTAGAACAGTTTTTATAGCTGCCCGGGCTGCATAAATCCCGGCTGAGAGGCCGGCAGGACCGCCGCCGATGATAACAAGTTCGCATTTATCCATGGATATACCTCCCCAGTATTTTTGTAGCTATTCCAAATATGATATCTTAAAAAAATGATTTGCGTCAATAAAAACACTGGTTTAGTTTGTGTCAAGTCAATGTGGGCCTTTCCCACTTTATGGAACTCTCTCCAATAGTTTGGTTTCTTTTTTTGTTAGCTCAGTTGAATCCCGGGCCGACTCAGTTGCGCAAAGAATCGATTTAA
>Ga0116179_1000606_pt1 | contig 27750 bp, 22 predicted proteins | sample AD_UKC071_MetaG_FD_89751 | JGI IMG/M metagenome (GOLD analysis project Ga0116179, IMG submission 89751) | Active sludge microbial communities of municipal wastewater-treating anaerobic digesters from USA - AD_UKC071_MetaG | ecosystem: Engineered > Bioreactor > Anaerobic > Digestate | place: USA...
AAGAGAAAGACGAGTATGAGAATGCCGGAATCAATGAACCTCATCACAGTATTCAGTCCTGCCACCAGTATCATAAACCACAGCCCGCAGAGGATTTTTTTAATTACATCGGCCCGCAAATTAAATCACTTCCTTTGCCCTAGCCTGAATTAAATCTTCCGGCGTGTCGATAAAGATTTCAGTATAGTACCCGTCTCTCCTGGTGGAGACGGTTGCCTGAAGCTCAGTCTTGCCGTTGACCATAATTAAAGTAACGGCATTTCCCCGCACCGATATGTGGCGCAGCACCTGGCGCAGCTTTATTCCCCGGTGGGAAGATACAACCACTACATTATTATCCCGGAGGAACAATTCCTGGTACAGCATTTGGGTCATAATATCCCTGCCGTCAGAGTCAATAGCAGCCAGATGCCCCAGAAGAGTATAGTAATCTGCCTTGGAAGTGATCGACATCTGTCCCCGCTGCCGGGTGTAATTGCTGTGAAACCGGGTGGGAATATGGGCTGCCACCGCCCCTTTGACCAACGAGGCAGCTACAACCACTGCGTCTTCAAAAGCCGGGTCATAATCCCGCTTCCAGGAATCTATGGTGCAATCCAGGACTACCAGAGAAAAACTCATCAGCAAGGGCTCGAATTCCTTGGAAAGCAAATTTCCGGTTTTGGCTGTCGACTTCCAGTCGATAAGGCCAAACCTGTCTCCCGGCTGATAATCCCGGATTCCGGCTAATTGCACCTGGCTTTGGTTAAAAGTCCTCTTGGGCATGACAGCTCCCTCCACCCGGCGGGGAAAGAAACTCCAGGCAGGCAATTCAATTGTCCGCGGGTAAACCAAGAGTTCGGCTGGCTGTCTTATCCGTCCCCTGTAAGTGACAAACCCCAGGGGGTCTCCTGATTGATACAGAAAAGTATCCCACTGGTGTATGCCGCGAGGAAGATTGGGGACGCGGAAAGAAGCATATTGCACTGTGCCTTTGCGAGCCCAGACTAAATGCTCCTTTGGCTCCCTGGCCATGTGCCTGGCCAGGGCCGGGGGCAAAACATCCTCAATTTCTATCCAGGGCCAGGGCAATAATCTCATGACCCTGGCATGCAGCAATATCTGCAGGGTTGAACCTGCCTCCATTATAATCTTGTCGGTGTTAAAGCTCCTGGTAATTTCAAGGGCTGACCAGTTCCTCCAGCGGTAGAGCACAGCCAGCAGGATGCAGCCCAGGCCCAGGTAAAAGAGAAACCACAACAGGGGCTTATGAATCCAGGCGGCACTCATAAGGGCGATACATGTAAAGAGGGACATTACCCAAAAACCTCCCCTGAACTTAGGCAAAATAAGACCCCCTTTAAAAAAAATGTCTCATATTACTTCGCCATAATTTGAAAAAATGCCTTCCTGTTTTTTGTTTTTTCGTAACAAAACACATAAAAAAAGGACCGCTTAACGGTCCTTTTGATTATTTTACATCATGCCCATGCCGCCGCCCATTCCACCCATGCCGGGGTTGGCAGCTTCCTTTTCAGGAATGTCGCAGACTACGGCTTCGGTGGTCAGGAACATTGCGGAAATGCTAGCGGCATTCTGCAGGGCAGAACGGGTGACCTTTGCCGGGTCGACAATGCCGGCCTTGACCATATCTTCGTATACTTCGGTGAGGGCGTTGAAGCCAATGCCGGCAGGCTCATTCTTCAGGCGTTCTACAACTACAGAACCTTCGAGGCCTGCGTTTTCAGCGATCATGCGCACAGGCTCTTCCAGTGCCCGGCGGATGATGTTGATACCGGTTAATTCATCGCCTTCAGCAGGGATTTTGTCGAGGGCGGGAATGGCGTTGATAAAGGCCGTGCCGCCGCCGGCAACGATTCCTTCTTCCACTGCAGCCTTGGTGGCAGACAGAGCGTCTTCAATGCGCAGCTTAATTTCCTTGAGTTCAGTTTCAGTAGCAGCGCCAACTTCGATAACAGCTACGCCACCGGCCAGTTTAGCCAAGCGCTCCTGCAATTTTTCCCGATCAAAGTCTGAATCGGTATCTTCAATCTGCACCCGCAGCTGGTCGATGCGCTTCTTGATTTCTGCGGTATCGCCATAGCCATCGACGATGATGGTATCGTCCTTGGTAATCTTGACCTGGCGGGCACGGCCCAACATGCTGATCTCGGTATTCTTGAGGTCGAGGCCAAGTTCTTCAGAAATTACACGGCCGCCAGTCAGGGTAGCGATATCTTCTAACATGGCCTTGCGGCGATCGCCAAAGCCAGGGGCCTTGACTGCCACACAGGTAAATGTCCCCCGCAGTTTGTTGACAACCAAAGTTGCCAGAGCTTCTCCTTCGACATCCTCAGCGATGAGAAGCAAGGGCTTGCCCTGCTGGAGGATTTTCTCTAAAACAGGAAGGATATCCTGGACATTGCTGATTTTGCGGTCGGTAATGAGAATAAAGGGTTCTTCCAGCACCGCTTCCATCTTTTCGGTGTCAGTGACCATGTAGTGGGAGAGGTAACCCCGGTCAAACTGCATACCTTCGACAATCTTCAGGCTGGTGCCAAATCCCTTGGATTCTTCTACCGTGATGACGCCGTCCTTGCCGACCTTTTCCATGGCTTCGGCAATGAGTTGGCCAATTTCATCGTCATCTGCAGAAATGGCTGCAACTCTGGCGATGTCATCCTTACCCTTAATGGGCTTGCTGATCTTCTTGATTTCTTCCACAACAGCCTTGACAGCCTTTTCAATTCCCTTGCGCAGGATCATGGGATTTGCGCCGGCAGTGACATTCTTGATGCCTTCGCGGATGATGGCCTGGGCCAACAGGGTAGCAGTAGTGGTGCCGTCCCCGGCTACATCCTGAGTCTTGGTGGCAACTTCTTTTACCAGCTGTGCCCCCATGTTTTCAAAGCCGTCTTCCAGCTCTATTTCCCGAGCAATAGTAACCCCGTCATTGGTGATGAGGGGAGAACCAAACTTCTTATCTAAAACCACGTTGCGGCCCTTGGGGCCGAGGGTAACTTTTACTGTATCAGCCAGGGTATTGACTCCCCGCTCCAGAGCCTTGCGGGCATCTTCCCTGAACAGTATTTGTTTTGCCATCCGTATTCCTCCTTTTCTCCTATGTTATTAGCCCACTATTGCCAGGATATCTCGTTCGCTGAGAATCAGGTATTCCTGGCCATCTTTCTTAATTTCGGTACCGGCATACTTGGAATAGATTACCCTGTCCCCGACCTTGACTTCCATTTCCTGGCGGGTCCCGTTTTCCAGGACTTTGCCGGGGCCAACAGCGATAACTTCACCTTCCTGGGGCTTTTCCTTGGCCTTGTCCGGCAAGACAATGCCGCTGGGGGTAACTTCATCCTGTTCCAATGCCTTAATTACCACGCGATCGCCAAGAGGCTTGATGTTCATCAAATTGACCTCCTTCTTTATTGTTTTTGTTAGCACTCGCCCTTGCTGAGTGCTAACACCAAGTATTATTTTAAGGTCTAGGGCCATTAAGGGCAACAATGATATTTTGCGATTTTCAGCGATTATGGGCAATTAGCTTGCCAAAGCTTGCTGAAGCTCCTGATTATGGCGCCTGCCTTCCTGAGTCCACCATATCATTATTTCCCCAAAAGAATCAAATATACAAAACCCCAGCCCCTGTGGGCTGAGGTCAAGGTTTATTGAGAATCCTGAGCATGGCGCCCGACGCATCCCCATACAGCAATGACAGCGATGGCAGCTATAGTGCCCCCCTTGCCGCCAATGCCTGTAAAGGTTGCAGCGGAGGCAACATAGAGAACTGCGCTGAGGCTCAAGGCAACTGCCAGCTGCCAGGGCCTGTCCAAGCGATTGTCGGCCGTCATCCCAACATAGGAAGCACAGGCTGCCACCGGCACCAGGGCTCCTCCCTGGGAGAGAAGTACAGGCAACGCTAAGCCGGCCGCCACTGTAACAAGAGCTGAGGAAAGCACCGGCCCCCGCTGCAGGCGGGAGGTGAGAAACCGGGTCAGCAGACCTGCCGCCAGGGAAGTAATGAGGACCTGGAGGAAGGACATGCTACATCCCCCCTAAAGCCCTGAAGATCAGCATGGTAGCCAACACTGCCCCGGCAGCGATCGTGCCCAGTTTGCCGCCGACGCCTGCATAGGCGGAGGAGGTGAGGCAGCAAATGCCGCCTGTTAAAGCCCCTGCCCACAGCACCAAGGGCAGGCCTGGCAACACCGTCAGCGAGGAAGTAGCGACAAAGGACGCTGCGTAAACCGCCGCCGCCACATTCTCCGACAGGGCCAGAGCAGCAACAATGCCCACTAACCCCGAAGCGACGCAAGGGTTGATTCCCAGGCCCGCCCTCAACCCCCAGGTTGCCGCGGCGCCAACAATTGCAGCAGTAACAATGGGCAGTAATCCCGCCCTTTCCCCGCTAGCGGCGCTTCCCTTCAGGGAGAAAAAGAGCCTGGCCACCCCCAGGTAAAATAACAGGCCTATGGTTATCAGGGCAAGCAGCTCCCAGCCATGGGCTCCGGCAATGCCGCCTGCCAGCAAAGCTATGCCCACTCCCGCCAGGAGCAACAAGCCCAAGATCTGTCTCAACACTTATATCTCCACCCTCCACCGATTGCAGTATATATTAAAGCGCTGTTCCCGGGCAAAACCAATTACAGTAATGCCCGCTTCTGCAGCCAGCTCCACTGCCAGGGCAGTGGGAGCGGAGCGGGATATGAGAAGGCCTATTCCCATGCGATGGCATTTGCTGACGACCTCGGAAGAAATCCGGCCGCTGGTAAGCAGGCACAAGGACTCAGGATTCAGTCCCTGCAGAATTATGGTACCGGCCAACATGTCAATGGTGTTGTGCCTGGAGATATCCTCCCGAAAGACAAGGATTGTCTCCCCCGCCAGGGCCGCCGAGTGCACCGCCCCGGTCTCCTGAAACAGTACAGAAGCTGAAGAAAACTCTGTCATAAGTCTGGTTATCTGGGCTGGCGGCAGCTTAATCCCCGCCGTGATCCTGGGAAGGGTTCCCGATCCCGGCTTGGCGGCAAGGTCCAGTACCGCCCTGTCGCCGCAGACAGACAGAGAGCGTATGTCTTCCCTGGAAGCCAGCAGTCCCTGATTGAAGGCATAGCCCACAGCCAGTTCTTCCACGTACCCGCCGCTGGAAAACAGGCTAATATATTGACGGCCGTTGACAATTATAGTCAGCGGCCTTTCAGTTGCCAGCAAGTCAGTCCTTTCCCCAGCTTGTCCGCTGGTAACAGTAACTACCTGGCGCTTTGTCTTAAGGTTCAAGGCGGAACACCTCCTTAAACCAAGAATATAAAAAAATGGCGGGAATGCATGGGAATCGAACCCACCACGGACATACCCTGCCCGTTACTGGATTTGAAGTCCAGAGAGTCCACCAGGACTCCTCCATTCCCGGTAATATTATAGCTTTATCCCCAAAGGGATGCAAGAGCTAGACAATGTGCAGCAATTTGCCATCTTCACCCGGAGGCAGAACCCGCCCTATGCGCCAGCCGACATTCTGCCGGGTCAACACCCTGGCATCCTCCTCGGGCAGGCTGAAGAGCAGGCCCCCGGAAGTCTGGGGATCAAAGAGGACATCGGCCTCAGCATCGCTTACAGGCTTGGCGAAATGCACCATGCAGCTTTGGTGCTTTTTGTTGCGGTAGGCTCCTCCCGGGACCATGCCCATACTTGCCTTTTCCACCACACCGGTAATCAAGGGGATGCTGGCATATTCCAGTTCTGCCCGCACATTGCTGGCCAGCATCATTTCCGATAAATGGCCCAGCAGGCCGAAGCCGGTGATGTCAGTGCAGGAATGAACCTCTAAATCCGCAGCGGCTTTCGCGGCAGCGGCATTGAGAGTGGTCATTGCTTCGGTAACGGCGGAGATTTCTTCCTCAGTGGCAATGCCGCCCTTGATGGCTGTGCAGAGGATGCCGCTGCCAAGGGGCTTGGTCAACACCAAAGCGTCCCCGGGTTTTGCGCCGGCATTGGTCCAGATTTTATCGGGGTGGACCAGGCCGTTGACAGCAAGGCCATACATGGGGCTGTCTTCAGCAATGGAATGCCCCCCCGCCAGCCTGGCACCGGCTTCCATCACTTTGTCGGCGCCTCCCCGCAGAATCGATTCCAACACTTCCAGGGGAAGCTTGCGGGGATAGACGACGATGTTGAGGGCGAGAAAGGGAACCCCTCCCATGGCATAGATGTCGCTGAGGGCGTTGGCGGCAGCCACCTGACCGAAGGAGTATGGGTCATCCAGCATCGGGGTAAAAAAGTCCAGAGTGCTGATAACAGCCAGCTCGGCATTGAGTTTGTATACAGCGGCGTCATCTGCAGTGTTTGCCCCCACCAGCAGGTTGGCATCGGGCTTAAGATCCAGCTTCGCCAGTACTTGCGCCAGGTCTCCCGGACCCAGTTTAGCACCTCAGCCTGCTGCCTCTGTCATTTGGGTAAGGCGAATATCTTCAGGCAAGATTTTCACTCCTTCGCAAAAAATTAATGAAAGCGGTCACAACTGCAGACAGGGAAACCTTGGGCTGCACCAGCCAAAAGCTCCGCTTGAGCTCCAGGCCCGAGACGGGCTTGCCCACCAGTTGCCCCTGTTGGAAATAGTCGGCGGCCGCAAGGCTTGACACCACTGCCACCCCTAAGCCCTGGGCGGCAGCTTCCAGCAGCGCCCGGCTGCTGCCAAGCTCCATCACCACCGGCAACCGCCTGGGGTTCACTCCCTTTGCCTTGAGGGCATCATCCAAAACCTGTCTTGTTGCCGAGCCCTCCCCTCGCTGCAAAAAGGGATGGGCCAGCAAATCGTCAACAGTAATATGTCTGCCCTGAGCCAGCTGGTGGTCAGGGCTGACTACTGCCACCAACTGATCCCGCAGCAGCACTTCCCTGGCCAAATCAGGCTCCTCAGGCTCAAGGCCCACTACTGCCAGGTCCAGGTGCCCCGCTTTCAGCTCCCTGATAATCTCCCGGCTGGGGGCAACTTGCATGCGCACTTCTATATCGGGATGGAGGCGAAAAAATTCACATAGTCGCGGAGGAAGAATGTAGTCTCCCGGGACAGTACTGGCCCCCAACTGCAGCCTGCCCTGCAGCTGCTGCTGCAGCCCCTCCAGCTGGTGCACCGTCTTCTGCCAGAGTCCCAGGATATCCCGGGCCTTGTCATACAGGAGGCGCCCGCCTTCAGTCAGTTCCACCCGATGGCCCCGGCGCCGAAACAATTCTACACCCAGGTCATCTGCCAAAGTCTGCATCTGCATGCTCACTGCAGGCTGGGACAGATGCAGGCGGGCAGCCGCCCGGGAGAAGTTGCCTTCTTCGACAACACTGACAAAGGTGCGCAAGAAGTTGAGGTTCATAGCTCCACACCCCTTAAATTCGGGCCGGCGATGCGCACATCTCCCCGCCGCCGTGTAAAGCCGGCACCGTCGAAGTATTCCAGCAAGGGCAAGGCGTATTTGCGGCTGCTGCCGATGAAGTCCCGAAATTGCGCTAAGGTCAGCTGGGGTTCCTGCTCAAAATGCTTGCGCAGGAAGGCTCCCCCGGCCTCGATGGCTTCCCGGGCAAAGACCATCCCTCCCGCAATGACAATGCTGCCCTGCTGGGCCAGGAGTTTGAGCAAGGGCGCCACGGGACCCAAGGCCTCCAACTCCTCCCCCTGAGGCGGAGAAAAGAGATTTTCCCGCAGAACCTGGAGCAGCTTTTCCTGGAGGGCAAGCTGTTCCGGCGACAAAGATACTTCATGGGTTTCCAGGGCCAGCTCCCTGTCCTGCTCCTTAATCCCCGACCCCGGCAACAGCTTTTCCAGCAAAGAGGCAAAACCGCGGCTGCCGACATTGGGCAACAACCGGGTCCGCACCTCCTCCCGGGGCATCCCCTGGCGCAGGGGGTTATCCTGATGCCACTTGGCCAACAAATCCCTCAGTTGAGCCAGCAGCTGTTCCCCTTTGCTGAAAAGCCATTCTTCACCATCGGCCTGAAAAGTAATGACGGCGCCCCCCAGCTCCTTTAAAGCCTGTTCAAGTTCCTCAGGAGCCAATTGGGCCTTGAGGAGCAGTTGCCGCCGGGATAAGGGCCGGACGGCCTCATCCAGGTAAGATAACACCAGGGCAGGGGGATCCCCCTCTTCCCGCAGCAGTAAATTATCCACCACTTCGCGCTTGTGGCGGCTGAGCCGCTGACGGCCGGTCTCAATAATTTCGCCGCCGCCGATGGTAGTGACCGGTGACCAGGAGCGAATGACATAGCGATCCCCCCGCACCGCCACCACTGGTTCTTCCAGGCGAAACTGCACCAGGGCGTCTTTGCCCGGCTCCACCTGGTCGGCACCCAGGATTACAGCGCGGCCTATGGTCTCGCTGGAACCGCAGTGAAAGCGAATGCGAGTATTGCTTGTGAGAACAGGGGCCGAGGGCAGGAGATAGAAGCGGCCGGCGACTTTGTCCACCGGCTCAAGGCCTTCCCCCTTAAAGAGAACTTGTCCCCGGTGAATTCCCTGGCGCTCAACTCCCGCCAGATTTACCGCCACCCTCTGGCCGGGATGGGCTTCAGGGACGTGGTTGCCATGAATCTGCAACTGCCTGACCCGGGCGCTGATTTCCCCAGGCATCAGCAGCACCTGGTCCCCTTCCTTAATGCTGCCGTCCAGCAATGTGCCGGTAATTACTGTGCCAAAACCCTTGAGGACAAAGACCCTGTCTACAGGCAGGCGGGAAAAGCTCCGCCGCGGCCGGGAAGGTGCGGCGGTGACGATGTCGGCCAGCACCTGCCGCAACTCTTCCAAACCTTCGCCGCTGACTGCCGAAACCCGCACCCGGGGAGCATCCTGGAGAAAGGTCCCCTCAAGGGCCTCATCAATGGTCATCTCTGCCAACTCCAGCATCTCGTCATCCACCAGGTCGATTTTAGTGATGACGACAATGCCCCTTTGCACCCCCAGCAATTGCAGTATCGCCAGGTGTTCCATGGTCTGGGGCATGACTCCCTCATCGGCAGCCACCACCAGTAAAACCACATCAATGCCGGCGGCCCCCGCCAGCATATTCTTCACAAAGCGCTCGTGGCCGGGTACATCGATAATCCCTGCCCGCCTCCCGTCGGGAAGGTCAAACCAGGCGAACCCCAGCTCTATTGTAATCCCCCGCTGCTTTTCCTGCTGCAGGCGGTCAGTCTCAATGCCCGTCAGCGCCCGGATGAGGGCAGACTTGCCATGGTCTACATGGCCGGCAGTGCCTATAATTAAGTTATTGTCCATTTGCTTCACCGCCAAGAACCTGGGCAAGGGCCTTGGCTGCCAAGGCAATTTCCTCGCCCCGCAAAGTGCGCACATCTATGAGGAGAGCATCCTCATGGATCCGGACAACCAAGGGAGGGCTGCCCAAGCGCAAGGCCCGGGCCGCAGCTTGCGCAGGAAGCCCCTCAGGCTGCACCCGCACCGCCCGGGTCTCCAGCTGGTGCAGGGGCAGGGCGCCGCCGCCCACAGGGCTGGTATCCGCGACAACCTCCGCCTGGGCTGGCAGGCTCCTGATCTGTCCCGCCAGCTGTTGTGCCCTTTCCTCCACTGCTGCCATGTCCTCGGTGAGCATGGCCAGGACGGGAATGTGCCGCCAGCCTTCAGGCTGCATATATAAAGCCAAGGTGGCAGCCAGAGCGGCGAGGGCAATTTTGTCACAGCGCAGGGCCCGGGCCAGGGGATGGGTCTTCAGGCGGGCAAGCCAGTGCTTCTTGCCGCAGATAATGCCGCACTGGGGTCCCCCCAGCATTTTGTCGCCGCTGAAACAGACCAGGTCGGCCCCGGCGGCCACACTTTCCTGGACTGTTGGTTCCTCAATGCCCCAGGGACGGAGATCAACGAGGCTGCCGCTGCCCAGGTCGTCAAGGACGGGCAGGTTGTACTCCCGGCCAAGGGCCACCAGCTCTGCCAGGGTCACCTCCTGCTGAAAGCCAACTACCCGAAAATTTGAAGGGTGAACCCTGAGAATAACGCCGGTATCCGGGCCAATTGCCTGTCTGTAGTCTTCTATGTACGTCTTGTTGGTGGTGCCCACCTCCACCAGGCGGATGCCGCTTTGCGCCATCACTTCCGGCACCCGGAAGGAACCGCCAATTTCCACCAGCTGTCCCCGGGAAATGATGCCCTCCCGGCCCCGGGCGACGCCGCCAAGAGCCAACATGACGGCAGCGGCGTTATTATTCACAACCATGGCAGCTTCTGCGCCGGTGAGGCGACAGAGAAGTTGCTCCACATGGGCATGGCGGGAACCCCGCTCCCCTGAATCCATGTCCATCTCCAGATTGCAATAGCCTGCAGCCTCCGCTGCAGCCGCCGCCGCTTCCCGGGCCAGGGGAGAGCGGCCGAGATTGGTGTGAATTATTACCCCTGTTCCGTTGAGCACCCTCCGGGGACCTGCCTGCAACAGCCGTCCCAGACGGGCCTCCACCCGGAGTAGCAGCTCCTCCCCGCTGGGGGCCTGGCGAACACCGGCCCTGATTGCCTGCCGGGCAATATCCAGTTCCGCTTCCAGGGCGGCCTTGACCTGCTCCCGGCTGCAGCGGGACTGTACACCTTTCCACTCCGGGCTGTCCAACAGTTTTCCCACTTTAGGCAAGCGGCTCAACAGTTCCTTCATGGGCAATCCCCTCCAACAGCAAAATATTAGCTTAAGATAATTATAGCTAATTGTTATATATAAGTCGAGGGGGCGTCCCCGTCAGCGCCGACGGCGTTTAGCCGCCAGCAGGCGTTCCATAGTCTCATCTGCTGGCTCTTCTTTGGGAGGCTTTGGCCTGGGAGCTTCTTTTTTTGCCCTGGGTCCCGGCAAACCTCCCAGCCGGCGCAGAGCAATATCTGCAGGCCAGGCCAGGACGGCAGCCAGCAACAGCCACCAGGTGATATCTGTAAGCCTGCGGCTGGGCGCCTTATTAGCGGCAAAGACCTCTGTCGGGTCCTTCAGCACCCTGCCGCCGGTTTTCGCCGCCAGGGCCGTCAACAGCTCTTGCCCTGAATAATTTTGAATGCTGTATTCGGCGGGATAGGGCACGGCAAAGCCCCCCTGGACATGGCTTACCACCTTGCCCTCATTAAAGCGGGTGACAGCAATGAGGTAGACCCCCTGGGCAATTTGCTCCAGGCTGGCCCCATAGCGCCCCCCTCCGGTGGGCAACAGTTCCAGGGTCTCAGTCTTGCCCTCATTATCCACCAGGGTGGCTGTCAACGTCTCTCCTTCTTCCAGGGGAGCACCGAGGAGGGCAGATATTTCCACCCCTGCCCCTTCCAGCCGCGACTCCAGGGCTATATCCGCCTCTGACCCCGTGGGAACCGTCCAGTTGATGATGTCCAGCCACAGGCTGGCAAAGCCGGGGTGGGAGAGGAATTCTCTGCTCCACATACCAAAGGTGTCACTGGTAAAGGCTGCGGTGCGGCCGAGGCCATACTGCCAGCGGGACAGCAGGGGATGGTCCCTGTGGGTGGACATCAGCACTTCTGCCAAGGGCTTGGCTGTAGAGGCCACATAGCCGTGAAACTGGGGAGTATTGCCCGCCAGGGCCAGGGCATCGGGATGAAGGAGACTGGGAATAAAGTCTTCTTCCACCAGCCAATCCCCGCCGGCCAGGGCCGTCTCCTGCAAAAACACCGCCGGCAGATCCTGGCCGTGCTTTGCATAATAGCTGCGGCCATTGCCCTTAGCCGCCAGGGTTTGCATCAAACCTAAGTCCGCTCCTTCGCCCAAGGCAATGGTAGATATGGAGATTCTCATGTCAGCGGCATTATTGAGCAAAGCCTCGTAGTCCGACATGGCGGAACCGTCCTGGCCGTCGCTGAGGAGGATTATATGCTTGACCTTTTCCCCCTCTTCAAACAGTGACACCGCCTGGGCCAGGCCAGGGTAGATGGAGGTGCCGCCGCCGCTGCCGATGGCGGCAATGATATCAATTATTGCATCTTTGTTTTTCAGGGAAGTAAGCTGCAATTCTGTTCTGGGAGCCATGTCAAAGGTAACCACTCCCAGGCGGTCATCTTCTTTCAACAGCTCCAGGGCTTGAATGGCTGCATTCTTCGCCATGTTGATCTTTTCACCGCCCATGCTGCTGGAGCGGTCTATGACCAGCACCATATCCATACCCGGCAGCTCTTCCTTGTCTTCAACCGTCATCTTTACCGGCAACATGTCTTCCAGCAAAGTGCCTTCATAGAGGCCGGGGCCAAAGGAAGACCTGCCCCCTACTGCCACCAGGCCTCCTCCCAGGACGCGGACAAAGGTTTCCAGAGCGCCTAATCTCGCAGCATCCAGTTTATAGGCGGGAACGTCTACCAGGACGACGCCCCGGTACCCTGCCAAAGCCACCGGAGTCAAATTGGCAGCGGCAAGGCCAGTGACAGCAGTCTCCAGACCTGCCTCCTCAAACACTGCGGCCAGGGACGCTCCCTTCCCTGCCGCCCCTTCGACAATGAGCACCTTCGGGGGAGCCTGGACAAAGGTGAGACCGTCGATGCTGTTATTGCGAACCTCGCCATCCCTTTCCGGGTCGATGGTGGCCCGCACCCGCTGCAAGCCCTGTCCGCCAACAACCAGGGGCACAGAAAATGCCTGCACTCCCGGTGATATTTCCACCTGCTGCTGCCAGGCAATATCACCCTGCATAAACACTGTCAGCCGGGCCTTGGTGGTCACAGTGGACTCCACAGTGACCTCAGCCACCACCTGTTGGCCGGGCCAGGTGTTCTTGGGCAAGAGAATATTGCTTACCGCCACATCTTCCTTGGCATTGGCAGGGATGGCCACCACATCCACCGGGATGCCGGCAGCAGCCAGCATCTCTCCTGCCCTCAAGGCATCGCCGGTATTCTCGAGGCCATCGCTGATGAGCACAAGGCGACCGCCGCTTCCCGGCAGCAGACTGTAAGCCGATTCCAGAGCCTTTGCGATATCGGTGAATTCCTCGTCCACCGCCGAAGCCAGGGCCGGCAGTTGCTCCATGGAAAAGGGCTTAAGCAAGCTGGTATCCCGGCCAAAGCCCATCACTGCCCCCCGATCCCGGGAATCCTTGGCCCTGAGGCTTTCGCCAATCCAACTGCTGTAATCCCCCTCAACGGAGCGGGATTGATCCAGGAGGTAGACTACGGTGCGGCCCTTGACCTTGACCACCAGGTGGGGCTGGGCCAGAGCCAGCACCAGCAGGAGGATAATCAGCCCCCGCAGGGCAAGGATAAGCCAGCGGGAGTGCTGGGGATAGCGCTGTTTGCCTTGCCGCACCAGCAGCAGCAAGGCCCCGGGAATTAATAGCAATAAGAACCAAGGCCGACCAAGGCTAACCCCCATAGTTATCCACCCACCATTCTATTCCCACCAGAAGCAGGGCCGATAAAATCAAGGGCCATAACAGCGGCATGCCCCGTTCCCCCTTCCCCTTGACCTGGCCCCCGGGGGACTCCAGGCTGTCCCGGGTCGCCACGCTGTCAGTAGTGACAGGAGGATTGAGGAGGATGAGTTCTTGAGTTTCACCTGTGACAAGAGTATAGGCCCCTGCCCCCAGCCTGTGCCCCTGGGGCAGGGGGTCGCCGCCAAAGGACAGCACTGCCATTTCCCCTGCCGGCACCAGGTCGCCGTATCTCAGAAGGGTGGAAGGCTGACGACTGCCGGTGAAACTGTCGAGGACATTGCGCAAGAGGATTGGAAATGCAGGGCGCAGGGGCAAATCCCCTGCCTGCAGGGCAAAGCCAAAGACCACCAGAGGCAGGCCCTGCCTCTCCATAGCAGTTGCCAACAAGCCCCCTTCAAATTCCAACAGGCCGCTGCCGCCGACAATTGCCTTGCCAAAACCGATGCTGACATCAGAAAAATCCGCATGGGCGAGAAGGGGATGGGAAAGGGGCCGGTAAGCTTGAATTTTCACAGCCGCCCCCGTGCCAAAGTGGGGATTGGGATGGGGGGGATCGAAAACCAGTGTCGGTGCCGCCGGCAACTCCGAGGGCAAAAAGCCGTCAAAGACAAAGTAGTCATACATCCCGGCCATGGCGGCTTTATAGCTTGCCGGGGCAACCCTGCTGACAGAAATGTCGGGGTATAAAACTAAGGCCCGCTCCAGAAACAAATTTCCTTCGCTGACCAGCAGGAGTTTCCCTGCAGCATCCTGGTCCAGCAGGGAATAGTGGATGTTATCCAGCTCCAGCTGGTCCCCTGCACTGACTACCGCCGCAGAAATCCAGGGGGACTGAGGCAGGTTTCGCCATACCAGCACCTGGCGCTGTTGAGGATCCAGCTTAACTTCCCGCCTTCCCGTCAACTGCCCCTGGGCATCCCGAATTTCAATACTGGCAGCAGCGGCAACAGTGCCGTTATTGAACACAGTTACATATAACCTGTCTCCGTCGGAGACAGCATCTTCGATTAATAGATTCTCAACTTCCCCGCTGCCTAGGGCGATAAAATCGAAACCTCCTTCCGGCAGCCGTGCCAGCGGCCCAAAACAGCCTGCACTGTAAAGGATGATTGTCGCGCCGTCCTCAGCAGCAGCCATGTTGGCCGCCAGGGCCAGAGCAGCGTTGGGATTGGCCCGGGCTGAAGTTATCCCCACCTGGGCCAGGGCAGCTAAAAGGGCAGCGCTGTCGGTGCTGAAGCCGCTGAGGACCACCGCTTCCTCCCCCATGGCAATGAGGGCGACTTTGTCGCCAGGGGCCTTGCCTCGGATTCGCGACCGCACCCGCTCAACGGCCTGTTCCAGACGCGTGTCTCCGTCTTTTACCCCCATGGAGATTGAGGTGTCGATGATGACAATGCTGGTCTCCCCCGAACCGGCAAAGATGTTGAGGACGGGCCGGGCCAGGGCCAGCACCAGCAGCAGGGCCGTCAGCAGCTGCAGAGCCAGAAGCAGGCTGCGTAGCAGCTTCGACAGGCGCAAAGCAGGGCGATTTACCCGTTCCAGGCGCTGCCACAGCATAATGCTGGACACCGTCTGGGGGCGGGTGCGCTTTTTCAGCATATAGAGAATGATGATTGCCGGTATGACCAGGCCTGTCAATAAAGCCAAAGGCGTCAGCAGCTCCATAGATTACCCTCCTAACCCTTTAAGTTGTCCTCAGAATAGCAGGGGCAATTTCCACCAGAAAGTCCACCGGGTCGGTGCCCACATTGTACACAAAGGAACTGATGCCTAGGGAACGGCAATAGTCCCGAATCTCCCGGCGATGTTCTTCCCCCGCTTGCTTGTAAGCCGCCAGGGTAAACTGGTCCAGCTCCACATCCTTCCTGCCCCCTGTTTCCGAATCCACCAGGGTGAGGGGGCCGCGCCACTGGGGCTCAGCCTCGTCGGGGCTGATGACCTGGAAGACCAGCACCTGTTGGCGGGCAGAGACCAAGCTCTCCAAACCCTGGCGCCAGTCGCTGAGGAAATCAGAAATCACGACGGTAAACTGATGGGGGCGCAGCATTTTCTTCAGGGAAAGAAGCAGGGAACTGACATTGCCTGCATGTCCATACTCCTGCCTCTCAAGAAAGCCGGCAATGCGGGGCAGGGCGGCCCTGCCATGGACGGGGGGCAGGAAACTGCCGACATCCTTAGTCCCCATTGCCAAAGCCACCCGGTCATAGGAGCGGATGCTGATATACCCCAGGGCAAAGGCCAGGGCCAGGGAGCGCCTCCCCTTGGACCACTCTCCCCAAGCCATTGAGGCACTGCCGTCGATGACTATGTTGACGGTGGCATCCAGCTCGCTGCGGTTGAGGCGGGTATACAGGCGACGGCTGCGGCCATACAGGGCCCAGTCGATGCGGCGGATGTCATCTCCCGGCAGGTAGGGCCGGTAGTCGGCAAATTCCAGGGAAGTGCCAAATTTATTGGACAGGCGCTTGCCGCTGCTGGTCCCCGTCAACCCGCCTTTATGCCTCAGCATCAGCCGATCCAGCCGGGCAAGGTTGAGATCAAAAGGGGCCATGGGTCTATCCCCTTTCGGTGGCGTCAAGGATTTCAGCAATGATGGCATCGGGGTTGATGCCGCCCCCCAGGGCCTCGAAGTTCAAAAACAGGCGGTGGCGCAAGGCGGGCACACAGACCTTTTCTACGTCGGCAAAGCTGACGTTAAAGCGGCCCTCCAGCAGGGCCGTCACCCGGGCGGCCAGGATGATGCTTTGAATGCCCCTGGGGCTTGCCCCCACCTGGACGTATTCCTTGACCATGGGGGTCGCCGAAGGACTCTCGGGATGGGTGCTCACCAGAATCTTCAGAGCATATTCCAGCACCTTGTCTGCCACTGGCACCTCCCGGGCCAGGCGGTTGACCTCCAGGATCTCAGCACCCGTCATCACCGGCTCCAGTTCTGCCTGCGCTGTGCCGGTGGTAAGATTGACGATTTCCCGCAGCTCCTCAAGGCTGGGATAGGGCACCAGCACTTTAAAGAGGAAGCGGTCCAACTGGGCCTCGGGCAGAGGGTAGGTTCCTTCCATCTCCAGCGGGTTTTGGGTGGCGATGACGAAAAAGGGCCGGGGCAGGTCCCGGGTCTCCCCAAAGACTGTGACCTTGCCCTCCTGCATGCTCTCCAGGAGAGCACTTTGGGTTTTTGGCGTCGCCCGGTTGATCTCGTCCGCCAATACCAGACTGGCAAAAATGGGGCCGGGCCTGAACTGGAAATCATCCCTTCCTGTCAAGATGAGGTTGGTGCCGGTTATATCCGAAGGCATCAGGTCGGGAGTAAACTGAATGCGGTTATAAGATATGTCCAGCACTCTGGCCAGGGTGCGGGCAAGCAGGGTTTTCCCCAGCCCGGGCACCCCTTCCAGGAGCACGTGGCCTCCCGCCAGTAATGCGGTGAGAGTAAGGTCAATGACCTCCTTCTGGCCCACCATGGCCCGTCCGATTTCTTCTTTTACACCACTGAGTTTTTCTATTAGCTCCAGATTCATTTACTTACCCCCTTGGGGCGCAATCGCTTCGAAATAACTGCGCACAAAGTCTGCTAGCGGCCGCGGAATCGGGCTGCGGTTGAGGCGGCTCAAAGCCTGGCGCCGATAGCCGCTGAAAAATTCGGTATAGTCATCTACCAGGCCGGGATTGTTGGGAATCAATTCCCGCAAAGTATATTCCCCCGGTTCCCCTTCCCCGGATAAAATCACTTCCCCCTGGCCGGGTATATATACATAGCTGCTGGGTGAGGGGTCGGCGGTGCCGCTGCCGAAGCCTTCTCCTCCATTGCTGCCGGAGGATCCGCCTTCGCTGTTGCCTCCGCCTTCACCTTCGCCTTCACCCTCACCGCTGCCTTCGCCTTCACCGCTGCCTTCGCCTTCACCCTCGCCGCTGCCTTCGCCTTCACCTTTGCCGCTACCCTCGCCTTCGCCCTCACCTTCGGAATTCTCTTCACAGGCGCACATCTCCTCAGCCGCCCGCACTGCCTGTTGGAGATTCTCCCTGTAAGCAGAGGGATCCAGCTCTTCCAGCTGCTCTATTATTTGTTGCCAGTGGCTGGCTTCGGCGGCACTTGGGTTTGCTGCCAGTTCCTTCAGAGCAGAAGCCAAGTCCATACCCCCGGGCAAAGTCTCTGCCAGGTTATTCATGGCCTCAGCCAGTTGGGCGGCAAATTCAGGGTCGCCCAAGGCCTCAGCCAGCTCCTCAGGCGGCATATTCATTGCCGCCAGCAGTTCTTCCAGGGCAGATTCTATTGCTGCCGCCTGCTCCCTTTCTGATTCCAGCAACTCCAGGGCCTCCCGCAACAGGGTCTCGAATTCGCCGGGCGCTGTGAGGCTATATACCTGTTCCAGCAGATCCTCCAGCTGGGCTGCCAGCTCTTCCCCCAGGGGATTTTCCGGAAGCAGTTCGATAATCTCCTCAATCTGTTCCGCCGCCTCTTGCTGTTGCTCCAGGACCTCCCGGCGCTGGGCAATGGACTGGGCAAGGTGGGGAGAGAAGACAATGGAAAGTATCAGAATTACTGCCGCTGCCCCGGAGAGGAGGGCAGGCGCAAAAAAGCGCTTTTTGTCCCACCTGTACCTGGGCTGGCGGCGGCGGAAATAATCTGCCGTCTCCCGGCGCAATTGCTGCAACATGGGGCTCTGGCCCTGGCGGTTTTCAACCAGGGTCTGCACCCTTTCCTCACTGGCCAAATCTTTGTCCAGCCGCCGGGCAATTTCCAAATCCCCCGGTTGAACGCGCCACATTACCACCGCTACAGCAGCCGCAGCCAAAAAAGCAAGAGGCAGCCGCCAGGGAGACAGGGCGGGGAAAGGCGCCGCCAGCAATGTCACGCCGGCATAGGCCAGCATTGCCGCCGCCGCTGCCAGCAACAATGCTGCCAGCCAATATTCAACCCGGCACTTGCGCCGAACCTTGCTGAGCATTGTCAGTTCCTGAGGCCACGCCATGGCCTTCACTTCCTTTCACATGCAGTTAGCCTTTGCGTTTTCCCTTCAGCAGGGGATTTACTGCGCGGGTTGCCAGCCGCAGGCTCAGGGCTGCCAATACCCCCTGAACAAGCAGGGCAAGGTGCCAAATCTGCAATCCTCCCTGAAACCAATTGCTGTTTATAGAATTGACGATATCGGAAAAGAATTCGGGAAAGAGCCATCCCAATAGAGTCAAGGGATTAATGACCATAATAAGAAAGAAAGGAGCGGTGCCTTGCGTGCGCATCGTTATTGCAGTCAGTAAAGTGAACAACAGGGTTGACCCGCCAAGCATGAAGATTAGCAGGGCATAAGAGGCGATAATCGCTGCCACCGTCCGCCGAAAGAAGGCAGAAAACATCAGGGACCAGCACCCCACCACCAGAGCCACCGCCAGGATGAGTACAAACAGTCCCAGCACCTCCAGGGGAGAAACACCCCCCAGGAGAAAGACAAAGCCATACAGGGGCAGACTGGCGATAATAAACAGCACCACCGTGCTGAGAGTGGCAGTCAGCTTTCCCGTAACTATCTGAAAAGGCGTGAGCTGGGTACAGGTAAGCAAGTCAATGGTCTGGCGCTCCTTTTCGCCGCTGATGGCATTCCCCGCCAGGGCCGGCACCAGGTAGATGACAATGAGAAACTGGGCTACCGCCAGGAAAGTAAACAGGTTGCGGCCAATTTGCGCCATGGAGTTGTACCCCGTTGAAAACATGTAAAAGTTTGAAAGGAAAACCAGGACGGCAAAACCGCCTAACGCCAAGAGGTACAAAGATATCATGCCAAAAGTGCGCCAATTGCGCATGCGTGTCCGCAGCTCTTTAGCCAGGAGGGGGTTAATTCTCTTTTTAAGCATCCATCGCCACCTCCGTTATTTCCATAAACAGCTCTTCCAGATTGCCCTTGCTGGGAGTAAATTCAAAGAGGGTAAAGCGAGTGGCCAGCTCCCGCAGGAGGGCTGCCTGGGCCATGCGATCCCCGGAAAATACCACTTCCAGGCTGCCAGAATTTGCCAGAGTTACATCCCTGATCCCCTGTTGCTCCAAAAGCCACAGCCTTGCCTCCTCCTGACGGTCGGCAACAGTGACAATGATGACGGCATCCCCCTCCACCCGGGCCAGGACCTCGCTGACAGGAGCACTGAGAGCCAGGAGCCCATTATTTATTATCCCTACATGGGTGCAGATCTGGGACAGCTCAGCGAGAATATGGGAACTGATGATGATGGTCTTGCCCATAGCCTGCAGTTCTTTGAGGATGTTGCGCAGCTCAACCCTTGCCCGGGGGTCCAGGCCAGAGGCAGGCTCGTCGAGGAGCAGGACTTCCGGGCGATGAATCAAAGCCCTGGCAAGGCACAACCGCTGCTTCATCCCCCGGGACAAGTTGTTAACATAATCCTGGCTTTTTTCAGCAAGACCGACGAGCTCCAAAAGGCTGGGAATATCCCGGCGCACGTCTGCAAGCATGCGGCCGGAGGCCTCCCCGTAAAACTCCAGGTATTCATTTACCTTGAGATCATTGTAAACCCCGAAGAAGTCAGGCATATATCCGATGAGCTTGCGGGTATGCAGGGGATTGTCCTGGGCCTTGATGCCCCCGATGATAATCTCACCTGCAGTGGGGGCGAGAAGAGTTGCCAACATCCGCAGGGTCGTCGTCTTGCCGGCACCGTTGGGACCGACAAAACCATAGATTTGCCCCCGTTCAACCTGAAAATTGAGCTCCCGGACGGCGGCAAAATTCCCGTAGTACTTAGTAAGATCAATTACCTTAATCATTGGTTCTGCCCCCAAACACGGCGATATCTATCGAATCAAGATAAAAGCCAAAGTCGCCGGAATAGTCAATGCGCACGGTGAGGCGATTCTCAAAGACCAAGTCCTCAATACCCGGCAATAAAAATCCATCGGTCCCGGAGGCCAATCTCGGTGAGAGTTCCTCCCAGCGCTGGCTCTTATGATTGAAGACCGATATCTTTCCCTCGGCATCTCCCCAGAGATTATCCATGTACAGCCTGAATTCGCCACTGGAATAATCCAGGTTGTCCGGCAGGGAAAATATCAGGTCAACACTGTCCTTGCCATGGCTGAAAAAATGATAGTTTTTGATATAGTAGTCCTCTGTCACCGCCTGGCCTTGGACTGTCGGGTGTAATACCCCCCGGGGAATGGTTACTTGCCCTGAAGCTAAGATGTCCCGAACATCTATTGTTTGAACCCAGATATCCAGGGCTACAGTTCTGTTAATTCCTTCTACCTTCAGCTGGCCGGAATCGCCAAACCCCAGAAAGCACATATTCATGCCGTTAACGAAGGCGGAAGGGTCAAACCAGCCGCCGTAAAAGGAATTGTAGCGGGACAGGATAGTGTTAAGGTCGGGGTGAACCATGCTTGCCGAATCCTTTGTCTCTCCTGATGCCAGGGGCCCAACCTGAAGCCAACGATTCCCCACCTTGACATAGCTGTCAAAAAAGTCTTGCCCGCTGTTATTAGTTACCTTTGCTTCAAATCTGTCGGCACTGCCATTAATTCTGACATTAACTTCCACCGAGCCAGGCGTATCCACTACCTTTGCGCCAACAAAGTTTTGCACTGACCACAGAGGCGGGCTGTCGAGAGCCAGCATCTGGCGACCGTCCACAAACCGCGATGCAATCTCTTCGCTGAAGGGAACCAGATGGGCATCTGAACCCAAGGTCATCTTCCTGGTGTTGGGCACCATGACACCGCTAAAGCTCTCAACATTTGCCTGCTGCGCTGAAAACTGATTGATGACATTTACCTGGTAGAGAATAGCATCGGAGCCCCGGCCAATGCGCCCGTAAGCAAAGAAACCAGCGGTAAGGAGCACTGCCACTGCCGGAATGACAAACCACGCCCATTCCCGGCGGTCGAGTTTGCGCAGTACCACCCAGTTCACCGGTCCCACCAGGATAATATATCCCAGCAGCAGGAGAAAGAGCTTGCCAGGCGAAAGGGCTGCAGCCAGACTATCCTGGGAGATGCCGTTGAGGAACTGATTTATAATCCCTTTATTCAGCGTGGGTACAGCTTGCAGCGGCCGCAGTAAAAAGATCTGTTGCCAAAAGGTCTCGGCGTTGGCGGCATTGAGGAGAGGCTCTGCCTCAAAATCCAGAGCAGACCACAGGACACTGCCCTTGCCCACTTTTTTGGCCACTAGCAAGGGCTTGCCTCCAGGGGAGGAAATGAGGACTTCGCCTAAGTTCTCCCCAACAGCGACAGCATAATTGCCTTCCTCCAGAGAGGGCAGTCCCAGAGGGGATAATTCCCCGGCAGAGATGGTCTCTGCCCCCTGCACTCTGACGGGCAGAAGATCTGAGGGCACCGGCGCTGCGGATTGTTGCCAGCCGCTGCCTCCGCCAATAATGAGCAAGCCCCCCGATTCCAGCCAGTGCCTGAGATTGGCACTTTGCTGAGGACTGAGGGTAACATCGGGATTACTTAAGATAATCGCCCGGTAATTGAGGCTAAACTGGTAAAAGTCCAGGCTGCTGGGGTACATTGGCTGCACATCTAAATAGCTCAAGACATTGGTGATACGTCGGAAATCACTGAACTCCCTGGCCATTACCCCTGCTACCAAAGAAACGTCGGTGTAAGATCCCAGGGTGATAGTTTCCTGGCTCACCCCTCTCCCCTGCTGATCGAGAAGAGAGATTTTGTGCTGGCTGAATCCATTGCCAGAACTGAAACCCATGGGAGGCAAGTACAGGGTCAGGGTAACCGCTTTGCCGGCCTCGACAAATACTTCCCGGAGATATTCTCCCTGCAGCTCAACCAGGATGCTGCCCTGAAAATCACTGGTGCTCTTGTTTTCCACCCGCACGTCCATACGGTTCCAAGTGTTTTCGAAGATTCCGGCGAAGAGAGCAGCTTCAATATTAAACTCCTGCGCAGCCCGGGCAAACCCCGGCAGCAGAACCAGGAGAGACACTGCCAGGATAAGGGCCAGGGCTTTGTTAAGCCTCATCATTCATTCCCCCTACTCAGCCAAGCTTGGCTTTATTAATAGATAATAAAACATCCCGGATACAGGTACGCGTGAATTACAGCGCATGGTATACCGGGTTACCATAAATACCCTTCTACTGGATTATACCCACCGGGCCAAAGCAGTGTCAATGGGACCTTCTGCCTGCAGTCAGCACCCCGCGAAGGGGAGCAGCCGTCTCCACTGCAGCTATAACCACCCGCCCGATGCCCTCCTGGCCCAGGAGGAGGGTTGCCACTTCCCGGGCGGCCTTCTCCCTTGCCGGCGTATCTGCCTGATTGAGGAGCGGAATAACGGCATTGACCCCGAAAAATCTGCCGTAGCTCAGGGGGTGGCACATAACCCGGGCCACCATCCCGGGAGTAATCACTTCCCCGGCTCTAAGACCCAGATAACGGCAAGCCAGGGGCAGGCGCTGAAAATTACCTTCTCCCAACCTTTGCCCCAGGGCAGAGATGCCCGCCACCGGCACCACCAGGGTTTCCGGAGAACAAATTACCGGTTCATGGATGCCAGGAAATTTTAAGGGCAGGCCCTGGGAACCATCAGCCTCAATAATAATAGCATCTACCTGGGGCAGCCTGCGGATTTTTTCCAGCTGCCGGCAGGATATGCCCAGCACCTTGCCCCCCTCCATCCCCGAGCCGACAAAGACCGGGTTGGCCGCCGTCAGGCTGTTGCTGTCATGTTCCCCCAGGAGCAAGGGAATTTCGGGAGGCGGAGGGTACATGCGGGTAGTAGTGGTGAGGACCACTTGCTTCCCCTGGGCTGCCAGTTCCCGGCCCAGGAGATACAGGCTGGTGGTCTTGCCTCCTGATCCCACTAAGGCCACTTCGCGGTAGCGGGCTAATTCCAAGGCCTCGAAGAGTTTCATGGGGCAACACCGCCTCCCAAATGCAACAGTGCCTCCAGGACACCGCCAGCAATGGCGCGGGCTTTATCTGAGATTGTAAAACAATACTCCCGGATTCCCCGGGGGTCAATGTCCCCCAGCTTGGTGCCGGCATTAACCCAGGTGCCCGTCATCAGCAGGCCCCGCACTATGCCCCGGATGGGGGCATGGATGGGGTTGCCCTCCAGGCAACCGAATACATCCCCGGGAGCTAAAAGATCTCCGATTTGCAGGTTTGAACTAAATACCCCGGCCGCAGTACTTTTCAACACCCGCTCCTGCCGGTACCCGCCGATGTCCCCGGGATTGCCGGTATTGGCCATGGCGCTGCCTGAGTACAGAACCCGCCCCAGGTCGTGGCCGCGATTGGTCTCAATGACAGCATGGACATCGACTCCGGCAGTGAAACCCGGCCCCAGGCCAATCACTACCCTGGCCTCATCCATCTTCGTCCCCAGGTTTACCTTGGCCAATCTTGCATCCACCAGGGCGGCGACCTGCAGCGAGGCAAGGGTGCCTGAGTCAATCTCCCGGGTCAGCACCGGGATTTTCCCCTGGGAAGTCAGCGTCAGCGCCTCCGGGATGCTGTTTGCATGCACAGCCTCTACTCCTTCCACCCGGGTGCTGCCGGTGAAAACAGCCTGGGCAAAGGACACTCCCCGGCGCACCGCCAGGGGCTGGAGCAACTCAGTCATTATTACTCTGTAACCTGCTGCAAGGAGGCGATGGGCAGTGCCTGAGGCCATTTCCCCTGCCCCCCGGATAAGCACCAGCGGCATTGGCTTCACTCTCCCTTGGGCCTATACTTTTTATACTCATGGGGATAGTCGAGATCAATATAAACTGCAGGACTGTCCACCTGGTGAAATGTCACTGCATCGGAATGGAAGCGGAGGAGATTGCGCAGCCCTCCGTCACAATCCTCCCGGGCGAGGATTTCCGGCAGATACTTCTTGTGCACAAAGACGGGATGCCCGCGGCGGCCCCGGCAGACAGGAACCAGAAAGTCAGGAGGGCCCTCTCTCCATTGCCGGGCCAAAGCTGCAACCAAGGCTGGAGTGAGCAAAGGCTGGTCGCCCAGAAACAGGGCAAAGCCTTGAGAAGCAGGAGGGAAGTTGGCAACTCCTCTTTGAATTGAAGAGAGCATCCCCTGCTCATGGCGGGGATTATCCACTAATACCAGCCGGGGATCAGCTATAGCCCGGAGCACGGGCTCCACCTCCTGCCGCCCTGCCCCCAGCACTACCCGGACTTCATCATCGAACTCAGGACAAGCAAGCACAGTTTCGACTACAGTTTCCAGGATTGTTTTCTCCCCTTGCCAGGGCAACAGCTGTTTGAGCCTGCCCATGCGCCTGGCACTGCCGGCGGCAAGGATGACAGCAGTCAGCATTCCATTCCCTCCTTGCACTATCAGTTCTTTCAACAATTTTCTTCACTAAGGAGGAAAAAACCTGCAGGAGAAAAAAGGAATTTTACACCACAGTCCCCCGCCCTTAAATAGTTTAAACCTCACATTAATATTCTTAAGAAAAGGTCTTGACTTGCAAAATATATCTGTTATGATATAGGCACTTACATTAGGGGAGGTCAGATACATGAAATTTAAGCCTCTGCTGCGCATGTTTAAACTGGTGCCCAAACTCAGGAAGTGGGCCTGGGCGGCAGGGATCCTCATGGTGCTGGAAGGGATTTCGGCACCGGCAACGGGGGAACTCCTGCGCCGCATGATTGACGCGGTTTTTCAGCCGGGAGCTGCCAATTTCGGCGTCCTGGTAGCGGCGACAATCCTTGTAATTGCTAGCTTGGGCCTCGTTGTCCTGATCAGAACCAAGGTCCTTGCCCAAATCTCTGAACGGGGGGCGGGAGAATTGCGGCGGCTGGCGGTAGAAAGCCTGCTGGAAATGCCGGTTTCCAAACTGGATACCATTCATACCGGCGACCAGCTCTCCCGCTTGACCAATGATGCCGGTGTGGTTCGCCACTACCTTTATTTTCAGCTCTTTTGGCTTTTCAGCCTCCCCCTGGGAGGGATTCTGGGGCTTGCCTACCTCTTCTATTTAGACTGGGTAATGACCCTCATTCTCCTGGCAATTATTCCTGTTTCTATTATTATCACTGCTAAGGTCTCCAAGCCGGTGGAGAAAATCAGCGGCCAGCTCCAGGAAAGTCTGGCCCTGGTCAACAACAGCACTCAGGATGCCCTGGGAGGGGCAGAGGTGGTCAAGGCCTACAACCTCCAGGATGAAATGCAAAGGCGGCAGGACGAGGCCATTGTCGCCACCATTGTCCAGGGCAGGCGCCTGGCACGCCAGCAAGCTTTTGTCCGCATGTGCTCGGTGGCATCAGGCTTTATCCCCTTTTTTCTTCCCCTCGCCATAGGCGGCTGGTTTGTAGTCACTGGTCGCATGACCCCGGGCAGCGTCATAGCCTTCATGAATATGATAAACACCGTATCCCATCCTCTGTCCCGGCTGCCCCATGCCATGAGCGAGCACCAAAAAGCCACTGCTGCCTTTGAACGCTTATACGAGCTCATCGACCAGCCCCGGGAGAGGCAGAACGGGGAAGTATTCAGCAATGGCCAGGAGGTTATTCTCGAGGCTAAGGATATCACTTTTGCTTACAATTCCGAGCCGATTCTCAAGGGCCTCAGTTTTCACCTCCAACGCGGGGAGACGGTGGCATTGGTGGGGCCCAGCGGCGCAGGCAAGACGACAGTCTTTAAAGTCCTGGTGGGCTTTTACCCTCCCCAGGAAGGGCAAGTCCTCCTCTACAATCAGCCCCTGGACAAGTGGAAGCTGTCGGCAGCCCGCAGGCAAATGGCCATGGTCAGCCAGGATACCTTTTTATTCCCCGGCACCATCGCCGAAAACATAGCTTTGGGCAAGCCCGATGCCAGTCGGGATGAAATTGAAGCGGCTGCAATCCAGGCCAATGCCCATGAGTTTATTGTCCAGCTGCCCAATGGCTACGACCATGTCCTGGAGGAACGGGGTGCCAATCTTTCCGGCGGCCAGCGCCAGCGCCTAAGCCTGGCCCGGGCCATTCTCCTCGATGCCCCCCTGCTCTTGCTGGATGAAGCCACATCGGCCCTGGACACCGAATCGGAACGCCTGGTCCAGGATGCCCTGGATAAAATGGCTGCCAGCCGCACCACATTAGTAATTGCCCACCGCCTTTCCACTATCCGCAATGCCGACAGAATACTGGTCATCGATGAGGGACGGATAGTTGAAGAGGGCAAGCACCAGGAGCTCCTGGACCGGGGCGGCTTGTACCGCCAGCTCTACCTGCGCCAGCTCGGCACAGAAACAGAAACAGGAGGTGTGGCCTGATGTTTAAAAACCTGAAGCGCCTCATGGCGATGATCCCCAGGAAAGGCAGGTATTTCACCGGCCTGGCAATCATCGCCCTGGTCTCTGCCAGTATTAATATCCTCACTGCCTTCTCATTAATGCTCTTTGTCAGGGCGGCCCAAAGCAGTGATCTGCAAGTCCTCTACTCCAGCATCGCCTATATGTTTGGGGGCCTGGTGATGTTCATGGTGCTAATGCCCCTGGGCAACTGGCTCTATGAAACTGCCGTTGTCGGCGGCACTGCCAATATACGCTCCCTGGTATTTAAGAGCCTTATGCGGGTAAAGTCGCGCTGGCTGGATGCCAGGCACAGCGGCGATCTCACTTCCCGGGCCACTAACGACATTCAAACTGCAGAAAAAGCATACAGCATGCAATTGGTCATGGTAATAGAAACTGTGCTGGAAGGACTCTCCTCGGCTGTCGTCATGTTTATCGCCGATTGGAAACTGGCCCTCTTCGTGCTGGCCCTGGGGGTTGCTCACCTGGTTATCAACAGTCGGCTGGCAAAGCCCATGGACAAAGCTGCCGAAGCGGTCCAGAAGGCTCTGGGAGTGGTTACCGAACGCATCTCCGACATCGCCAACGGCAACCAGGTCATCCGCATGTTTGACAGCCGCAAGAGGGCGGAGGAGAAATTCCTGGAAGCTAATAATGATGCTGTCAACAAGGGGCTGACCCGCACTAAGTATGCAGCCAGGGTCAACGCCTTTGCCACCTTCAATGGCAACTTCTTCTTTCTCATCGTCGTCATTGTCGGCGGCTATCTCGTCCTCAGAGGTTGGTACCAATTGGAAACCATCGCCCTCTTTGTGCAACTGCAAAACGGCGTGAGATTTTTCTTCTCGGCCTTTGGCTATTTTCTTGCCGACCTCAAGTCCTCTCTGGCGGGAGGAAAAAGGGTGCTGGAAGTCCTCGATTCCCCTGCCGAGCCCCAGGTAATAGAACTGCCCTCCGTTCCCTCAGCGAGCAATGCTGCCGTCAACATGGAGGCCGTGTCCTTTGCCTATAACGGCGACGACACTGTCCTCCGCGACATCAACCTGGAAGTTGCTGCCGGGGAGACTGTCGCCCTGGTGGGTCCCAGCGGCGGCGGCAAGAGCACATTGTTCAAGTTGTTGCTGGG
>Ga0116179_1000607_pt1 | contig 27744 bp, 24 predicted proteins | sample AD_UKC071_MetaG_FD_89751 | JGI IMG/M metagenome (GOLD analysis project Ga0116179, IMG submission 89751) | Active sludge microbial communities of municipal wastewater-treating anaerobic digesters from USA - AD_UKC071_MetaG | ecosystem: Engineered > Bioreactor > Anaerobic > Digestate | place: USA...
CTGCTCACTCTCGCCAAACCACTTCGAAAGCAGATCGGACGATTTGATCGAGATGAAGTTGGCCTCGCTCTCCTTGGCGACCGCTTTGGCCAGCAGGGTCTTGCCGGTGCCGGGCGGACCATAGAGCAGAAAGCCCTTGGCGGGGCGAATCCCCAGGCGGCGGAAAGCGTCAGGGTTCTTGAGCGGCAGCTCGATCCCTTCTTTCAGCTTGTCCTGTGCCTCGTCCGCGCCGCCGATGTCGGCCCAGCGGATCTGCGGGACCTGTACCATAACCTCGCGCATCGCCGAAGGCTGGACCCGCTTCAGCGCGGAGCGGAAATCCTCGCGCGTGACAGTCAGATTTTCCAGCACGTCTGGCGGGATTGTCTGCGCTTCGAGATCGAGCTGCGGCATAATCCGGCGCACGGCGTCCATTGCCGCCTCGCGCGCCAGTGCGCCAAGGTCCGCGCCGACAAAGCCGTGGGTGGTACGGGCCAGCTCGTCGAGATTGACGTCTTCGGCCAGCGGCATCCCGCGGGTGTGGATCCCCAGAATCTCGCGCCGCCCGCTTTCATCCGGCACCCCGACGACGATTTCACGATCGAACCGGCCGGGGCGGCGCAGCGCCTCGTCCAGTGCGTCGGGGCGGTTGGTGGCCGCGATCACCACGATGTGTGAGCTGGAATTCAGCCCGTCCATCAGCGTCAAAAGCTGCGCGACCAGCCGCTTTTCCGCTTCACCAGGCGCATTGTCACGCTTCGGCGCGATCGAATCGATCTCGTCGATGAAGACGATCGAGGGTGCCGCCTTGGCCGCTTCCTCAAACACCTCACGCAGCCGCCGCTCGCTTTCGCCATAGGCGCTGCCCATGATTTCCGGGCCGTTGATGGTGAAGAAGCTGGCCTCACTCTCATTCGCGACGGCACGGGCCAGGCGGGTCTTGCCGGTGCCAGGCGGGCCATGCAGCAGCACGCCCTTGGGCGGATCGACGCCAAGCCGGGTGAACAGTTCGGGATAGCGCAGCGGCAGCTCAACCATCTCGCGCAGCTGGCGGATCGTATCACCCATCCCGCCGACGTCATCATAGTTGACCTCGCCCCGCCCGGCGCGGGCCTCTTCAAAGGCCTCGCGCAGTTCGACCTCGGTATTCTCGTCGATGTGGACCACGCCTTTGGGCACGGTCGAAACCACGGTCAGGCGGATCTGGGTCAGCGCAAAGGCCGGGGCATTGAACATCCGCGCCACTTCAGGCGGCATATCCTGCACCTTCTGCTGCCCGGTGGTGGCGACGATGTCGCCCGCCACCAACGCCCGGCCGAAGAAATTGCGCTTGAGCGCCTGGCCCGGCCCCTGCAGCCGCATTTCGCGCTGGGCCGGGGCAAAGATCACCCGCGTGGCAGGCTTGCTTTCAGCCTTGCGGACCTGAACGTGATCGCCCGATCCAGCCTCGGCATTGCCGCGCTGCAGGCCGTCAAGCCGGATCACCTCCAGCCCTTCGTCCTCAGGGTAAGGCGTCTGAACCCGGGCTGCGGTTACGCGCTTACCCTCGATCTCGATCACATCGCCTTCGGTCACCCCCAGCGCGGAAAAGGCGGAGCGGGGCAGCCGGGCGAAGCCGCTGCCGCTTTCCTCCTGCCGTGCCGCGGCGACCTGAAACTTGACGGTGGTATTGAGGGTATCGGCCATCTGCATTCCAAACTGCTTGCGTGAAAGGCAAAGCTAGGAACTGGCCAGGGCAATTGCAAATCGGCCCGCCGAGCGGACAAAAAAATGGCCGGGTCGTTGAAGACCCGGCCTTTGGAAGTTTTGGGAGAGGATGCCTGAAAGGCAGGCTCTAAGTGGGCCAGACCTGGCTTTTGTGCAAGTGCGAAATGGCCATTCTTTGTTGCATAATTTGCAATCAGCGTTTCCATTTTATCAAGGACGTTGAAATTTCAACATAAATCTGTCCGACTTTCCGCGAACGGAAGGATCGAAAACCAGTTTTGTATGATCATCTTCGCTGCGGCGCAGCACATTGCGCTCACCAACCAGGACAAAACCGGCTGCCGTCATGTCGGCCTTTACCCGTTCGGGATCGATTCGGTGGAGCTTGTCGGCAACCTGGCGCGGATCGCCCGGCGGCCCCCAGTGATCAACGATCACCACATGGCCCCCTGGTTTGACCGCCCGGAACCAGTCCGCCAGCACCGCCGGCACCTCGACACGCGGATACTGGAACTTTTCCGATTGCCAGTAGAGGTCGTGGTAGTTGAGGTGGGTGAACAGGACGTCGATCGAGCCCGGCGCAAATTGCATCGCCGCGACCGGCGCGACCAGGGTGCGGACATTGGGGTGCCGCGCCAACAGCGGATCGACCACCTTGGGATCGTGAAAGCTGGGCGGATTGGTCAGATAGACCGTCCCGCGCGGGCCGACCAGATCGGCCAGAAGTTCGCTGTAGTAGCCTTCACCCGCGAAGAAATCGACCACTACCTGATCCGGTCTAACCCCGGCAAAGGCAAGAACTTCGGCCGGCATCCGCTCCGCATCCAGCTTGCGGTGCGCCTCGCTTCGCCCCCGGTCGGCCAAGGCGGCAGCAATAGGCGTCGGCCGTTCGGCCAATGCAGGCGTGATTGCAGCCGCGCCCAGCAAGGCGAGCGGCACAAGGTGACGGATCGTATGGCGCATCAGGATTCTCCCCCAGGACGGTCAGGGCACCCAGCCTGCCACGATCAAGGGAGAAGTCGCGCCCGGATCGACCAATTACCGGTGCGGCCCGGTCAATGCGCCATAAGCAGCGCCGGGCCAACCTTGTCCTCAAGGAAATAGCGCGAAACACCGCCGAACACGAACTCGCGCAGGCGGCTGTGGCCGAATGCGCCCATCACCAACACAGACGCACCCAACCGGGCCACTTCTGCGGCCAGCGTTTCCTCGATCGACGGCCCCTTCGCCAGTTCGTGCAACTCGGCCTTGATCCCGTGCCGCGCGAGGTAGCGCAGCGCGTCGGCCGGCGGGAAGCCTTGCGGCGCCTCGGTAATTACTGTCAGGACATGAACATCGGGGCATTCGTCCAGCAAGGGCACGCAGCCGCGCAGCGCAATCGCCGCCTGATCGCTGCCATCCCAGGCAATGCAGGCCTTGCCCAGCGGCAAGGGCAGCGCCTGGTGCGGCTGGAGCACCAGAACCGGGCAGCGTGCCTCAACCGCGAAGTCTCCGGCATAGCCGCAATCGCGCGAAACAATCGCCAGATCGGCAAGACGCGCGGCAGAGATCATCGCTTCAAGCGGCTGGGTTTCGAACTGGACGACATCGAACGGCACGTCATCCGCCGCCAGCCGCCCGGCAAAGGCATCGGCCAGGGCATCGTCGGCCGCGATTGCGGCATCCAGCGCCTCACGCGCAACGAACGTCCCGCCATAGGGATCGACCGAAACGAACTGGTTGATCGGCGTATCAATCGCCAGGGTGATGTGGCTCTTGTGAAGACGGGCCAGATCCATCGCGGTATCGAGCCGCGCGGTCATGCCCTTGTCACGGCCAGCCTGAACGAGAATCGAGCGCATAGTCTTTCTCCCTTGATTGGGCAGAGCCTGCATCGCAATTTCTGCCCGCACCATGACCTGAATCAACCCGCACCCTTGCGCTGCAATGGCGGATCGGCCAGTCCCGGGTGCGATATAGCACAATCGGGAAAGGCAGATGATGGGCGCATTCAAGGCAGTGATCTTCGATTTTGGCGGGGTGATCACCGCATCGCCGTTCGAAGCATTCAACCGGCTTGAGGAAGAACGCGGCCTGCCGCGCGATTTCATCCGCCAGGTCAATTCCGCCCGGCCTGACAGCAACGCCTGGGCACTGTTCGAACGCGCCGAGATTGACGCGGCCCGCTTTGACGCGCTTTTCGCTGCCGAGGCCGCGGCGCTGGGGCACGCGCTTGACGGGGCATCGGTGCTCGCTGTGCTCTCAGGCTCGATCCGTCCGGCAATGGTCGCCGCGCTCGATAGCCTGAAAGCCGCCGGCTACCGCCTGGCCTGCATCACCAACAATGTGCCGACCGGCCACGGCGCCGGCATGGCCCGCAGCGGCGATGCCCGGGATGCCTATGAACAGGTCTTCGCCCGGTTCGAACAGGTGATCGAAAGCAGCAAGGCGGGCGTGCGCAAACCCGATCCGCGAATCTATCAAATGATGTGCGATCGGCTAGGGCTTGCGCCGGACCAGTGCATCTACCTCGATGACCTGGGGATCAACTGCAAGCCGGCGGCGGCGCTTGGTATGCAGGCGATCAAGGTTACCAGCGGCGAGCAGGCGCTGGCCGATCTGTCAGCTCTGCTGGGCATTGCGCTTTCCTCATGAGATGTTGCATTTGACGCAATTTTGTGGGCGATAGTTGCAATTGCACAAGCGTCCGGCTTGACCTAGCCGCTACGGAAACTTGACTGGTTGGGGAGGAATAATGGCCCAGAAAATCTATCCCGATGCCGCCAGCGCGCTTGAAGGCCTGCTGAAAGACGGCCTGCTGATCGCCAGCGGCGGTTTCGGCCTTTGCGGGATTCCCGAACGGCTGCTCGATGCGGTGCGCGATTCGGGCGTGAAGGACCTGACCTTCGTTTCCAACAACGCCGGGATCGACGGCGAAGGCATCGGCAAGCTGCTGCGGACGCGGCAGGTGAAGAAGATGATGGCTTCCTACGTCGGTGAGAACAAGGAATTCGAACGCCAGTACCTTTCGGGCGAACTCGAAGTCGAATTCTGTCCTCAGGGCACCCTGGCCGAGCGGATGCGGGCCGGCGGCGCGGGCATTCCCGGCTTCTACACCAAGACCGGCGTCGGCACGCTGGTGGCCGAAGGCAAGGAATCGAAGGTGTTCAATGGTGAGGAATATATCCTCGAACAGGGCATCTTCGCCGATCTGGCGCTGGTAAAGGGCTGGAAGGCCGACACCACCGGCAACGTCGTGTTCCGCAAGACGGCGCGCAATTTCAACGTGCCCGCCGCCCAATGCGGCAAGATCTGCATCGTCGAGGTGGAAGAGATCGTCGAACCGGGCCAGCTGGATCCGGACTGCATCCACCTGCCGGGCGTTTACGTCCAGCGGCTGATCAACGGCAGCCCCTATGACAAGAAGATCGAATTCCGCACCACTCGCACCACGGATGTCGGCTGATGACCAAGCATGATGGACTGACCAAGGGCTGGACCCGCGACCAGATGGCCGCTCGCGCCGCGCAGGAACTGCAGGACGGTTTCTACGTCAACCTGGGGATCGGGATCCCGACCCTGGTGGCGAACCACGTTCCCGCCGGGATGACGGTGACGCTGCAATCGGAAAACGGGATGCTGGGCATCGGCCCCTTCCCGACCGAGGACGAGATCGACGCCGACCTGATCAATGCCGGCAAGCAGACGATCAGCGAACTGCCGCACTCCGCCTATTTCGACAGCGCCGCCAGCTTCGCCATGATCCGCGGCGGCAAGATCGACCTGACCGTGCTGGGCGGGATGGAAGTGTCCGAAGGCGGCGACATCGCCAACTGGATGGTTCCCGGCAAGATGATCAAGGGCATGGGCGGCGCGATGGATCTGGTCGCGGGCGTCAAGAAGATCATCGTGGTGATGGAACACTGCGCCAAGGACGGCAGCCCGAAGTTCATTCCGGCCTGCACCCTGCCGCTGACGGGGCGCAATGTGGTCGATATGGTGATCACCGATCTGGCAGTGTTCCAGCGGCCGGATCACGCCAGCCCGTTCAAGCTGATCGAACTGGCCCCGGGCGTGACCGCAGAAGAACTCGCGGAAAAGACCACGGCGCATTACGTTTCTTAATCGATCGGTTAAATAAACTTGCGGTGAACCGCAGCGCAGGCAATGATCCCTCCCGGAACGGGAGAGAATCATGGACAACACGGCCTGCCGCCTGACCGGCTGCGAGTTTCCGCTGTTCGCCTTCAGCCATTGCCGCGACGTAGTTGTGGCGGTGAGCAAGGCGGGCGGCTTTGGCGTGCTGGGGGCGACCCGCTTTACCTCCGATCAGCTTGAGGAAGAGCTGGCCTGGATCGACGCACATATCGACGGCGCACCCTATGGCGTGGACGTACTGGTGCCCGAAACGATCGACCCGCGCGTGGCCGAATTTGCCGACAACGCCCAGCGCGCCGCCGCCGTATCGGGCGAACACCGCAAGTTTACCGCCGGGCTGCTGAACCAGTATGGCATCGCGGTGAGTCCCGACGAGGTGGTCCATTATGAGGGCCGCGCCGGGATCACGCCGGAAAACGGCTATGCCCAGATGGAGGTGGCCTTTCGCCACCCGATCAGGCTGATCGCCAATGCGCTCGGCATCGCTCCGCCCCGGATGATCGAGGAAGGCAAGAAGCGCGGAGTTCCCGTCGCCGCGCTGGTCGGGGCCAAGGAACACGCGCTGCGCCAGGCCGCCGCCGGGGTGGACATCATCGTCGCGCAAGGCGGAGAGGCCGGCGGACACTGCGGTGAGGTTTCGACCCTGGTGCTGATCCCCGAAGTGGTCCGTGCGCTGAAAGCCGCCGGGCAGGACATCCCAGTGCTGGCCGCAGGCGGGATCATGACCGGGGCGCAGATGGCGGCGATGATGGCAGCGGGGGCGCAAGGGGCCTGGACCGGTTCGGTCTGGCTCGCCACCACCGAGGCGGAAACCAGCGAGGCCTTCCGCGACAAGATGATCGCCGCGCGCAGCCGCGATACCGTGCGCAGCCGCAGCCGCACCGGCAAGCCCGCACGCCAGCTACGCTCCGTCTGGCACGAGGCCTGGGACGGCGAGGCCAGCCCCGGCACCCTGCCGATGCCGCTGATGGGCATGGTATCGGAGCCCAGCTTTCAGAAGATCGAGAAGGCCGTGGTCAATGGCAACGAACAGGCCCGCGAGCTGGTCAGCTATTTCGTCGGCCAGGGCGTCGGGCTGGTCGATCAGGTCCGCAGCGCCAAGGGCGTGGTGCAGGACTTCCGCGAGGAATTTGTCGAGGCGGTAGGCGGACTGGCGGGGATGCTGGGGGATTGAGGAATTGAGTTGTGGGGGCAAAGCTGTAGCTTCCCCCCATGACCTACACCCTGATCACCGCCAATCGGAACTATTCGAGCTGGTCGCTGCGCCCCTGGCTGCTGATGAAAGCGCTGGGCATTCCCTTTGAGGACCGGCTTGAGCCCTTCACCAGGCCGGACAATTATGAGGACTTCCGCAAGTTCTCCCCGACCGGGCAGGTTCCGCTGCTGATCGATGGGGCGCTCCGCATTCCGGATTCGCTGGGTATCACACTCTATCTGGCGGATCGGCACGAAGGGATCTGGCCCAGCGATCCCGAAGCGCGGATCTTCGCGCAAGGCGCGGTCTGCGAAATGCACGGCGGGTTCGGCCACCTGCGCAACGATTGCACCATGAACATCGGCGTGCGGGTGACCCCCAAGCCGATGAGCGAGGGGCTAAAACGCAATGTCACCCGGGTGCGCGAACTGTTCGAAGAAGGGCTGGAGCGCTTCGACGGTCCGTGGCTGGCAGGTGCAGAATTCTCTGCCGTCGATGCCTTCTTCGCCCCCGTAGCCTACCGTATCCGCACCTACGGACTGGACGTTGGCAAGGGGCAGGTCTGGGTCGATCATATCCTGAACCAGCCAGCCATGCTGGACTGGGAGGCGCAAGCACTGGCGGAAGACTGGCGCGAGGAAGGCCACGAGGCAGAGCTCACCGCGGCCGGGGTGATTACGGCGGACTATCGCCGGGCCTGAACCGATCAAGATACCAGGCCAGCGTCGAATAGTGCGACAGGCCGGGCAGCATCCGCACCTCATCCGCGCAGCTCAGCCGCTCGGCCAGGGCCAGCGCCATGGCCGGGGGCACCCAATTGTCCTGATCGCCCTGCCAGATTGTGACCGGCTGGGTCACGGCAGCAAGCACTGGCTCCCACTGTGCGACATAGGCGGCAATCTCGGTACGATAGGGGACTGCACCCGCCGCGAAAGTTTCCGCCAGCAGCGCGGTGAGCAACGCCCGGAATTCGGCCCGGGACGCCAGTTGCCTGTCCGCGCCCCGGCTGCCCGCCAACAGAGTCCGGACCAGCACGGCCGGAGCGACGCGGGCCAGCACTCCCTGCAGTGAGCAGGCCAGCCGAAAGCGGCGCGGATGATCGCGCGCCATGCCAAACAGCCCGCCGCCGGCCATGGCGCCGAGAAAGTCACCCAGCGTCAAAGGTGCGGCCGGGGCAATCAGATCAATCCGGTGGACCGCCCCTTTCAGGCGGGCAGCAACCCGCAAAGCCGCGGCAGCACCCAATGAGAAGCCGACAAGGTGGATTGACGCCCCGCCGGATTGCTCGGCAATGATGTCCGAAAGGCGCGCAAAGTGTTCGGCAGCGCCCCCCTGCCCCGCCAGCCGGTGGCGATCGGGGACGAACAGCTGCGATCCTTGCATCCATCCGCCATTGCTGCAGAGCCGCAGCTCTGCCGCCGTTCCGGGAAGGCCGTGCATATAGACGGTCAGGCCGGTGCGCTGTGTTGGCACCGCCAGCCGCCGCTCAACCCAGCGCGGCCTTCAGATCCTCGACCAGATCGAGCCGTTCCCACGGGAACAGATCGCCCTCCGCCTTGCGGCCGAAGTGGCCATAGGCGGCGGTCTTCTTGTAGATCGGCTTGTTGAGGCCCAGGTGGATGCGGATGCTGCGCGGGGTCAGGCCGCCCAGTTTCGGCAGCGAGAGGATCGCCTTTTCGATAGCGGCTTCGCTCACTGTCCCGGTGTCATGCGTATCGACATAGAGAGAAAGCGGCTCCGACACGCCGATCGCATAGGCGATCTGAATCGTGCAGCGCGTGGCAAGGCCCGCCGCGACGACGTTCTTGGCCAGATAGCGGGTGATATAGGCGGCCGAACGGTCAACCTTTGTCGGGTCCTTGCCCGAAAATGCACCGCCGCCATGCGGGGCCGCGCCGCCATAGGTATCGACGATGATCTTGCGGCCGGTCAGCCCGGCATCCCCATCGGGACCGCCGATAACGAAGCTGCCGGTGGGGTTGATGTAATAGACGGTGTCGCGCAGCAGCACCGGCGGGATCACATCGGCCACCACCCGCTTCACATAGGCGTGAAGCTCTGCCTCTTTCTCACCCTCGTCATAGCCGGGGGCGTGCTGGGTTGAGACGACCACCGCGGTCGCCGCGACCGGCAGGCTGCCTTCATAGCGCAGCGTCACCTGGCTCTTGGCGTCCGGCTCAAGGAACGGGGCCTTGCCGGAGTGGCGATCGGCCGCCATTCGCTCAAGAATCTTGTGGCTGTAATAGAGCGTGGCCGGCATCAGATCAGGAGTTTCATCGGTGGCATAGCCGAACATGATCCCCTGATCGCCCGCGCCTTCATCCTTGTTGTCACTGGCATCGACGCCCTGGGCGATGTGGGCCGACTGGCCGTGCAGGCGGTTGATAAATTCCAGTTTTTCCCAGTGGAACCCGTCCTGCTCATAACCGATTTCGCGCACCGTATTGCGCACAACCTGTTCGATCTCGTCCATCGCGCCCGGCGCCCATTCGCCGTTCTCGTAAACGCCTTTGCAGCGGATTTCCCCGGCCAGAACGACCAGCTGGGTGGTGGTCAGCGTTTCGCAGGCGATCCGTGCCTCAGAGTCTTTGGCCAGGAACAGATCGACGATCGCATCGGAAATCTGGTCCGAAACCTTGTCAGGATGGCCTTCTGAAACGGACTCTGAGGTGAAGAGGTAATCGGTGCGCATCGCGGACCCCATATAAAGGAAACTTTATGTCTGCCTTTTACTACTCGCGCAAACGCCGCCGCGCAACCAGCGACAGGCCAAGAAGTGCTATCGCCCAGACAAGACTTAGCGGGTTGCCGTATTGCGCAAACAGTGTTGGCGGCAAGGCTGGCGGGATCATGCCGTCGCGCCGTTCCGCCTTGTCGAGGCCGATCGCCGCACGCACCGCCCCGCTGGCGTCGATCACCGCGCTGATCCCGGTGGTGGTCGCCCGGATCAGGGGCAGGCCTTCCTCTATTGCACGCAGCCGGGCCTGGGCGAGGTGCTGCGGCGGGCCCCAGGCACCGTACCAACCATCGTTGGACGGGTTGAACATATAGTCCGGGCGATCAGCGCGATCGACCTGCGCACCCGGAAAGATCACTTCATAGCAAACGCCGATCCCGGCTTTGCCCCAGGGTCCGAAGTCTATGGTCCGGGGACCGGGGCCGGGGATGAAGGCAATGTCGCCTGGCACGAACCGCGCCAGCCCTAAAGGCTCAAGCACCGATGACAGCGGAACATATTCGCCGAACGGGACAAGATGAGACTTGTAATAAAAGCCGCGGATTGCCGCGCGGCTGTCAATCGCGGTTACCGAATTGCGGGCGCCAACCAGCTTGCTGCCATCCAGCACCAGTTCGGTGTTGCCGGTCAGCAGCAGCCCGCCCTCACCCGCGACACGGGCCAGGCTGGCGCGCGCCGCAACCGGGTCCTCGGTGTAATTGAAGGCAGCGTAATAGCCGGTCGGATAACCGTTCTTGAGCAGCACCGGCACGCCGGATTCCGGCCAGAACACCACCCGCCGCTGGCCCGGCCGCCGCGCCAGGCTGAGGCTGCTTGAGCGCCGGAACTGATCGGCATAGCTTTCGGGATCGTGCAGGCTGTCCTGCGAAAGATTGGCCTGCACCAGGGTGTAGGCCAGCCGTCCTTCGCGCTGATCGGTTGCGGCCGGCAGCAGGAACAAGGCGATCGGCCCCAGCGCCAGCAGCGCCGTCTGCCAATCACCACGGCGGCGATGCGCGGCGAGCAGCAAACCGCCCGCCAGCAGCACGACCAGTCCCGAAAGCGCATAGGTTCCCAGCCATTTCGCCGACATGGCCAGGCCCGGGTTGGCGAAGGATTTGAGCGTGATCGCCGCCAAAGGGTTCCACGGAAATCCGGTAAAAACCCAGCCGCGCAGCCATTCACCCAGAATCCAGCACCCGGCCATCGCCAGCACCAGCGCGGCGCGGTTTGTGCGCCCCACAGCAAAAGCCGCCGCCGCCGACAGCCCCGGCCAGATCGCCAGATAGGCCGCCAGCCCGGCGACCGCGACCCAGCCCAGCCAGGGCGGCAGCGCCGCCTGAAAGCCGAACGCGGTCACCAGCCAGTTGAGCCCAAGCGTGAACTGGGCAAAGCCGAACAGCCAGCCAAGCACAAAGGCGCGGCGCCATGTTTCCGCCCGCCCGATCAGTTCGATCAGCAAGGCCAGGGCCAGCAGCCCCAGCGGCCACAATCCCAGCGGTTCAAACGCGAGCGCGCTGCCCAGGCCGCCCAGCAGGGCAAGCAGGCGGGGCCAGGCAAAGATCCGGTTCACCGCGCGCACCACGCGGGGCGTCAGCTCACCGATTCGAGCGCCTCACCGGCGTCGCCGGCGCTTGGCTTGCGGCGCGGTGCGCGCTTGCGCGGCTTGGCTTCGGCCTCTTCCCCGTCATCGCGGGTCGTCGCAGCGATCGCGGGCGGCAGCGATGCAGGGTCAAGCCCGGCAGGCTCACCATCGTCGCGATCCTCACGGGGCTGGCGCGGTGCGCGTTCACGGCGCGGCCGCAGGCCTGTGCTCTTGCGATTTTCGCGAACAAAGGGGTTTTCGGCGGGTTCGTAGGGGTTGCCATCGCCATCACCCTGCTCTGCCGCGGCATCGGCAGCGGATTCCTCGGCGCCGGATTCGTCCTCTTCGCGCGCTTCCTGCTCGTCACGCGGCGGGCGCGGCTGACGCTGCTGGCGGTTGAAGGTCGGCTGATCGAAGTTGGGGAAATCACCCGCGCCGCCGAAATCGCCGGCGTCATCACCGTCGGCACCATCGTCCTGCCAGCGTTCGCCCTGCGGGCGGCCACCGCGCTGTTCTTCCTGGCGCTGGCGCTGATCGGCGATCACGCGGAAATAGTGATCGGCGAACTGCAGGTAATATTCGGCCTGAACCCGATCGCCGTTGAGGTGCGCGTCCTGCGCCAGCTTGCGGTATTTTTCCAGCAGCTGCGGCGCATTGCCGCGCGCGCGGCTATCGATCCGGTTGAGCTGCTGACCGCCGCCGTTGTTCTGACGGTTACCCCGGCCACGCCGGCGGTTATTCCCACGATTGTTGTTCAAGGGGTACGTTTCCCTAAAAGCGGCCCGCCCGGCACTTCCGGACTGCCCGGCCGCATAACCCTGAGCCCCGGCCACATTTGCGGTCCGGGTTCCGACATCTGCAAGTGAGCAGAACCTTTGGCGCAGCTCCCAAACGCAAATGTTGGAATTGGCCTGCGGGACACGACCATCAAGGCGGTCCGGCGCTGGCCTGATCCCGATTTACGGGGTTGCGGCCCCCTTGCCAAGCGAAATCTTGAACTGAAGCGCGCGCGGGCGATCGGCCAGATCGCGGTGGAGCTGCGATTCCAGCCCCGCTGCTGCCCCGATCGCGGCAACCGGGTCGGCCTGGCGGTAGCCGATTTCGACCAGTGCAACCCCATCCGGGGCCAGCAGGCCGGGCAATTGCGGTATCAGCACGCGGTAATCGTCGAGCCCCTCTGGCCCGGCGAACAGCGCGCCCGCCGGTTCATGATCGCGCACCGCCGGTTCAAGCTCGGCATCCTGTTCGACATAGGGCGGATTGGCGAGGATCAGATCGAACCGGCCCAACCCTTCGGCCCAGCCCGGCTGGTGCCAATCGGCCCGGATCAGTTCGGCTTGCAGACCCAGACGGCGGGCATTGCGGGTGGCCACCGCCAGCGCCTCGGCCGAACGGTCGATCCCGATTCCCTCCGCCTCTGGCCATTCGCTCAGCGCCGCCAGCAGCAAGCAGCCCGATCCGGTGCCAAGGTCGAGAATACGGGCCGGACCTTGCTTACCAAAGGCCGCCAGTGCTGCCTCGATCAGCGTTTCGCTGTCCGCTCGCGGTACCAGCACCGCGCCCGAGACCTCCAGCGCAAGCCCCCAGAATTCGGTCTGTCCGGTGATATAGGCAAGCGGTTCATTGGCGGCTCGACGCGCGATCAGTTCATCAAAAGCTGTCGGTGAAGGATCCTGCATCCGCCGCAGGAACAGGTCCGAACGGCTGACCCCCAAGGCGTGGGCCATCAACAGTTCGGCGTCGAGCCGGGCGGTATCGGTCCGCGCCCCCAGCACCTCGGTCGCCGCGCGGATCGCCTGGGCGACGGTGGTGTCTGCGCTCATCTCACTCGCCCAGCGCGGCCAGCCGCTTGGCCTGGTCCTCGGCAATTAGCGCGTCGATCAGTTCGCCCAGCCCCGGCCCTTCGAGGATTTCCGGCAGGCGGTGCAGGGTCAGGTTGATCCGGTGATCGGTAACGCGCCCCTGCGGAAAGTTATAGGTCCGGATCCGCTCGCTGCGATCGCCCGAGCCAACCATCGCCCGCCGCGCTTCGGCCTCGGCGCCCTGGGCAGCGTCGCGCTGGGCCTCGAACAGGCGGGCGCGCAGCACCTGCATCGCCTTGTCCTTGTTCTTGTGCTGGCTGCGGCCATCCTGGCAGGTGACCACGGTGCCGGTCGGCAGGTGGGTGATCCGCACGGCGGAATCGGTGGTGTTGACGTGCTGCCCGCCGGCGCCCGATGCCCTGTAAACGTCGATCTTGAGGTCCTTGTCCTCGATCGAAACGTCCACCTCATCGGGCTCGGGCAGGACCGCGACGGTTGCCGCGCTGGTGTGGATCCGCCCGCCGCTTTCGGTCACCGGCACGCGCTGAACCCGGTGGACCCCGCTTTCGAACTTGAGCTTGGCAAACACGCCGTTGCCGCTGATCTGCGCGACCACTTCCTTGAAACCGCCGATGTCGCTGGCATTGGCGCTGACCACCTCGATCCGCCAGCCCTGCTCGGCGGCAAAGCGCTCGTACATCCGCAGCAGATCAGCCGCGAACAGCGCCGCCTCGTCCCCGCCGGTTCCGGCCCGGATTTCGAGCATGGCCGAGCGGCTGTCAGCCGCATCGCGCGGCAGCATGGCGATCGCCAGCTGGTGTTCGGCCTCTTCAAGATCGGTCTTGAGGACGCGGCTCTCCTCCTCGGCCATTTCGCGCATTTCAGGATCGTCGAGTTCGGCCATGGCCCCCAGCGCGACCAGCTCGGCCCGCATCGCCTCAACCAGCCCGGCCGCCTTGGCCACCGGCTCAAGCTCGGCATAGTCGCGGCTGGCGGCGATAAAATCCTTGCCCTCAAGCGTCCCCGAAGCCAACCGCGCCTCTATTTCGGAGAAGCGGGCAGCGATCTGGGCAAGGCGGGCGTCGGAGACAGACATCAGTCTTGCGCGAAACGGTTGAAGATCGTGTCGATTTGGCCCCGCTTAGCCGTCTCACGGAACGACTTCGCCGAATGCGAGTTCACGCCATCACGAACATCCAGCGAGATCAGAACTGCCGGGTCCATTTTGCGAGCACGATCAAAGCGCTTTTTCGCGCTTCCGGTAGCGACCAACTCCATTTCGATTCCGTCCCGGCGCATCTGCATGACCAGCGCCAGCGCTTCGGTTTCGCGCGCGGAATTTTCCGCCACTACGATAGCATCTGGGCCGAGCTGATCCCGCTCCCCCACCAACATCGCCAACCGCTCGATCCCGGCAGCCCAGCCGACCGCCGGGGTGAAGGGGCCGCCCAGGCTTTCCATCAGTCCGTCATAGCGCCCGCCGCCGAGCACCGTGCCCTGCGCGCCCAGCCGATCGGTGACAAATTCAAACGCGGTGTGGCGGTAATAGTCGAGGCCGCGAACCAGCGCCGGGGCGCGGGTCCACGCCACCCCTGCGGCATCCAGTCCGCTGGTGACCTTGCCGAAAAAGTCCTGCGCCTCGCCGCTCAGGAAATCGTCGATTCTGGGGGCGTCGGCCACGAACGCCTTGTCGCGCGGGTCCTTGCTGTCGAGGATGCGCAGCGGGTTGCGCTCCAGCCGGTCTTGCGAATCCTCGCTCAGGTCGCCCTTTACCGCGCGGAAATAGTCCACCAGCGAGGCGCGCCAGGCTTCGCGGCTGTCGGCATCGCCCAGGGTGTTGAGCATCAGCGTCACCCCATCGGCGATGCCCAGTTCCTTCAGCAGCTGATCGGCCATCACCAGCAGTTCCACGTCCGCCTGCGGCTCGGCCGCGCCGATGATTTCGGCGTCGAGCTGGTGGAACTGGCGATAGCGGCCCTTTTGCGGGCGTTCGTAACGGAACAGCGGGCCGTGGGTGGCCAGCTTGACCGGGGCATATTGCTGCCACCCGTTGGTGAGATAGGCGCGCGCGATCCCGGCGGTGAATTCGGGCCGCAGGGTCAGCGATTCGCCGCCGCGGTCCTCGAACGAATACATTTCCTTGGAAACCACATCGGTGGTTTCGCCGATGCTGCGCGAGAATACCTCGGTCTTTTCGAAGACCGGCATTTCGACCCGGCGAAAGCGGTAGAGCCTGCGCACCCGCTCAAAGGTTTCGACCACATGGGCGAAAGCCTCGGCCTCGGCGCCGAAGATGTCCTGGGTTCCACGGATGGCTTGCGGTGTTTTCATGGCGCCTGCCCCTAGCTTGTATGACCTTTGTCGAAAAGGGGCAGGTGAAACTTGCCCCGCGCGGCGCTTGCCGCCACAGTCGCTGCCCATGAACAGGACAACAGGGACCGCCATCGCTGCGGCCGCGCTCGCCCTTGCCGCGCCGGCCATTTCCGCCACCCTTTCCGCCCCCGTGGCCGTGCCGCTTTCGCGGATGGTGCCCGATGCGGCGGACAAGCCCTATCCGGGCGGAACGATGACGCTGGACATCGACGCGACCGACGTGACCCGCGGGGTTTACCGCGTGACCCAGACCGTGCCGGTCGCCCCCGGCACGGGCAAGCTGATCCTGATGCTGCCGCAGTGGCTGCCCGGCAATCACGGCCCGCGCGGGCCGATGGCCGAACTGGTCGATGTGCATTTCTTCGCCGGCGGGCAGGAACTGAAGTGGAAACGCGATCCGATCGAGGTCTTTGCCTTCCATATCGAAGTGCCCGAAGGCGCGAAGGAAGTGGTGGCGAAGTTCATCCACACCAGCCCGCTGCAATCGAACGAGGGCCGGATCACCATGACGCAGGAGATGCTCAACCTGCAGTGGGAGAAGATGAGCCTCTATCCCGCCGGGCATTATGTCCGCCAGATCCGGGTCAAACCCAGCGTAACGATTCCGCAGGGCTGGACCGCGGCAGCCGCGCTCGACGGGGCGAAGCAGCAGGGCAACCGACTGAGCTGGGATGAAACCAGTTACGAGATTCTGGTCGATTCGCCGATCTTCGCGGGCAAGTTCTTTCGCAAGTGGGACCTGGGCCAGAACGTCACCCTTAACGTCGTGTCGGACAAGCCCGAGCAGTTGGCCGCCAAGCCCGAACAGATCGAACCCTATCGCCATCTGGTGAGCGAGGCGCGGCTGGCCTTCGGCGCCAACCATTTCGATCGCTATGAATTCCTGCTGGCGCTGACCGACCGGATGGGCGGGATCGGGCTTGAGCATCACCGCTCTAGCGAGAACCAGCTTGAGCCGACCGCCTTTACCGAATGGGACAAGTTCGATTGGGACCGCAACCTGCTGCCCCATGAATATTCGCACTCATGGTCGGGCAAGTATCGCCGCCCGTCGCGGCTGTGGACGCCGGACTATCGCCAGCCGATGCAGGACGATCTGCTGTGGACCTATGAAGGGCAGGACCAGTTCTGGGGCACGGTCCTGGCCGCGCGGTCGGGCCTGCAGAAGAAGGAAACAGTGCTGGGAATGCTGGCCAGCTGGGCCGGCGGTTTTGCGATGCAGCCGGGGCGGCGTTGGCGCTCGGTAGAGGATACCGGCCACGATCCGATCTTCGCCGGTCGCAAGGCCAAACCCTTTGCTAGCCTGGCCCGCAACGAGGACTATTACACCGAAGGCGCGCTGATCTGGCTGGAAATTGATCAGATCCTGCGTGAAAAGACCGGCGGCAAACGCTCGATCGACGATTTCGCCAAGCTGTTTTTCGGGATGAACGACGGCGATTATGGCCAGCTGGCCTTTGAGACTGATGAAATCGTCACCAAGCTCAACCAGCTCGCGCCTTATGACTGGGCGGGCTTCATCGACAGCCGGATCAATAGCCCCGGTCAGCCCGCGCCGCTGCGCGGGATCGAGATGGGCGGTTACAAGCTGGTCTGGAAGGATGAACCTAACCCCTATGACAAGGGCCGGATGACCGATTCCAAGACGCTGTCGCTGGCCTGGTCGATCGGGCTGACGCTGGACAAGGACGGCAAGGTTACCGCTACCCAGTGGGATAGCCCCGCATTCAACGCCGGGGTGGTGAACGGCGCGAAGATCGTCGCGGTCAACGGCGCGGCCTATGAGGCTGACCTGCTCAAGACCGCGATCACCGCCGCCAAGGACGGGGCCCCGCTGGAACTGCTGATCCAGCGCGGCAGCCGCTATCAGACGGTCACGATCGACTACAAGGGCGGTCTGCGCTGGCCCTGGCTGGAACGGGCCGCGCCGGGCAAGGCGCCGACCGGGCTCGATCTGCTGCTCACCCCCAAGCGGCCGATCGCAAAGGCCAAGGGCAAATAGGAATGGCGCGGACGGCGTACCGGCGATCCGGCAAGCTGCTGCCGCCGCGCTTTATGCTGTTCCTGCTGCTGATGGCGGCGATCGCGCTGGGGCTGATGGCGCTGCACGGGCAGCCGTGGGCCAACGCGCTGGTGATCGGCTTCGATATCGCCGCATCGGCCTTCACGCTTTCGCTGCTGCCGCTGCTGCGCGATCGCAGCGCTGCCGATATGCGCCGCGATGCAGCCGGCAACGATGCCGGGCGCGGACTGGTGCTGCTGATCACCAGCGTTACCGCCGCGGCGATCATGGCGGCGATCGCGGCCGAGCTGCCCAGCGCCAAGCAAGGCGATCTGCTGGCGATCACCAACCTGATCGGCACGCTGGCGCTGTCATGGGCGTTCACCAACCTGATCTTCATGCTGCATTACGCCCATATGCATTATGTTCCCGCGGACGATGGCAGCGGCGACCATGGCGGGTTCGATTTTCCCGGAACGAAGTCCCCGGACTATTGGGATTTCCTCTACTTCGCCTTCACCGCCGGGATGAGCTTTGCCGCCTCTGACGTGAATGTCACCAGCAAGCGGGTGCGGCGCGTGGTGGTGGCGCACTGCCTGCTGTCATTCGTGTTCAACATCGGCGTGCTGGCATTTTCGATCAACGTCCTGGCCGGCGCGGCCGGCTGAACCGATTAGACAAAGGTCGCTGTTGCGGCGCAGCATCGGGACGGCTATGGCGCGCGCACTATGCGCATCGATCTGATCCCCGTTGGCGATAATCCGCCCGAGAGCCTGAACGTCATCATCGAAGTACCCGTCGGCGGTGAGCCGGTGAAGTACGAATTCGACAAGGAATCCGGGGCGCTGTTCGTTGACCGGATTCTGCACACGCCGATGCGCTATCCGGCCAATTACGGCTTTGTTCCGCACACCCTGTCCGACGATGGCGATCCGCTGGACGCGCTGGTCGTCGCCCGCTCGCCCTTCGTTCCGGGCTGCGTGGTGCGGGCCCGGCCGATCGGCGTGCTCAACCTTGAAGACGAGCACGGCGGCGACGAAAAGCTGATCTGCGTGCCGGTCGATTCGACCTTCCCCTATTATTCCGACATCGGCGAACAGAAGGATCTGCCCTCGATCGTGCTTCAGCAGATCGAGCACTTCTTCACCCACTACAAGGATCTGGAAGCTGAAAAGTGGGTCCGGATCGGCAAGTGGGGCGATGCCGACGATGCCAAGCGCGTCGTGCTGGAATGCATCGCGCGCTATGAGGCGGACAAGGCCGCCAAGGGCTGAAGTCAGGCGGGCGCGTGATCGGCGATTACGCCCGCTCTAATCGCCCGCCACGGTCATCCCGTCGATCCGGATCGTCGGCACGTTGACCGTGCGGTGCCATTCCAGATCGTCGGCGACGCTGAGCTGGCGGTACATCTCGATCAGATTGCCGGCGATGGTGAATTCGGCAACCGGCCCGGCCAGTTCGCCCTTGACGATGCGAAAGCCTGAGGCGCCCCGGCTGTAATCGCCGGTCACCCCGTTGACGCCGTGGCCGATCAGTTCGGACACGAACACGCCCTCTTCGATATCGGCGATCAGTTCGGCGACGCTGACCGATCCGGCGGAAAGGTGGACATTGCTGGTGCCGACGCCGGGCGATCCGCCCGCACCGCGCACGGCATGGCCGGTCGGGCTGCCGCCAAGCTGACGGGCGGCGGCGCTGTCCATCAGCCAGCCGGTCAGCCGTCCGTCCGCAACCAGCGCGCGGGGAGCTGTCGCCAGCCCCTCGCCATCGAACGGGCGCGAGGAAAGGCCGCGCAGGCGCAGTGGATCGTCGTGGATCGCAATGCCGGGGGCAAAGATCTGCTCATCCTCCCGGCCCAGCAGAAAGCTCGCGCGGCGGGCGATGGCATTGCCGCTGATCGCCCCGGTCAGGTGCGAGATCAGGCTGCCGCCAACCCGCGGATCGAACACCACCGGCATCGGGCCACTCTTGATCCGGCCGGGATTCAGCCGGTGAACCGCGCGCTGCCCGGCCTGACGCCCGATCTGCTCCAGATCCGGCAGGTCTTCCAGATGGTGCGCCATGCGCCAGGCATAGTCGCGCTGCATCGCGCCGCCTTCTCCAGCGATCGCGGTGGCGCTGATCCCGTGCATCGTGCCGCCGAACGATCCGGCAAAGCCATGGCTGGTGACCAGCGCGAAATTGCGCCCTGCCAGGCTGGCATGGCCGCCTTCGGAATTGGTCACGCCGGGCACGGCGCGAGCCGCATCCTCAACCGCAAGGGCGCGTTCGCGCAGCTCGGCCGGGGTCAGTTCAACCGCGTCGGTTACGTCAAGATCCGGCAGGGCGCCGCGCAGCAGCAGGTCTTCGGCGGCCAGACCGGCAAAGCGATCATCCGGCGCGGCGCGGGCCATATCGACCGCGCGGGCGGCCAGTTCCTTCAGCGCCGCATCCGACAGGTCGCTTGAACCAATCGAGGCCGAACGCTGCCCGACGAAAACCCTGAGGTCGAGGTGCTCGCTTTCCGAACGCTCGACATCCTCAAGCTGGCCCAGCCGCACCGCGACGCTTTCCGATGATGACCCGGCATAGACCGCGTCGGCGGCGTCAGCCCCGGCGGCGCGCGCCATATCGATCAGCGCGGCGGCGCGGTCTTGTGCAGATTGGGGGCTGAGCATCGAAGGGGCAACTCCTGAACTGGAGCCGCCGATCTAGGGATTATCGATCAGAAAGCAATCAGCCGAACAGCCGGGCCAGCCCCATGAACAGCCCGGATACGACAAAAGGCAGCCCGATTGCCAGAACCCAGAGCCAGACCTGATCGCGCCGGAAGTGCCGGGCGAATTGCGGATCAGCAGCCTGCGCGTCGCTCAACCGGTTCCACCGCGTTTCGAACCGGCGACAGGCCGGGATGATCGCCGCGACCAGAACGATCAGTGCAAAATAGGGCAGCATCGATCCGCCGTGGCCGCTGATCGTCCCCATCGTGACGAAGATCTGAAGCGCGGTGTAAACCAGCAGGGCATAGGCGATGTTATCGCTCATCCGCTTGCGCCAATCGAGCGCATGGCTCCCCGGCGTTGCGGAATCGTCGAACACGCTTTCGATCTTGGCCATGGCCCATCCCCTCTTGCGTTCCCCAAGGCCTGAGTAAATCACCGAAGGGGGGATCGATCAACCCTTGTTAAGCATTCCCGCCGAGAAGGTGCCCATGGCCCGGCAAACCCCATGCATGAAACCTGCCAGATCGATCAACGGTGCTTGCCGCCGGGGCCAAGCCCGCCTAAATCGGCTGCTGTCATGAGCGAAGTTCACCATCTGGTCGCCCCCAACACCGATGCCATGAAGCCCATTCCACAGGGCGGGCTTGAGGTGATCTCGATCGCCAAATCCTACGACAAGCGTGCGGTGCTGACCGACATCTCGCTGTCGGTCGGCAAGGGAGAGGTGCTGGGCCTGCTTGGCCCCAACGGCGCGGGCAAGACCACCTGTTTCTATTCGATCATGGGGCTGGTGCGCCCGGATTCGGGCCGGATCCTGATGGACGGGATCGATGTCACCCAGCTGCCGATGTACCGCCGCGCGATCCTGGGGCTGGGATACCTGCCGCAGGAAACCAGCATTTTCCGCGGCATGACGGTTGAACAGAATATCGCCTGCGTGCTCGAACTGGCCGAGCCAGATGCTGCCACCCGCGAGCGCGAATTGCAGCGCCTGCTCGATGAATTCGGGCTCGATCGGCTCCGCTCCAGCCCCGCCATGGCGCTGTCCGGCGGTGAACGCCGCCGCTGCGAGATTGCCCGGGCACTGGCCGCCAACCCTTCGATCATGCTGCTTGACGAACCCTTCGCCGGGATCGACCCGCTTTCGATCAGTGACATCCGCCATCTGGTGACCGACCTCAAGCAGCGTGGAATCGGCGTTCTGATCACCGATCACAACGTCCGCGAAACGCTGGATATCGTTGACCGGGCCTGCATCATCTATGGCGGGCAGGTGCTGTTCGCGGGAAGCCCCGAAGAGCTGGTCGCGGACGAGAATGTGCGCAGATTGTATCTGGGCGAAGGGTTCACGCTTTAGGCCGACCGACCATGGCTCTCGGCCCGCGCCTTGATCTTCGGCAATCGCAATCGCTGGTGATGACGCCCCAGCTCCAGCAGGCGATCAAGCTGCTGGCGCTATCCAACCTGGAAATCGAAGCCTTTATCGGTGAAGCGCTGGAGGCCAATCCGCTGCTCGATCTCGGCGGCGGCGCCCCCGCCGATCCGGCCGAAACGATCGCGCCGGATGAAGTGCGCCGCACCACGCTGGAAAGCTCCCCGGCCGATCAGCTGATCGCTGAAGGCCGCGCTGCCGATGACCGTCCACTCGATATTGATCCCACTGCGCTGGACCGCGATCACGACACCGGCGACTGGAGCGCCGATTTCCGGATGGCCCCGGGCGAGGACGGCCCCGGAATCGATGAACGCGGCGGTGAAGCGCCAAGCCTGGCCGAACACCTCTTCGCCCAGATTGGCCCAGCCGCAACCGACCCAGCCACGGCCTTCATTGCCCGGCACATCGCAGGAGAACTGGACGAGGCCGGATACCTGCCCGCCACCACCGCCGAACTGGCTGCCGATCTGGGGGTGGACGAGGACGAGGTCGAAGCGGCGCTGGCGTTGGTCCAGTCGCTCGATCCCACAGGGGTCGGCGCGCGCAGCCTGGGCGAGTGTCTGGCGCTTCAAGCCAGAGAGGCCGACCGTTACGATCCCTGCATGGCCCGCCTGCTCGACAATCTCGAACTGTTGGGGCGTGGCGAACTGCCCCGGCTGAAACGGATGTGCGGGGTCGATGACGAGGATTTCGCCGATATGCTCGCCGAGCTGCGCGGCTATGATCCCAAGCCGGGGCTGCGCTTTTCCAGCGGCGGTGGAGATCCGGTTACGCCTGACATCCTGCTGATCCCCCGCGCCGACGGAGGCTGGGATCTGCAACTCAACCAAGCCACCCTGCCGCGGCTGGTGGTCAACCGCAGCTACTATGTCGAAATGCGCGGTGCGTGTGATGATAAGGCCGCGCGCGGCTGGCTTTCAGATAAACTGGCCGATGCCAACTGGCTGCTGAAGGCACTGGACCAACGCGCCAAGACCATCCTCAAGGTCGCCAGCGAAGTTGTGAAACAGCAGGACGGCTTTTTCCGCCATGGGGTTTCGCACCTGAAGCCGCTGACCCTGCGGGCTGTGGCCGAAGCGATCGAGATGCACGAATCGACCGTCAGCCGGGTCACCAGCGCCAAATACCTGTCCTGCCCGCGCGGCACCTTCGAATTGAAGTACTTCTTCACCTCGGGCGTGGCTTCGGCTGACGGCGACGGCGCGGTCTCAGCCGAAGCGGTCAAGGCCGCGATCCGCGCGTTGATCGACGCAGAAGACCCCAAGGCGATCCTGTCCGACGACACCCTGGTCGATCTGCTGAAGGACAAGGGCTTCGACCTTGCCCGCCGTACCGTCGCCAAATACCGCGAGGCGATCGGCCTCGGCTCCTCGGTCCAGCGGCGGCGGCAAAAGGCGCTGGCAGGATTGCGCTGATCGGCTAGTCTCCCTGCCATTGCATTGCAGGGGAGAACACCATGAAGCCGTTTCACCTGATTGCCGGATGCGCATTGGCCGCGCTTGCCGCCGCGCCCGCCCTGGCTGACCGCCTGGAATACCGCGTACTGGTGCAGAGCCGCGACATCGGCCACTACACCGTGGATCGTGAAGGCGGCCGGGCCGTGATCGATTTCGATTACAAGGAGAATGGCCGCGGGCCGACCATCAAGGAGGATGTCCGGCTCGACAAGCAGGGTTTCCCGGTCAACTGGACGATTACCGGGCGCACCACCTTCGGCAATCTGGTGAATGAGAGCTTCCGGCGCGGCCCCGGGTTTGCGATGTGGCGCGATCTGGCCGGTCCCGGCGCGATCAAGGGCAAGGACGCGCCGCTGCTCTATGCCTCGCAGAACGGATCACCGTTCGACATCTCGGTGATGGCCAAGGCCCTGCTCGCCGATCCCGATCACACCATGGCGGTCGCGCCGGGCGGCATCGCCAGCCTGACCGAGCGCGGTCGTTCCAGCTTCGATGGGCCGGACGGCAAAATCGAAGTGATCACCTATGAACTGACCGGGCTCTCGCTCAACCCCAGCTATATTACGCTTGATGCCAGTGGTGAGCTGTTCGCCGTGGCCAGCGCCGATTTCATCATGGCCCGCAAGGGTTATGAACAGGCCGCCGACGTGCCGCTGCGGGCTTTGTCCGAAAAGCTCGAGTCCGAGCGTTTTTCCCGCCTGCAAAGCGAATATGCGCACCGTTTCGATGTGCCGGTGCGGATCCGCAACGTGCGGATTTTCGATCCGGTCAAGGGCACCCGCGGCGAACCCAGCGATGTCGTGATCCACAAGGGCCGGATCACCGGCATTGTCCCGGCCGGCAGCCCGGCCACGCCGGGCGAGGCGGCGATTGACGGCGCGGGCGGAACGCTGGTGCCGGGGATGTTCGAAATGCACGGGCACCTTGCGCAGCAGGACGCGCTGCTCAACGTCCTGGCCGGGATCACCACGATCCGCGACATGGGCAACGACAACGCCGTTCTCGACGTGCTGATAGACCGGATCGGCAAGGGCGAAGTGGCCGGGCCGCACATGATCCGCTCGGGCTTTATCGAGGGCAAGAGCCCCTACAATTCGGCCACCGGCATCCTGGTTTCAAGCGAGGCCGAAGCGATCGAGGCGGTGCGCTGGTACGCCGCGCGCGGCTACTGGCAGGCCAAGCTCTATAGTTCGATGGACCCCAAATGGGCTCCGGCCGTCGTGGCGGAGGCGCACCGGCAGGGAATGCGCGTGGCCGGCCATGTCCCGGCCTTTTCCAGCGCCGATGAAATGATCGCGGCGGGCTATGACGAGCTGACCCACGTCAACCAGTTGATGCTGGGCTGGGTGCTCAACCCCGGCGAGGATACCCGCACATTGTTCCGCTTTACGGCGATGCGGCGTTTCCCCTCGATCGATCTCGATTCGCCGAAGGTGCGCAAAACCCTGGATGCAATGGTTGCCAAAGGCGTGGCACACGAACCCACTATTGCGATCCACGAGCTGGGTCTGACCGCGGTGGACGGCAAGCCCAATCCCGGCGCGATCGACTATATCGATCATCTGCCGCCAGCCGAACAGCGCCAGCAGAAGCAGGCGCTGTTCGGCGCCGATACCCCGCAACAACGAGCCGAATATGTCGCCGCCTATGCCAAGATAATGGACACGCTGCGGCTGATGCATCGGCGCGGGATCCTGCTGATCCCCGGGACCGATCTGGGCGGCGGCTTTACCTATCACCGCGAACTGGAACTGTTCGGGCAGCTGGGGATGACTCCGTCCGAAGTGCTGCGCCGTGCAACCTGGGACATGGCCCGCTACACTGGCCGGGACCAGCAGCAAGGCAGTATCGAGCGCGGCAAGCTGGCCGATTTTTTCCTGGTGCCGGGCGATCCGACCCAGGACCTGAAAGCGATCAAGAAGGTCGCCATGGTATCGATGGGCGGAACAATCTATTTCCCCGACGAAGTTTACCCGGCGCTGGGAATTCGGCCATTCGCCTTCGTTCCCAAGCTGACTGTTCCGGCCACGAAATAGTCAGTCGCCCTCCGTCTCATCGATCAAGGACTTACCTTCGTGCATGAATCCGCGCTCAGCCCGTTTGATGGCGCCGCGATCCTGATCGTCCTGGCCGCGTGCCTGGGCTATCTCAACCATCGGCTGCTGCGGCTGCCCTCTTCGATCGGGCTTACCGTGATGGGTGCGCTGGCCTCGCTGCTGGTGGTCGCGATCGATCGTTTCGTGCCTGGCGTCAGCCTGGCCGGGCGGGTGGTCGATTTCCTCAACGGGCTCGATTTCCACAAGACCCTGATGGAAGGAATGCTCTCATTCCTGCTGTTCGCCGGGGCGCTTCATGTCGATTGGTCGCACTTGCGCAAGGGTGGGCTATTGGTCCTGGCGTTCAGTACCATTGGTGTGCTTGTTTCCACCGCCCTGGTTGGCTTTGGCTTCAAGCTTCTGGTTGACCTGGCGGGCGTTCCGGTCCCGCTGATCTGGTGTCTGGTTTTCGGCGCCCTGATCAGCCCGACCGACCCGGTTGCGGTGATGAGCGTGATGAAACGCGCCGCCATGCCCGAAACGCTACAGGCGACGGTCGCCGGGGAAAGCCTGTTCAACGACGGGATCGGGGTGGTCGTTTTTTCGATCCTGCTGGCGATCGCGCTGGGTACGGATCAGTTCACATTATCAGGCGCATTCAACTATTTCCTGCGCGAAGCCCTGGGCGGTGCGCTGCTCGGGCTGGGGATCGGCTGGATCGGTTTCCGGATGATGAAAAGCATCGACGATTATCCGATCGAACTGCTGATCAGTCTGGCAATGGTGATGGGCGGCTATAGCCTGGCGATGGCGCTGCACGTCAGCGGCCCGGTCGCCATGGCCGTGGCCGGACTGCTGATCGGCAACGCCGGTCTGACCTATGCGATGAGCGACCAAACCCAGGATTACATGGTGAAATTCTGGGAGCTGGTCGATGAGGTGCTCAACGCCGTTTTGTTCCTGCTGATCGGGCTGGAAGTGATCGCGATTGCCGGGGAACCGGCCTTGCTGGTGCTGGGCCTTGCCGCGATCCCGCTGGTTCTGGCGGCCCGGGCAATCTCGGTCGGCGCTCCGCTCGCGCTGTTCGGGCGCAGCGTGCAGATGGGGCCTTTGGCCATGCCGACACTGATCTGGGGCGGATTGCGCGGCGGCATTTCGGTCGCTCTGGCCCTGTCGCTTCCGGCCGGCCCCGAACGCACCGCGATCCTTGCCGCGACCTATCTGGTGGTGATGTTCGCCGTGGTGGTGCAAGGCGGCAGCATCGGCGGTCTCATTCGGCGCCTCAGCGCAAAGGCAGCCGCTTCAGCCTAGGCGGCATCGGCTGCCGGCGCGAGATCGCCTGGCCCAAGTCCAACGCTGAGAACCGAACGAACAAAGCCGGGAACGATGCAATTGACTCGGGTTGATGCGAGCCATTCGCATTTTCCCGATCGAGACTTCAATACGGTCAGAAACCCCAAAATCTATCATGGTTAATTTGCGATGACGCGCTATCATTTAATAACAACTACGACACGTGGCAGTAATCGGAGCAACCGAAATTTTGCCTAAAAATGATCGGAATTGCTGAGCGAGAGGTCATTTTTGCAGAACACATTCGAATAATGTTTTGATTTTCAGCCGTTTCGATCTAGGGGGCCGGAAATGGCCCAGAACATTTCAGACGCTGCTCGCAATCGGGGTCGCCCGGTCATGTCGGATGAAGAAGCGTTGGCTATGCGCAGCCACATTGCCGATTGCGCGCTGCAATTGTTCCGACAAGAAGGTTACGCCGCAATTTCGATGCGAAGACTGGCTGAAGAGGCCGGTTGTACGGTGATGACGATCTACCGTTACTTCGCACGCAAGATCGATGTCTTGCAGGCACTGTGGGTGGCAGTGTTCAACGAATTGTTCGACAAGCTGGACAGCATCGCCGCAGCAGAGACGGATCCCGTTCGGAAGCTGGGTGCGGTGGCGCAGGGATATGTCGATTTCTGGCTGACCAACCGCGAACATTACTTCCTCGTTTACATGGCCAGCGGTGTGACCCAGGCCGACGTGCGAATGCTGGTTGACGACAAGGCGGTGATGGCACGATTTCGTCTTATTCCCGATTGTCTCGCGGCCGTAGTGGACAACGCCGACCGCGAATTGGTCAACTTCAAGGCGGAATACCTGCTGTGCGCGCTGAACGGCATCTGTCACAACCTGATCACGATTAGTTCCTACCCCTGGTCCGCAGCAGACCGACTGGTGCAAGAGGCCATCCACGGCATTCTGGCTTCGCCGGTTCAGGCTTCCAGCTCGACATCCCAGTAGAGCCAGTCGCGCCAGGTTTCGTGGAGGTAATTGGGCGGAAAAGCCTTGCCACGTTCGTGCAGCTGCCAGTTGGTCGGACGGATCGGTTCAAGCAGCAGGGGCATATGTGCCTGCTGCGGGGTGCGGCCGCCCTTCTTCAGATTGCACGGCGCGCAGGCCGTCGTCACGTTTTCCCAGCTTGTCCGCCCGCCCAGCCGCCGCGGCACCACGTGATCGAAAGTCAGCTGATGTAGGCTGCCGCAATACTGACACTGGAACCGATCGCGCAGGAACAGGTTGAAGCGGGTAAAGGCCGGATATTCATTGGGTTTCACATA
>Ga0116179_1000617_pt1 | contig 27541 bp, 27 predicted proteins | sample AD_UKC071_MetaG_FD_89751 | JGI IMG/M metagenome (GOLD analysis project Ga0116179, IMG submission 89751) | Active sludge microbial communities of municipal wastewater-treating anaerobic digesters from USA - AD_UKC071_MetaG | ecosystem: Engineered > Bioreactor > Anaerobic > Digestate | place: USA...
TCATGTTTGTTGCAGGTGTTATTATTCAAGCAACAAATGGAGAAGTTTATAGTTTATTATATAATTCCTTCATTGTCCTTATAGCCAATTTAATATTTATTGGTTATAATTATTTAAAATAATACTTATTTAATATATAATGAAATTGGTGATAATATGAAAAAAATTCTAGATAATAAATATACAGAAATAGCATTTGCTGTATGTGGTGTAATTGTATTTTATTTTATAATATTACACTTAGGAGATATCTTTAGTGCAATAGGTAAATTTATGGGTATTTTAACGCCATTAACTATGGGTTTAGTAATTGCCTATATAATGCATCCAATTGTTGATGTTTTAGAAAATAAAACATTTAAAAACATAAAAAATAAATCTACAAGAAGAAATGTAAGTATTGCTGTTACTTTACTTGCAATAACAATTATTCTTGGAGCTTTAATTAGTATTGTTATTCCTGAATTACTAAAAAGTATTCAATCATTACTAATTAATTTTCCACGTTACTTACAAGAACTTGAAGACTTCATTAATAACTATTTATCTAATAGTTCACTTGGAGATACTTTCTCAAGTAACTCTTCATCAATAGTTTCAACAATTACTGATGCTATTAACAATATAATGTTACCATCAGTTAACAATGCTATGTCATCAGTAGGAACGGGATTACTTTCTTTAGTAAAATCATTCTTTAACTTATTAATTGGTATTGTATTTGCTGTTTACATCTTAGCTAATACCAAAAATTTCGCCGCTGGATGCCGTAAATTTTTATATTCATTATTTGATGTCGACAAAGTAAATGATTTTATTATTGAAGTTAAACACGTTAATAAAATATTTGTTAATTTTATGATAGGTAAGGTAACTGATTCATCAATCGTGGCTTTGTCTACATTTATATTCTTACTAATATTTGGATTTCCATATCCTTTACTAGTAGCCGTTATTATTGGTTTAACTGATTTGATTCCTTACTTTGGACCATACATAGGAACTATTCCATCAGCTTTACTAATTTGTTTAGTAAGTCCATTTAGAGCTCTAGTATTCGTAGCCTTCATCATTTGTTTACAACAAATTGATGCTAATTTAATAACTCCTAGAATTCAAGGCAATGCAACTGGCTTACCAAGCTTCTGGATTTTATTTGCCATCACCGTCTTTGGTGGATTATTCGGCATCGTTGGTCTTCTAATTGGTGTTCCATGCTTTACTATAATTTATGAATTAGTAAGAGATAAAATTAAAAGCAATCTTGAAAATAAAAATATGCCAAGTGAAACAGACTACTATGAGAAACATGATATCTTGGAAAAGAAAATAATAAAAGCGAAGATGGCTATAAAGAAATAGGTTTAATTATCTATTTCTTTGTTTGTTAAAAAGGAGTTAAAATGAATAATAAAAATAAAATAATTTTAGTCATAATTATAACTTTACTAATTGTTTTAATCACAATCATGTTAAAGAATAATAAAAAAGAAGAACCAACTGAATTAATGGATACTACAACTTCAACAACAACTACGACATCAAGTTCAATAAAAATAGATGAATCTGTTAATTATATAACTGATTTAACTTTAGATACAGGATCTTTACCTGATTCATATTATAATCAAGAAGAGGATAAAACTTATTATTTAAATAATCTAAAGTTTCCTTATATCAATATTAAAACAGATGATGCAACATCTATAAATGAGGAAATAAAAAAACTAGCTGATCAAGCAATTCAAATATATACATTAGGTGTTTCAGGTGGCCTTGATAGGGTTGATGAATCAACTTATTCTTATTATGTAAATAATAATATTTTATCAATCGTTATTATTTATTCGGTTAATTATAATACTCCAAGTGATCGAGGATATTACACTTATAACTTTGATTTAACAACAGGTAATAAGGTGGATTTCAAAAAAATATATACATCTTTAGGAAATTCAGAAGATGGAATTAATGATAAAGTAAATCGTGCCATCAAAAAATATATGGATGATTTAGATAACTCTACCTCATATTCACTTTATAATCATACTCAAGGATATACGGGAGAAGATTCATATACAGCATCTTTAACAAAAGCCTATGAAACATACAAGGAATCTATTACCAATAATACTATTAAATATTATATAGATGATTCTAAAAATATTCATATCATAACAACAATCATGGTTCCAATAGGTGAAGGATACACAATTCAAGACTTAAAAATATAGCATTAATGAGATTTCATTAATGTCTTATTTTACTATTAATATTTACTATTTTTTGTTATAATGGGTTAAGGTGGAAATATGAGAAGCATATTTGATTTAAAACTTGAAGAATTAGAAGATTATTTTGTTTCTATTGGTGAAAAAAAGTTTAAGGCCAAGCAGGTTTTTGAATGGATTTATCGTCATAAAATATATGATTTCCATAAAATGTCTAATATTTCTTTATCTTTACAAGAAAACTTAATTCAAAATTTTTCAATTAATATGTTAATTGTTCAAAAAGTACAAGAAAGCGAATTAACCAACAAATATCTATTTAAATTAGAAGATGGTAATTTTATTGAAGCAGTACTCATGAAACATGACTATGGTAATTCAGTTTGTATATCATCTCAAGTTGGTTGTAACATGGGATGTACTTTTTGTGAATCTGGAAGATTAAAAAAAGTAAGAGATTTAACTACTGGAGAAATGGTAAGACAAATAATTATGATAGAAAATCTCTTCAAAGAAAGAATTTCGTCTGTCGTGGTTATGGGAATAGGTGAGCCTTTTGATAACTATGATAATGTTATGCGTTTTGTTAGGATTATAAATGATCCACTTGGTATGGCAATAGGTGCAAGGCATATTACGATTTCAACATCGGGATTAGTTCCTATGATTGATGCTTATGCTAAAGAAGATATTCAAACAAATTTAGCTATAAGTTTGCATGCTCCAAATGATGAATTAAGAAGCAAAATAATGAAAGTCAATAATGCCTATAACATTGAAACATTAATGAAATCCATTAATAACTATATTAATTTAACTAATCGTCGAGTAACTATCGAATATTTATTATTAAAAGATGTAAATGATACATCTGCATGTGCTAAAGAACTTGGGCACTTATTGCATGGTATGAACGTCTATGTAAACTTAATACCTTACAATGAAACAAGTCATATAGAATATAAAACAAGCCCTAATAAAAATGTAATGAATTTTTATGATATATTAAAACATCAAGGTATTAATGTAACCGTTAGAAAGAGATTCGGCGATGAAATTGATGCAGCATGTGGACAACTTAGAGCTAAAGAGGTGGATTTATGAAATCATTTTATATCACGGATGCGGGAAGAGTAAGAAGTCATAACGAAGATTCTGTAACTATCGTAAAAAATGCTTCATCTGAACATTTGATGATTGTCGCAGATGGAATGGGAGGACATCGTGCTGGTGAAGTTGCATCAAGCATGGTTGTATCTCAAATAGGTTCTCGCTTTCAAAAATTATCAACAATAGGATCTAAACAAGATGCTGTTAATTGGTTGAGAGAAAATGTTAAAGAAGTAAATTCCAATATTTTAAAATATTCCAATGAACATCCAGAAGCTGCCGGACTAGGAACTACTTGTGTCATGGCTTTATTGACTAAAGATTTCCTAATGTTTGTTAATATAGGAGATTCCTCAGGCTTTGTCTTTAAAGATGGCAAATTAAAAAAGATAACTAAAGATCATACACTAGTAAATTTCTTAGTAGAATCAGGAGATTTATCACCTGATGAAGCAATCAATCATCCTAAAAAGAATGTCTTAATGAAAGCTCTAGGAGCATCAGATCAATGTGAACTAGATATCTTTGATGTTGATACTAACATTGATGCTATCATGTTAAGTTCTGATGGTTTAACAAATATGCTTAGTTTTGAACAAATTGAACGTGTCCTTAATGAAACAGATATTAATATTGAAAACAAGTTAATTAAATTAGTGAAAAAATGTAATGTCAGAGGTGGATTAGATAATATATCTATAGCCTTATTAATAAAAAATGGTAAAGGTGGTGATTTGGCATGATTGTAAAAGGACAAAAAGTAAATGATCGTTATCAAATAATTAAAACAATTGGTGAAGGTGGCATGGCTAATGTTTATTTGGCTTATGATACTATTCTTGATCGTAACGTTGCCGTTAAAGTACTTCGTGGCGATTTAGCAACTGATGAAAAGTTTGTTAGAAGATTCCAAAGAGAAGCTTTAAGTGCTTCATCTTTATCACATCCTAATATTGTTGAAGTATATGATGTTGGTGAAGATAATGGATCATATTATATAGTCATGGAATATATTGAAGGTAAACAATTGAAACAATTGTTGAAAAAACGAGGGAAGCTAACTCTCACAGAAGTTGTTGATATCATGCTTCAAGTAACTGATGGCATGAGTGCAGCACACGATTCTTATATAATACATCGAGATATTAAACCTCAAAATATCATGATACTTGAAAATGGATTAATTAAAATTACAGACTTTGGTATTGCCATGGCTCTTAACAGCACTCAACTTACACAAACTAATTCAGTCATGGGAAGTGTTCATTACTTACCACCAGAACAAGCAAGTGGAAAAGGTGCCACTATTCAAAGTGATATCTATTCTATGGGTATTTTAATGTATGAGTTATTAACTGGCGAATTACCATTCCGTGGTGATAATGCCGTAGAAATAGCTTTAAAACAAATAAAAGAACCTCTTCCAGATATTACAACAAAATTACCAAACATTCCTCAGTCAATTGCTAACATTATCATGAAAGCAACCGCAAAAAATCCTAAAAATAGATATGCTGATGCTCGAGAAATGAATGATGATTTAAAGACAGCTTTATCAAGTGAAAGAGAAAATGAAGCTAAATATGTACTTAAATATCCTGAATCTGAAAATGAAAATATTAAAAAGAATGAAGTCCGCGTGACTCCAATTCCAACAGAGCAAGAAAATCCAGATAAACCTGCTAAATCCCCTAAAGCTCCAAAAACCAAAAAAGAGGAGCCAAAGAAGGAAGAAAATGAGGATGTTGAAGTGAAAGCAAAGAAGATAGATGAAAAAACAGAAATTAAAAAAGAGAATAAATTATTAGTAATATTAGCTATTATTTTTACATCTCTTGTTGTAATTGTTACTACCATGGTCTTCTTATTACCAGAGATAACTAAAGTTAAAAACGTAACTGTTCCTGATGTATCTAATATGTCAGTAGTTGATGCTGAAAACAAACTTGAATCTTTAGGATTAGTAGTAAACGAAGATGAAAAAGAAGTAAGTTCCAGTGAAGTTGAAGCCGGTAAAGTAGTAAAGACAAGCCCTCAGGCAAAGAGAACTGTTAAAAAAGGTGCTTCAATTACCTTATATGTATCATCCGGTGAAAATGGTTATACTGTTGAAGATTTAACTGGTAAAAATTACTTAGAGGTTAAAGGTGCTCTTGAAAGTACTTATAACTTATATGTAATTGTATCAAAAATGGAAACTGATCAAACAGTTGATGCTGATGTTATTTTAAAGACTGACCCCGCTGTTGGAACTGTTTTAAAACCTGGAGATACAATAACTTTATATATTCCACTTATGAATACATCATATCCAGACTTTACTAAAAACTATACACTTTCACAAATTCAAGCTTGGTGTGAAAAATATGGTGTAACTTATGCCGAAGTATATGACCAAACTTCATTATATGAAGCAGGGACAATTTATGCCCAAAGTATTGCTTCAGGAACTACAGTTCAAGCAGGTCAAACACTTACTATCCATATTGCAGAGGCAGTTGATGATTCTGATAATACGGGTACTGACATGGGTGAATAGATGGAAGGAAGAATTACTAGAATAATAAGTAATTTATATACTGTAGAATCTAATGGAATAGAATATAATTGCCGTGCACGTGGGTCATTTAGGAATATTTCCTTAAGCCCACTTGTGGGTGACATTGTCGATTTTTCAGAGTCTGAATTGTATATTTTAAATATACATAAAAGAAAAAATACATTAACTAGACCAAATGTAGCTAACATCGATTTATGTATAATAGTAACCAGTCTTAAAAGACCTGACTTTTCTCCTTTTTTATTAGATAAGATGATTGTAAATGTAGTTAAGGAAAACATTGAACCAATTATTTGCTTTACTAAATATGATTTATTAAATGAAGAAGAAAGAAATTATTATAATAAAATAATTTCTTACTATGAATCTATAGGTTATAAAGTATTTATTAATAATGAAATTGATAAATTTAATCGATATACAGCTGGCTCCCTCGTGGTCTTAACTGGTCAAACAGGAGTTGGTAAATCGACATTTATCAATAAATTAATCCCTGAAATTAATTTAGAAACCAATGATATAAGTGATGCTCTAGGACGTGGTAAACATACAACTAGACATACAGAAATTTATAAATATAATGATACTTATATTGTTGATACTCCAGGATTCAGTTCACTTGAAATAAGTGATGATTATCTGGACAATTTACGATTTTACTTTCCTGAGTTTGAAAACGATTCTTGCAAGTTTAGAGACTGTAAGCACTTACAAGAAATAGGATGTAAAGTACAAGAGGATGTATTAAAAGGAAAAATACTTCCTTCAAGATATGAAAGTTATAAAAAGATGGTGATGAAAGATGAAGGTTTCAGTCTCAATACTAAAAAGCAACAGAAGTAATGAAGAAACATTAAAGAAAATTAATTTAACAAATGCTGATTATATTCATTTGGATGTGATGGATAATACATTTGTTGATAATGCATCTTTAACAAATGAAGAGATAATTAAATTATTTAAAGATACAATTCAACCTATGGATATTCATTTAATGGTTAATCATCCTAAAAGTTATGTAGACGCATTAAAGAATTTAAATGTTAATGATTTTATTTTCCCAGTAGAAATATTAGGAGATAAAAAAGAATTAATTAATTATATTCATGAATTAGGTTTTAAAGTAGGATTATCTATTAATCCTGATACAAAAGTATCAATTATTAGACCATATTTGGAATATGTTGATATTGTTCTAATCATGGGTGTTAATCCTGGATTTGGAGGACAACCTCTTATACCAAGTACTACAATGAAAATCCATGAATTAAATTATTTAAGATCAATTAACGATTATAATTATATAATGAGTTTTGATGGGGGAGTTAATAGCTCAACAATTAATTTACTAAAAGGTTTAGATATGGTAGTATCAGGTTCCTATGTATGCCTTGGAGAAGACTATCAAGAAAATATAAATAAATTAAGATAAAGGAGTATTTTATGAAAAAATTTAAAGAATTTATTAACCGCGCATTAGGTGGATTTTGCATGGCCCTTGCCGATGCCGTTCCCGGAGTTTCAGGAGGAACTATTGCCTTCATTTTAGGATTCTATGATGATTTTATTACATCATTAGATGATTTATTCCGTGGAACAATGCCTAAGAAGAAGAAAGCTCTAAAGTTTTTATTAAAACTTGGATTTGGCTGGATAATAGGTATGGGTATAGCCTCTACTGTTTTATCTAATTTATTTGTAGATCGTATCTATGATATGTCATCACTTTTTATAGGTTTAATTATTTTTTCATTACCATTAATATATCGTGATGAATATGAATCTATTCACAATAAATATAAAAAGAATATTATATATGCCATTTTAGGTTGCATACTTGTTGTATTAATTACCGTAATAAATAACTATGCTGGAATTAATGTTGATATATCATCACTTAATTTATTTACAATTATCTATATCTTTGTTGTAGCAATGATAGCTATATCAGCAATGGTTTTACCAGGAATATCAGGATCAACAATGCTACTAGTATTTGGTATATATATTCCAATCATGGCTGATGTAAAAGGATTTTTCCATTTAGATTTTTCTACATTACCTACACTTATAATATTTGGTTTAGGCGTTGTCTTTGGTATTGTCTTCTTTGTTAAATTAATAAGAACATGTTTAGACAAAAACAGATCTGCCGTTGTTTATTTCATTCTTGGAATGATGATAGGATCTTTATATGCTATTGTCATGGGACCAACAACCCTTACAGTACCAACCGATCCAATGTCTATTTCAACATTTAAAATACTACCATTTATCTTAGGCGCGGTAATTATTTATCTACTAGAATTATTAAAAAAATATATGATGAAAAATAAATAGGTATTTAAATGGGAAGTATAATTGACTATGCCAAGAAATATGGCGATTTAACATTTAAGGAAAAGGCTTTTGATGAAGTAGACTCTGTCATGTTTGTCATGCTTTCTTATATTAACTTTGATGGTATTTTAACTCATTCTTTAAAACATAAAGTAAGATTAGAAGATGCCATTGATTTATTCTTTGAAAAATATAATACAAAAGACTTAATAAAAGATGGTCTAGGTTTACAATCAGCCTATAAATTAGCTGGAGCAATATCTCATTTAAAAAGATATAAAGACATAAACTTATATAACTATGTATATAGTTGGAATTCAGAAAAACAATTCTCGGCACTTTTCCTTGATATTGATGAAACTAATGTTTATATATCAATTGAAGGAACAGATGACTATGTAAGTGGTTGGAAAGAGGACTTTGAATTATCTTATAAATTTCCTATACCATCCCAAATAGAATGTATAACTTATTTAAATAGTTCTATTAAACTATTTGATAATAAAAAATATATTATCGCTGGCCATTCTAAAGGTGGAAATCTCGCTTTAGTTGGAGCTATGTATCTTAATCCTTTATTAAAGAAAAAAATAACAAAAGTTATTTCTTACGATGGTCCAGGCTTAAGAGAATCTCAAATTAATTCAAGAAAATATAAAAATATTTTACCTAAATTTGAATTAGTAGTTCCTAATAATTCAGTGATTGGTTTATTATTAAGCAATACCACCAGTAGAACAGTTTATTTATCCAATAGACGTGGAATATATGCACATGATGCTTTGAGTTGGCAAGTAGATGATGACAAATTCATTCAAACTGAATTAAGTAGTTACAGCAAAGGCGTTGATAAAACCATAACATCATGGCTAAGTTTATATGACGATGAAAAAAGAAAACGTTTTGTCGTAGATTTATTTTCGATATTTGATCGTTGCAATATAGAATCTTTAGATAAAATAGACCCTAAAGATTTATTGACATTAGTAAGAGAAACTTCAAAGATTGAAAAAGAATCTCGCGATATGCTTATTGAATTATTAAAAATATTCATCTCTTATAACATAACAAGTAAAGTAGGAGAATAATAATAATTTATGTATTTAATCACTAATAAAATCGTGTTATAATTTCTATAGTATAGAAAGATATGGTTACAATATGGAATTAAATACAAGAAGAACTTTAATAAAAAAATTTATTCCTGAATATATTCCTGGAATGTTTGAATCATGGGGACAAGATGCCGAAGTAGGACGTTATTTACCCGGTTTTAAACGTGATTGGAATATGGATGAATTTACCCATTATCTATTAAATACTTATAAAGATGAATATAATGATCAAGGTGTTATTCAAGAAAAAGATAACAATGAAATAATTGGTTATGTAAATATGAATCAAGAAGATAATCGTAGTAAATCTATTAATGTGATTATCTCAAGTCAGTACTGGGGTCATGGATATGGCCGTGAAGTATTAAAAGCAGTAGCTAACTCTTGTAAAAAAGCAGGACTTGGAAGTTTATATGCAACATGTGATAGCCATAATGAAGCTGCTAAACATATCTTAGAAGATGCCGATTTCGAAATGATTGATTCAATCCCTGGTGATCGTAAAGATATTGATGGTAAAACCGGAGATGAATTACTTTACGAACTTGAAATGATTAGAGTTAAATATGAATAAATATACTAGAGTTGATGCTCTAGTTTTTTTATATGTGGTATAATCTTTTATAGGTGTTTTTATGAATGATGAATGGTATAGATTAGATAATGTAGGTTTTTACTATGCTTCAATGAAGAATAAGAAAAATCCAACTGTAAATAGATTCTCCATAACTTTAACAGAAAAGATTGATGAAACTATTCTTTTAGATGCGGCTAAGGAAACAATGAAAGTTTTTCCTAATTTTCATGTTACCCTAAAATCCGGTTTCTTTTGGTATTATTTAGAAGAATCAACCCTAGATGTTAAAGTAAAAGAAGAACATACTCCAATTTGTTATAAGTTATATCATGATTCATCTGATATTCTATATCGAATAACTTATTATAATAATCGTATTAATTTAGAAGTTTCTCATATCGTATCTGATGGAAGAGGTACCATTGAATTATTTAAATATCTAATTTCCACTTATATTATCATGAAATATAAATTACATATGATGGTTCAATCTAATGCATCTTATTCAGATAAAATGGAAGATTCTTTTGATAAATATTATAAGCATACTAATCCTCCTAAAGGTAATTATAAAAATATATATCATTATGAAGGAAGAAGATTAAATAATACAACTCGTTTTATTGAACTACATATGCCTGTTAATAAAGTAGTGGCTCAAGCCCATAAATATAATTCATCACTTACAGTATATTTAGTAAGTGTTTTAATACAATCAATTATCAAAGAAATGAAAACAAGTGATAAAAACAAATTAATAAAAATAGATTTACCAGTTGATTTAAGGAGCTTCTTTGATTCATCATCTTCTAAAAATTTCTTTGGCTTAGTAGCTATAGACTATGAATTAACTGAAGATAATAGTTTTGAACATATTATAAATGTAGTAAAAGAACAATTTAATGAAAAGATAAAACCAGAAGCCTTAGAAGAAAGAATGAATAAGATGGCAGCATTTACTAAATGGATTGCTGCAAGGATGATTCCCTTATTTATTAAAAATGTTGGTATGTATTTTATCGATAAATTCACTGGTAATTTTCATACGACAACACTTTCTAATGTAGGATCAATTAGTTTTCCAAAGGAAATAGAAAAGTATATTAAATTTGTTGCGGTATTTACTTCAACAAATTATTTTCAGTTTATAGTGTCTTCAAATAAAAATGACCTATGCTTAGGTATAAGTTCTAAATATAAATATAATAATATTGTACGTAACTTCTCTGATTATTTATTAAGTAATGGTATAGAAGAAACGATGTATACGGATGTGATGTAAGATGAAATATTGTCCAAATTGTAAAATAAAAGTAGGTACTAAGGATCAAATTTGTCCATTATGCCAAAATAAACTATCAGGTGAATCATCAAGTATTTATCCTGAATTACATACTAAAAAAATAACTAAATTTTTAAAGATATTACTATTTTCTACACTTGTCATCATGGCTATTGCAAGTTATATAGATTTTCTTATAAATAAATCATTAACATTTAGTATTATTGTTGATTTAGTATCTTTAACTATCTACGGTAATTTCTATTATTGGTTTACAAGCTATCATAAAGATGCTTTCTCTCTATTAAATACTTACGCTTTGATTATCTTATTAATCTTATATATTTGGTATTTTGTTATTGATAGTAAAATAATAACTAATTTTATTATACCTATAGTATTTATCGCTGGTTTAATATTTTCTGATGTTGCCGCCTTAATATTAAGACACCATAATATTCAAAGATATATAAAACTCGTAATTACAGAGATTGCATCAGTTATTATACCAGTAAGTTTAATTGCATTTAAACTTGCCGATTATTACTTATTTATCTATATATCAATAGGACTTGTAATAGTCAATGTAATTGGCTTAATAGTATTTTCTTATGATCAAGTAAAGGAAGAACTTATTAAAATATTTAACTTTTAATAAGTTTTTTATTCTCTCTTGACTATGATTATCAAAACTGATAATATGGTATTCGTTAGTTACCTAACAAATGGAGTGTAACATGGAAGAAAATGAAACGATAGCTCATGCTTTAGGCTGTACAAATAACATTATTTGCCGTGCAGTTCATAAAAGTATTAAAGATAATGATACTTATCATATATCACCAATTCAAATAGAAATATTACAATATTTATTTAAGAATCAAGGGAAAAATGTTTATCAGAAAGACCTAGAACAACTATTTAGTATAAGAAGATCAACAGTATCTGGAATATTAAAAACGATGGAGAAAAATGGTTCCATCAAAAGGGTAAGTGTATCTGAAGATGCCCGAGTTAAAAAGATTGTTTTAACTGAAGAAGCCCTATCTAGATTTGAAGATGCTAAAAGGCATATGCGTAAGATGAATAAAATTCTCGAGAAAAATATTGATACTAATGATAAAGAAATCTTCTTTAAAGTTATACATCAAGTACAAAATAATCTATTAGAGCAAGAAAGGAATAACAAAAATGATTAAATTAATAAAAAATATGAAATTAAAAGAAATATTATTGATACTAGTATCCGTAGTATTAATTATTTTCCAAGTATGGTTAGATCTTAAATTACCTGATTATATGACAGAGATAACTAAATATGTTCAAACAAGTGGATCAACGATTAATGATGTATTAGTACCAGGTGGAAAGATGATGCTATGTGCAGCATTTAGTCTTTTATCATCCATTATTGTTGGATTCCTAGTATCATATGTATCAGCCAATTTTTCTAAACAAATAAGATCAAGTTTATTTGAAAAAATAGAATCATTTGGTATGGAAGAAATAAAAAAGTTTTCCACAGGAAGTTTAATAACTAGAACAACTAATGATATAACTAATGTTCAAATGTTTTTTGCCATGGGCTTACAATTACTAATTAAAGCTCCAATCACGGCTGTTTGGGCAATATTTAAAATATTAAATAAGAGTTGGGAATGGACCGCTGTAACTGGAGGAGCAGTTTTTATTCTATTTATAACGATAACAATAATGATGATCTTTGTCTTACCTAAGTTTAAGATTGTTCAAACATATATAGATAAAATTAATACTTTAACTAGAGAAAATCTAATTGGTGTTCGTGTAATCAGGGCCTTTAATGCTGAAAAATATCAAGAAGATAAATTTGAAAAAGGTAATTCCGATTTAACAGAAACTCAATTATTTACTCAAAGAGCTATGGCCTTAATGCAACCAATCATGTTCTTTGTAATGAACGTTTTAACACTAGCTATTTACTTTGTTGGTGCTTATTTAATAAGTTCTTCAACATTAGTTGGTAAAATAGATTTATTTAGTAACATGGTAGTATTTTCTAGTTATGCAATGCAAGTAATCATGGCTTTTCTAATGCTTGTAATAATATTTATCATGTATCCTCGTGCCTCAGTATCAGCTGATCGTATATGTGAAATACTAAATACTAAAATTGGTATCAAAGATGGACCTGGAGTTAAAAACACTAAAGAAGTTGGTACCATAGAATTTAAAAATGTTTCCTTTAAATATCCAGATGCTGATGAGTATATTTTAAAAGATATATCATTTAAAGCCAATAAAGGGGATACGGTTGCTTTTATCGGTTCAACTGGATCAGGTAAATCAACCCTTATTAATTTAGTACCTAGATTTTATGATGCAACATCTGGAACTATCTATGTTGATGGTGTAGATGTAAAAGATTATAAACTAGAAGAATTACATAATAAATTGGGCTATGTACCCCAAAAGGCAGTCATGTTTGATTCGTCTATTAAAGAAAATGTTTCCTATGGTAAAACGGATCACAGAGAACCATCAGTAGAAGATATTAATGATGCCTTGAGCATTGCTCAAGCAACTGAATTTGTAAGTAAAATGGAAAAGGGAATAGAATCTCATATTTCCTCTGGAGGAACTAATGTCTCAGGTGGACAAAAGCAAAGAATTGCCATTGCTCGTGCTATTGCTCGTAAGCCTGAAATATATATATTTGATGATTCATTTAGTGCTTTAGATTATAAAACAGATCAATTATTAAGACATGAATTAAAGAAATATACTAAAGATACAACATCTTTAATTGTTGCCCAAAGAATTGGTACTATCATGAATGCCGATAAAATTGTTGTTTTAGATGAAGGTCAATGCGTTGGCATGGGTACACATAAAGAACTATTAAAAAACTGCGAAGTATATAAAGAGATAGCTTATTCTCAATTAACAAAGGAGGAATTAGAAAATGCATAATCATGGACCAGGTTCTTTTTCTACAGAAGAAAAACCAAAAAGTATAAAAAAATCATTAATAAAATTATTTACTTATTTGCATAGTTATCTCCCTATAATAATTATAGCTATTATCCTAAGTTGTGCTGGTGCCATTTGCTCAATTGTAGGGCCCAATAAAATATCTGATTTAACCAATATTATAACTGATAGTTTTGTTTTAAATGAAGATAAAATGGGTGATGTAACATCAAGCATAACTAATGAATTAAGTAACGTATCTTTTGCTGAGTCTTTTGCTGACATTTTAAAATTAGATTTATCAACTGAGAACATGAAGAGCATTGCTAATAATAATCCCGAAGATTTAACTATTTTAACTAATATTAGTAAAACTCATGATTTAAAATTAATTAATGATTTATCAGATAATACTAAGTATTTAATATTACCAGATTCTATTTATCAAGGAGTAATAATTACTACTGCAGATAAATTAACTTTAATTAATCTTGATATGAGTGATACAACATCACTTATGAAGAATTTGCCTTACGATGTTCTTGCATCTTTATTAACTACTTCAACAATTGATTCTGTTGAAATAACTAACTATGATAAAGCAGATTATTTAACTATCATGGCTAATGTATCCGATGATACAGCAAAAGAAGATATTCTTGCTAGTATTGATTCATTACCTGATAGCATTAAAAGTTTAATTGAACCTAAGTTAGATATTGATGCCGTAAAAAGAGTAGCTTTACTATTATTAATATTATATTTAGTAAGTGCTATATTTAATTTTATTCAAGGATTTATCATGGCAACAGTATCTAATAGATTCTCACAAAACTTAAGAAGTAAAATGTCTATTAAAATAAATAAGTTACCATTAAAGTATTTTGATTCACATGAAACTGGAGATATTCTATCTCGTGTTACTAATGATATTGATACAATTAATAACTCAATGAATCAATCACTTTCAACATTAGTTGGCGCGGTTACCTTGTTTATTGGATCTATTATCATGATGATTTATACCAATGGAACACTTGCTTTAACTGCTATTTTATCTTCAGTAATTGGCTTTGTATTGATGGGTATTATCTTAGGAAAATCTCAAAAGTATTTTAATGCCAGACAAATTGAATTAGGTAAATTAAATGGACACATTGAAGAAATATATGGAGCCCATAATGTTGTAAAAGCTTACAACGGAGAACATGATGCTACGGAAAAATTTAATAAGTTAAATGAATCTGTATATGATTGTAACCTTAAGTCTCGATTCTTATCAGGCTTAATGCAACCTTTAATGAGTTTCATTGGTGACTTCTCCTATGTAGCGGTATGTGTAGTAGGTGCAATGCTTGTAATTGAAGGACACATCACCTTTGGTGTAATTGTTGCCTTTATGATTTATATTAGATTATTTACTAATCCATTAACCCAAATTGCTCTAGGATTTGCTCTAGTCCAAACAACCATGGCAGCATCTGAAAGAGTATTTGAATTCCTTGAAAGTGAAGAACTTAAAGATGAGTCTAATATTACTAACAAATTATTAAGAAGCACGGCTCAAGGAAATATCGAATTTAAAAATGTTAAATTTGGTTATGACGATAATAAAATAATTATTAAAAACTTTAATTGTAAAGCATCTCATGGTAAAAAGATTGCTATCGTAGGCCCAACTGGTGCAGGTAAAACAACACTCGTAAATCTATTGATGAAATTTTATAATATTAACTCTGGAGATATCATAATCGATGGACATTCCATTCATGATTTAACTAGAGAGAACATTCATGATTTATTTGTCATGGTATTACAAGATACCTGGTTATTTGAAGGAACTATTCGAGATAATATTAAATTCAATAAGCCAGATGTAACTGATGAAGAAATTTGGAACGCTCTAGAAACTGTTGGTGTAGATCACTTTGTTCATTCACTTCCAGATAAATTAGATTATGTTTTAAAAGAAAATGATTCCATATCTTCAGGTCAAAAACAATTATTAACAATTGCTCGAGGAATGATAGAAGATAAACCTTTCCTAATACTAGATGAAGCAACTTCTTCAGTTGATACAAGAACTGAGGAATTAGTACAAAAAGCAATGGATAAATTAACTGAAGGACATACTTCATTTATTATTGCCCATCGTTTATCAACAATTAAAAATGCCGATATCATTCTTGTTATGAATGACGGAAATATTATTGAACAAGGAAATCATGATGAATTAATGAAATTGGATGGCTTTTATGCCGATTTATATAATTCTCAATTTCAAAACTAGCAAGTTAAATCTTGCTTTTTATTTTGTCTTATTTATGGTATTATATTGATATTGATGATAGGAGGATTTATGAAAAAGACTGATAAGAAAGATAAAGTAGAAAAGAATGAAGAAAAAAAGTCTTATGATGCTAGCAGTATTGTAAAAAAAGTTTTATCTTTTATCTTTTGGGTAGTAATTATCATCTTAGCTTTTGTTTGGATATTTGATTTCGTTCAAGTTAGACAAAGTAATAACGCTAAGTTCTGTTTATCTAATAATACCATTCAAGAAAACAATGTAACTATAACTGAATGTGTAGGATTAGGATATCATGTATATAGATATTATTATCAAGGAAATAATTATAAAACTGAATTTAGCCCAATGTTTATAAGTTGGTCTAAAGACGATTATATGTCTCAAAGTAATTAAAAAAAATATTAGATTGAAAGGTAGTGTTTAAATATGGTATGGATTATCCTTATCGCAATCGTTGTTGTACTATTATTAATTATTGGTGCAACATATAACTCATTAGTACAATTAAGAAATAAAGTTAGAGATCAATTTAGTCAAATTGATGTTCAATTAAAGAAAAGATTTGATTTAATTCCAAATTTAGTAGAAACAGTAAAAGGCTATGCTAAACATGAAAGTGAAACATTTGAAGCTGTAATTAAAGCAAGAAATTCTTATCAAACTGCAAAAACAGATGATGATAAGATTGCTGCTAACCAAGAAATTACAACTGGTTTAAGTAAGTTATTTGCTTTAGCTGAAAATTATCCTGAATTAAAAGCTAATACAAACTTCTTAGATTTACAAAGTCAATTAAAGGATATAGAAGATAAAATAGCTTATTCAAGACAATTTTATAATGATTCCGTATTATCTTATAATAATAAAGTTGAAATGTTTCCTTCAAATATCATAGCAGGAATGTTTAATTTCAAAACTGAGAAATTCTTTGAAGCTTCTAATGAAGAAAAAGAAAATGTTCAAGTTAAGTTCTAAAGGATTATTTTAAAAAATAATCTTTTTTTCTAGAAGGAGTTTTAATGAGAAAGTTTATATTAACAATTTGTTTATTTTTTGCATCAATATCTATTGCCAGTGCATCTACTGTATCCTCAATAGATATGGATATTTTTGTAGACTCCAATGGCACAGCCACGATTAAAGAGACATGGGAGTCTTATCCAACATCTGGAACCGAAGGTTATCATCCATATTATAATATTGGAAAATCTGAAATAAGTGTATTGTCAGCTTCCATGGATGGTACTCCTTTTAAAATCAATAATTATTGGGATGAAGATGGTAGTTTAAGCGATAAAGCAAACCAAGCAGGTATTTATACTGATGGTGATGAAACTGACGTTGTATTTGGTATAACTAGTTATGAAGAGCATACTTATACCATAGCTTATCAAATAACGAATTTTGTTGTGGGCTTAAATGATGCTGATATGATTTATTGGAATTTATTTCCGAAAAACTTTAGTGCAAGGCCAAATAATGTAACTATTAGAATATATGGAGATACTCCTTATTCAAATTCCTTACCGGTCTGGGGATATGGAATGTATGGGGCTCCTTGCTATGTCTACGATGGTGTTATTAAAATGACATCAGATGGTCCAATTAGTTCAAGTGATTACTTGACTATCTTGGTACAATTTCCTAAAGGAACATTTGTAACTACTTCTCAATATAATCATGACTTTGCTTATTATAAAGATATGGCCGATGATGGTTCTCAAACATATCATAAGAAAAGTAACTTTCAAAAAATACTACTAATATTCTTAGGCATTTTACCATATATTTTTATTGTAGTAATATTTTTATTTTATGGAGTTTTCCATTCAGATGATCATACAGACCGCTACGACTTTGGAAAAACAGGTAGAAGATTGCCAGGAGATTATCCATTCTTCCGCGATATACCAACTAAAGATATCATGCGTGCCTATTGGATAACTAAATCCTATAAATTAGTTACCAAAGATTCAGACTATCTAGGCGCATTTATTCTTAAATGGATTAAAGATGGAAATGTAAAAGTAGAAAAATCTGAAATAAAAAATTTCTTTAAAACATCTGTTGAAGATACCATTGTTTTTATGAGCGAACCAACAGGAGCTTCTAAAGAAGAAATTAAATTATATAATTATATGTTGGAAGCTAGTAAAGATGGAAAACTAGAATCTAATGAATTTAAAAAATGGTGTAAAAATCATTATAGCAAAATCCTTAATTGGTTTAATGATGCCCTTGATGAAGAAAGAGATATTCTTATAGGTGAAGGTAAAATTGCAAAATCAGGTTACAAATTTGCAATTGATCCATCAATGTATGAAGAAGCTGTCAGATTTGCAGGTTTAAAGAAATTTTTAACTGAATTTTCACGTATAAGTGAAAGAGAACCCATCGAGGTAAATCTATGGCAAGAATATTTAGTTTATGCCCAAATGTTTGGCATTGCTAATGAAGTAATGAGCCAATTCAAGAAATTATATCCTGAGATAGTAAGTCAAATGGATGAAATGAACTATGGAGGAAATTACATTTATATTGTTGATGATTTCTCCAGAAGTGCTTATCAAGCAGCCACGACAGCTAAAAGTGAAGCTAGCTCATATAGTTCAGGTGGAGGTGGATTCTCATCTGGCGGAGGCGGAGGCGGTTCCTTCGGTGGTGGAGGCGGAGGCGGAGGCTTCCGTTAGAAAACAAGGAGTAACAACATGAATAAAACTAAGAAAGTATTTTTAATTGATTCGGATAATACTTTAAGAAATTCAAAAGGTATTATAACTGATAAAGTAAAAGAAGCTATTTCCTATGCTAAGTCAGAAGGTCATGAAGTTATTCTTGCAACATCTAGACCTAGATACCATACTCTAGAAATTAAAAATCTAGCTGGTGTTTCTGATGTTATAGTTTCTTCAACTGGTGCAGAAATCTATGATTCTAGAAACCAAGAAGTAATATCTAGTCACTTTATAAAACATGAAGAATTATTTAAATTTATTGACTTAGCTTACAAATATGATGTTCGATTAATACTATGTGTCGATGATATTGATTATGTAACTAAAAATCCTACGAATAATATTCAAATAGTCCTAAATAAAAATACTTATAAAGATGACTTAAAAGATAAAAATGTTAAGGCTATTGTAGCCGTAGATTTTAATGAATTAATTATTAATCAATTAAAACAATATGTTATGGATAATTCTTGTTTAAATGTCACTAATGAAAAAGAACGAGAAAATGAAAATCATGATTATTGGTTTTCTTTAGGTGATATTAATACATCAAAAGGCAATGCTTTAGTAGAATTAGCAACTTATTTTAATGTAGATATAAGTAATACAATTGCTATAGGTGATGGAATGAATGATATCTCAATGTTTAAGACCGCAGGCTATTCAATTGCCATGGATAACGCCAATGATAACATTAAAAAGTACGCAAATTTTATTACAAAATCTAATGATGAAGATGGTGTTGCCTATGCCATTTATCATGTTTTAGGTGAATAATATGACTACAATTGATAAAAAGTTAGATGAATTATCTAAATCAAAATTTCGATCTAGTTTTCATCTAAATGACAATATGAAGCAATATGTCTATGATCATGGAATAGATAAGATAAAAGAAGATGCCTATAATCTAATAAGAAGTAGAATAGGGGAACAGTATCCCAAAAATGATGGAAAACAAACGCCAATGAGAGCTAATTCTCATCCGGTTTTTATCGCTCAACATGCCTGTGCTACTTGTTGTCGAGGTTGCCTTTCTAAATGGCATCATATTCCTGAAGGTATTCCTCTAACAGAACATCAAATAGACTATATTGTTGATTTACTAATGACTTGGATTAAAAGAGAAATAACTAAGTAATTTATTTAAATATGTATTATAATATAAATATAAGGAGTATATCTATGGGATTAATATTTGATATCTTAACAGCTATATCATCGTCACCCGAAGATAAAAAACAAAAGCCTAAAAATGAAAGCATTTATTCAGAAGAAGAAATGGATGGGTATGGCTTAACTGAAGAAGAGAAAAAAGAAGTAAGAAATGGTAACCAAAATCCTTGGGACTTTGAAGAAGAAAATACTGAAGATGGTGATTACTATGATGAAGACGATAAATAATAAGAAGGGATTTATTATGAAGAAAAAATTAATTATATGGTTTGTTATTGTTTTAATAATTGTTGGAGGAGTAATTTGCTACTTAAAAGTATCTAAAAAAGATCAAACAGGAAATATTAGTAAAGTATCTCTTGATGTTATTAATAGTAATCATTCAGATGATTCTATGAATGAAGTTGCTGATTTAATTAAGACAAAATTTGCTGAAGATTATCCTGGATGTACCTTAACAACAATAAACTATGATGGATCTAAAGAAGAACCCATTGAAAACTATTTAAATGAAGAATACAATGCTACTGAGTCATTTGTTATTACTTTTGTCTTCAATACAGGTAATAATCCACCAACAGGATTTAATGCTAATTCTAGTTACTCATTCTTAACCGAATATGTAAAAACAGATCTTGATGGTTGGCAAAATATTTCTTGGGAACAAATATTAAGTTGATTTATATCAACTTTTTATATTTTTAAAGGGAGACGATAATATGACAAAATGTCATTGGGTTAATAATAATCCTCTTTATATAAAATATCATGATGATGAATGGGGAATACCCTCATATGATGATTCATATCTTTTTGAAATGCTTGTCTTAGAGTCTTTTCAAGCTGGTTTATCATGGGAATGTATATTAAATAAAAGAGCTAATTTCGCGGCTTGCTTGGATTCATTTGACTATCATATAATAAGTGAATATGATGATAAGAAAATAACTGAACTATTAAATAACCCCGGAATTATAAGAAATAAATTAAAGATAAAAGCAATGATTAATAATGCTAAAATATTTATATCTATTCAAAAAGAATATCAAACATTTTCTAATTATATCTGGGGATTTAATAATAATTCAATAGAGTATGGAAATGGACAAATAATAACTCACGATGCTTTATCAGATAAAATAGCCCAAGATCTTTATAGAAGAGGAATGCGTTTTGTAGGAACTACAATTATCTATTCTTATTTACAAGCAATAGGTATAATTAATGATCATGAAGAACAATGTGATAAATATTATAAACATATTAAATAACAAAGGTTTTCTTTTTCATAAAATAATATTAAAATAAATATAATAGGATGTGAAATTATGAATAATGATACAAACAATGAAAAAATATTAGATGTAAACAATATTCCTGATGAAGTAAAGAAGGTATTAGCAGATACTTCTAATGTTGATATGGATGATGATGCTATACAACAACATCCAAGTTTAGAAAGTGATTCGGTGAATAAAGATGAGCAGATTTGATGAAATAACTAATTTATTAAAATATGCCATTGCAGCTAATCAAAGTTCTAATCAACCATTCGATGAAAAATATATTTATAATGTTTTAGAAGTATATGGATTAACTAATTCAGAAATAGTAAATAGAAACTATGATCAAACTGTCTTTTCAAAAGTATATCCTCAGTTTGCTAATGATCCTAATTTAAAGGTATTCCAAGAAGGACGCTGCTTTATCTATTTTAATAATAATGGGACAAATGTTACTAGAGATACTAAATATATGAAATTATATGTATCTATTAAACATGATGGTTTACAAGTTTGTTCAAATGAAATATTTAATTATATATCTAACAATAAAATGGAAACGAATTCTAAAATAAGCATTTTAGATCGAAGTGATGATGTTGTTATTCGTCTAAGAAACCCTGAAGATGCAATGAGAGTAATTAATTTTATAAATAGTAATCAAACTATTAAGAATTATTCTCGAACAACTAATCCATTTTTAAATAGAGATGGTATTGTTGGCATGGCATTTGATGAAAATTTAAGTTATAATTCATGTGTTTCTCATTTGGTAACAGCATATTTAAATGAGTTACGTAATTATAATTCCTTATCAATTGCTTCAGCCGAAGGTTTATTAAGGTTTATTGATGATTATATAAAAAATAACTTACGTGAGCCAATTGGTGTTAATAAATTTATGAATACAGAGTTATTTCAACGTAATTTAAAAAGATTATCACCATATATCCAAGGAGATATAAGAGCTAAATTATTAGCTAACTTTAATGAAACATTTAGCTTGATTTATGAAAATACAAAGGGAATTGACAATATCAATTCTTATATAGAAAAATATAATTATTCTATTCAACCTGAAAGAAATAAAAAAATAGAAGATTATTATACTACTCAAGTAAATGCTAAAGAGGAATTAGTTGATTCATATGTAAAATATGCATTGGGTAAATACAAAAACATAAATGTAGTAATTAATTGTCTAGAGAAATATATAAATGGAGATGCTTTAGGAATTACAAGAGATCAAGATTTTCGCGAAAAATTTCAACAATTAATTAAGCCCAATGATGTAGCAAATCTTATTAACAAGTATAGAAAAATGGATTCCTATGTTCTTTCAATGGTTCCTCCAGATTATGATTTATATGATATGTTTATCAACGCTTGTACAGAAACTAAAGAAAAATATGGTAATGCTCAATTAGCCGCGGCAATTAATGAAGGCATCATGGGTAATTATTCAAAGTTTACCAATGGAACACGTGGATATCGTGATTTTATGAAAAAAAATATGAGTGCTTTAGATTTTAACAGCTGTGCTAATAGATTATTAGGTGATAATACTTTAAGTTTAGATATGACATTAGGTGAACAATGTGCAGCATTGATAGGATTTCAATCAGCATCGGGAGATACGGGAAGAGCACGATAATACTTGCATTATTTTTTAATAATAGTATAATCAAACTTAATTAAATGTTATGAACAAGAGGAGTAAAATATTTATTTCTATTAGGAAGGAAAAGTTATTAACTGAAAGCTTTTCTTAGAAAATTTATTTGAAGGTAGCTTGGGAACAGTTATTCTGAAATTAAGTAAGAATAAACGAATAATACACGTTAAGTATTTGAGAAGTAATTAAAGTGGTACCACGAACTAATTCGTCTTTATAAGATGGATTAGTTTTTTTTGGAGGTAAAATGGAAAAAGAATTAGAAATATTTAATAATATAATAAGTAAATATGATATGAATGATGAAGGAATAAGTCGTAAATACCATCATACATTTCGAGTCGTTGACTATGCAAAACAAATAGGAAAGTCACTCAATCTAAATGAAGGAGATTTAAATCTTGCCTGTATATGTGCTTTATTTCATGATATAGGAAGATTTCCCCAGTGGAGTAAGTATCATACTTTCAGAGATTCTATTTCCATAGATCATGGAGATAAATCATATGATATGTTAAAAGAAATTGGCTACAATAATGATATAGTGAAAGCAGCAGTTAAATATCATAATAAATATGCTATTTTAGATTCGCTTGATGATAGAACAAAGATGTATTGTAATATTACAAGAGATGCCGATAAATTAGATATTATGTTTAAACAATGTCTTGAATGCAATGATGAAAGTTTAAATGTTGATAAAAACATTATTAAAAGTATTAAAGAACATAAATTAGTAAATAATAATGTTGGTGAAATAAATGATGCATCATCAATTATAAGGTGCTTAGCTTTTATCTTTGATATGAATTATAAAGAATCATTTGCCATTATTAAAGAAGGTAATTTAATAAATAATAAATTGGATTTGCTCGATAAATATCATGATAATGAAATGAAAGAGATTCGTTTAATATTAAATACATACTTAGACAATAAATTAAAAGAAGGAGAAGAATAATATGGAAGAATTAGATAAAAAATATGACCATAAAGAAGTTGAGAAAAACACTTACAATGAATGGAAAAGCAAAAATTATTTTAAAGCAGGAGATTTAAGCAAAAAACCATTTTGTATAGTTATACCACCTCCAAATGTAACAGGTAAATTACATATAGGACATGCATGGGATACAGCTATTCAAGATATCATTATTAGATATAAGAGAATGCAAGGATATGATGCACTTTGGCTACCTGGTATGGATCATGCCGCCATTGCAACTGAATCTAAAGTTGTTAAAAAATTAAAAGATGAAGGAATCAACAAATATGAATATGGAAGAGATAACTTCTTAAATGCTTGTTGGGATTGGACTCATGAATATTCTGATAATATTAGACAACAATGGGGAAAATTAGGCTTATCTGTTGACTACTCAAGAGAGCGTTTTACACTTGATGAAGGGCTTAATAAAGCTGTTACAAAAGTATTTGTAGATTACTATAACAAAGGTATCATTTATCGTGGAGAAAAGATAATTAACTGGGATCCTGAAGCAAGAACAGCATTATCAAATGAAGAGGTAATATACAAGGAAGATGATGGAGCATTCTATCATTTAAAATATTATCTTGAAGATAGCAATGAATTTCTAGATGTTGCAACAACAAGACCAGAAACATTATTTGGTGATACAGCCGTTGCGGTTAATCCAAGCGATGAACGTTACAATAAATTAATTGGTAGAAATGTAGTTTTACCAGTAGTTAATAAATTAATTCCAATTGTTGGTGATGAACATGCTGATCCTGAATTTGGTACTGGTGTTGTTAAGATTACACCAGCACATGATCCAAATGACTTTGAAGTAGGAGAAAGACATAATCTTGAAAGAATAAATGTCATGAATCCCGATGCCACAATGAACGCTCATGCTGGAATATATGAAGGAATGACTAGAGAAGCTTGTCGTGAAGCTTTAATTAAAGATTTGCGTGAATCAGGTATCTTAATATCTATAGAACCAATTAAGCATCAAGTAGGCCATTCAGAAAGAACTGGGGTTATGGTAGAACCATATCTATCAAAGCAATGGTTTGTTCATATGGATAAATTATCAGAACAAGTTCTAGAATTCCAAAAAGATAAAGATAAAAAAGTTAACTTTGTACCAACTAGATATGAAAAAGTATTAAAACATTGGATGGAGATTCAACATGATTGGTGTATATCACGTCAACTTTGGTGGGGACATAGAATTCCTGCTTGGTATAAAGATGGAGAAGTCTATGTAGGTGAATCAGCACCAAAAGGCGATGGTTGGAAACAAGATGAAGATGTATTAGACACTTGGTTCTCTAGTGCTCTATGGCCATTTTCAACATTAGGTTGGCCAGATAATACAGATGATTTAAAGAGATATTTCCCAACTGATTGCTTAGTAACTGGTTATGATATTATCTTCTTCTGGGTTGCTCGTATGGTATTCCAATCTGAAGAAATTACAGGACTTGCACCTTTTAAGGACTGTGTAATTCATGGATTAATTCGTGATAAACAAGGAAGAAAAATGTCCAAATCATTAGGTAATGGAATTGATCCAATGGATATGATTGATTTATATGGAGCAGATGCCTTAAGAAATTATTTGGTTACCGATGTTGCTCCAGGAACTGATTTACGTTTTGATGAAGACAAGATCAAAGCTACTTGGAACTATATTAATAAAATTTGGAATGCTTCTCGTTTTGTTATCATGAATATTTCCGATTTAAAAGAAATAGAATTAACTAATTTAAAACCTGAAGATAAATGGATACTAACTAAATATGAAAATACAGTTAAATCAGTAACTAAACATATGAATAAATATAATTTTAATTTAGTAGGATCTGAATTATATGATTTTATCTATGATGATTTCTGTTCTAACTATATTGAAATGGCTAAATATTCAATTGATACAGCATCTACTAAATCAACACTATGTTTTGTTTTAAATGGAATCTTAAAGATGCTACATCCATTTATGCCATTTGTAACTAAAAAGATATATGATTCTCTACCAATAAAAGATGCAGAAGATATCATGATATCTGAATATCCAAAGTACTCAAAGAAATATATATTTGAACTTGAAGAAGATGCTGTAGATGACGAAATAGAATTTATCAAGAACTTTAGAAATGTCAAAGCTGAAAATTCTATTACTAAAGATTTAAAAGTAATGTTTGATACTGAAGATGATAATAATTTAATTGTTAAAATGTTAAAGTTAGATGAATCATTAGTACATGAACCTTTAGGAATAAAGGCTTATAAAGTATTTTCTAAGAAAGTAAAAGCAACAATATTCTTTGAAAGAGAAGTAAGTGAAGCAGATTTAGCCTTAGAAAAAGCTCAGATAGAAATGTTAAAAGCATCTATTGCTAAAAGAGAAAAACTTCTTGCAAATGAAAACTATGTTAATAAAGCACCAGCCAATGTTGTTGAATTAGATAGAGTAAAATTAGCAGAAGAAAAGAAAAAATTAGCTGAGTTACAAAAATAATAGAAGTGTAAGTAATTACACTTTTTTGTTTATCAATAATAAATACAGGATCTGCTATATTAATATATAGTTCCAAATAGTAATTAAGTTGAGATAACCCTCAACTTTTTATTTTCTCAACCATCGATTTTATTGCTTATGTACTTTTATTATGATATTATTTAATAGGTGATAATATGAAAAAAGTTTTAAATGTTTTTAAATGGATAGTAATAGGAATTTGGTTTATCTTCGCTCTTACAACAACTATTTGTTTAATATCTTATAATGATTATAAAGTAACACAAATGGGAAAATATTCAGTAATAATTGTTGATAATACAGATTTGGAACCAACATTTAATGAAACTGATTTATTGATAGTAAAGAAAGATAGTCAAAAGAATTATAAAGTAGGTGATTATATTTTCTTCTACAATGGAAATAAGACAGGTACAAACTATATTAACTATGGTGAAATAACTGATATTCAACCAGATGCCGAAGCTGAATATGCTTACTTTATTGGTGATACTAAAGTTTCTTACAGTGATGTAATTGGTTTATCAAATAGTACTAAAATTGTTAAAGGATGGGGAATTGTTCTAGCTATATTTGAATCTCAATGGGGATTTATGTTCCTAGTAATATTACCAACTTTATTTGCTTTAGTTTATGAAATATACTCAATCGTAGTCGAAATAAAAAATAACATGAAAAA
>Ga0116179_1000624_pt1 | contig 27386 bp, 24 predicted proteins | sample AD_UKC071_MetaG_FD_89751 | JGI IMG/M metagenome (GOLD analysis project Ga0116179, IMG submission 89751) | Active sludge microbial communities of municipal wastewater-treating anaerobic digesters from USA - AD_UKC071_MetaG | ecosystem: Engineered > Bioreactor > Anaerobic > Digestate | place: USA...
ACTGGGCTACATTCCGCCGGCCGAGGCTGAGGCAAACTACTACCGCCAACTCGCCGAGCAATCGACTGTGCCAGCCTGAGCACTTAAACCAACCAGCCTCCGCAATTCCCGGGGCGGTTCAACGCTCTCTCCGACGTCCTTGACCGGCGGGACTGCGTTTGCGGCCTATTCGCAAACACTCACGGCCAGTAGCGCCAATGGGGGTACCGCACCGTACACGTTTTCTGTCACGTCCGGCACGCTGCCCGCTGGTCTTTCTCTGACTGCAGCGGGCGCTCTGACCGGCACGCCATCGGCAGCCAACACTTCAAGTTTTACCGTGCAGGCGGTATCTGCAAACGGCTTCACTGGCACCCAAGCTTATTCGCTGACCATCGCCAAGGCCAACCAGACCATCACCTTTGGTGCGCAGCCTGGCCAGACCTATGCGCCCGGTGGCACGTTCACCATCAATCCGGTGGCCAGCGCCTCCAGCGGCCTGGCGGTCAGCTACGCCGTGAGCCCGAACACGGTGTGCACGCTGGGCTCTGGCACCACGGTCAACATCATCGGTGCCGGCACCTGCGCGATCACCGCCAGCCAGGCCGGCAACGCCAACTACAACGCTGCCACGTCGGTCACGCAGAACGTGACCATCGCCAAGGCCAACCAGACCATTACCTTTAATGCACAGCCTGGCCAGACCTACACGCCCGGTGGCACGTTCAGCATCAGTCCGGTGGCCACCGCCTCCAGCGGCCTGCCGGTCAGCTACGCTGTGAGCCCGAACACGGTGTGCACGCTGGGCTCTGGCACCACGGTCAACATCATCGGTGCCGGCACCTGCGCGATCACCGCCAGCCAGACCGGCAACGCCAACTACAACGCTGCCACGGCAGTCACGCAGAACGTGACCATCGCCAAGGCGGCGCAGACGCTCACGTTCCCTGCGCAGACCCGGGCGCGCCGGACGTTCGTGGACGGCGGCACGTTCAGCATCAACCCGGTGGCCACCAGTGCAAGCCCCAATTCGGGCAGCGCCATCACCTACAGTTCGCTCACGCCCCTTGTGTGCACTGTGAGCGGCACCACGGTCAGCATGCTGAAGCCCGGCACCTGCACGATCGCGGCCGATCAGGCGGGCAACAGCAACTATCTGGATGCCCCGCAGGTCACACAAGACGTGGTGATCGTGCCTGCGACCACGGCCATTCCGACGCTCAACGAGTGGGGCCTGATGCTGATGGGCCTGCTGGCGGCGGGGCTGGGCATGCGGCGCCTGCGGCGGTGGTGACGGGGCGCTGCCGGGTGGGTTATCTGACCCGGAATTGAGTCAAAACAGGCTGCCAGCGCAATCAGGGTAAGCGTTGGCAGCTATGGTTTTTGTATCAATTCAACCAGCGGGGCAGCCCGCCACCTGCCCTGACTTGAGCGCCTGGGCGCGCGCCACGGTATCGGGGTGGGTGCTGAACCAGTCGGCGCGGGGCTGGCGCGCCACTGGTTCGGCGGGGGCGCTGGCGGCGTTCGACTTGCCGGCGCTGCGCACCTTCTCTTCCATTTGGCGGTCGATGCCCAGCAGCAAGTCGGCCATGGGCGCCGTCGGTAGGCCAGCTTTCTTCATCATGGCGACGGCGTAGCAGTCGGATTCGGTTTCGTGCCCGCGCCGGTAGGCCAGGCTGGTGAGTAGCGAGGCGCCACTGGACACCAGCGTCGACACGTCGCCCAGTGCCAGGCCCAGGCCGATGTTGAGTACGCCCTGCTCGACCACCATGCGCGTGGTGTGTCGGTGCTGCACGTGGCCGATTTCGTGCGCCAGCACGCCCCACAGCGCGTCGTCGCCGGTGCCGGGGACCACACGCGCCTGCTCGACCATCGCATCGGTCATCACGATGGTGCCGCCGGGCAGGGCGAAGGCGTTGGGTGGCATGCCAGAGCGGAATTCGAGCTTGAGCGGCGGCCGGTAGCCGGGGTAGCGCTGCAGTCCGGGGCCGACCAGCGCGGCCAGCCGGTCGAAGCCGGCACGCAGCTCGGACTGGCGCTCGGGCGGCAGCTGGCTGGGCTTCAGGTGGCTGCCGTCCAGCTCTTGCAGGGCTTGCGCGGTCAGCGCCTGTTCCCAGGTCAGCGGCACGTGGCGCGTGATCTGCGTGGCGGCCCAGGGCGTGCCCCAGCGGTAAAAGGCCCACACGCCGATGCCGGCCAGCAGCAGCACGGCCAGCAGCACTTTCCACTGCGTCTGCATGCGTTCGGCCAGCGACGGGCGGTGGCCCGCCTGGGCCAGCGCGGCTTGCCAGCCGGCCACGTCGTCGACCTGCAGGCTGCCGTGCGCGCCCAGGTCGACCACCACGCGCGGCGGCGGCTGGCGCGTGCCCCAACGTTCGGGCCAACCGACCTGTTGCGGGGGTAGATCCAGCGCCTCGCCCGCGCCGTCGAGCGCGCGCAGCTGCAGCCGCGTGCCACCGGCGCCGGCCACCAGCCGCACCCGCGCCGGGCGCGCGCGCGAACTGCGGCCGTCAAACCATTGGGCGTCGAACGAAGGCGAGGGTGGCGGCGGATTCATGGGGGACGTGTGTCGTGGGTGTTGGCTATGCCATTGATAGCGCGATGCGCTTATTCAGCAAGCGCTGCAGGCCGATTTGTTTGATGCAAGAGGGGCGCCGAGTCGAGCGTCGCCGCGACCTCATCCGATCAGATCCAGCCCGAAGACATCGGCCGCCGCGTCGCCAAAGGCGCCTTGCTGCCGCACCAACTCGCCGGCCAGCTGGTCGGTGCCACCCTTGAGGTAGAGCGTGACCGACTCGACCTTGGCCGCGTATTCGCTCACCATGGCGAAAGGGCGGTAAAGGCCCAGCGTCAGCCAGGTCAGCAGCAGGTTCTTCAGGCGCAGCCACACGTAGGCGGCGGTGCGCAGGCGCGTCTTGCTGCGCGCGATGTGGCTGATGCCGACGTTGTTCCACACCAGCTGAAACATGCGCGCGTCGCGGTAGGCGCGCGCCGGCAGGCTGGCCACCACCAGCGCCAGCAGCCCGGCCAGCAGCGCCACCAGGGCCAGCACGATCATGCCGGCCACGCCGCCGCCGGCGGCGCCCGGCAGGTGGGGCCGCAGCGCCATCGAACCGCCCGTCAGCACCACCGCCGCCAGCGCCACCAGCAGCGCGCACAGCAGAAAGAAGCCCACCGTGGCCAGCCATACCCGCACGAAGTCGCGGTAGCGCGGCTTCCAGTGGCCGCCGTGGCCGCCGACGCGGGTGCGCGCCACCAGCAGGCGGCGGTAGTTGAATTCGAGCCGGATCACGCACAGCAGCGTCAGCACCGCGCCGCCGCCCAGCAGCGCCAGCGTGCGGCCGCCCCAGGCGGGCAGCCGGGTGACGCTGCCCGGCTGCTCGGCAATGCCGGTGGGCATGGCGGGCGACAGCGCGGCGGCGGCCAGAAAGGTGGCCGTCCACACGGCGGCAATGGCAAACACCGGCCAGCTGGCCGTGTACACCTCGCGCCACGACGCCGTAAAGGCCAGCCGGATGCCGCGCCAGCGCGTGGCCCCCAGCCGAAAGCGCATGGCGCTGGCCCACAAAAAGGGCGCCAGCAGCGCGAAGCCGAACATCAGCAGGCTGGTGGCCAGCTGCTGCCCCGTTTCGACGGCCAGCTGGTAGGCCAGGTACAGCCCGGCAAAGGCCAGAAAGCCCAGCACCATGCGCCGCTGCTCGGCCACGAATTCGAGCGGGCTGCCGGCCACCTGGGTGTGGCTGTAGAAGTACTGCGCCGTGCGGCGCCGTGCCCAGGGCGTGTACAGCCCCAGCGTGACGATGCCCAGCAACACGTTGACGATCCAGACGCGGAAATACTCGCGGCCCGAGCCGGTGAACTGGATTGGGTGCGCCTCGATGCCCGAGGGCAGCGACGAGGGCGGTGGCGCCCGGCTGACGGTGGTCGCCATGGTTGCGTGGGTGGTTGGTGCGTGGGCCTGGCTGCGCAGTGTAGCCACCGGCGGCGCGGTGCGCGCTGGGGCAGCCGGGCCGCCGCGGCGCGCCCGCCCGCAGGCCTTAATCGTTGCCGGGCTGCGCGGCCTGAAGCCGCTCCACATGCGCCAGCAATGATCGCTTGGCCACCGGCCAGATGCGCGGCGGCACGTCGTCGTAGGCCTTGGCGACCCAGTCGTCCAGCGTGCCGTCGGGCTGGGCGCGCATCACGGCCAGCACCTTGGCTTCGCGCGCCAGGCGGTGCTGGCGCAGCTGGGCGATGGTCTGGCGCGCGCTGCCCAGCACGTGGCCGTGCGCGGGCAGGATGAAGTGCGCGTCGTGCGCGGCGCAGGCGGCGTCGAGCCGGTCGAGCGAGTCGAGGTACGCCGTCATGTCGCCGTCGGGCGGGTCGATGACGGTGGTGCTGCCGTTCAGAATGTGGTCGCCGCTGAACAGCAGGCCGTCTTCTTGCAGCAGCAGGCACAGGTGGTTGGCGGCGTGGCCGGGCGTGTGCATGACGCGCAGTGTGTGAGTGATTGGCGCGTCTGGCGCTTGCCCAGTCAGCACAAGTAGCTCATCATTTTGTAGCGACCGATCGGGCGTGAAGGCGCTGTTGGCGCGCGCCGTGGGCGCCGAGGCCAGGCCCAGGATGGGCGGCAGGCCATGCGGCGCGCCGGCGCACAGGGCCTGCAGCGGCTTCGCGCCGGGCGAATGGTCGGCGTGCGAATGGGTGCAGACAATGGCGCGGATGTCGCCGCCCGCCGCGCGCCACAGCCGCTCGACGTGCGCGGCGTCGGCCGGGCCGGGATCGATGGCGATGTAGCCGGTGCGCGGGTCGCCCACCAGGTAGCTGTTGGTGCCGGGGCCGGTCATGAAGCCGGGGTTGCCGGCGGTCAGGCGCTGCACGTTCTTGAGCAGCGGCACCGGCTGCTCGCACTGCCAGTCGAGCGCGTGCTGCAGCTGGCCGTCGGGGCTGACCAGCTCCAGCTCGCCAAACGGCGCCTCGTGCTCCATGTAGCGCGCCTCGCGCCCGGCCAGCCAGCCGGCGCGCGGGCAGCTGGTCCACAGCGGCCGTTCGCTGGCGCAGGCGGCGATGACGGCGTCGACGCTGGGGTAGTCCTTCAGCCGCTGCAGCGTGCGGATGGTCGGGAAGATGATGAAGAACTGCCCCGCCTCGTGCCGCGCCAGCGCGTCGGCCGGGCGCACCCACACGGGTTCGAACTGCTCGGTCTCGTCGGCCACCGGCGTTTGGCCGGCGGGCATGCGGGCGACCAGAAAGGGCACGTCAAAGCGGCGCGGCAGGTCGCGGTCGGTGATCCAGTGCGCCAGCACATAGACGTCGGCGGCGGCCAGCGTGAGGCCGCGCGCGGTGCACTGCGGCGCCAGGGGCGCGTGGCGGTCGAGCGCGGCGACGTCGGCGGCGCTGGCGGGGGTGCCGTCGGCATGGCGCGCCAGCAGCACGCCCAGCTCTTCGAAGCTTTCGCGGATGGCCGCGATGGCTTGCGTCAGGTGATCGTCGCTTTGCGTGGGGCGGCGCGTGGCGTGCGCATGGGCTTGCGCATCGGCCGCGTCGATGCCGCCGCCCGGAAACACGTAGGCGCCGGGCGCGAAGCTGGCGGTGAGTGAGCGGCGCGTCATCAGCACCTCGATGCCGTCCGGCGCATCGCGCAGCAGCAGTACGGTGGCGGCAGGGCGCAGCGGCGCGGGCGCGCGCTGCGGGTGCAGAAGTTGGCTGGAACGGGGCATGGGCCGATTATCGGATCGGCGCGCCCCTGCCGGCTCGACGGCCGCAATGCTTCAAAAAAAAGAGCGCCTGGCGCTTGTTGAATAAGCGCCAGGCGCGAATGTTATGTGTAAGGCGGGCACGCATGCCCGCCTTACGTCCTCCCTGATACGCCTGGCCGCGCCCAGCGCGCGTGCCCGTGCGACAGCTTTCGTGATCAGCCCGCCAGTGTTCGATGGGCCACCGGCGTTTCGGGCACCGGGTAGCCGGCCGCGCCGAAGGTTTCGACGATGGCCTTGTTGGTGTCGAAATAGACTTGCCAGTAGTGGTCGGTGTGGGTGTAGGGACGCACCGCCAGCTTGGGGCCTTCGGCGGTGAATTCGAGGATGTTGATTTCGGGTGCCGGGCTTTGCGCCACGTTGGGGATGGCGGCGATCACCGGCTGAAGGCGCGCGATCGCGTCCATCGGGTTGACGCTGTTGGCCACCTTGGCCACGCAATCGACGCGGCGCACCGGCAGCGCGCTGTAGTTCTGGATGTTGTCGCCAAACACCTTGCCGTTGCCGACGATGGTGGTCACGTTGTCGGGCGTGACGATGGTGGTGCCAAACAGGCCCAGTTCCTTCACCGTGCCGGTCACGCCGCCGGCCTGGATGAAGTCGCCCACCTTGTACGGCCGCAGCACCTGCATGAACACGCCGGCGGCAAAGTTGCCCAGCATGCCGCTCCAGGCCGCGCCAATCGCCAGCCCAGCGCCGGCCAGCAGCGCCGCGAACGAGGTGGTGCGCACGCCGAACAGGTCCAGAATCGCCAGGATCAGGACGATGTTGAGCACCACCGCGATGATGGACTTGAGGTAGTTGGCCAGCGTGGCGTCGATCTTGCCGCCGCGCTCGAATGCCTTGCCGATCAGGCCCACGGCCAAGTTGATCAGCCAGCGCCCGACGATCCAGGCGACGATGGCCGTCAGCAGCTTGATGCCGAAGTCCACGCCCTGCGTGGTGACGAAATTCCAGATGTCCTGGGTGTTCATGGGGAGTCGCCCTCCGTGGCGCTAAATGTGAAGTAGCGCCGCGACTTTGCCACGCCAGCGCCGCCGTGCGCGCGCCGCGCCAGCGCGCGTGTGACTTTCATCACGCGAATGCGGTAAAAAAGTACTGATTCCGCCTCAACCGCGCGGCCCGGCGGCCCGAAAAATCGGGGTCAGATCAGAATATCTCGCCTCAGCCGCGCGGGGCATGGCTCCGGCGTCTGGACCGGATGGCCCATCCGCCGAACCCGCCCAGCGCCAGCATCAGTGCCATCATGCCCGTGGCACTGGTGGAGGGCACGGCAGCCGGCGGTTCCACGCAGTAAGCGTCGAAGGCGGCGGCGAAGCCGAGGTAGTTCTGCGCGTCCGGTCCGGCCCGGCGGCTACTTACGGGGAAGGTGAGCATGTTGTCGCCCTGCTGCAGCCCGCTCAGCACCACTTGCCCCGGCAAGGTGCCCGTGTGCGAGGTGTCGCGCGTGATCGGCGACGCCAGCAGGTTCCGCCCGTCGTGCAAACTGTTCAGAAAGACGCCGGTCAGTTGATCCTCGGCGCGGTATCGGACGACCACGCGCATTCGCTGCGCGTCCGCCGCTGTGGGGATATACCAGCCGCCGAAATAGGCAGTGATCCACGTGGTTTCGGCGGGATTGCTCGACGACGGCATCAGTTCATTGGCACCCCATTTGCTGACCCACTGGGCGCCGGTGGGCGGCGCGGCCCAGTCGGGATCGCGCTGATCCTTCGCCACGACCAGAAGGCCAGCGCCCTCAAGATCGAAGAAGCTGCCTGGCCACCACTGTCTTGGGTTGGTCGGGTCCTGCGGCTGGCTCATGACCCACTGCGGAAACTGCATGTCGGGGGCGTCCCAGCCCCAGATGCCACCTTGAATGCCGGGATTGTTGCCGGTGTTGAGTTGCGCCGCGCTGGCAGAGGCGTTGGCACAGGTGAGTGGAAAGCCGTACGGCGTTCCACCGTCCTGGGGAGGGCTGCCAAAAATGACGGTAGTGCCATCTTGCGCCCATGCCAGAACGGGCGTCAGGGCGATGGTGATGATCCAAGTCCTGAGCACCCGCGAGACGACTGCCCGGTGCATCGAACGGCGGCCAAGCCCATGGCCGCGGAGGTTCAGGATATTCATTGGACTTGCTCTCTGTCGAATGTATGGCTGTCTCGGATCTCCCGAGCGCGCACAGCGCTCGTCGGATCAGAACAACCCGCAAAGAAATGTTGCGTGAGTTGAACCGAAAAAAAGCAGGCTGCCAACGCGCGGATTTCACATTGAGCCACCCAAATACCAATTTTGTCACTAAAAAGTATTGCTGATGGCTGCTGATCTTCGCGCGGTCTGCGCGTTTGCGACCGGCCTGTCGACCGCATGAGAGTTCGTGCCCACTGCGCGCTACCATTTTGAAATGACTCGCCTTGCCCGCCTTGCCGTCCCCGGCTACCCGCACCACGTGCTCCAGCGCGGCAACAACCGCCAGCCCATCTTTGTTGATGCGGACGACCGCCGCCGCATGCTGGCCGAGCTGCGCGAGCAGGCGCAGGCCCACGGCGTGGCCGTGCACGCCTATGTGCTGATGGGCAACCACCTGCATTTGCTGGTCACGCCCGACGCCGCCGACAGCCTGCCGCTGATGATGCAAGGCGTGGGCCGCGCCTACGTGCGCTGGTTCAACCGCCGTCACGCGCGCAGCGGCACGTTGTGGGAAGGGCGCTACCGCAGTGCCTTGATCGAGGCCGAGCGCTATTTGCTGGCCTGCATGGCCTACATCGACCTGAACCCGGTGCGTGCCGGCATGGTGGCGGCGCCGGCCGACTATCCTTGGTCCAGCCACGCGCACCTGGTCGGCCTGCGGCACGACCCGCTGGTGACGCCGCATGCGCTGTACTGGCAACTGGGCAACACGCCCTTCGCCCGCGAACGTGCGTACGCCGACCTGGTGGCCGCGGGCCTGTCGCCCACCGCGCGCGATGCATTGGGCGGTGCCGCGCACAGCGGCTGGGCGCTGGGCGGTGACGCCTTCATCGCGGAGCTGCAAAAGCAGACCGAGCGTCGCGTGACCCGAGGGGCGGCCGGGCGGCCCGTGTCCAGGTCGGTAGAAGAAAAATCGGGCTGAAGCGCTGATTCAGTAAGCGGATCAAGCTATCAATTTAATGTGTCCCCAATTAATTTTGAAAAAAATATCTTGCCATTTAATTGTGATCTGACCCCGATTAAAGTGCTTGGCAAGCATGTTGCAGTGCACTATGCTTGCTGCTTTCCTGGATTGAATGGAATCGAGCGATGAGCACGCCTGTCGAACAACAGCACCTGCAACAACACGGCCTGTACAGCCCGGCGAACGAGCACGACGCTTGCGGCGTGGGTTTCGTGGCGCACATCAAGGGCGAAAAGAGCCACGCCATCGTCACCCAGGCGCTCAAGATTCTGGAAAACCTCGACCATCGCGGCGCCGTGGGGGCCGACAAGCTGATGGGCGATGGTGCCGGCATCCTGATCCAGATGCCCGACAAGCTGTACCGCGAGGAGATGGTCAAGCAGGGTGTGCAGCTGCCGCCGCCCGGCGAATACGGCGTCGGCATGATCTTTTTGCCGAAAGAGCACGCCAGCCGCCTGGCTTGCGAAGAAGAGCTTGAGCGCGCCATCAAGGCCGAAGGCCAAGTGCTGCTGGGCTGGCGCGACGTGCCGGTGAACCGCGACATGCCCATGTCGCCCACCGTGCGCGCCAAGGAGCCGATCATTCGCCAGGTCTTCATCGGCCGCGGCCACGACGTGATCGTGCAGGACGCGCTGGAGCGCAAGCTGTACGTCATCCGCAAGACGGCCAGCGCGCACATCCAGGCGCTGGGCCTGCGCTACAGCAAAGAGTATTACGTGCCGTCGATGAGCAGCCGCACGGTGATCTACAAGGGCTTGCTGCTGGCCGATCAGGTGGGTACGTACTACCGTGATCTGGAAGACGAGCGCTGCGTCTCGGCGCTGGGGTTAGTTCACCAGCGCTTTTCCACCAACACCTTCCCCGAGTGGCCGCTGGCGCACCCGTACCGTTACGTGGCGCACAACGGCGAGATCAACACCGTCAAGGGCAACTACAACTGGATGCGGGCGCGCGAAGGCGTCATGTCCTCGCCCGTGCTGGGCGCTGATTTGAAAAAGCTGTACCCCATCAGCTTTCCCGATCAGTCCGACACCGCCACGTTCGACAACTGCATCGAACTGCTGACCATGGCCGGCTACCCGCTGGCGCAGGCGGCCATGATGATGATCCCGGAGCCGTGGGAGCAGCACACCACCATGGACGAGCGCCGCCGCGCCTTCTATGAATACCACGCCAGCATGCTGGAGCCGTGGGACGGCCCGGCCTCCATCGTGTTCACCGACGGCCGCCAGATCGGCGCCACGCTCGACCGCAACGGCCTGCGCCCGGCGCGCTATTGCGTGACCGACGACGACATCGTCATCATGGGTTCCGAATCCGGCGTGCTGCCGATTCCAGAGCACAAGATCGTCAAGAAATGGCGCCTGCAGCCCGGCAAGATGTTCCTGATCGATCTGGAACAAGGCCGCATGATCGACGACGAAGAGGTCAAGGCCAGCCTGGCCAACGCCAAGCCCTACAAGCGCTGGATCGAGGACTTGCGCATTCGCCTGGACGACGTGGCCAAGCCCGTGGCGGGCCTGGACGCCGAGGAATTGCCCATCGCCGACACCGAGCCGCAGGCCGCGGGCGTCGAAAGCGCCCCGGCCGCCGTGCTCGATCTGCAGCAGGCCTTTGGCTACACGCAGGAAGACATCAAGTTCCTCATGAGCCCCATGGCCGCGCATGGCGAAGAGGCGATCGGCTCCATGGGCAACGACAGCCCGCTGGCGGTGCTGTCCGACCGCAGCAAGCCGCTGTACAACTACTTCAAGCAGCTGTTCGCGCAGGTGACCAACCCGCCGATCGACCCGATCCGCGAAGCCATCGTGATGAGCCTGGTCAGCTTCATCGGCCCCAAACCCAACCTGCTCGACATCAACCAGGTCAACCCGCCCATGCGGCTGGAAGTCAGCCAGCCCGTGCTGGACGCCTACGACATGGTCAAGCTGCGCGAAATCCGCCAGCACACGCAGGGCAAGTTCAGCTCGGCCGTGCTGGACGTGACCTACCCCGCCGCCTGGGGCACCGCCGGCATCGAGGCGCGCCTGGCCAGCCTGTGCGCGCGCGCGGTCGATGCCATCCGTGCCGGGCACAACATCCTGATCCTGAGCGACCGCGAGGTGGCGGCCGATCGGGTGCCCATCCCCATGCTGCTGGCGCTGTCCAGCGTGCACCAGCACTTGATCCGCGAAGGCCTGCGCACCAGCTGCGGCCTGGTGGTGGAAACCGGCAGCGCGCGCGAAGTGCACCACTTCGCCGTGCTGGCGGGCTACGGCGCCGAGGCCGTGCACCCCTGGCTGGCCATGGACACCATCGCCGCCATCCACAAGGACTTGCCTGGCGATCTGAGCGCCGACAAGGCCATCTACAACTACGTCAAGGCCATCGGCAAGGGCCTGTCCAAGATCATGTCCAAGATGGGCGTGAGCACCTACATGAGCTACTGCGGCGCGCAGCTGTTCGAGGCCATCGGCATCAACGGCGACACCGTGGCTCGCTACTTCACCGGCACCGCCAGCCGCGTCGAGGGCATCGGCGTGTTCGAGATCGCCGAAGAGGCGCTGCGCCAGCACCGGGGCGCCTTTGGCAGCGATGCCATCATGGTCGACATGCTGGACGCTGGCGGCGAATACGCCTGGCGCACGCGCGGCGAAGAACACATGTGGAGCCCCGACGCCATCGCCAAGCTGCAACACAGCACCCGCGCCAATAACTGGAACACCTACAAGGAATACGCCCAGCTCATCAACGACCAGAGCCAGCGGCAGATGACGCTGCGCGGGCTGTTCGAGTTCAAGGTCGATCCCGCCAAGGCCATCTCGATCGACGAAGTCGAGCCCGCCAAGGAAATCGTCAAGCGCTTTGCCACCGGCGCCATGTCGCTCGGCTCCATCAGCACTGAAGCGCACGCCACGCTGGCCGTCGCCATGAACCGCATTGGCGGCAAGAGCAACACGGGCGAGGGCGGCGAAGACGCGCTGCGCTACCGCAACGAGCTGAAGGGCATCCCCATCAAGCAGGGCCAGACCATGTCCGACCTGCTGGGCAACATCTTCGAGGTGGACTACCCGCTGCAGGCCGGCGACAGCCTGCGCAGCAAGATCAAGCAGGTGGCTTCGGGCCGCTTTGGCGTCACGGCCGAATACCTCTCCAGCGCCGACCAGATCCAGATCAAGATGGCCCAGGGCGCCAAGCCGGGCGAGGGCGGCCAGTTGCCCGGCGGTAAGGTCAGCGACTACATCGGCAAGCTGCGCCACAGCGTGCCGGGCGTGGGCCTCATCAGCCCGCCGCCGCACCACGACATTTACTCGATTGAAGATCTGGCGCAGCTGATCCACGACTTGAAAAACGTGGCGCCGCACAGCGACATCAGCGTCAAGCTGGTCAGCGAAGTGGGCGTGGGCACCATCGCCGCCGGCGTGGCCAAGTGCAAGAGCGACCACGTCGTGATTGCCGGGCACGACGGCGGCACGGGCGCATCGCCCTGGTCCAGCATCAAGCACGCCGGCAGCCCGTGGGAAATTGGCCTGGCCGAAACGCAGCAGACCCTGGTGCTCAACCGCCTGCGCGGCCGCATTCGCGTGCAGGCCGATGGGCAGATGAAGACGGGCCGCGACGTGGCCATTGGCGCGCTGCTGGGCGCCGACGAGTTCGGCTTTGCCACCGCGCCGCTGGTGGTCGAAGGCTGCATCATGATGCGCAAGTGCCACCTCAACACCTGCCCGGTGGGCGTGGCCACGCAAGACCCGGTACTGCGCGCCAAGTTCAGCGGCAAGCCCGAGCACGTCGTCAACTACTTCTTCTTCGTCGCTGAAGAAGTGCGGCAAATCATGGCGCAGCTGGGCGTTCGCAAGTTCGACGACCTGATTGGCCGCAGCGATCTGCTCGACATGCGCAAAGGCATCGCGCACTGGAAGGCGCGCGGGCTGGACTTCAGCCGCCTGTTCGCGCAGCCGCAGGTGCCGGCCGACGTGCCGCGCTACCACGCCGCAAGCCAAGACCACGGGCTGGAGAAATCGCTCGACAACCGCCTGATCGAGCAGTCGCGCCGCGCCATCGACAAGGGCGAGGCGGTCAAGATCATGGACACGGCGCGCAACGTCAACCGCTCGGTCGGCGCCATGCTGTCGGGCGCGGTGACCAAGGTTCACCCGGAGGGGCTGCCCGACGACAGCATCCGCATCCAGCTCGAAGGCACGGGCGGCCAGAGCTTCGGCGCTTTCCTGTGCAACGGCATCACCATGATGCTGATCGGCGACGCCAACGACTACACCGGCAAAGGCCTGTCGGGCGGCCGCATCGCCGTGCGGCCCAGCCTGGACTTTCGTGGCACGGCGCACCAGAACATCATCGTCGGCAACACGGTGATGTACGGCGCCACCAGCGGCGAGGCCTTCTTCAGCGGCGTGGCCGGCGAACGCTTTGCCGTGCGTCTGTCGGGCGCCACGGCGGTGGTGGAAGGCACGGGCGACCACGGCTGCGAATACATGACCGGCGGCACCGTGGTGGTGCTGGGCAAGACCGGCCGCAACTTCGCCGCCGGCATGTCGGGCGGCGTGGCCTACGTCTACGACGAGGACGGCCAGTTCGCCAAGCGCTGCAACATGGCGATGGTCAGCCTGGAAAAAGTGCTGTCCGCCGACGAGCAGCGCGCCAGCATGGACGAAGGCATCTGGCACCGCGGCCAGACCGACGAGGAACAGCTGCGCAAGCTGCTGGACGACCACCTGCGCTGGACCGGCAGCCGCCGCGCGCGCGAGCTGCTGGACAACTGGGCCGCCACGCGCGCCAGGTTCGTCAAGGTCTTCCCCAACGAATACAAGCGCGCGCTGGGCGAGATTCATGCCAAAAAACAGGCTGTAGCGCCCGCTGGTCAAGCGCGGTCAGCTACAAAAAAAGAAGTGACGCCGGCCAAGTGAGGCGATGGTCATGAATGCGCGGCGTCAACTCATCAGCAGCGGTTCGTCGTTCGAGGCCGATATGGGCTACTCGCGCGCCGTGGTGCAGGGCGATTGGGTGTTCGTCTCCGGCACCACCGGCTTTGACTACGCCACGATGGCCATTGCCGAAGATTTGCCGACGCAAACCGAACAATGCTTCAAGAACATCGATGCAGCTTTGCGCCAGGCAGGCGCCAGCCTGCATGACGTGGTGCGCGTCACTTACGTGCTGCCCAACGGCGCGGAGTTTCCGCAGTGCTGGCCGGTGCTCAAGAAGTATCTGGGCGACGTGCGCCCCGCTGCCATGATGATTTCGGCCGGCTTGGCCGACCCGCGCATGCGCATCGAAATCGAGGTTACGGCGCTCAGGCAATCGCCTTGAGCGCCCGCAAGAAAAGGAAACGACATCATGGGAAAAGTCACCGGCTTTCTGGAATTCGAGCGCATCGAAGAGGGCTATGCGCCCGTGGCCGAGCGCCTGAAGCACTACAAGGAATTCGTCATCGCCCTGGACGACGCGCAAGCCAAACAGCAGGGCGCGCGCTGCATGGACTGCGGCACCCCGTTTTGCAACCACGGCTGCCCGGTCAACAACATCATTCCGGACTTCAACGACCTGGTGTACCGCGGCGACTGGAAGAGCGCGTTCGCGGTGCTCGACTCGACCAACAACTTCCCCGAATTCACCGGTCGCATCTGCCCCGCGCCGTGCGAGGCGGCCTGCGTGCTGAACATCAATAACGACCCGGTCGGCATCAAGTCGATCGAGCACGCCATCATCGACCGCGCCTGGGCCGAAGGCTGGGTGGTGCCGCGCCCGGCGCGACACAAGACCGGCAAGAAGGTCGCCGTGGTGGGCGCCGGGCCGGCCGGCCTGGCAGCCGCGCAGCAGCTGGCGCGCGTCGGGCACGACGTGACGCTGTTCGAAAAGAACGACCGCGTCGGCGGCCTGCTGCGCTATGGCATTCCCGACTTCAAGCTCGAAAAATCGCACATCGACCGCCGCGTGGCGCAGATGCAGGCCGAGGGCGTCACCTTCCGCACCGGCGTGCTGGTGGGCGCCATGCCCCAGGACGGCCCAGGCGCCAAGGTCACCAACCTGGCGGCCGACACCGTGCCAGGCGAGCAACTGCTGAAGAACTTCGACGCCGTGCTGCTGACGGGCGGCGCCGAACAGTCGCGCGACCTGCCCGTGCCCGGGCGCGATCTGGACGGCGTGCATTTCGCCATGGAACTGCTGCCGCAGCAAAACCGCGCCAACGCCGGCGACAAGGTCAAGGACGCCATTTCAGCCAAGGGCAAGCACGTCATCGTCATCGGCGGCGGTGACACCGGCAGCGACTGCGTGGGCACCAGCAACCGCCACGGCGCCAAGAGCGTGACGCAGTTCGAGGTCATGCCCATGCCGCCCGAAGCCGAGGATAAGCCGCTGGTCTGGCCCTACTGGCCGATCAAGCTGCGCACCAGCTCCAGCCACGAAGAAGGCGCGCAGCGCGAATTCGCCATCTCCACCAAGGCATTCGTGGGCGAAAAAGGCAAGGTCAAGGCGCTGAAGACGGTGCAGGTCGAATTCAAGGACGGCAAGCTGACCGAAGTGCCCGGCACCGAAAAGGAATGGCCGGCCGACCTGGTGCTGCTGGCCATGGGCTTCACCAACCCGCTGGCCAGCGTGCTGGACGCCTTCGGCATCGACAAGGACGCGCGTGGCAACGCCAAGGCCACGACCGAGGCCGACGGCGGCTACGCGACAAGCGTCCAGAAAGTCTTTGCGGCGGGCGACATGCGACGCGGGCAATCGCTGGTCGTATGGGCGATCCGAGAGGGCCGCCAGGCCGCCCGCGCCGTCGACGAATTCCTGATGGGTTCCAGCGACCTGCCCCGTTGAAGCGTCGCAGCGCAGCCCTTCCGCGTCCCCGGCCGGCGGCATGCAGAACACGCACACCGGCCGTGTGCGTCGCGGCAAGGCCGTCAAGCCGCGCGGCCGTGGCGGCGTTCGTGATGGGTGCGAGAGGTGCTTCAAAAAGAATAGCTGATCGCGCAATGACAGAAAGCGCTGCGATCAAATTTCTCTGCTTTTTTCCAACTGCGCAGGCGCGTACTTTCAGCGTTGGCTGACACGGCGTGAGCGATCTCCCGTCGCGCTGCGCGCCTACCGTGCGAAGCGGATAAAATTCGCGCTACCCCCGACAGAGCCGCAGTTTGACTGCCGGCTCTTTTTCTGTTTCTGCGTCCGTGTCCGCCCTCCCTGCCCCCGCTGAGAATGACCTGCTGGTCGAGTTGCGCGACGTGACCTTCGGTTACGGCGAGCGCACGGTGCTCGACCGCCTGTCGCTGTCGGTGCCGCGCGGCAAGGTGACGGCGCTGATGGGCGCTTCGGGCGGTGGCAAGACCACGGTGCTGCGCCTCATCGGCGGGCAGTATCGCGCGCAGCGTGGCCAAGTGCTGGTGGGCGGCCAGGACGTGGGCGCCATGAGCGAGGCGCAGCTCTACGCCATGCGCCGACGCATGGGAATGCTGTTTCAGTTCGGCGCGCTGTTCACCGATTTGAGCGTGTTTGAGAACGTAGCCTTTCCCCTGCGCGAACACACCGCGCTGCCCGAGGCGCTGATCCGCGACATCGTGCTGATGAAGCTGGACGCCGTGGGCCTGCGCGGCGCGCGCGATCTGATGCCGGCGCAAATTTCCGGCGGCATGGCGCGGCGCGTGGCGCTGGCGCGGGCCATCGCGCTCGACCCCGAACTGGTGATGTACGACGAGCCCTTTGCCGGGCTTGACCCGATCTCGCTGGGCACGGCCGCGCGCCTGATCCGCCGCCTGAACGACGCGCTGGGCATCACCAGCGTCGTGGTGTCGCACGATGTGCAGGAAACCTTTCACATCGCCGACCAGGTGATCATCCTGGCCGACGGCGGCGTGGCCGCGCACGGCACGCCCGACGAAGTGCGCGCCAGCACCGACCCGCTGGTGCGCCAGTTCATCGGCATGGACGTCGATGGCCCGGTGCAGTTTCATTACCCCGGCCCGACGGCCGAGCAGGACTTCGGGGTGCAGGCATGAGCTGGTGGCGCCCCTCTGACGTCGGGTACGCGGTGCGCGGCGGCCTGGCCGACCTGGGCTATGCCACGCGCTTCTTCTGGCGGCTGATCAAGCTGGCCGGGCCGACCTTCCGGCGTTTTTCGCTGGTGCGCGACCAGATCCACTTTCTGGGCAACTATTCGCTGGCCATCATCGGCGTGTCGGGCCTGTTCGTCGGCTTCGTGCTGGCGCTGCAGGGCTACAACATCCTGCAGCGCTACGGCTCGGCCGAGGCGGTGGGCATGATGGTGGCGCTGTCGCTGCTGCGCGAGCTGGGGCCGGTGGTGTCGGCGCTGCTGTTCGCCGGCCGCGCCGGCACGTCGCTGACGGCAGAGATCGGGCTGATGAAGTCGGGCGAGCAGTTCAGCGCCATGGAGATGATGGCCGTCGATCCGGTGCAGCGCATCATCGCGCCGCGCTTCTGGGGCGGCGTGATCGCGCTGCCGCTGCTGACGGCGGTGTTCAACGCGGTCGGGGTGATGGGAGGCTGGATCGTCAGCGTGCCCATGATCGGCGTCGACCCCGGCGCCTTCTGGAGCCAGATGCAGGGCGGCGTCGACGTGTGGGCCGACCTGGGCAACGGCGTGGTCAAGAGCGTGGTGTTCGGCATCGCCGTCACCTTCGTCGCGCTGCTGCAGGGCTATGTGGCCAAGCCCACGGCCGATGGCGTGGCGCGCGCCACCACGCGCACGGTGGTGATGGCGTCGCTGCTGGTGCTGGGGCTGGACTTCGTGCTGACGGCACTGATGTTCAGCTGATGGAATTTACTGAGGAGAGAACGCGCATGCCACGTTCCAAGAATGATTTCTGGGTCGGACTGTTCGTGATGCTGGGGCTGGTGGCGCTGGTGTTTCTGGCGCTGCAGTCGGCCAACCTGCTGTCGCTCAACTTTCAGCGCGGCTACCGCGTCACGGCCAACTTCGACAACATCGGCGGCCTCAAGCCCAAGGCGGCGGTGCGCAGCGCCGGCGTGGTGGTGGGCCGCGTGGCCAGCATCGGCTTCGACGACCAGCGCTTTCAGGCGCGCATCGAGATGGACATGGACCCGCGCTTTCACTTTCCGAAAGACAGCTCGCTCAAGATCCTGACCAGCGGGCTGCTGGGCGAGCAGTACATCGGCGTCGAGGCCGGTGCCGACGAGAAAAACCTGGCCGCCGGCGACAACATCACCCGCACCCAATCCGCCGTGGTGCTGGAAAACCTGATCAGTCAGTTTCTTTTCAACAGCGCCGCCAACAATGCCAATGGCTCGGGCAGCGCCAAGTCGCCGGCCGCCGGCAAATAATGCAACCTCAGGTGCGCCGCGATCGGCGCGGGGCCGCGAACATGCTGCCAAGGTGAACACCCCATGAACGTCTCTTTCTTGAACGGCATTCGGCGCCTGCAGGCGCTGGCTGGCGCCATGCTGCTGGCCATGACGGCCGGCTGCGCCAGCGCCCCCGGCGCCGATCCGCGCGACCCTTGGGAGCCGTACAACCGCTCCATGTTCCAGTTCAACGACAAGGTTGACAAGGCGGTTCTCAAACCAGTCGCCACGGCCTACCGCGACGTGCTGCCGCAGCCGGTGCGCACCGGCGTCAGCAACTTCTTTGGCAACCTGGGCGACGCGTGGTCGTTTGTCAACAACGTGCTGCAGGCCAAGCCCGAGGCCGCGCTGCATTCGTTCTGGCGCGTGGTCATCAACACCACCATGGGCCTGGGCGGCGTGCTCGACCCCGCCACCGAAATGCGGCTGCAGCGCCACCGCGAGGACTTCGGCCAGACGCTGGGGCGCTGGGGCGTGCCTTCGGGTCCGTACTTCGTGTTGCCGATCCTGGGGCCCTCCACCTTGCGCGACACGGTGGCGCTGCCGGTCGACATGTACGGCCGCCCCGTCGGTCACATATCGGACGTGCCGGTGCGCAATTCGCTGACCGGCGTCGATATCGTGCAGACCCGCGCCGGGCTGCTGGCGACCACCGACCTGCTCGAATCAGCGTCGCTTGACCGCTATTCTTTCCAGCGCGACGCCTTCCTGCAGAAGCGCCGCAACGACGTACACGACGGCAGTCCGCCGACCGACGAGGAGCGTTACGATCTGGAGCCGCCCGCCGATGCGCCGGCCTCGGCGCCCGCGCGCTGAGCGCCTGGCAAGGCACAGTTTGTAACAGCGACGCTGAAACCCGCGCCGCCCCGCGTGTTCCAAGACAGGCATGGGCAGACCGCCTGGCTTGCGCATGCATCCCATCAAAACACAGAAAGTACGCGTCATGAACCTTGTTGCCCGCCGCACCCTCGTCAAGCTTGCCGCTGCCGCCTTGGGCGCGCTGGCCGTCGCGGCCGCGCCCGGGGCGCGCGCCGCCGACGAGGCGCCCAACGCCATGATCTCGCGCTTGACCGGCGAGGTGCTCGACACCATCAAGACCGACAAGAACCTGCAAGACGGCGACATCAACCGCATCATGTCGGTGGTGGACGCCAAGATCATGCCCAACGTCAACTTCGCCCGCATGACGGCTTCGGCCACCGGCCCGGCGTGGCGCCAGGCCACGGCCGAGCAGCGCGGCCGTTTGCAGCAAGAATTCAAGACCTTGCTGGTGCGCACCTACGCTGGCGCGCTCAAGCAGGTCAAGAACCAGACCGTCGAAGTGCTGCCGCTGCGCGCCCAGCCCAGCGACAACGACGTCACCGTGCGCACCCTGATCCGCGGCCAGGGCGACCCGGTGCAGGTCGACTATCGCATGGAGCGCACGCCCGGCCAGGGCGCGGGCTGGAAGATCTACGACCTGAACGTGGTCGGTGTCTGGCTGGTCGACAACTACCGGCCGCAGTTCGCGCAGCAGCTCAACGCCGGCGGTGTCGACACGCTGATCAAATCGCTGTCCGAGCGCAACCGCGCCAACAGCGCCAGCTAAGCCCGCCAGGGAAACGCGCCGTGCCCGTGCTGCCCGCCGAGCTGACACAAGCGCAGGCCGAAACCTGCCTGCACATGCTGCGCGAGGCCGCGCGGGCCGAGCGCGGTGCGCAGGTGCTGGTCGACGCCACCGCGTTGACGCGCTTTGACTCGTCCGCGCTGGCCGTGCTGCTGGAATGCCGCCGCGACGTGCTGCACGACGGCAAGCGCTTTGCCGTGCGGGGCCTGGCGCCGCGCCTGCGCGAGCTGGCCGACCTGTACGGCATCTCGCCGCTGTTGGCCGACGCGGTGCCGGCCGACGACGCCCTGGCCCCCGCTGTCTGAAGCCGCGCCACGCCCATCATCGTTCAGCAGCGGCAGGCTGGCCGGGCAGAAACCCGCCAAAAAAGTAAAATGGCGGGTTGCCTATGCCCGCCATTTCTTTTCAGTCGGTATCCAAGGTCTACCCGGCCCTGGGCACTACCGGCGCTTCCCCGCTCAAAGCCCTGGACGACGTCAGCTTCGACATCGAGGCCGGCGAATTCTTCGGCCTGCTGGGCCCCAACGGCGCGGGCAAGACCACGCTGATCTCCATCCTGGCCGGGCTGGCGCGCGCCACCTCAGGGCGCGTGCTGGTCTACGGCCACGACGTGCAGACCGACTTTGTGCAGGCGCGCCGGCACTTAGGCATCGTGCCGCAGGAACTGGTGTTCGACCCGTTCTTCACCGTGCGCGAGGCGCTGCGCTTTCAGTCCGGCTACTTCGGCCTGCACAAAAACGACGACTGGATCGACGAGCTGCTGTCCGGCCTGGGGCTGGCCGACAAGGCCAAGGCCAACATGCGGCAGCTGTCGGGCGGCATGAAGCGCCGCGTGCTGGTGGCGCAGGCGCTGGTGCACAAGCCGCCCGTCATCGTGCTGGACGAACCCACGGCCGGCGTGGACGTGGAGTTGCGCCAGACGCTGTGGCAGTTCGTCGCCGCGCTCAACCGCCAGGGCCACACGGTGCTGCTGACCACGCACTACCTCGAAGAAGCCGAGGCGTTGTGCCAGCGCATCGCCATGCTCAAGAAGGGGCAGGTGATTGCCCTCGAACGCACCAGCACGCTGCTGAACAACGCCACCGCCAACGTGCTGTATTTCAAGACCGACAACCCCTTGCCGCCCGATGTGGCCGCGCTGGCGCGCGTCACGGGGCGCATTGTCGAATTGCCCGCCCAGGGCCCGGACGAGATCGAACGCCACCTGGCCGCGCTGCGCCAGGGCGGCGTGAAAGTGGAAGACATGGAAATCCGCAAGGCCGACCTTGAAGACGTGTTCATCGCCCTGATGAATGGCCAGCCGGCTGCCGAGGCTGTGCGATGAGCGAATTGACCCGCGCCGTCGGGCTGCCGCTGGGCGGCGCCGCGCACCTGCAGGCCATGCCGGCACCCAACGACGGCTGGAAGATGCTGCTGAAGAAGGAAGTGCTGCGCTTCTGGCGCGTCGCCTTCCAGACCATTGCCGCGCCCGTGCTGACGGCGGTGCTGTACCTGATGATCTTCGGCCACGTGCTGCAGGGCCGGGTTGAGGTCTACCCGGGCGTCGGCTACGTCGCCTTCCTGGTGCCGGGGCTGGTGATGATGAGCGTGCTGCAGAACGCGTTTGCCAACAGCGCGTCCAGCCTGGTGCAGAGCAAGATCATGGGCAACCTGGTGTTCACGCTGCTGACGCCGCTGTCGGCCTGGCACTGGTTCATCGCCTACGTGGGCGCGGCCATTGCGCGCGGGCTGGTGGTGGGGCTGGGCGTGTACGTCATCACGCTGCTGTACGCGCCGCCGCGCGCGGCCTCGCTGGGCTGGATTCTGGCCTTCGCCGTGATGGGCGCCGCGCTGATGGGCGTGCTGGGCCTGCTGGCCGGCCTGTGGGCCGACAAGTTCGACCAGATGGCGGTGTTCCAGAACTTCATCGTCATGCCCATGACCTTCCTGGCGGGCGTGTTCTACTCGATCCATTCACTACCCGCCGTGTGGCAGAAACTCAGCCACCTCAACCCGTTCTTCTACATGATCGACGGCTTCCGGTACGGCTTCTTCGGCGTCAGCGACGTGTCGCCCTGGCTCAGTCTGGGCGTGGCGGGCGGCGCGCTGCTGGCGGTGTCTATGCTGACGCTGCATTTGCTGAAGACGGGCTACAAACTGAGAAGCTGAAGGTTCGGCGTGCCCCGTTCAGCGAGACGCCCATTCCGCCCGACGCGCCACGCTGAACGCCCGACGCCCCACCTCCCCAAATGACCGCAGACCAACTCAAGCACATCATCGCCGCCGGCCTGGCGTGCGAACACCTCGACGTGGAAGGCGATGGCCGCCACTGGTTCGCCACCATCGTCTCGGCCGAATTCGAAGGCAAGCGCCCCATCGCGCGCCACCAGCGCGTGTACGCCACGCTCGGCCAGCGCATGGCGTCCGACGAGGTGCACGCGCTGTCAATGAAGACGTTGACGCCGGCCGAATGGGCAGCGCAGCGCGATTGATATAGTTTTGATAGCTGCTCGCGCTTGTCCAGCATGCGCAGGCGGCCTGTTTGATACCTGAACGAGCTGAACCATGGACAAACTGCTGATCCGCGGCGGGCGCCCGCTGAAGGGCGAGGTGACCATCTCCGGCGCCAAGAACGCCGCGCTGCCCGAGATGTGCGCCACGCTGCTCACGGCCGACCCGGTCAAGCTGACCAACGTGCCGCGCCTGCACGACGTGCGCACCATGCGCCGCCTGCTTGAAAACATGGGCGTCGCCGTCGAAACGCATGGCGAGCGCGGCGGCATGAGCTTTCATGCGGCCGACCCGCTGACGCCCGAAGCGCCGTACGAACTGGTCAAGACCATGCGCGCCTCGGTGCTGGCGCTGGGGCCGCTGCTGGCGCGCTTTGGCCGCGCACGCGTGTCGCTGCCGGGCGGCTGCGCCATCGGCTCGCGCCCGGTCGACCAGCACATCAAGGGCCTGCAGGCCATGGGCGCGCTGATCGACGTCGAGCACGGCTACATGGTGGCCCGCCTGCCCGAGGGCGCCACGCGTCTGAAGGGCGCGCGCATCACCACCGACATGGTCACCGTGACCGGTACCGAGAACTTCCTCATGGCCGCGTGCCTGGCCGAGGGCGAGACCGTGCTCGAAAACGCCGCGCAAGAGCCCGAGATCACCGACCTGGCCGAGATGCTCATCAAGATGGGCGCCAAGATCGAAGGCCACGGCAGCAGCCGCATCCGCATCCAGGGCGTCGAGCGTCTGCATGGCTGCGAACACCAGGTGGTGGCCGACCGCATCGAGGCCGGCACCTTCCTGTGCGCCGTGGCCGCCACGGGCGGTGAGGCGACCCTGCTGCACGCTTGCGCGCACCACCTGGACGCGGTGGTCGAAAAACTGCGCGATGCCGGCGCCGAAATCGAGGCCATCGGCGGCCCCGACTGCGAAGGCGGCCCGCAGGACCACGCGATCCGCGTGCGCAGCCCCGGCAGCCGCGCGCTGACGGCGCAAGGTTTTCGCACCACCGAATACCCGGGCTTCCCGACCGACATGCAGGCGCAGTTCATGGCGCTCAACTGCGTGGCGCGCGGCACCAGCGTGGTGACCGAAACCATCTTTGAAAACCGCTTCATGCACGTCAACGAGCTGGTGCGCCTGGGCGCGCAGATCCACGTCGACGGGCGCACCGCCACCATCGAAGGCGTGCCGCAACTGTCCGGCGCCACCGTGATGGCCACCGACCTGCGCGCCTCGGCCAGCCTGGTCATCGCCGGCCTGGTGGCCGACGGCGAAACGCTGGTCGACCGCATCTACCACCTGGACCGCGGCTACGACCAGATGGAAGAAAAGCTGCGTGCCATCGGGGCCGACATCGAACGGATCAGTTAATCAGAAAAATACCGGACGCAAAGATGACGCGAAGGACGCGAAAGAAACCCTTGGGCGGCTGTTCTTTTGCGTCCTTCGCGGGCTTTCGCGGCCTTCGCGTCCGGTCAAGTCCAGGAGATTCAACGTGATCACCCTCGCCCTCTCCAAAGGCCGCATCTTCGACGAGACCCTGCCGCTGCTGGCCGCCGCCGGCATCGAGGTGCTGGAAGACCCCGAAACCTCGCGCAAGCTCATCCTGCCGACCAACCAGGACGGCGTGCGCGTGGTGCTGGTGCGCGCCACCGACGTGCCCACCTACGTGGAATACGGCGGCGCCGACATCGGTGTGACGGGCAAGGACGTGCTGATCGAACACGGCGGCGCGGGCCTGTACCAGCCGCTGGACCTGCGCATCGCCGAATGCCACATGTCCGTGGCCGCGCCCGCCGGCTTTGACTACCAGAAAGCCGTGCGCCAGGGCAGCCGCATCACTGTCGCCACCAAGTACACCACCATCGCGCGCGACTTCTTCGCCGAAAAAGGCGTGCACGTCGACCTGATCAAGCTCTACGGCAGCATGGAGCTGGCGCCGCTCACCGGCATGGCCGACGCCATCGTCGACCTGGTCAGCACCGGCAAGACACTCAAGGCCAACAACCTGGTCGAGGTCGAGCACATCATGGACATCAGCTCGCGCCTGGTCGTCAACCAGGCCGCGCTCAAGCTCAAGACGCCCGCCATCCGGCGCATCATCGACGCGTTTGCGCAGGCGGTGGTCCGGCCGGCTTGAATGGATGGGCTTCAGGTGCCGGGGGCGCGCCTCATCCGGGGCCGCCCGGCGCGACCCTGCGGCCACGCAAGAAACCGCTGGGTTACGCTTCGCCCACCCCGCCTACGAACCGCCAGCGCTGCTGGAAAGATATGAAATTGATAGCTGCACCCGCCCGCCTGTCCACCGCCGACGCCGATTTTGAACAGAAATTCAAGCAGCGCCTGCACTGGAGCGCCGAGCAGGACGACGCCATCGAGCAGCGGGTGAAGGACATCCTGGCCGACGTGCGGGCGCGGGGCGACGCGGCGGTGCTCGAATACACCGCGCGCTTCGACGGCGTGCAGGCCGCCGACATGGCCGCGCTGGAGTTGACGGCCGCCGAATTGCAGGCCGCCTTCGACAGTCTGCCCGCCGAGCAGCGCGACGCCCTGACGCAGGCCGCCGCGCGCATCCGCCGCTACCACGAGTGGCAGAAGACGCAGGGCGGCCAGACAGCCACCTACCGCGACGAGGACGGCACGCTGCTGGGCCAGAAGGTCACGCCGCTCGACCGCGTCGGCATCTACGTGCCTGGCGGCAAGGCGGCGTACCCGTCCAGCGTGCTGATGAACGCCCTTCCGGCACACGTGGCGGGGGTGGGTGAAATCATCATGGTGGTGCCCACGCCAGCCCGCAGAGATGGCGCTTCTACGGGCACGCGCGGCGAGCGCAACCCGCTGGTGCTGGCCGCCGCGCACGTGGCGGGTGTGTCGCGCGCCTTCACCGTGGGCGGCGCGCAAGCCGTGGCGGCGCTGGCCTACGGCACCGCCACCGTCCCCAAGGTCGACAAGATCACCGGCCCCGGCAACGCTTACGTGGCCAGTGCCAAGAAGCACGTGTTCGGCACCGTCGGCATCGACATGATCGCCGGGCCGTCGGAGATTCTGGTGCTGGCCGACGGCAGCACGCCGCCCGACTGGGTGGCGATGGACCTGTTCAGCCAAGCCGAACACGACGAGCTGGCGCAGTCCATCCTGCTGTGCCCGGACGCGGCGTACATCGACGCCGTGCAGGCGGCCATCGACCGCCTGCTGCCCGACATGCCGCGCGCCGAGATCATCGCCAAGAGCCTGACCGGCCGCGGCGCGCTGATCCTGACGCGCAGCATGCAAGAGGCGTGCGACATCAGCAACCGCATCGCGCCCGAGCACCTGGAAGTCAGCAGCCGCGACCCGCACCGATGGGAGCCGCTGCTGCGCCACGCGGGTGCCATCTTTCTGGGCGCCTACACCAGCGAAAGCCTGGGCGACTACTGCGCCGGCCCCAACCACGTGCTGCCCACCAGCGGCACGGCGCGCTTTTCGGGGCCGCTGTCGGTGTACGACTTCCAGAAGCGCACCAGCCTGATCGAGGTCAGCGAAGCCGGCGCGCAGACGCTGGGCCGCATCGCCAGCGTGCTGGCGCGTGGCGAGGGGCTGCAGGCGCATGCGCGCGCGGCGGAGCTGCGGGTCAAGGCCTGACTGCGGACGAGCCGGCGGCAGGCTCAATGGGGAGTATGTGCCTTCAGCGCTGGCGGAATAAGCGCTGGCGATGATGTGCAGGGGGAGTATCGGCAGCGTCTGGCAGGGACGCTGCGATCAGAACACCCCCATCGCCACCCCCGCCGCCAGCGCCGCGCCCAGTTCTTCGGCGCGCTGCAGGTCATGGGGCGCAATGCGCTTGGGCGCCAGGATTTCCTGGGGCGTCTGCGCGTGCGTGCAGACGATGAGCGCGGGCGCGATCGGCTTCAGCCGCCAGCCGGTGGCGATGCGCTCGGTCTGCCGCGCGGCGTGGCTGCCGTCGCTGCCAGCGCAGACGATGGTGGCGTACGGCCGGCCTTCGATGCGGCCCAGCACCGGGTAGTAGCAACGGTCGAAAAAATCCTTCATCAGCCCCGCGATGGCCGCCAGGTTCTCGGGCAGGGCGAACAGGTAGGCGTCGGCGGTCAGCACGTCGTCGGGGCCGGCCTGCGGCGCGGTCAGCAGGCGCACCTGCACACCCGCTTCGGCCTGCGCGCCGCGCACGGCGGCCTGCGCCAGTTGGGCCGAGCCGCCGGTCATGGAGTGGTAGACGACCAGCAGCGTCTTCATGCGTGTAGCGCGGCGCGCCGCGTGGGTGGACGCGCCGGTCAGCGCACCAGCTTGCGGCGCGGCAGGCCGGCGGCCAGGCCCGCGTGGTTGCGGCGCTGGTCGACCCAGGTCAGGCGGTCGATGTCGAAGCCGGCTTCGCGCGCCTGCTCCAGCAAGGCCGCGCGCACGCCGGGCCGGGTTTGCGGGGTGCGCGACAGCAGCCACAGGTAGTCGTGGGTGGGGCCGCACACCAGTGCGTGCTCGTAGTCTTCGTCCAGCGCAAAAACGATGTAGCTGGCACGCACCGGCCAGAAAAAGCTGACCTGCAGATGGGCGTCTGCCCCACCTGGCACGGGTTGCGCCGAGGCGCGCGCCTGGCGCCAGCGGCGCCGCACCGGATCGAAGCCGCGGTTGGTGACCTGAACCTTGCCGCCCGGCAGCAACTGGTAGTCGGCCGTGACGTCGGTCAGCCCACGTTCGTAGCCGTGGTCGATGCGGGCAATTTCGTACCAGCGGCCCAGGTAGCGCAACAGGCTGAACGGCTGCACCGGCGCCACGCCGTCCGGCACGCCCACGTGCTGCGCCATGCGGTACAGCGCCCAGCCGCCGGCGCCAAGCAATGCGATCGATCTCAGTTTCATCTTGGTGCAACAGCATAGCGGCCCGCGGCGCCGGCGGGCTGTAGGCGCAGGCCGCGATTTCGGTCGCCGGGAGCACGCGGCGGCGCGGTGTTTGCGCATGTTTGGGCGTTCTGGCGCTGGATGGACAAGCGCTTGTAGCTATAAAAAACGCAGCAACGCGGCGCCGCCGAGAATACGCCCATGGTGCGTCGTGACGTTGAGGAAGGACTGATCCCCGCGGGGGGAGGACCGACCTTGGCTTGCTGCGCCACTCCAACGGGTGAAAGTCCCGTCCCGGTAGGCGTCGGTGCGCCGGGTAGCAG
>Ga0116179_1000638_pt1 | contig 26976 bp, 19 predicted proteins | sample AD_UKC071_MetaG_FD_89751 | JGI IMG/M metagenome (GOLD analysis project Ga0116179, IMG submission 89751) | Active sludge microbial communities of municipal wastewater-treating anaerobic digesters from USA - AD_UKC071_MetaG | ecosystem: Engineered > Bioreactor > Anaerobic > Digestate | place: USA...
AAAGAAGGCAATCTGGCAGGAAGCACACTTAACCTGCTGCAGGCTGTCAAGAATATGATCGACGTATGCGGCGTATCCATCACGGATGCCTTCCGCATGGCAAGCAGGAATCCCGCCGAGTCAATCGGCATCCAAGGCAAAGGATGGATTCAGGCCGGATATGATGCTGACTTGATCATCCTTTCCCCCCGGTTTGAACTGAGGCAAACAATCATCAACGGCCAAGCGGCCGGCCAGTAAGATCCGCGGACAAAACGGGAGCCCCCGCAAGGGAGCTCCCGTTTTCATTTAACACCTTAATAAGTTACTGGATTGCCTTCAGCATCCAGGAATTCCACGTAGAACTTAGCCCATTCGTCTTGGTCCCAGGCGCCGCCGAGCTCAATCTGAAGCGGAGTTCCAGCCTGGATCAAGGTGATCACTTCGGCAGGCAGCGCTTCTTCATACTCACCCACAGTCGGCACTCCTCCGCCAGCCACGTTGTAGGTTTTGTCTGGATCTGGCGCTGTGTCGACAATGCGCAGCCGCCACGGATGCTTGGTGATGTTATCACTGGTTTCGGTGATCACAACCTTTGCGGTTACCGCGGTCGTGGGAATAAGCACATTCCTCATTCCCGCATAGCAATACTGACTGGCCATCTTGATCCACATAGTGCCGTCCGCGACTTCATATTCAAAGCCTTCTCTGCCGTAAAGCTGCTCCCAGTACTCTGGGAACCAAATCAGCTCATGGTTCCATTTCATATATCCTTCATCTGTCTGGGGGTCGATGAAAAGGGCGGTCACAGCCAGCGGCCCATCCAGTTCAACCGTAACCGAGCTTTCCCTGCTGTCCACATCCCCTGTCCAGCGGGCAAACAGCCAGCCTTGAGCCGCTGTTGCAGTCAGAGTGGCAGTCCCATCTTCACTCAGGTCAATTCTGACACTGCCTTCGCCGGTTTTCTCAACAATTCCTTCCACACCTTTGATTTCCACTGCTTCCTTCTTGGTCACAGTAAGCGGGCCGGTAAACAGATAGCCCTCTTTGCTGGCGGCTATCTTCACTGAACCCTTAAGGCCGGTCAAAGTGAACTTCCCTTCGGCGTCGGTTTCCACACTCACGGCCGGATCAGTGTCAGCGGCGACGAGAACGCCTTCCAGCGGATTGCCGTCAAAATCGGTGACAACACCTGTAATGTCGTACTCAGCAAACAGGAATGAGAAGCATCCGCTCAGCGCCAAAGCAACCACAACGATAAGACCTAAACATAACTTCTTTCTCATTTTTCCACCTCCATAATATTACCTGCAATATTCTACTATAGTATTATCCAAATGCATTAGCCGTTCCTGCTTCTTCCAGACCCCCTCTCGGCAATATAATCATTAAATCGTTACAGTCTCCAGGCGTTTACCACAGCCTCGTAGAGCCTCTGAGCATACTCGGCGCGGGTCTCGCCCTGGTTTGGAGCCAGACTTATTCCAGCGTTTTCCGACCAATTACTGGCTGCCATTTCCGTGATTTTACCGCCAGGGTTGAACGTGAGCGGCTCGTCATTGATGATCCGCGCCTGTCCTAGGAACTGGACGGCTTCAAACCACGGATCGTCCGGATGGACATCACTAAACCAGTATATTGGGATTCCGTTTTCAACCAAGTATTTCTGGTAGCGGATCTGCAGTGCCCGATCCAACCCCACTGTCAGCGGGTCGACATTGCTGCGCAGGGCAAAAGCCGCCAGCGCTCCGGCGCTTTCCCCAATGTTCCACTCCACAGGGTGCAGCCGGTAGGCCCCGTTGGAAATATGGGTTGTGCCGATATTCTTGGCGCCGGCGATAAAGTTCGGCGCATTATCGGTGAGCATAGCCCTAAGCGGTATCTGGAACGGCTTCACCCGTTGGCCTGACCCTGAGCGCAGTGTGGTGTTGGCACTGGCATGTATGTCGACGTAATAGTACATGCCTATCCCCACCGAATCCGGCCACAACCTTGCCCGAGTGCCGGGGTTGTACTTGACCACGATGTCTTCCTCGTGGATCTTCACCAAAGCGTCCAAACGCCTTGATTCCCTTATATACGGGAACTGTGACAAACCATCTTCGGATCCGAGAATATCAGGCCGCAGCATCAGCTCGGGATAACCGAACCCACCTTCGTCCCTGGGAGCTTCAGTCTGCAGCCAATACAGGAGCCCTAAAGACAGCTGCTTGGCTTCGTTGAGGTACTGCTCAACCTTTTCCGGAGGCGCGTCGATGATGTTGCCGCCGGTATAATCATTGGCGGCCCAGTTGATGATCGTGATGTCATACGGATAGGCTTCGTCGGCGAAATTGCCGGCGTAGATGGCCCGCCTGTACTCCCAAAGCGGCCTGCCGAACTGATTGTCCGACGTGAACATGGTGTACCCGCGGTAACTGTAGTGTTTTTTGTTCTCCTCATATCCCTCCGGTTTGGGGATCACGTGGTTCTCACCAGGCCGGTATTCAACGGCAAAGGCATAGGTAAAGCCTTGGACCGCCTCCCAATTGCCCACTGCCGGCGCGCTCGGCTCGCCGGTTTCGGCGAAGGATTCCATGCCGGAGGTGTAAGGAATGCCGGCCAATGGCATAATGTCCCCAAGCTCAGTGGCATCGATGACGATCTTGGGCTGGACTGTGAATGCGGCGCCGGTGTCCAGGTGCCTAACGGTGGCGGATGCCAGTCTGTTCTCCTCACCCCGTTCTACGCTGGCCACGGCCGAACGGGTGACAATGCGCAAGTTGCCTGCCTCCAGGTAGGGGTTCAGCATTGCGTACAACACTTCAAGGCCAACCCGCGGTTCGAATGCCAGGGCCGCGCCACCGCCCGGGTTGAACGGAGCCATAGCCTTGCCCTCGCTGGACAGCTGAAAATTGTCTTTGTAGTAGCTGCGCACTCCCTCACGAAATGCGTAATATGAACGGGTTCCCCCGGATTTTTCAATATAGCCGTGTTCGTCCAGGCAGGAAACACCCTGTGCCGTAATCTGCCCGCCGATCCAATGGGTAGGCTCCACCACCAAAACCTTCAACCCGGCTTTGGCGGCTTGGTAGGCCGCGGCAGTCCCGCCTGTGCCTCCTCCGGCAATCAGCACATCGACCGCAACTGGAATCTCGGATCCGAAAAGGTCGCCCTCGAAAGCCTCGGCGGCCGCCAAAGCAGCGTAATCGGGGCCGAGGATCTCAATTTCATCAAGAAAGAAGAGCGATGTTCCCGGCCCGGACTCGAAATCCAGCCTTACATGGGCCGCTTCGACCGGCCGCGGCAGCTGAATCTTGAACCAACGGGAACCGTTCTCTTGTTCGTCCCGCGGCACCGGCGTGCTCCACCGCATCACTTCGACCCAGTTCTGTCCATCGTTTGAGACACTGATAATGATTTGATCCGGATAATAGAAGCTGTAGGAGGACATGTGGTAGGCATATGTCCCTACGTTAATCTGTCGGACCTCTTCCACAGCTCCCAGCGGGAAGGTGATTCCTGCCTTGACGCCGACCGCTCCAGGGCGGCGGATCGCCAGCAAGTAGTCTTGGCCCGATGTGTAAACCGTGCCAACCGGCAGCAGTTTTCCGTCGGTCAGCTTGGGCGGGTCAGCTTCTGGGAAGTTGGCGTACACTTGGTCCCCTGCCGGATCGATAGAATAGGGTATGCCAGCTGCAAGGTTGCGCAGGGGCACAGAATCATCCAAAGGCACCGCCGGCTTCTCAGGCGCCTTGAGATCTGCCATCGGCCCCACCTCCTGCAGCGGCTCGGTGCAGCCGCTCACAGACAGAACTAAAACAACAAATATACTGATAAACAGACATTTTCTCATAGCGCTCACCTCGAACGGTTTTCACTACAGACGCCAGCTGCGCAGCACAGCTTCATAAAACCGCTGCACATACTCACCGCGGGTTTCGCCCGGCTGGGGAATCACAGTCACACCTGAGTTCTTTGCCCAGTTGCTGGCGGCTGAGTCAGTCATCCTGTTGTTTGGCTTGAAAGTAAGGGGCTCATCATCGATGATCCGCATCTGGCCGAGAAACTGGACTGCTTCGAACCACGGATCATCAGGATGGACATCACTGAACCAGTAAATGGGAATCCCCCGTTCTACCAGGTATTTCTGGAAACGGGTCTGCAGGGCTGAATCCAGTGCGACTGTCAGTGGATCGGTGTTGCTGGCCAAGGCATAAGCTGCCAGAGCACCAGCGCTCTCGCCGACATTCCATTCCACAGGATGCAGCCGGAAAGCTCCATTGGTGATATGCGTAGTGCCGATATTCTTCGCCCCGGCGATGAAGTTGGGCGCATTTTCGGTAAGCATTGCCCGCAGTGGAATCTGGAACGGTTTCACCCGCTGCCCGGAACCTGGCCGCAGCGAGGTGTTGGCGCTGGCATGAATGTCGATGTAATAATACAGGCCGATTCCAACCGAATCAGGCCACAAGCGGGCGCGGCTGCCTGGGTTGTACTTGACCACGATGTCTTCCTCGTGCACTTTGACCAAAGCGTCCAGCCGGCGCGATTCCCGGATATAGGGGAACTGGGCCAGCCCATCCTCCGTTCCCAGCACATCAGGGCGCAGCTTCAGTTCCGGATAGCCAAAACCGCCGTCGTCCCGGGGAGCTTCGGTCTGAAGCCAGTAGAGGAAGCCCAGGGACAGCTGTTTCGCTTCATTCAGATACTGCTCCACTTTTTCCGGAGGCGCGTCGATGATATTCCCGCCGGTATAATCATTGCTGGCCCAATTGATAATCGCTATATCGTTCGGGAAGGCATCGCCGGCGAAGTTCTCCGCAGCGATGATCCGGCGGTATGCCCAGAACGGCTGGCCAAACTGATTGTCCGAGGAAAACATGGTATACCCGCGAAAGCTGTAATGGCTCTTGTTCTGCTCATATCCATCCGGCTTGGGGATCACATGGTTTTCGCCCGGGCGGTACTCAACTGCGAAGACGTAGGTGAAACCCTGCACCGCGTCCGGGTTCGCAGCCGCCGGGGCGCTGGGCTCCCTTGTCATAGCGTAGGACTCCATCCCAGATGTGTACGGAATGCCTGCCAGCGGCATTATGTCTCCAAGCTCGGTGGCGTCGATAACAATCTTGGGAATGACCTCGAATGTCTCTCCTGTATCCAGGTGCTGGACTGTGGCTTTGGCAATCTTGCCAGCCTCGCCCCTTTCGACCGCGACAACGGCGGACCGGGTTTCAACGCGCAGATTTCCCGCCTCGAGATACGGGTTCAGCATTTGATACAAAACCTCAAGGCCTACACGCGGCTCGAAACAAAGCTGGCTCACCCATCCATCGCCGGGATCGAAGTTTGCTTGCGCCAGCGCCTGTTCGCTGAGCTGGTAATTGTCGCGGTAGTACTGCCTGACACTCTCGCGAAACAGATAGTATGAACGTGTCCCGCCGGCCGATTCTATGTAATTGTGCTCATCGAGGCAGGAAACCCCTTGAGCTGTGATCTGGCCGCCGATCCAGTTGGCCGGTTCCACGACCAGAACCTTGAATCCGGCGCCGGCTGCCTGGTACGCCGCCGCTGTGCCGCCGGTTCCGCCGCCCGCAATCAAGACATCGACTGTCACCGGCTCCTCCGCGTCAAAGAGGTTGCCCCGGAAAATCTCAATTTCCCGCGCCAACTGCTGATCCAGCCCGAGCACTTCCACTTCGTCAAGGAAAAACTGGCTTGTCCCCGTGAAGGATTCAATATCAAGGCGCACATAGGCGGTCTCCACCGGATCCGGGAAGGATATTTCCAACCAGGTCGTGCCGTTTGGCTGCTGCTCCCGGGGAACCGGATTCTGCCATTGAACCACCTCAACCCACTGTTCGCCGTCGCCGGATATGCTGATCTTGATCAGGTCTGGTTGGTAAAAGCTGTACGCCGATGTCTTGTATGCAAAAGCGCCGATATTTGCCTGATACACTTTTTCCATGCCGCCCAAGTCAAAAATCACAGCACCCTTGACTCCCTTGGCGCCCGCTTTTTGAATGCCCAACAGGTATTCCTGGCCGGAGGAATGGTTTTTCCCAGCAGGCAGCAGCCGCCCGTCAGTCAGTTTAGGCGGGTCGGCATCGGGGAAGTTGGCCATCACCTGCGCGTCCTCGAGGATAACCTGATACGCTCTGCCTGCCAGAATGTTTTTCAATGGAACATTCTGCGCCGAACTGCCGACTGACAGGATCAGTGCCAAGAACAATGCGGCCAGGATCCCGGTTGTCGAACGCAAACCTCTTTGGATCAACGTTTTCACCCTTTCAAATCTTTCAGTGTGTCGGCTGCCTACAATCAAAGACCCAGTACTGCGATCTCATCCAGAAAGATAATTGATGTCCCGTCTCCGGCTGAGAGGAAGACCTCGACAAACCGGGCTTCCACAGGCGCATCGAGCGGAATCTCCACCCAATGGCTGCCGGTTGGATGTTCGCTGCGGCTGAGAGGATTCGTCCATACGAAAACATCCTGCCATACTTCTCCATCATCGGAAACGCGGATGGTGATCTCGTCAGGATTGTAAAAGCTGTACGCCGCCATATGGTTGGCATAGACACTGACATTCACTTGATGAATTTCCTTGGCTTCCTTGAGATCGAAGATCACACCGCCGGCAACACCTTTTGCTCCCGGCCTGCGGAAAGCCATCAGCCATGGATAGCCAGTGTTGTGTGTGTCGCCTTTGGGCAGCGTCTGGCCATCGGTCAGCTTAGGGGTGTATTTCGACTCAGGGAAGTTCTCGTAAAATGGATCGCCTTTGGGAGAAACTTGATACGGCAAGCCTGCCGCCAGGTTTTTCAGCTCCTGCGCCGCCGCGGCGCCAGCCACCACAACCAACAGGATCAGAACGAATAAGAGCGTCATTTTTTTCAACATGAGTACAATACCACCTTTCAGTTGTTTTGCTCACCGGCCCAAAAGCCAGTCGCTGTGTTCAGGTTCCTGCAGGACCTTAGCGGTTCGGCCCACATGCCCCAGCACCGACATGGGCAGGCCTGCAGGATCCGGGAGCTCAGCCCGTTTCCACAGTTCCAGGGCGAATTCCGCCCTTCCCAGTTTCAGCGCCGCCTGCATCCACCACAGTAAATGCTCCACCCGGATACTTCCTGTCAGTTCAGCATCCCGCCCGTCGGACATAAACGCCGCCGCAAGACGATCCATCAGCCCTTGATGGCGCTGGTCCGCCGCGTCGCCGCCGATGGCCAGATAGAGAATATTGGCCAAAACGTCAGGATACCATTTGGACATGCCCGCATCGATCGCCCCTGTTTTATCTTTAGCCCAGGCATAGTACTGCACTTGCGGCAGCCAGAACTGGGTTTCAAGCACCTGGCTGATCTGCGCCGCTTTCTGCAGCGCGGACGCCGCCTTCTCTCCATTCCCGGCCCAGGCATACAGCTTCGCTGCCGCTCTGTGGCCGAGCATCACTTCGGCGTTGTCCATCAAGTACTTTTTTGGCCAGCCGGGCTTGGCATAAGTCAGGCCGTCTGCAGGGTCTTCTGTAAGTTCCATTGCCCTGACAGCCGCGTTGATAGCCGGCAGCCAGGCGGCGACCTTTTCAGGGATGCCCCCTACGTACAGACGGTTCCACAAAACCACCAGGAACAGCGCCGCGTACGAGTCGGTCGAGTCACAATTCCCTGTATCCTCCGGCACACCGTCGGTTATTCGGTAATCATGCACGGTCCCGTCATCCTGCATATGGCTTAGATACCAGAACAGCCATTTGTCCACAGCTGTCAGCATTGCTTTTTGCGCCGCCTGATCAGCAAGCTGGCCGGCGCTCACCACCAGAGCGTTGGCTCCGAAATGGTTGAAATAGGGAATCAGCCTGTTGTCGTTTGGCGACTGCTGCCAGAATCCGATTGGATGCTGGCGCTGCAGCAGCGCTGTGCAAACGGCGGCTTGGATACTGATTAACGTCTTGGCCATCGGGATCACCCCTCGCTTTCTTTGGCGAGCAGGGCAGCATGCAGGCGCTGAGCGTACTCTTTGCGCGTGGTGGACTGGTCAAAGGGCACCTCGCACTTGGCGTTGGCACTCCAGCGCTTGGCTGTCGCTTCATCAATCACTGCGTCGGCTCTGAACTCGAGTTCCGGCTCGTCGATAATCCGCAGCACACCCAGGTAATTCACAGCAGTAAAAGCCTCATCGTTTGGATGCAGGTCCGTAAACCAGATCAGCGGGACACCCCGCTTGGCCAAATACAGCTGGTACCGCCGCAAATGTTCCTCCTTCATGGCCACGCCCACAGGATCGACATTATTGGCGACGGCATAGGCGGCGAGAGCGCCGGCGCTCTCCCCGATATTCCACTCCACAGGGTGCAGCCTGAAAGTACCGTTGGTAATGTGGGTTGTGCCGATGTTTTTCGCCGCAGCCACAAAATTGGGGGCGTTGGCTGTAACCATGCTGCGCAGAGGAATCTGGAACGGCCTTACTCTTTGGCCTGAACCCTGCCGCAGCTTGGAATTGCAGCAGCTGTGGACATCTATGTAATAGTAAAGTCCGATCCCCACCGCGTCCGGCCACAGCCTCGCGCGGGGGCCTGGGTTGTAGCGGACCACAACATCTTCCTCCCGCACCTGCACCAAGGCTTGCAGGCGCCGCGACTCCCGGATATACGGGTACTGGGACAACCCATCCTCCGTCCCCAGGATATCAGGGCGCAGTTTCAGCTCGGGATAGCCGTAACCGCCGTCGTCCCGTGGCGCTTCTGTCTGCAGCCAGTAGAGGAAACCGAGTGATAAAAGCTTCGCCTCATGGTGGCGCTGGGCAGCAGTTCTCGGATCAGCGTCAATGATATTGCCGCCGTCATAATCGTTGCTGTGCCAGTTGATTAGGGCGACATCATTGGGATAACGTTCATCGTCGAAATTCTCCGCGGCGATAATCCGCCGATAAGTCCAGAAAGACTGTCCGAATGGTGTATCAGTGCCAAACATCTTGTAACCCCGAAAACTGTAGTGCTGCCTGTTCTCTTCATACCGATCCGGTTTGGCGATCACATGGTTTTCTCCCGGGCAAAACTCTACGGCGAAAGGATAGGTAAAACTCTGCACAACTTCCCGATCGGCGAAAGGCGGTGCGCTCGGTTCGCCGGTCTGGGCAAATGATTCCATCCCTGTGTTGTAGGGTATGTTGGCCAATGGCATCAGATCACCCAGTTCAGTCGCGTCCAGCACGACTTTGGCTCGTACCAGCGCCGTTTCACCTGTGGCGGTATTGCGAAGCGCAATAAGGCTAATCCGCTCGCCGTCCCTTTCCACAGTCTCCACAACGGTGCGGGTATAGACCACAACCTGCCCTCGGGAAGTATAAGGCTCCAGCATCTGCTGTAGGACGGCTAGTCCAACCCGGGGTTCGAAGCACAGTGCGCTGACCCATCCGCCGCCGGGGTTCAGGTGTTCTGTGTCCAGGGCTTTCGCGGACAGCTTGCAGTTGTCGCGGTAGTACTGCCTGATCCGCTCCCGCAGCTCATAGTAAAGGCGGGTTCCCCCGGATTTTTCAATATAGCCGTGCTCATCCAGGCAAGAAACACCTTGGGCAGTAATCTGGCCGCCGATCCACTCGTTCGGCTCAGCCACAACCACCCGGCAGCCTCCCTGCGCAGCCGCCAAGGCAGCCGCGGTTCCGCCGAAACCACCACCGGCAACAAACACATCTACTTCGATGAACTCCCGATTCAGGTTCACGTCTATGCCTCCCTATACCCGTCGCAGTGAGTGAGGGAGGCCTTTCGGCCTCCCTGCGTCAATCCTCCATGACTGCGCGTTCTTTAGTTGAACAATGCGTCCAGGTTTGCCTGTACTTCTGGTGCGATTTGTTCCATTGCTGATGCTGCGCTCACATCTCCGTCGACAACGGATCCAATCACTGCAGAGAAGTTGTCATGGGGAATGATGTCCCAGAATTTGACCAAGTCGATGGCCATGTCGATGACTTCCAAGGTTTCTTCGTTGTCCACATAATCTGCGTAGAAGTCAAGGACCATGCCGCGGTAGTCATTGCCGTTGTATTCATTGGTTGTCTTATAGATGGCTGCCACCAGTTCCGCCAGAGCCTCAACCGGCCACTTGCCCCCGACTGGGAAACCACAGATGGCATTTGCCCAGTTGGGCACTACGTAATCTTCTGCCCGGGGGCCTTTCGGCAGGAACACCACACCCTGCTCAAACTGGCGGTGCGGGATGTTGACCCGCAGACGCTGGAACTCCTGGACAAAGAAGGCGACGCGCCCTTCATAGAACGGATTGGCGTGATCCCATGGGCCGATCGTTTCAGGATACATTACACGATGCACATAGTTGAGGTCATGGACGAACTTCAATGCTTCCAGTACCGGTTCAGTGTTGCCTGTGAAGGTGGCTTTGCCGTTTTCATCGATGGTCACGAAACCGCCGCCGTTGCTGAATGCGAAGATCTGGGCCAGCATCATCGGATCCCATCCCTGCACACCCCACTGATCAATCTGTCCGTCGCCGTCAATGTCGGCTGTGGCCTGTTTGCATATTTCCAGGAACTTGTCCCAAGTCCACTCACCTGCAAGCATCAGTTCATAAGGGTTCTCCAAGCCGTTTTCAGCAAAGAAATCCATGTTCCACAGCAAGATCTGGGCGGAAGCCAAGTCGTTGCCGTATTGGTAGTTGCCGCCGATGGGAACACCATAGGGCACGCCTTGATAGGAGTAGAAACTCTTATCTGCGTGATACCCTGTCAAGCCAGCCCAGTAGCTCTCGTCCAGAACATCCAGCGGGCGCAGGGCCTCGGCCAACAAATGTGTATCGGCTGTATAGAACTGAACCACGTCCCCAACTGGATCTCCAGCTAGAATGCTGGCCATGATCTCATCAACCCGGCCGGCCCAGGTCAGAGCTTGTTTGAACTCGATCTTGACGTTAAACTCTTGTTCCACCTGTTGGATATAGGCCAGGTGGATTGGATCGTTCTTGAAGTAGTTGTTCTCATTGTGCACGCTGGCAAAGACGACTGTTTCACCGTTAAAGTCATACTTCGCCGCACTGGTGACACTGCTGAAAACAAGCAGAACAGCCAATGCGATCAATACACTGAAATGTCTCTTCATGGTTTTGCCTCCTTCTGCTTTTGCCTCAAAATGATACCGGATAATACCACCTTTCTGTTCATCACCACCTTACCGCTGCATTCTCCAGGCCAACAAGCTTAAAGACGAGCTTGCTTCGTTTTTTTATTACAAACTGTATATCGCGATCTAATATTTCGTCGTTTTCTTTCGGATCCCTTCTTTTATTTTCCATTTTTTTTATTTGCTGTGCTTAATGGTTATTCCTGGATTTATTGTTGTTTTTTGTTTCTATTTTTGACGAAAAATTCCCGCCTTGGCCGTGCAAAACTAAGCAAACGTGTACAGGACTTCGTTAGAACAAGGGAGGACACGGCCAGGCGAGAAATCAGCCTACAATTCCAGACCGTTCAACACTCTCGACAAAGTGCCGCTGCAGCCAGGCGTAGAGAACAATCAGCGGCAGCAGGTAGAGGATAATGGCGGCATTGTGAGCTAAAGTGGCCTCCGGGCCCTGCTCATAGCGGATCACCAACGGCAGGCGGACCATGTTCCGCGACATCAGATCTGCGTTTGGCATGAACATCTGAGCAAAAAAGACATCATTGTACATCCACACAAACGAAAAAATGAAGACAATCAGCATCACCGGCAGCGCATTTGGCAGCATAACCCTGAAGTAGGTTCGGATAGGCCCAGCACCGTCAACATAAGCTGCTTCCTCCAGTTCACCGGGCATGCCGCGGAAAAACTGCCGCATTAGATAAATGAACAGGCCGTTGCGAATTCCAGTCCCGGTTAACGAAGTAAAGGCGTAAGGCCACATGCTGCCGATCATGTTGATCCCGGTCCCGCCCAAAAGGCCGAAGAGATTGAAGTAGCGGAAGTTGAGGAACAGCGGGACCATTATCAACTCAGGAGGCACGATCATCGTCAGCAGGACTAGGGCAAACAGAACTCCTCTTCCCCGGAAGCGGAAACGGGCAAACCCATAGCCGATATAGGTGCAGGAAAACAACTGCAGAACGCTGGTGACCACAGTGACCATGAGTGTGTTGCGAAGGGCGATCCAATAGTTCATACCAGCCGCCGCCCTCTTGAAGTTGACATTGGTAAAGGTCTTGGGGACCCAGACCACACTGGGATCAAAGAGATCCTCCACGTCCTTGAGGGCAGTGGACAGCTGGGTCAGTGTGGGGTAAATGATCACAAAACAGATCCCCGCTACCAAAATTGCCCGGATAAACGGCCAAATCATTGCCGGAACTGTTCTCTTAAACTGTCTCAATCCACGGGCGGCAACTGCCATTCCAGCCTATCTCCCTTCATGACTATTCTCGGTAAAACACACTGCGGGACAGAACGCTCAAGATAATGATCAGAATGAAAGCAATCGAAGCAAAATAAAACCATGACATGGCCACACTCACACCGTAACCGGCTCCCCCGCCCGACCAGGCGGTATCCCTGATCAGCTTCACCAAAGCGTTGTCGTGGGCCGTAAACGAATCAACAAGTGTATAAACAATGTTTGTCAGCATCATAGGGCTGATCAGAGGAAATGTGATCTTCCAAAAGTACTCCCATGCAGTGGCCCCTTCCATTTTGGCGGCCTCGTACAAGGAAGATGGAATCGACTGCAGCGCTGCCAAAAAGATCAGGATCTGAATCCCCGACGCATTGATAATCGCAGGCAGATGGTTGACTGCCGTCATGATGTAGTCCGTGAACTTAAGGGGAAGCTTCATCTGGTAAAGGTATTCCTCAAGGCGCAGCCCGCTGAACAAGCCTGCGTCTTGGGCCAGATTGGCGCTGCGCATCATGCCGGAAATAAAGTCTCCGCTTTGGATCTGCATTACAGTCTGGGCACCGATAATCACCGGCAGGAAAAAGATCACCCGCGCCAGGAAACGGCCTCTGAACTGCTGGTTCAACAAGTTCGCGGCAAAGAAGCTGAAAATAAGGATCAAAGGCAGATCGCTCAAGGTTTGGATCATGGTATTTACAAACACCTGACGGAACTTGACATTCTCAAAAAGCAGCTTATAGTAATTCTGCCAACCGACAGGGTGAAGCTTGAAACCGCCCGGTGTGATCTCCAGCTCGCTGAAACTGAACAAGATTGACTGATACAAGGGATAAAGAAAGAACAGTATGAACCCGATCACAAAGGGGGCCACAAAAATCCACCCGTTCAATTCCCGCTTAGTGTTCAGGCGCAGCTTCATATCCTTCACCACCATTCCATGCGAAATCTAGGGCTTCGATCACAAGACCGCCGACTTGAACCGGATAATCATTGTAATTTACAACAACCTCAATCCCGCCTTCATACAGAGTCGCATAGACCCCTTCGCCCAAGCGTCTGTGATCAAGCATGAGTCTGCCGTAAACCAGATCCAGTACTTCTTTGGCTTCTTGATAACACCTTACGGCATGGTCATACCAATCATCGTACTGAATGGAATTAAGCGTGTTGAACAGCGTGCCTTTCACCGCGCCAAAGTCGTTTTTCATCCACTTGTAATACAAGCTTGCTCCATACTCAATCGCTTTCAGGAAACTAACACGGCTGTCGGCGGCATTGACGTTGATCGCACTGCCTGTATAGTTCACCAACCCATGGACGACCATTTGATAGAAAGGAACTGTTTCGTCCACAATATTGTAATTGCTGCTTTCAAACGGCACCTGCAAAATGGTGTCCGCATACGGCACAGCATATGCGTTGCCGCCTTCCACCACAATTTGATAATCGAGATCCTTAAGATAATGAAGCTGCTCCTCCACGATTCGGCGAGCCTGCTGCCTATCGACAAGCTGGTCTGGATCATCCCGGAAATCTGAACTGAGCTCACGGCCGAACTCCAGCGGCGCCAACCCTTGGATGCCGTAGCGAGCGAATTCCCGGGCAAAGGAGTGGATCAGGGTCCCGTAGCTCGCAGGCGACACCAGGTACGCCGCCGTTTCCGCAATCCGATCGCCTGTCGCCGGATTGACCTGGTAAACACGGGCAACACGGCGGTTGATGGCCCGGGAAGCGTCGTTGGTGGGGCTGAAACTGTCGAAACTGCTTTCCCTCCATACCTCGGCGAAGTTGACTGCCATGGACAAAGCTATGCCGTGTCTATCCAAGGTTGCTTTCAGCTCCTTAAGGTCTGTTTCGCTTCCCAGCACCGGTTCTGGTTTAGGTTTGATCGGGTAGTAGTGGTGCAAGCCGCCTTGGAGCCAGCCTGAATAGATCAAGTGAAGATTGTGGACACCGTCGCGGGCCAGACCGACAGCAAGCTGTTCCGCTTCGGCAAAGGTCGTGAGCGGCACTTGAACAATGCGGGGAATTCCAAATACTGGCTGTTCTCGGTGGATAGCCCCAATCAGCTCAAGATAAAACGGAGTGCCTTCGCCTGAAAGACGCTCCAGGCCGTATTTGCTGATCAGGTAATCCCGGTAATGGGCAGCCATCCCCACCCAGCTGGCCTGGTCAGCGCCGAGAAAAGCGTAGCGGACGGTGATTCTGCCGTTGTACAGCCTTGACTGAAACATCGGCCTGCTCTTGCTGCCGTGCGCGGTTCCAGTGTCCAAAGTGACAGATCCAACCGGCCTCACCCGGTACTCAGAATGGACTGTGTTGAATGAATTGCCTCGTCCGCTCACATCAGCCTTGATCAACCCGAGGGCGTCACCTTCTTCGATGATGGCCATCATCGCTTTGTCCTCGTGTTTGATGCCGAAGACCGGCAGGTAGACATTTTCCGTGTTGACGGCGGTTACTGCGGAAAGAGCCCAATCGCTGCCGTAAATAGATGAAGCCCAGGCATTCATTTGGGTTTTTCCATTGTTCAAGTTAATAAGGGCTCCTGAACCATCGGGAACAAAAATGTAACCTGACTGGGTTGAATCGGCCGCGCCAAAAAAGCGAAGCAAGCTGATGGATGTCAACCGGTAACTTTCGTGATGCACGATTTCATCGCAGGGTATGGTTACCACAAGTTCAGGCCCGTCCAGCCGATAGATTACAGGAATCTGAAAGACTTCCAAATTAGGCCGTATTTCGTCCAGATTGTTGGCCTCCCGATCAAACGACGCCTCAGCGATCGAATAGCCAACACTGTTGATCAAAGTCAACACATTCCGCTGCCGAAAGCCTGACAGGCCTTTGTACATATAGGTGGGATTGTCCAAAAGCTGCAGAATATCCTCAGCGGACACATCGGAACGGGACTGATAGTCCACCCGGTTGGCAACGATGAAGTCAACCAGCCGGACGATCAACTGCAGCCGGATACCGTCAATACGCGCCTGTAAAGAAGGTTCGTCTTTCAACCTGGCCTTGTAATCGGCAATTTCTGGAGTATAAAGCTCATACTGCCCGTTGGCGAACAGCTTGTTCGTATCGAGCATGGAAATCTGCACAGGCGTTTCCCGTTCATCTTCCGGCACTTCCACCAAGTAAATCAGATCATATGCATCGAGGAGGGTGTTTTGATCCCGATCACTGCTAAGCTTGCCGAGCAGCTTTGTCTCAAAACGTTCCTGATCGATCAACAGCGGGATGACCACCTCGTCATTGTATTCCTTACCAATTGTGTAATCCACCCGTACCTGGCCGTTGGCTGCCGTGATCCGATACTGGCCGTACATAATCGAATCGTTATAGCTGTCCAAGGATCGGACAAAAGCATTGAAGGAGTATTCGATCGCCAGCTGCGCCTTCAAACGCTGGAGAGCGGTGCTCTTGGCAATGCTTTCCCGCTTCTCAAGGTCGATGGGGTTGCTGAACCACCAGTCGCCTGTTTCCAGATTTTTCACCCCAAACTCGGCCGTGGAGTGATCCATATAGAACTGCAGGTATTCGTTTTCCATCATCAGCGTCATATTGGCCGGCGCATCGGCGGCTGACAAACCGCCGCCCGCCAGGAGCACGGCCAATGCCGCAGCCATAACCGCATACAAAACCCGTCTGCTTTTCATTTGGCGTCACCCCTCCCTCTCCACAAGCCTTAAGCGCGAAAGCGCAGCTCTGTATAGACCGTCACGACAAAGCGAATCATCAAATCGACAACGTTCAAAAACACCATTCCCAGAAAGATTGCCGTACCCATGCCCACAATGTTGACAATCACCGTGAGAATTGTCTTCGGCACATCATAATGGTGGGTCACCATCGTACCGATGATCAAAAGCATTGCGCTCCAGATCAAGGCGATGGCCAGGATTAACGTGTAGAATGTGCCTTCCTGGTATGTGAGCCCGTAACTGATCAAAGTCGCGGGGATATACAGCAGCACGATAGGTGTCAAAGCATATGCTGAAAAGATATAGATGTCCTTGAGCATGCCTTTGCCGTCCATGAGGGTAGTGAACGCCCAGTTGACACCGACCCAGAGCATAAACGGCAGAATTACGCTGACCGCCTCCACGATCAGATTGATCCGGGACACATCGAGGGTGTTGAAAATAAACGGCGCGTACTGCCTGTTGAAAATGAAGGAAACAACTACAAGGCCGAGAATAATCGTGGCCGCCGCCGTACTGCCGCGCCGTTCGTACTTGATATCCCAAAAGCCTTCAAAGGGATGGAAAGCCACGTGGACAGCATAAGTGAGGTTTTTTGTCAGCCGGTTAAGCGTCAGTTTTTCCTCAAGCCCTACTTTGTACATCTCCGCGATCTCTCGATCGGACAAGGGCTTGCGCTCCAGATATGAGTTGTCGCTGAAGGTATACCGCTTCCGGAATGCTCTGAACAGACCTAACCGGGATGCGGCGGCGAACAACACCACTGTCAATATGATTCCGGACACCACAAAGCCGAAATTGTCTTTCATGACCTCTACCCGCCGGCCTTGAAACGCTTTCGAGTATCCAAGGCGATCCTGTCCCAAATGGAAATTGCGCATGGCCGCATCATAGTCGAATTTCTGGAGATACACCCTGCCTATATGGCTGTAGGCCAAATCGTAGTTGGGATTGATCCTGGCCACATTCAGCCAAGATTCCATCGCTTCATCATAGCGGCCGGAATAATAGTGATCCAAAGCACTGTGGATGTACGTGGCATACCTGGTCGGTTCGAAGACAGTAATCCGGTTCAGCCCCTCATCCAGCACCAGGATCAGGTCGCCAAAGGCCTCGATTGCCCGGGGACTGCGAAAGGTCCCCAATTGGTCGCCGATTGCGCCGAACACATACAGCAAGTTGCCGCTGCCGTCGTAGGTGAACACTCGCCCCCTGGTGGCATCCAGCACACTGTACATCTCGTTCTCCCTGCCCACCACATCGATCAGGCGTGACGGGCTGCGGTAAAAGCCGGGCCCGAAGTCACCCATCGGTGGGATCACGCCTTCCCGGCGCAGAATATCCATGCCTGAAACGCTCAGCAGCCGAATGGCCTGCTGTTGTCCGGCATCGCCCAGGACGGTTCCGTAGATCAAGCCGTCGGGCCCAACGTCAATGCTGCTGAACTCTGTCGGCAAGAACAGAGCCATCTGCGCTCTCTGCTGCGGAGTGGATATACGGTACCAAAAATATTCCACAATACTGACGCTAACCCGCGGCGCACCGAAAAACCCCCGGAACCTGCCGTCGAGGCTGAACTCCAAAATTCCGTCAAAGACGTTCTCCACAAGGACAAAGACCCGCTGGACCGGATCGACCGCCACCTTCACCGGCCTGAATTTGACTTGACTGCCTGCAGCCAACAGAGACTGACCGTCAATAATCCTTACCAGCTCACCTTGAGCGTCGAGGACCACAATCCGTTCTTTGTCTGTGTCGGCCACGAAGAGATCGCCGTTGGCGTTGACGAAGATTCCCCTGGGATTGGCGAAGGAATCACGCACTCCTTCATTGTCGAAACCATCGATTACCACCGGGTTGGCGAAATCAGAACCAATGCGCACCACACGGTTGTTGCCGGTATCAAGGATATAGATAAAACCTTGGTCGGAAACAAACACATCCCTCGGAGCGCGGAAAGACCCAACTCCTAAACTATCACCATCTATGATTGATTTGGGCAGATAAGCCTGGGGCGCCGGAACTACGTTCTGAAAATAGTCATAGGTGTAGCTTGCGTACGGCGCTTTGGCATACAGCGGTCCCGTACAGACAACTATGATTATGGTCAGTAGGATTCCAGCGCGGAGATGGCCGAATCTTTTCAAGCTGCTCCCTCCAAAGTAGGTTTACAGGTAATGAATCTGGCCTCTGTATTTGGCAAGCGTCTTCAGGTTCTGTTCCATACCACCGGGAACATTGCCGCTCCGGAAAACAGGAGGTTCAATATCTGCCTCTGACAAAGCTGCCGCCACTGCGATCATCAGGCCATTGGCCAAAGCGACTCCCACATAGGTTGACATCGGGCCCATTTGAATCTGGGGATATTTGTCCAGGGCGACCGCAGCGTCGCCAACAGGGATGTGGTTGTCAATCACATAGTCGCTCACTTCACTCAGGTGCTTCCTTTCCGGGCTAGGCCGAAGCTCAAGATAAGCAGTGGAGGTGACAGCGACCACTGTTGCTTTTCTTTGCTCCCTTACCAGTTGAGCGAACTCGACGGGAACCGCATTCCATCCTGAAGTGGAAAAGACAATCACCACATCACCCTCGCGGATCTGCAAATCCTCCAGCAGCACTTTCGCATAACCGCTAAGCTTCTCCAGGCGCGAGGTCCTGGTAACCGGAATCTCTCCGGGCCACAATCCCGGCGCGAAGATGGGGTTGCACAAGACCAAGCCCCCTGCCCGATAGACGGTCTCACCAACCAGCAGGGCCGAATGGGTACAGCCAAACGACCACAGTGATTTGCCCTCCTGGATTCTTTCGGCGATCATCGCGCCAATACGGGCAATATTGGCCGCTTCGTGCTTCTGTGCTTCCCTGCATACTTTGTCAAGCGCTTCCCAATATTGTTCCAAGACTGCTTCCATGGGTGTTCTCCTTCCACTACCATTTGCCAAGGTTACCGGCATCCAGCTGTTTTTCAATCTGATCCAGCAAATCAGGGCTGCATTCTCCAAAAACTTTTTCATACGCGAGTTTCCAAGCAGCTGTCACCGCCCGGTACTGGGGCGGCCTTACCTGGACATTGGGGCATGATTCCAGAACTGCCGCTTGGAATGCCTGGACCACGAACGGGGATCGGAAAACTCCTCCGACATAACTGACCACTGGGATTGCCGGATCCTTGGCGAAGAGCTCGTCCACAAGCACGATTGCATGCCGCGCGAGCTGCTCCCCCGCTTCCTGCAGGACAGCCCGGGCTTGCTGATCGCCCCGCTCGGCAGCCGTATTAACCGCAGCGGCCAAACTGGCGGTTTTCTCCAACCAATCGGGATTACTGTACAGAATACTGTAGACCTTCCCGAGGCTGTCGACACCGAGAGCTTCAGGAATAGTCCGTTCAAGCAGAGTCGACGGTCCCCTGCCCTCCAAGCTGCTGGTGGCCAAACCCAAAGCTTTACGGCCGATGCAGTAACCAGAGCCTTCGTCTCCCATCAGATAGCCCCAACCACCGGTACCGCTTTTTTCGCCGAAAGAGTTCTGGCCGAGGGCACTGGAACCGGTCCCGGCAATAACTACGACCCCCGGCTGGCCTCCGACGGCGGCTGCGAACGATGTTTCCTGATCCGGGAGAACAATCAGATGAGGTGTGGCGACCACTTCAGCGATGGCTCTCGCCATTCTCTGGCTGCCGCCGCTCATACCGAAACCAGCCGCAGCAATCTGAATCGGGACTGTAGTTGCAGCCATAAGATTGTCGAGGAGGCGGCTTATAGCTTCTTGGCATCGCTCTACTCCTCCAGGCTGCAAAAAGTCCTTCACAGCAGGCCCGGAAGCAGTGCCGACAACCTCCCCGGTTTCTGCCGCCAGCATGCCAAAAGTGGAACTTTGACCTCCATCGACTGCCAATAGGACACGCAGCATTATTACACCTTCTTTGGCACGAATTGGCGAATCCGCCACTCCAAATCTGTCAGCGCTGTCCCTACCACCACGGCATAAGCACCGGCATCCAGTGCCTTCTGCACATCCTCAGGTGTGTGGAACCTGCCCTCGCCCAACACTGGGCAAGACACTTGCGGGACAATCTTTTCGATCAAATCAATGTCCGGGCCTTCGGTTTTGGCGCTGTAGGGAGTATATCCAGCCAGAGTGGTGGAGATCAGAGCGGAGCCAAGGCGGTCGCCTGCTATCGCTTCTTCCACAGTTGAGATGTCCAACATCACGGGAATGCCCAATTCATCCTGGATATAGCGGAGCAGTGACTCCAAGGTCTCTCCCTTGGGACGGGGGCGAGGTGTGCCGTCAACGGCGATGATATCCGCCCCGGCTTCCGCCAGTTCCAGCGCTTCCGCCTTGGTGGGGGTGATGTACACTTCGCTGTCTTCATAGCGTTTCTTATAGATCCCGATAATCGGAATGGAAACGCCCATGTCTTTCATGGTGGCCACATGTTCGGGAGTGTTGGCGCGGATGCCCACCGCGCCGCAGCGTTCAGCCGACAAAGCGAACGCGGCCATGATCTCGGCTTTCATCAGCGGCGGATGCCAAGCCTGACAGGAAACCACCAATCCCTTACCCATGATTTCCGGTATTGTAAACCTGCGATAATCAGTACCCTCGCTGCGCATAGCGTTCCAACTCCTTGCGAAATGCTTCTTCCCCGCCGGGAATATTGACACTGGTGTAAATCGTCGGCTCGATTCCCAGCTTCCAGAGTTCACTAATCAGCTCTGCCTTGAAAGCCCACATCACCGCCACCGAGAGAATGCCCGAGGCGGGTATGGCCCGCTTGCCAAGTTCCGGATAGTCAATGATGGCGTCGCCAGCGACACCATGGATATCCAGGACGATGTCGGTGACATCAGGCAGTAGGCCGAGTTTCTTGTCTTCCGGTTCTGCAACGCCATTTTGAGCCCGGGCGGTAAGGGCGACGGTGTAAACTCCTCTTTTCTTAGCTACAAGCGCCGCTTCAACGATTCTTCTCGAACGGCCGCTGACAGAAACAACGAACAAAATGTCCCCTTTGCGAACAAAAACTGGGTTTTTTACGTCATCAACCGTCACCATGTGTGACAGCCCCAAGCCGCCTGCCCTGGCAGTCATTTCGGCGCCGAGGAGATGTCCGTTGTCCAGAATGTGGACTGCCCCTCCGTTGGCGATGGACCGGGCAGCTTTCTGGGCGATCTGGGCAATCTTGTCCATTTCTGTCGCGATGATCTTGTCCAACCTATTCTTGATCTCTGAAAGATACAATTCTCCGTACACCTAATTCCCTCCAAAGTCTGTGACAATCAGTCTCTTGTGACAATCAACTCTACATCGGCCTTTTTCAGTGCCTGTCTAAAATGCTGCGGCGGCGCCTTGTCCGTGAACAAGTAGTCGATCTGTTCCAATCCGGCGACAACCGCGAAACATACGATATCGAATTTGGAACTGTCCATGAGCAAATAGGAGGTGTTGGTAATTGTCAAGGCTTTCTGGTGCAGCCTTGCTTCGGGTATGTGGGCGTCTGACAATCCATCTTCGACAGCTATGCCTTTGGTGGAAATGAAAGCCCCGTCGACACGCAGCTTGGACAGGTTTTCCTCCACTTCGGGCCCCATGAAACAGCGGGACAGGGGATCTAACACTCCTCCCAAGCTGATGATCTTGATACCCTTTGCGTCCGCCAACTCACTCATCACATTCAAGGAGTTGGTGACTACTGTCAAGGATTCAATATCCACCAGCTTTTTGGCCAGATTGAGGACCGTGCTGCTTCCGTCGAGGAAAACCGCCTGCCCCGGCCGCACATACTGGGCGGCGGCAGTGGCTATATACTCTTTTTCAATTGCTTGGAGGCTCTTTCTCTGTTCGATGGAGACATCGTCGCTGCGGCCGTAGTTCAGCGCCAAGGCTCCACCGTGGCTGCGGATCACCAACCCCCGCTTTTCCAAATCCGAAAGGTCTTTGCGGATGGTCGTGGTCGAGATGTCAAATATCTCGCACAATTGGTTCACAGAAATCGCGCCTTCGCGCCGGATAATCGACAAAATCTCCCTTTTTCTTTGTTCAGGTAACATCTTACCACCTCAATTCTCTAATCTGTGCGCTAGGTAAGCTTCCAAGGTTTCCATGAACGCCCCCGATTCAGAGCTGTGCCAAGGATAACGCCTCCCCCACTGTAGATATCGATTGTCCACAGACCGGATATATCTATCCACTCGTTCCCAATCGCCCATCTTGGCTGCCGCGAGGGCAATGCGGGCCCAGGGAAATGTCGAATCAAACCCCAGCTCAGGCCAATTGGGATGTGCCTGGTTGAAACGCTCCCAGATCAGCTCCCGCCGCGGATCGCCCTCCTTGAGGAATCCGCTCCAGATCGGCCAAACCTGGGCGGTGGCATCTGGGTACCATACGCTCCAGTCCACTGTCGCTTGGCCAAGATGCATTCTAAAGGCATCTCCAAGCCACATCAGCTTATCAATAGCGTTATAGACCCGTTCTGCCATGACCTGGTACTTGGCGGCATTCTCCTGATCATCGTAAAGTGTGGTCAAGATTTTGGGCAAAGCTTCCAAGCCTTTCCAAACTTCGATGTTGTCCATCAAATACTTGATTTTATAGTTCGGCTTCGCCCAGGTAAGATCGTTGTTCATGACAAACTCAATTGCTGAGGCGATAAGAAGGAAATCATCATGCCTGTCCTCGAATATATCAACATCGCCGCCTTGTTGGATGTATTTCCAGCACAAGGTGAAAAACGTGCCGGCGTAAGCGTCGGAGGAGTCGTAATCGTCATTGGAGACGGCTTTGCCGCCGCTCATGCGATAATCGTAGATGGTTCCGGGGCTGCCGTGGACATCGACTTCGTTCACGTGTTCGAAATACCAATTTATCCACTTGGCCGCATAGGGAAGATAGTCCGGATCGTCGATCAGTCCGATCATGCCGAAGTTGGCGAAATAGGGGACAATCCTGCCGTTGACAGTGGAGCCTGTGGTGACGGCGCCATCGGCAGTGATGGAGTTTTTGACAAACCATTCCCGCTCGTCCGCCAGAATTTCTTGGACAAACTCAACAGGCAAGAACTCATAACTCGATTCTGCCACCGCCACCCCGGCAAAGCCCGCGGCGATTCCTGCAATCAATAACGCAACAACTACTTGGGTTTTCACTTTCATCAGCTCCGTCAAGGTTAAGTCACATTCCTGATATTGTATTTCGTCGTTTTCTTTCGGATCCCTTTTTTTATTTGTCTTTTTTTCCAATTTATTTCGCTCGCTGCCAATTATTGGGGCATTGTTGTTTTTTCTTTCCATCCGGGCAGGTTAATTGACGTTTAGCAACGAAACAAAAGATCATTCAACATCGGAAGGAGATGCCAAAATGATCATCCAGCTAGCGGCCAATGGAACGATAGATATTGTGGAAATGGACATTGGAGATACACTTGAGTACCGGTTGCGCAGCGGGGAAATCCGAACGTTTGTATTGAACAAAACTAACGCGGGGATTATCTATACCAACCTGGAAAAGCCTAAGGAAGGTGTACCAGGGGGAGCGACAGTCTATCACTTTACCTGTGAATTGGTCGTTGACGGCTGTCCGATGGTTTTGGAACGCTATGTGGGTTGCCAGGAGAGTTTCTACGAACCGTATGTGATCAACGGCGTGCGGATATGGTTTGATGCTGTTGCGGATCTGTACGACTTTATGGTAGAGGGCCACATTAAGACCAAGCCTAAGAAACAGGCCCGGTTCGCCATTTGCGATATGACTGAACGGATCTGTCCCGATGAGCTGAAACCGTGGATTCCCCTGCCCCCCGACACTCTCGACATCAAGGATTGCTACTGCGCGGACGATTGCTGGCTGGGACCGTATTTTGGAGCCAACGCCCACAACGGTCTTGACGTCAATCATCCCAAAGGGACACCGGTATGGGCACCCATAGATTTTGACGATCACTTCCTGTTCAACAGCTTGGCCGAAGGGCATAACAATAACCGCTGGCGGGGAGTACGCACCTGGCCCAACGGTGACACTTGGTATTTGCAGATCCATCATATCTATAACCTGTTTGTGCCAGAACATGCCCCGCTTAAAGCTGGGACTCTGTATGCCGACGCAGCCGGGGCCCAAGTAGGCCTGGTGCCCCATTCCCATTTTGTCTTCCTGGTCAAGGAACAGGGTGGAATCGAGGAACGGTTTGCCGATCCCTGGATCCTTTTCTGGCAGATGTACGAAGACATCAAAGAACGAACCGGAGCCATCAAGGCGGTAATCAATCCCCTCTCCTCAAGGCGCGCAGGAGAGGTAATCGCCTTCAGCAGCTCAGGTTCGAGAAAGGGGCCTAACGGACGTGAACTAAGCTTTCGGTGGCTGTTCGGGGACGGCGGCTGGTCAGATCAGCCGCATCCCACTTACACCTATGCCCAGCCCGGTGTATACCCAGTGACTTTGATTGTTTCCGACGAGGCCCAAACAGCCAGTTTCACACAGCACATCACCATCACTGGGGAAGCGGTGGAACAGCCAGCCCTTGTCCTTGAGGCGGCCGAACCAGAATTCCGCGGGCGTCCGGTGCAGGCTGTAGATGTATACGGCAAGCCGCCGCGCTTTGTCCCCCACACACTTTTCTTCACCGCTCGCCCTACCAGGCCTAAGCCGTATCCAAAAGTATTATCCCTTAAGAATGCAGGGAAGGGCGAATTGCCCGCAGCCGTGACCGCGGTTGAATATATTAATGGAAACGATTGGCTAGAACTGGAACTTGACGGCAGCGGCAACAGCCAGCAGCTTTTTGTCAGCTGCAGTGGAGCCGGGTTGGCTCCCGGAAGGTACGCAGCCCGGGTTCATGTCACCTGCCCCGGTGCTGTGAACGAAACCCAAGGGTTTGATGTCCAGCTGCTGGTCCCGCTCCAGGATGCAGGCAACAAATGGTTGGGCAACACCCCCAGGCAAATCATTGATGACCGAGATCTTGTAGGCTTCTATGCCACACCCTGGTTCTGGGTTGGCTGCCATGTCAAGACAGTTGTCCAGGGTTACGGCGGATTCCATCTTACCAATGGGGGCAGAGCCGCCGAAGATCAGTTTGTCCGCTTCACTCCCGATCTACCCGCTGGCAAACACCAAGTCTCGTTTGCCGAAGAAACACCATTCGCTGATGACTCAGCTTTCTGGGTGGTGGTACGGCACCGGGACGGAGTGGAACGTATCTGGATGGAGCCGGCCAAATCGCGGATCATCGGTTCCTTCTATTTTGACGAAGGTACCGACGGCTATGTTGAAATCCACACCAAGGATTCCCGTGGGCCTGTACTGGCAGACGCCGTGGTTTTTCTGTTGTTGGATGAGACAAATCGGCCATAAACAGAAGGGATTTGCTGTGGTGATAATGTATACTGCTTATGTCCCACAATTTCCAATTCTTGCCCTTCCTCTAAATTTGTGCTAGATTATATTATAATAAAGCAATAATGCCTGGGGGGATCAGCATCTTGAACAACGATGTCCTTTCCCAACACAACCATATCGTTGATCGGGCAGTCTACCTCGCTCTATTGGGGTGCTACATCATTTTCACTATAGTCAATCTGGTTGGCAAATCAGGAGTATTGACTATAGCCGCGTTTCTGGCAGCCATTTTGGTACTGCTCGTGGTAAACACCGGGAAACTGAAGGAGTTTATTCGGTTCAAGAGTTTCGTCTACATTACTTCCACCGCGATCTTGCAGGTGTTCATCTTCTGCCAGGAAGGGCATTTTTCCATGATTGCCGCCATGTTCGGGTTCACCCTAGGAGTGGTGCTGTACTTCCGCCTTGATTTGGTTCTGTACTACGGTGCGATTATCTTCCTGAGCAACGCTGTCGGCGCTGTTCTCGTGCCGACAGCCTACAATGCCCAACCGGTCTCGTTTTGGATCCGCACTGGGATGATCTTTGCCATCAGTGTGTTTGTCGCCGGCTTGGTGGCGCAGCGTTCCAGGTCTGTGATTCTTTTCGCCCAGCATCAAGCCAGCGAAGCTCAGCGAAATGCTGAGAGGATGATGAAGGTTACCGAAAAAGTCAGAGAAGTCGCCAATACCCTATCCAAGGACAGCGAGCAGCTTGCAGCGGCAACAGCGCAAACCTACGCTGCGGTAGAACAGGTGGCGACCACAGCCAGCGAGTTCTCGGCCGCGATCGACAACGTCAATGTCAAGACACAATATATTGACTCCACTTCCAAAGAGGTTTCGGGGGTAGCGGCCGCCGGACGGGACAGTGTGGCTTTTGTGGCGGAACAGGCCAATCTCCTGCAGAGCAGCATCGAAGCCACGGTGAAAATCATTGAGGACCTGGGAGCCAGGTCCCGGGAGATTGGGCAGATTATCACTACCATAAACGATGTGTCGGATCAGACCAATCTTTTGTCCCTTAATGCCACCATTGAAGCGGCGCGGGCCGGAGAGTACGGCAAAGGATTTGCCGTCGTGGCGAACGAAGTGCGGAAGCTTGCTGAGGAAGTCTCCAACGCTTCAGGAGAAATCGCGGTCATGATCACCAAGATACAGCAAGATGCCGACCTGGCCGTAAAAGAAATCCAGAACAATTCCAGGCAGGTCCAGGAAACGGCCAAATCTGCCTCTTCCGCAGTGGAGAGCCTTTCCAACATTCTCGAAAAGATAGGAGTCATCACCGACGACATCGACGCCGTGGCCGCCTCGATGCAGGAGATAGCCGGCGGAAGCGAAGAAGTGGCTGCCACCACCGAGCAGCAGTCGGCCACCGTATCGGAGGTAAGCTCCATGGCTGAGCATCTGAACCAGCTGGCCCAGCAGCTGAACGACCTGCTCAACTCTTAGGTTTCGAACCGGATTCCCAAGAGTCTCATCAGCTGGAAGAGGTTGACATATTCTATAGAGAATTCCCGGCAGATATTGGGTATGGTCACTTCGTTCCTGCTTTGGGGTTCA